>Ga0315535_1000311_pt1 | contig 33962 bp, 32 predicted proteins | sample SalMarSW160220MG_2_FD_203092 | JGI IMG/M metagenome (GOLD analysis project Ga0315535, IMG submission 203092) | Salt marsh sediment microbial communities from the Plum Island Ecosystem LTER, Massachusetts, United States - Salt Marsh Sediment SW1602-20 ... | reverse complement strand
GTTGTCGGCCCACCAGTGGTTTTAATCGACATGCTTTCCGCTTCAATGGTTACCTCTGCCATGGGCGGCTGATTGTCGGGCATTACTGTCGGGATGTGACACACTTCGTCGGAGTCCCCGCTCTCAAACCCCTCCGTATCGTAAGCTCTTGCGACAAAGCAATATGTCTTGGTTTCATCCAGATCATAAATTGTACAATGGTTCTCTACTCCTTCCCAGGATGAGTTTGCATAATCATAAGATTGATCTTCCTCACGGCAAAATACCATATAACCAGCCAAATCAGATTCACTGTTGGGCGTCCACTCCAGAACCACCTGATTTGATGCAAAAGAATTATTGCCGGGAAAAAATATGAAGGTCAGTGTTAAGAAAATAAACCAAAAAAGAAAAGAATAATTGAAACGATATTTACTTATTATTTTAGCCATAATAGACGCCTCTTTCTCTTTATTAGATAACCTCTAGAGAGAAAGGCGCCGACCAATAGCTCAAAGCACGATGTCTTTTCCTTTGAACGAGATGAGTTCTACAGGTATTTGGCAACCCGGCTGTCATGGCTTATAAACTTTAGACCCGTGGCTTTGCGTCCTCGCTTTTTAGCGGGTTTGCCCTTTCGCTCCGTATTCCTATCCAATATTGTTTAACTATTTAAAGCTTATCCATATTAATTTTAATATCGGAACATAACTCGGATAACTTAAAGATTAATAAAACCAAACTTGATTTTTCATGTATATCCTGATTGAATTCATCTTAATTTGCACAAAAATCTTGCAATATCTAATTGCAATTTCAGCAAGTGAGAAAATGATTAAAATCCGGCCTCTTAAATTAATTATTCGAATTACATATCAATGCTAATGGACAAAATATTCAGCTACTACCCCACTCTTTGACAGGTTTTACACAATATTGAGGTGGTATTAAGAGATAAAAAAAACTTGAAAAGTCTAAAAAAATATGGCGGGTGGAATTTATAGGTCTATATAAGATAATTGAATTATTATTCGGAAAAGCAAAATGATGATGTTTCTAAATTATTAAGTTTAATGTTACGTGCCGGAGTTTTTATCTTCCGAAAATTGAAGATTTATAACCGAAAGAGACCAAGAATCATCTAAAAGGCACCTCCCAATCGCAAAAAAGGATGCGATTTGTTATAGGAAGTTAACAACAATAACAACCCGTTAACAAAAGGAGGTGCTCAATGAAACTATACGCCGGATTAGATCTTCATTCAAGAGGTACTTACATCGGTATTATGGACAAAGCGTTCAATCGTGTATTTGAAAAAAGAGTTCCGAATCATCTTGAACACATTTTACAAACACGAGCCCTTTTTCAGAATCAAATCAAAGGATTTGTGGTTGAATCCACCGACGATTGGTACCGGCTGGTAGACGGTTTAAAAAAGCCTTTGACGTCACAGGCTAAAATAACTTTTTTAAGGTAAAATAAATCGTTGGATCAATAGCGTACGGCACCAAAATGAAAAGGGATCACTATAATTGAACGTTTCGGAAACTCTACAACTTTCTCAAACACTTTCGGCAGATACATAATGCCTCCTTTCCATATGTTAAACGCGGTTAGACTTACTTAGTGTCCATCCATAAATTGTCTTTTTGCCCAATCTCTGCGTTATGCTCAAAAAATAATCCTCGAAATATCAACTATATGCCTGCGGTTATTTTTTTCGCATGCCTTGATCTTGAACAAAAATCCTCATTTATGGATGGACACTACTTAAGAAAATTACCTGCCATCTTCCATGTTGAGCTTGACAACGTATTGCTGTCCCTCGGGTGAGTTTAGGTAATCCATGATTTGCTGCGCCTTGGCTTTTTCATTTGCCTCCCATTTGGCAATCATCTCTTTGTTTGCTTCAACAAAATTCAAGTTTTGCTTGTATGTTTCAACGGTATCCCAAAATTCTGACCCCCGGGTTACCGGTATAAAGGCCATGCGGGCACGCCATCCGCCCATCTTAACCTGTGTTATAACATAATATGATTTTCCAGCTTCAAGATCTGTTTCAATCCCTCTTTTGTTTTCGGCGATACCGATAAACAAATGTTTACCAGGGTCGCACGGGTAACCAAAATAGGATTTTGCCTGGCTTAGGCCAATAAACCGATCACCATCCCAGATCTGAAAATTAATCGCGAAACCCAATCCGGAAGGCCTCATAAAATAAACAAGTGCTTTATCTGCCGACGGACCGTTTACAGGTGTAGCCTTTGCCATGTATTTACTTGAACCGGCACAACCGGTAATTAAGAAGATCAAAACGATTGAGATAGCTCCTAAATATTTTTTCATCATATCCTCCTTTATCAAAAAATACGTTTAGATTGCCTATTAATGAAATGCTTGACGCCTTGGATCTGCAGCACCCTCGACTTTTGCAACGTTAGGATTCAGAAGGCCGATCGCCCGGTCTTTTTCTTCTCATCTTGGGCCGCTTCCCTCTTTAATAGGTTTTGGATGTTTTCAACGAAATAGATTACCACACGGTATTCCGGATTGACAAACCGGTCGGGAACCCGTGAGTAGACCATCAAATCTTCCTCCTTTTCCCAAAAAAAGGACTTTCCACTTTGCTTTTCCAAATCGGCTACGGCGGGTTGACCGTATTTCTGCTTGAGGGTTTCCAAAATACCGGCTTCTTCTTTGAATTCGATCCGAATAAGAAGGAGTCTATTATTGAAACCCGAAAATAAAATCTCTACATAATTGAACGGCATGTTCTTCTTATAAGCGTAGCGATACATAAGCTTGACCACATCGTGCTCCACACGCTCCCCCTGGGGTCCGTTCAGGCGGCGGTTCAGCTCAGCCACATCGGGAAAGTTCCTTTCCAGAAAACCTCTGAAGTTGATTTCAAGGTTGATCTCGCTGCGGCCGGATATGGCATCACTGCCCAGCTGATCTTGAAGATTCTTTCGGAGGGATCCTGAGTAAACCGTGTTGCGCCCGATATAAAAAAAGGTAAAGGTTTCCGTATTTTCAGTATTCCCAGCGTCTTCCGGGCCTGCCGGTTCCCGGTCGTCCCCGCATCCTAATAAAATGGCGGGGAATAAGATCAACAAAAAGGCCAAATCCCTGAAAAATCGTACGCCGGGTCGCATCCCCGGACAGCGGATTGTGGAATATAAGTGCTGCATTTGCCTTATCTCCGGCTACAGTGTTCCGTTTTTAGCAAGGTTACAAATATACCCTGCTCGTCATTATTACCTGTGTGATTCGTAAACATCCTTTCAGCGTGAGGGCAAAAAGAATGTCTGCGAATAACTACATATTTCAATTGAAACGATGTCTGTAAATCGCACATATTAATCCTTCTTCATTTCCTTGACCTTTTTTTCCTGCTCTTCAATCTGTCTGTTCAGATCATTGATAACTACTTCCACATTAGCCTGCTTTGCCTTGAATTTTACTATATCTGCATCAATGTTAAGGAGGTTAGCTTTTAGATCGGCTATGGAATTTATGTTATTTTCTTTTTTACCCAATCCAGCGCTATTTATTGCTGCCATTTTTTTTATATCTAGGGCAATTGATGCCTTCTTTCGAGCTTTGCTGGCTATATCAAGATCGTATCCAATAATTTTCAACTCATTAATACCCAGTTCCTTTTTCAACTTGGCGAGAATCTCTATGTTTTTATTCAATTCCAGATCAAACTCCGCCTCTGGAATTCCTTCTCTTTTATCTTCAGGGACCTGTCCATATAGCTCCTGGTCAACGTCAGATGTTATTGAATCAATCTTTGATGACATTGAGCGTTTAAAATTTTTTGTTGTCTCACATCCGACAGCTAAAGTAACTATTAGAATAAGGGTTAAATTGAAAAAAGAAAATCTTTTCATTGTGTTCCTCCTTTATAAATAAAAGTTATACTTCTTTGGTTTAGCATTTAAATAAGGAGATAATTATTTGATATCACAATTTAAATTAAATCCTTTTGACTGAAGAGATATTGCAGGTATCCAAGCATAGGATCCAACTGATGAATTTGTATTTTTGACCTTTTCAATAACCTCATGAACTGTCTATCACCTTCCGGATGGTCTCGGCAATCTCCCGTTTTAAAATCGGTTTTGAGACAAACGCCCGGATGCCCATTCCCATTGCTTTTTTTTCATCCATCCTTACACTGAATCCCGTGCAGAGAATAATCGGGATATCCGGCCTTATTTGCATTAGTTCTTTGGCCAGTTCTTCACCCGTCATGTTCGGCATTGTTAAATCTGTTATTACAATATCGACTGTGTCCGGTTGTGTCTTAAAAAATTCCAACGCCTCAATACTGCTGGTTCTTGTTACAACATCATATCCTAAAAGTTCAAGGGTCTGCTTGCCGATGTTCACGATTGCCGGTTCATCGTCAATAAAAAGAACACGTTCGGTGCCGGTGGGAATCGGTCTTTCGATTCTTTCTTCCGATTCCAAACGTCTTTTGAAGACAGGCAAAAATACTCTGAAAGTAGAACCCGTTCCAGGCTTACTGTAAGCATAAATACTGCCGCCATGACTGTGAACGATGCCATGAACAACCGAAAGACCCATGCCGGTACCTTTACCTTTTTCTTTTGTGGTAAAGAATGGATCGAATATCTTATCTAATACATCAGGCGCCATACCATACCCGGTATCCGTCACGGTAAAATTGATATATGCCCCTGGTCTTAAATCCGGATAGTCAGAAACGACCTCTGAATCAAGTCTAATATCCACAAGATCAACCGTCAACACTCCTCCCTTATCGTCCATAGCATGGGCGGCATTTGTACATAGATTCATAAGTACCTGATGAATTTGGGTCGAATCGCCCATAACCAGTGCGTTACTTTGGATGTTCTGTTTAATCTCGACTGTAGAGGGAATAGATGCCCTGAGCATTTTAAGCGCTTCTTTGGCAATGAGTTTTACATTAACCGGTTTTTGTTCCCGATCAGATTGTCGACTGAAAGTAAGTATCTGCAGCACCAAACCTTTCGCGCGGCTGCCTGCTACCAAGACTTCCTGGAGATTTTTATATTGCAAAGTTCCTTTTTCCGCATCGTCAAGCGCTAACTCCGTAAAGCCGATCACGGAGGATAGGATATTGTTAAAGTCATGGGCAACCCCACCGGCTAATGTGCCAATTGCATCCATTCTCTGAGCATGCTGGAGTTGAGCTTCAAGCGCTTTTTCCAGGGTTACATCGCGGTTCACGGAAACAAAGTTTATAATTTTTCCCGAGCTATCCTTAACCGGCGATATTCTTGTCTTAAATTCACGCAGTGTGCCGTCTTTCATTGTGTTGATTATACGACCTGCCCATGTATGACCATGGGAAATAATATCATACATTTCCCTGTAGAAGGCCTCATCATGCTTATCGCTTTTTAGAATACGGAAATTTTGCCCGATGATTTCTTCTCGATTAAATCCGCTGAGCTGCTCGAAGGCAGGGTTGACATATTGGATAGTTCCAGGCCCGTCTGATATGATGATACTTTCAGACGCTTGCTCAATTGCTGTAACTAAACGAATCCGTTCTTCCTCAGCCCTCTTGCTCTTTGTAATGTCTCTATAAATAGTCATTTTGGAAATGGAGCCATCTTGATGAAAAATCGGGGAATGGGAAACATTATAATAACGGTTGTCCTTCGGGCTTAATGTTGCTGTTTCAGCACTTTCACCGTGTTGTATTTTATCGTGAACACACCACGGACATGGTTCATCCAAATCGTGGATCGCTTTATGGCAAACTTCGCCGGTGGCGTCTATCCCCGTTCTCTTGATCATGGCCGGGTTCATATATTCTATGCGGAAATCCGACGAGCAAATATACACCGAAGCCTTCATGGATTCCATCATAGAGCGGTATTTTTCCTCACTCTCCCGAAGCGCCTCCTCGGCCCGCTTGCGCTCGGTAATATCAATCCCCATGCCGATGAGATAAGGTTTCCCATCGAACACCACGCGCAATCCATTGAAGTAATAGGGAATTCTCCTGCCGTCCTTTGTCACGAGTTCAACCTCGGCCGTCGAGGCACCTTCACGAAAAACTTCCTGTATTCTATTAGCGATATGCTCTCTGTCGGCACCTTCGAAGAAATCAGGGCCGTGCATCCTGCCAAGCTCCTCGGGTGAATAGCCGGTAATTGTCTCCCATTTCTTGTTCCATCGTACGAACCGTTCCTCATCGAACATATAGAAGAGGCCGGGTAAACTGTGGATTATTCCTTCAGCGAGCTTCTTTTCTTGGTACAGTACTTCCTCTCCCCCTTTGAACTTAACCGATTCTTTCTCTAATTTTTTGACCTTTTGTTCCAATTCTTCATAGGTTGATTTTCTATCCATTGGAAAATCCTCCAATATCTTTAAACACAAAAAGACTCATACACCGATTCTTCTTAATGCCCACATATTAGCCTTTTATCACACAGAACTAACCCCTTGAATTGGGTTATATTTTTATTTGAATATTCAATCAAATACAAAAATAGCATAGGGAAACCAGGACTGCAAATATTATCGTTGTGTAAAGAGGGAAGAGGATCTGCTATGGGCAGGGAATTGATAGGAATTCCCTGCTCATGGGGGTCGGGTCGGGTCGGGCCAACTATCTGATAATTTATAAAAAGATCTCAAAATTTCAAACCGGTTAGAGAAAATACCTATTTGACAATACGGCAGGTATTTGTTATTAGTTTCCATCTTGTTATGACACACAACTTTAAATTTTCCCTTATTCCGCTATTGAAAAGGGAGTTCTTGTCAATTCAATAATTTTTTGCTTCTGAATAACGATGTCTGATTTTAGGGTACACAACTTGAGCCATGATTAACATATTCCGAAAAAAGTGAAACCGTCCTAACATCAAGAATTGAACCGGAGGCTGATTTCTTTTTCAGAGATTGCATTTTCTGATGCTGCCGACCCTATAGTGTGCGGAGATTTAAAAGGAAGTGAAATATTGAAATTCTCGTGCTCGGTTTCTATATCGACATCGGTGTCACTTTTAGCAATAATGATGTCATGCTTTGCCTTTTGCTTCTGTAATACCAACTTCACTTTCGCACAGACCGGCCCTCCAACGTCTGAAGCCGATAAAATCATCGAAATGTCCCTAACCGAGGCGGTTCTTTTGGCCCTGCGCAACAGCAGAACCATCAAGAACGCTTATCTGGACCGAGTGGTGCAAAAATTTAATCTCAAGGTGGCTGAGGATGAATTTATCCCCAATATCGATATAAACGGTGAGCTGGAACGCTCACGCAGCGATTCCGATTCGAGTTCAGGTGGGCAAAAAACCACTTCGACTTTGGAGACAGTCACCCGGGGGGTTTCCACAACCATTACGGAGAAAATTCCCACCGGTGCCCAGTTTTCCTTTGTCTGGAGCCACAGCCAATACGATAGTGATGCCGACAGTGCCGGATCGGAAAGCCAGGATGATATCGGTACCGGCAGCTGGGGAATCTCTGTAAGGCAGCCGTTGCTAAAAGGTGGCGGAATCGATGCCAATATGGCATCTTTGCGGTCATCCCGTGACCAGGAACAGCAAAACATACTGAGTCTTAAATCAACACTGATTACTACCGTTACCCAGACCATATTTGCATATCGAAGTTTTCTCCAAGCAAATCAGGAAGTGGAGATCAGCAGGGCTTCTTTGGAACGATCCAAGGCCAATCTGGAAGTTAACAAATTGCTGGTGGAAACAGGCCGCATGCCTGAAATGGATATGATCCAGGCGGAAGCGGATGTTGCTAACAAGGAATTTTCCTACCAGCAGTACTTAAATCAACTGGACAGTGCCAGACTCAACCTGATTAACCAGTTGGATATCGACAAGCACACCCAAATTATTCTCACCGAGAAAATTCGGATCCATAAAGTTGAACCGGATCTGAAAACTTGTACGGATCTGGCTTTTAACAACCGGCCCAACTACTTACAGGCCCTGTTAAACATTAACATTTTGGATAGAAATTTGGTCGTTGCAAAAAACAACAGGCTTTGGGATTTGTCTTTGCAGGCCAACTATAGTTCTACAGGAACGGACCGTGACCAGGAATTTTTGTCGGGTTTCCAGAGGACCGATTTGGATAGCGACCAGTGGAATGCGGGGCTGTTTCTGAATATCCCCTTTTATGGCGACCTCAGCCGCAAGCAAAAAATTTTAACTGCAAAAACAAATCTCAGAAAGGCCGAGATATCCTTAGAGGAGACCAAATTTAGCATAGAAATCGAGATCAGGGATGCAATTCGCAACGTCAATTCGAGACTGACACAGGTGGGCCTCGCTCAAAAAGCGAGAATTTTGGCGGAAAAAAAACTGGCTGTGGAGCAGGAAAAACTCAATGTAGGCCGGACCACTAATTTTCAACTGGTTACGTTTCAAAACGATTTGGTCAACGCCCAGAATAACGAGCTGAATGCTAAAATCGTCTATCTGAATGCCCTGTCCCAGTTGGATCAAATCATAGGGACGACGTTAGATACGTGGAAGATCGAGTTTAAGACCGAAGGCAATGATATTGAAAAGGAATTGCAAAGCAATGCAAGATGAATCTTCAATTTACACCTCGATTCTTGAAAGTAGAAATGAAGGACTGCTAAGCGTTGACTTTGACGGACAAATTTTGAACATCAGTCCTTCCGCCGCCGACATTTTAGGGCTTACACCCGGGGATATAACCGACAAAAAACTTGTGGATGTGTTTTCAGGCCAAGAAAAGAGTGACGATTTTGTTAAGGCTGTTTATGAGTTTCTGGCCGAACCGGATTCAAAGATGAATCGAATTATAGATTTTCCTTCCGAGGAAAAATTGATCATGTTATCCTTAAGTGCCTCTGAGTTGCAACTTACCAGATCCGGCAGATTAGAGACCCTGGGGATTAATGTCATCATCAATGACATTACAGGTCTTAAAAACCAGCAGGAAAAAATTGACCGTTTGAATAAAATTGCCATCGCCCTATCCGACGAAACCGATTTTCAATACCTTCTGGAACTGATTGTCCAGGAAGCCAGGAGTTTCACAGATGCCGATGCCGGCAGCCTGTATATTGTGGAAGATGAAACCCTGCATTTTCAGGTCGCACAAAACCAAACCTTAAGCCAACGGGTGGAATATGAAGAGTCATTCAAACCGTTTTCCGTTTCCCTTTCAACCCAGAGCATTGCCGGTTATTGCGGTATTACCGGAGAACTTCTTAATATTAAAAACGTTTACAACATTCCGGAGACGGTTCCATACTCGTTCAATCCGGACTTTGACTTAAAAAACGAGTACACGACCCGTTCTACGCTCGCGGTTCCCATGGCGGATCAGTCGGGAAAAGTCCTGGGGGTCCTACAATTGATCAACGCCATTGACCAAAGCGGCAAGGTAGTTGAATTCAGTAAATCGGTCGAACCCCTGGTAATGGCTCTGGCTTCACAGGCCGCGGTGGCCATTCGCAACGCCAAACTGGTAGCCGAGACCAAAAGCAAGCACCAGGAACTCAAAAACGCTTATATTGAAATTGAAAAAAGCCATGAGGACCTCAAAGTTTTAATGAGAAAAATGAGGCTGGTACGGATTGGTACCGTTATTTTTGTCCTCATTCTCTTTCTGAGCGCGGGATATATTACATGGTATAAAAATTTTTATCCTCAGGACGCCCGTCAAGACGATTTTAATTCAATATCAGCATCACAGGGCTCCCCGGGTACATGGGTCGTAAAACCGGAGCCCATATCTTCGAGCATCACCCTGACCGGAAATATCGAACCCCTGGAGATCATCAACGTGGTCTGCCCGTTTAGCGGTAGAATTGCCAGCAAACATTTTTCTTACGGAAAGGAAGTCCATAAAGGTGATTTACTGCTGCAACTTAACACCTCAGCGTTAGAGGTACGGCTCCGGGAAGCCCAGAGCGATTTGATCAGAGCACAGCAAAATTACAGCAGGATAAAGGCCTGGAATACAAGTAACGAAGTTTCCCGGGCCAGGAGAACCTATATTAAGGCCAAGAATGCGCTTGAAGCTCTCAAGGGAAAGCGCGAAGATACCAAAAGGCTTTTTGAAAAAGGAATCGTTTCTGCTCAAGAATGGGAATCAATTAATAGCCAGTTTGATGATAAGAAACTGGATTTCGAAACCATTAAGGAAGAACTGGAATCGGTCCTGGAACGGGGTAACAAGCAGCAGGTCAACATCGCCCGCATGCAACTGGCCAATGCTCGCGCGCTGATGCAGGATATCGAAGCAAAGATTAAAAAAAGTGATGTGCGGGCCCCTGTAACCGGCGTTGTTATCCGGCCAACGGCAGGAGGAAATATCCAACAAGAAGATTTTCAAATTGGGGGAGCGGTTGCTGATAATAGTGTTCTGCTGGCCATAGGTAATTTAGAAGGGCTGACCGTCAGAACCAAAGCGGATGAGGTCGACATCGGCAAGATCAGAACCGGCCAGAAGGTAGTGGTAACCGGAGATGCCTTTCCAAATGTGTCTTTGGAAGGCAACATTAAAGATATTGCCTCCCAGGGCAGCGGAAATAAGGTGCCGACGTTCGATGTCACTGTAACCGTCCACACAGTTTCAGCCGAACAAAAGCAAAAGGTCCGTTTGGGAATGACTGCCACACTCGAGGTAAAGGTCTACGAAAATCCGTCGGCAGTCCTCGTGCCGCTGACCGCTGTAAGACTCTCTGCCAATAAAAGTTTTGTTAAGATTCGGGATCAGGTCAGCGGACAGGTAAAAGCTGTCCAGGTTGAAACCGGCATGACCACCCTTAACTCGGTGGAAATTATCAAAGGCCTTAAAGCGGGTGATACGGTGCTGGTTCGGTAAATGCGGATTTATATTTGACGGAAAGTCTCTTAAATGTATCCCATGCCATGCTTAAATTATCTGATATAAGAAAAATATATCGACTCGGGCCGGTGGAGTTGGAAGTCCTGAAAGGGGTTAATCTGACCGTTGAGCAGGGTGAAATGTTGTCCGTCGTGGGAACCTCGGGCTGCGGTAAGTCTACCCTGATGAACATTATGGGATTTTTAGACACTCCTTCCAGCGGGTACTTATATTTCGAAGGTAAAGACGCTTCCCATTTAACGGACAGACAGGTTTCCACTATTCGAAATCAGAAAATCGGATTCGTTTTTCAGCAATTCAATCTTTTGTCGCGGTTGAGCGTACTGGAAAACGTCTGCCTGCCTTTGCTATATCGTGGCGTCAACGAACAACAACGCATTCGAATTGCCCGGGACATGCTGGCCCGGGTGGATATGAGCAACTTAAAAGATAACAAACCTACCGAGCTTTCCGGTGGAGAGCAGCAGCGGGTTGCCATCGCCCGGGCTCTGAGCGGATCACCTTCCCTGATATTGGCGGACGAGCCCACCGGTGCTTTAGACACCAGGGTTGGCCAGGATATCATGAACCTTTTTCTGGATCTGAACCGTAACCAAGGCAATACCATTATTATCATTACTCATGATCCCAACATTGCCAGACAATGCAACCGTGCCATACGGATGAGAGACGGTATTTTGTATGAAGATTAATGTATTCGCAGATCATAACCCATGAAACTCAAAGCCATCTTTATCGAAGCCTTTCGTAGTCTCTGGTGCTCCAGGCAGCGCTCCGTGCTGGCCCTGGTCGGTATCATCATCGGTATCGGCTCGGTGATCACCATAGTTTCCGTAGGAACCATCGTTCAGGAAGAAGTCCTGAAGCAGTACAAAGAAATGGGTACCGATATCTTGACTATTACCGGCAGGGGGTCAAAGACAGGCCTCCGTTTGTCCGATTCTCTTTCCCTGTCCGGACACTGCCCGGACGTAAGAACTGCTGCACCATACACAAGTCAGCACGGCACGTTGAAATTTGAAGGGAAACGCATGGAAATCCCGGCTCTGGGTATAACCGAATCTTTTAAGAATATTAACAAACTTACCCTCACCGAGGGCCGCTTTATCTCGGATTTGGACGTGTTCATGTATTATTGCGTCATTGGCGAAGAGGTTCTGAGAAAACTGCAGAAATTGGGAGTTACCGATTTTGTGGGCGCAAAAGTTACTTACAAGGACCGAATATTCACCATTGTCGGGGTTGTTGCAGGTGTTTCCGAGAACAAGATGCGGCCCGGTGAAATCAACCGGGGCATCCTGATTCCGGTAACCACAGCAATGCGGATTTCCAACACCCATGAAATTGAAAAGGTTATTGCCAAGTTGACTCCGGGGGGAAACGAGCAAGCGGCCATATCTCAGATAAAGCGCTATTATAAAACTGTGGCCAAAGATCTTGCGGTGCAGGTGCAGACCGCTAAGGAATTGATCCGGCAGATGCAAAAACAGATGCGCATGTTTACCCTGCTGTTAGGGGTTATTGGCAGTATTTCCCTGATAGTCGGTGGTGTCGGCGTTATGAATGTCATGCTCGTGTCGGTTTCCGAGCGTAAAAAGGAAATCGGAATTCGCCGGGCTCTGGGAGCCCAGCAACGCGATATTCAGGGCCAGTTTCTCGCGGAATCTGTAATTCTTTGCTTTGTCGGTGGAATCATCGGGATAATGATCGGCCTTGGAGCTTCTTATATTGTTGCCCGGTTTTCCGACTGGGGCTTTCTGATTTCAAACCTGGCCGTTTTGCTGGGAGTGACAGTGTCGTTCGTAGCGGGTGTCTTTTTCGGTTATTATCCAGCCCGGCAGGCGGCCCGTTTGAATCCCATCGAAGCGCTGCGGGCGGAGTGATAGAGTGTTTATGCAAATATTTTGCTTATTACATATATCTAAATTCCCATAAAAAACAAAAATAGCAAACTCAGCCAAGTCTATTTTGTGGCAATGTGATCAACGGTTGTTGTCATTTGAAGTTTGATTGGTAGAATCTTCTTCTAAGTCTTTTTTCCTTCCAATTCTAAAGGCATCAACCACCCCGATAATCCAGCAGAAAATTATCAATAACACAGCGAAACTAAATATGAGGCTGTCGGAATTGGTGGATGCCTGTAAGGCTGCATCTAAAATCGTATTCATATCAACTGCCCCACCCTTCGACTCAATCTTTTCGAGGATGATGAAGGCTTTTTTTACTGCTTCCACTACAATTACGGACAGACCCACCAGAACCGTCATCATTATAACAGCACCCCGTTTGTAGTGTTTCAAAAAAATCTGACCCAGGCCTGGAAATACCAAGCCTGACCAGAAGACTCCCTTTTGTGAGTTATTCATTGTGTCATTTTCTAATTTCTCTCTCTATCTGTCAAATGGATTCGCCCCTTTTGAAAAAATGGTATCAAAAAAATTTTGAGCCCTCTGATATTTACATTTCCATAGCCATAACTACAAATTTCGAATTGATAATTTCAAATCGTAACCATATTAGAGTGGTCTAAAATGAAGGTTTAAGACAGAAGTCTTACGAATGGGGATCGGGCCACGCGAATTATCTGATAATTTATAAAAAGAGTTAATAAAATAGCCGTTTTTTTGGTCTTAAGCATACTATTTTGGGTGCGAAATAACAGATCCAAGGATTTTTTTTGAAATTAGTCTTTTCCGTGATCTCGATTCGGTTTGTCCGGCGAAAGATGATTCCAGCATATAGTCTGTAGCAGGCGGATAGGTAAGTTATGCCGGAAATGACCATAAAGTTAGTTCGTTGCGTGAAAAGCGTGATGGGAGTATTACCGATTTGTTAAAATGGTTCTCACGCATTAACTTATTTATTTTTGAGCGAAAACCTCGCCATAAGGTTTCGGATGTCAGGTTTCAGTTGTCAGAAATAAGAAACGAATTAGCTGACACTTGAACACTGAAACCTGAAACCAAAAAGTCTTGAAAAGCTATTAACAAACTGGTAATGCACCCAGAGCAAACGCATTTGATTTCGGTGTAGCGTAGCGACGGCGTGTTTCTCTTGGAAACCGACTGACTGTTTGAAGGGCTTTAGAACGCGTTAGCCCGAGTCGAATGAAATTATGACAAAAGAATCAATAGGATAATTTTACGATGAATTGTTCTTAACAACTCCGGCTCGGCTCGGGCTTACGGGTGCTTAAGCACAAGTTTCAGTCGGTTGGAAAGAGATATGCGCCGTCGTGGAGCGTTCTTCCTATATTAGGATTCAAATGCGTTTACCCTGGTAATGCACCCAAGAGTGATTGACAATCTGTCTCGCCTTTGGTAGTTTATTACCGTAAACTCGATGTTTTCATACCTGAATTTTGAACGAGTCGGAGGCTTTCATATGCAAGGCACTTAAGGACGAAGTCATAATGAATTATTACGAGCCCTTAATAACGTAGCAGATGGAAGCCTCCGGCTTGCTTGAAATCCATATATAATCGGTGAGTTTCGAATCGCAAAGAAAATTATACCGATCTACAGGTGCTGCAACCGGTTTTTTATTATTTCATGAGGTTAACAATTGGTGAATAAACAACGTAAAGTTAAGGTACGGCGCTGGAAACCGGAAGACATTCCCAAAATAGTCGATATACAAAGAGCGGCATATCCGAAATTTGCGGACAGTGACTTGTGCGACGAACGCAACTACCGTTTCCAGATAGAGGCTTTCCCGGACGGACAGATACTCGCCGAGATTGGCGGCAACATCGTGGGATACGCAACCTCCTTAATCGTCCAGCTTTCTGATGAATCGCCCTGGTACTCCTATGAGGAGATTACAGGGGTCGGCACCTTCAGCACCCACACCCCCAGCGGGGACACACTGTATGGGGCTGACATTGCCGTACATCCGGACTATCGCGGACATGGCATCGCGGGCAAGCTCTACCAGGGCCGTAAGCGGATCATGACCCGGTTCAACTTAAAGCGCATGGTTGCGGGTGGACGCATACCGGGGTATAAAGACCATGCGGGCAAGATGTCGCCCGAAGAATATATAGAGAAGGTCAAATCAGGTGAGCTGAAAGACATGGCGCTGAATGCTCATCTCAAGGCCGGTTACGAAGTCAAGGGTGTTCACCTGGATTACCTGATTGACGAAGCCAGCCTGAATTATGCGACCTTAATCGAAATGCCGAATCCCAGTTTCAGGCCCACACGGCGAAAGATTGCGGCTTCCGCCATCAAGCGTCCCGGGCGCAGGATAAGGGTCTGCGCTGCCCAGTACTTGATGCGCAGGATCAGCACCCTGGACGAGTTCGAGAAGCAGGTCGATTTCTTTGTTTCTACTGCGGAGGAGTACCACTGCCATTTCCTGCTGTTTCCGGAACTCTTCACCGCGCAGTTGTTCAGCCTGATGGACCCGGACCTGGAGACGCATGAGGCGGTGGTGAAGCTGTCCGAGTATACGGAGTATTACGTTAAAATGTTCCGAGAGCTGGCCCAAAGGAGCGGCATTTTCATCATCGGTGGTTCCCATCCAGTACCCGCCGGGGAAGGGCTGGTCAACGCGGCGCACTTGTTCACGCCGGGCGGTGACGTTTACACCCAGGAGAAACTTCACATCACCCCGGGAGAAAGGAAGTCCTGGGGCATCAAGCCCGGCAAAGGTTTAAAAGTATTTGATACCGGACTTGCACGCATCGCCATTCAGATATGTTACGATGTAGAGTTTCCAGAGCCTTCGAGACTGCTCACGCTGGCCGGTATGGAGCTCATGTTTGTGCCTTTCAGTACGGACGAGCGCAAATCCTACATGCGCGTGCGTTACAGCGCACAGGCCCGTGCTGTGGAGAACATGATATATGTGGTGCTCGCCGGCAATGTGGGAAATCTGCCCCAAGTGAGGAGCTTTCTTATTAATTATGGCAGGGCTGCGGTACTCACGCCCAGCGATTTCGCATTTCCCATGAACGCCATACAAGCCGAAGCCGAGTCAGATACAGAGACGGTGGTCATAACGGATCTCAACCTGGATGATTTGGCCATGCAGCGGGAGCTCGGTTCGGTGACGCACCTTCGCGATCGCAGGCCGGACCTCTACGAAATCACCCCTAAGCTGCCCATCGAGATCGTTCGCATATCCAGATAAAATCGTCTGTGAAAATATCGGTGCGAATGGGGGTCAGGCTAACTAAAAGAAAAAAATGATTCCGAATAACAAGTGCTTGAAGGTACCATAGGGATAGGGCCAACCCCTGATCCTTGATTCATAAGTTAAAAATTCATCATTCAAAAGATTAAGGAATAAAGGTCTTTAATAGACTGTCTACCGCCTTACTGGCCATTTGCTCAAACAGCGCAGATCCTTCGTAGGCGGATAGGCGTTGATAGCCGACCCCGAACCCATCCCAAATCTGTTTTTCCTGTTGTGTATCCCAGACCTGACCATAAAGGTTGACTGAGCGGATAATGGACTTGCGGCCAAAACTCCAGATAAACGTGACGGAAGCATCAGATTTGTATTCCGTTACAGCGGCCTGGCTGATAAAAAGATAGCGACTGTTGAGTGCCTTGCTAAAACATTTTAGCTGTTCGGGCTCCGGGCCGGATTTTGTAAAATTTTTGCTAAAACGGGTAAAATCGCACGGCAAGTTTTTATCGTTCAAACGAATCAGAACATCACCTGGAGGAATCAGTTTAAAAGAAGGTCGTTTCGTTTGAATTTTTCCGATTAAGATTTCATTCAAAATGACCTGGTAGGATTCGTGGGAAAGGACCGTGTTTCTCCCTTGTTTTGCAGATTCACTGGGTGCCGGCGCGTAAGGTGCTGATGGATGGGGTGATTCCATGGTCATAGGCGTTTCAAAAGAATGGTCAAGAATAATAACCGGCAGAAGAGCAAGTCCTTCTTTTTGGAGTTTTTCTTCATTGAAATCGTTGCTGCGAAAGGATTCTTCAGACCAACAGTGAATCTTGGCGCTGCATCCCCCCAATAAACACATCACTAAAAGGACAAGCATCGACCTAAAAGATCTGGAAATTAAAGTGTAAGATTTCATCGTTACCTCCCATTAGATAGTTTCGAGTATGATTTAAAAACCTTTAACCCGCTTTTCATAAAGAAGTATTGCTGGTTAAAAAAATTTAATTGCGAATTGTTTATCTTGAATTTTTAAGAAAGGATTTCTACCATCTTCGCACTCTCGACTGTTTTTAAATTTGACTAATAGTAGAGGCCATATACCTGGCCCCGAATACATTTTCAGACACTTCGCGACTTTTTATTTTCAGTTACAAAGAGATACGATAATGATATCTTAAAAAATCCCTTAGTTAATTCCTGATATCTTTTACCAATTTAATCACTTGAATAAACGCTAACTGATTTACATATATAAAAAAAACGAAAAGAGCAAACCCCAAAAAAGGATCTGCCCCTATCCATGAAATGATATCACACGAATTTTATTGACGTGATGTGTGCATCTTTATTGAATACCTCACAAAAATCTGATTTGTCAAAACCTTTGATCGCTTGTGGGACTCCCGGGATATCATCCGCCTCAAAACCTTGTGATAAGTCTGACGGATCCGAGCTTGGTCCTGATTTATACATCATCACCTTATGGCAAACTCCCATCATTAACAAAAAATAGATAACATATTTAATTCCTTGACATAAACGGCCTACAAAAGTAAGTTCATAAATACATATAGTTTAAAATCCATCTCGCCAGAAGGAGCCTGCCATGACACTCACAAAAGCTAACATCATCGATGCAATCGCCGAAGCCAACGGATTCCCCCGTAACAAAGCATCCGAAACTGTAGAAACCCTCCTTGAAATCATCAAGAGCACACTGGTCTCCGGCGAGGATGTCCTGATAAGCAACTTCGGTAAATTCTGTGTCAATCAGAAAAATGAACGTAGAGGTTGGAATCCAGCTACCGGTGAGGATATGATGCTGGCGCCCAGGAAGGTTGTTACGTTTAAGTGCTCTGGAAAATTGAGGGATAAGATTAATTGGAATTAGATCGAAAGGCTAATTATAATGGATGATGAAATAACGCCAGAAAACCATAAAATTGAGGATTTAAAACTGTCCGACACTTGTGAACAAGATCATAAGAAAAAAAATCGATATTTAGAGTTTATTGCTGATTTTATCACAGGATTTAGTGTTCTGATCGTTATAGGGTTAATATTATTTATAGTAATACCTGTATTGCTTATTATTTTAAAGATTGGTGCTTTCCTTGTTATTCCCGTTTCCCTGTTAGGTGCATTTATAATTCTAATTGCATTGTTAGGAAAGTTTATAAGACAGTTTTTAACTAAAAGGTCATAATGTTATCGTTCAATTCCGAATTTTGTGAACAACAAAGATTGTAGGTATGTTTATTTTTTTAGACACAGAAACAACCGGCACAAAAGCCGTTTTTTCTGTGGAACACACAGACGGAGAACCCTTGGAATATGAAAATATCGAGTTGCCCGATGTGCCTTTAATGAAAAGAGCGGAAGAATCTTCCTCTGTTTGGAAGGTCAAGAGCAGCTTAAGGCGGGAGGCCGTCATCCAGTTTCGTCGTTTCATTCAGTGAATCTTCCAACCGGGAAAATCGACAGCCCTGTCATAATTTATCACTTGACATAGGCATTTTGACACTATCGGATGCAACATTATGACAGAAGAGACCTTGCCGGTTTGAATGCCTTTCTAAAGGCAACACCACATTGTAACGCAGCGATTCTATGCCACAACGGTGAGGATGCTGTGAAGCTTGGAGAAAGGCTCTGGGCATTGCCGATTAATCTCATTCTCTCCTAACATGAATGAAAAATCCGAGGCATTAAAGAGGAAGCCATAGTGGGTTTTAGTTGCTGATGACGGCTATAACCTATTGACAGAATAATAATTTTCGTTCAGAATAAGCATACAGCGTGAAAAAAATTATGCTTGAAGGGTTCGAGGCAACACATGGTAAAAAATCCGGAAATTTTGCGTAAATTTAAAAATATCTCTTATAAAAACGAAGGTCCTTTGCCGTTTTCCCATTCCCTGAAGATCTTCACCTCCATGTGGACTCATGGCATAAAACTGGGAGTCCTGCCCCCCAAGAACCCGTTGGAAGGAATCGAGACGGACATCAAGATTGCCCATGTGCTGAATTCATGTTTGAAAAACTCCTGTCAAAAATAGCCCTGTGCCTGGACAAACACAGCCTCCCTTACATGATTATCGGAGGTCAGGCGGTATTGCTTTACGGAGAACCCCGCCTGACCAGAGATATAGATATTACTCTGGGTGTAAACGTTGATCATCTGGATCGCCTGTTAAGCGCAGTACATGAACTTTCCCTGAAACCCCTTCCCCAAGATATCGAGTCGTTTGTCGGCGAAACCATGGTACTTCCCACGTTGGATAAACATACCGGAATCCGAGTGGATTTTATCTTTTCATATACACCCTTTGAAACCAACGCCATTCAGCGGGCAAGAACAGTAATAATATTGGGTCAAAATATTGCTTTTGCTTCTCCGGAAGACCTTATCATTCATAAAATCTTTGCGGGGCGGCCCAGAGATTTTGAGGATGTAAGGATGATCCTGATAAAGAATCCAAATCTCGACATTTTATATATACGAAAATGGCTGAAAAAATTTGGCCAATCATCCGAAACAGAAGAATTTCTAAAAAATTTTGAAGAAATATTAAAAACTGCTTCTGTATAAATAACATAAAGTATAATGGGGGACATCGTTAGATGCCCCTGGAGTGTTATACCATGTCATGGGTCGGGGTATTAGCGAAGAAAAATATTTCTCAGCGATATAGATCGCAATGATTTTATAGGCCGCCTGTCGGCACTGGCCCAGGATGGAGCCATGGGAATCTATGCCTGGGTTTTAATGCCGAATCATTTCCATATCCTTTGTAAGACAAAGAATTTGTCTTTAGCCTCTATTATGCGCAGACTTCTGACCGGCTATGTTGTAAATTTTAACAAGCGTCATCGCAGATACGGACATTTATTTCAAAACCGGTATAAGTCCATCGTTTGTCAGGAGGATGTTTATCTGAAAGAGCTGGTTCGATATATTCATCTTCACCCTGTTAAATTTCCCGGAGGGAACCCTATTTAATAGGGTAAATCTGTTGCGGGCAGGGCTGGTTAAAGATATTAAAGAGCTGAACCGAAATCCTTGGTATGGTCACTCGGCGCTTGTCGGTAAAGTTAAGAGAGGATGGCAAAACACCGAGTACGTGTTGTCTTTTTTCGGTGACTCCGACAATTCAAGAAAGAATTATTTGCGATACGTTAGAAAAGGTATTGATCAGGGCCGCAGGCCGGAATTGGTCGGCGGAGGATTAATACGGAGCATGGGGGGCTGGTCGGCGGTTCTCGCCAGTCGAAGGCGCGGTGAAAGGGATGTTGCTGATCAGCGGATACTCGGTGACGGAGATTTTGTCAAGCAGGTCATATCGAGTCTTGGCGATCTTCTTAAAAAGAACTTAAGGTTGTCAGGACGCCGAATAGACATTAAAACACTTGCCGAGAAAGTGTCTGAAAAGTACAATGTTTCTATTGGTGAACTTTGGTCAGGGGGGCGAAGAAGCGCAGTGGTAAAAGCCAGGCGAGCAATGTCATGGATTTGTGTCAGAGAACTCGGTTATTCCGGGGCTGATGTTGCGAGATATCTTGGTGTTACAAACTCTTGTGTGACGCGAATGATATCAGCAGGGAGAAAACAGGATATCGATGATATCAATTTAGAGCTGTGAACGTTCTGCACGAACATCCATATTACTCGCCGAGCAACTGCTGGCAAGGTATAGAAAGGCCGCCCAATATGATCTTAACCCAGACAAAGTTATGAAGAATTTTATTTATTTCATTGAAAAACTGTTCGAAAAACAAATGGTCGGTGATGAATTTTTTAAAAAGGTGAGATCATGTCTATGAAAAAGGAAGATTTAATCGTTTCCTTAAGAAATCTTGGGTATCCGATCCTATCCAAAGACAAAAATATAATAAATAAAAGCAAAATTATTGATGTGCTGGATGCATTGGTTGATTTGGACGAACCTAGGTTAATAGAAGGATTCCCAGTAATTCTGGCACACTGTGCTCACAGACGTTCCAATTTGGACCTTGAAACATTGCTTTTAAAATATCCAAAGAATAGCAAAAAAAGACGCGATCTTGAAATACTGCTATTGTTGAGCGCTGAGATGCTTAATTTGGAGAACCTACAACTTCCATCAGGATTGGAACATATAGCCAACTCTTTGAAAACAAAATATGGGAATTTGATTTCATCCGAAGCAGTAGACTTGGAAAAGGGATTTTCTCTATCAATAGAGCGTCTTCGCAATACCTTGAAGCGCTATGCGTCAAATCTTGAAACGCAAAAATCCGCTAAAGAAAAGGCGGCCGACAGGCAGAAGAAGTCATTCCAGCTTAATTTGCATCTCAGCACTCTTTTTTCACCAAAGCAAAAAGAACTTGTTCTTAAAAAGTATCATGGAGAATCATTAAACAAAACTGAACAAGAATATTATTCAAGGGTAGTGAAGAAAAAAATCGAGGCCTTGGCCAATAGTGAATTAAGGAGAATAGCCACGGCACTTGCTAAAAAATAGAGGTTGCCGAAAAATAGCTAACTCCTTGTATTTATTGGCGTACCAACCAAACATGGCGGGATGTCCTGGACCGGCTCAATAAAAAAAGCTCAGCATGGATCTGCTGAGCTTTGTTTTGTCGGTGGCGTCCCCAAGGGGATTTGAACCCCTGCTGCCGGCGTGAAAGGCCGGTGTCCTGGACCAGGCTAGACGATGGGGACGTGTATGTATAGCAATTTTCTGACTGGTGGGCCGTGCGCGGCTCGAACGCGCGACTCTCTGCTTAAAAGGCAGATACTCTACCGACTGAGTTAACGGCCCCTAAAAGCCTAAGAAGCTAACTATATTTATCAGCATTGTCAATAAAAAATCAATCGGAATTTGATAAAAGTTTTAATTGATAGGTTATTTTCGCCAGAATTCCGGTACGAGAAGGATGATGACCGTGTATATTTCAAGCCTTCCCAACAGCATACACCATATGAGTACCCATTTACCCAAATAGGGTATATGGGCAAAATTATCTGCCGGACCCACCATTCCCAGACCGGGCCCTATATTTCCGATTGTCGCTGCGACCGCGGCAATAGACGTCATAAAATCAACCCCCATGCTTGCGATAAGCACAGAAGAAAAAGCAAACAAACCGATGTAAAGACCCATGAACCCGAGGACACTTCGCATAACATCCTCCGGAACGGACTTTCCTCCGATTTTAATATGCTTGACCGCATGAGGATGAATCAGGGAAAACAGTTCTTTATAACAGTATTTAAAATAAAGCATCACCCGGAGGCATTTCATTCCTCCGCCGGTGGAGCCGGCCGACGCCCCTAAAAACATACATAATATTAAGATAATCTGGGACATGGCAGGCCACAATTCATAATCGGCAGTGGCATAGCCTGTGGTGGTAACAATGGATACCACTTGAAAAGAACCGAAGCGCAATGCCTGACCCAGGGTTTCGTATACAGATCCGTAGATATTAATAGACACAATACCCGTCAATACAAGAACGGCACCCAAAAAAAAGCGACACTCCGAATCCCGCCAGAATGCAAGGGGCTTTCCTCTCAGGAACTGATAATGAAGCGAAAAATTAATTCCGGCCAATACCATAAAAAAGATAAATACCGTATCCAAATACACACTGTTATAGTGAGCGATGGACGTGTTTTTGGTTGAAAATCCGCCGGTTGGCATTGTTGTGAAGGTGTGACACAGGGCATCATAAAGATCCATTCCCCCGAACATGAGAAAGAGGACCTCTGCCAGAGAAATAAGCGCATAAACTTTCCAGAGGATCATGGCGGTATCTCTGATACGGGGTTTGAGCTTATCCGGAACAGGACTTGGAACTTCGGCCTTGTAAAGCTGCATACCGCCGACACCCAAGAATGGCAGAATTGCTACGGATAAAACGATAATCCCCATTCCGCCCAGCCACTGGATAAAACTTCGCCAGAAAAGAAGTCCTTTTGATACTCCTTCTATATTCGTCAAAATCGACGATCCGGTGGTCGTAAATCCGGAAACAGATTCAAAGAACGCATCAATAAACGTGCCGAATTCAGATCCCAGATAAAAGGGAAATGCGCCGAACAAGCCGATGGCTGTCCATCCGATGGCTACAATTGCCATGCCTTCACGATGGCTGATATAATCTACCTTTGCACTTCTGAAACAAACAATCAGTGATAATCCGGCAACCAGGGTTATCCCCATGGCTTTAAGCAGCGGAATCACACTTTGATCCTTGTAGTAAAGACCAAAAAAAAGGGGAAATACCATGCAGAGCCCCAAAAAAAAGAGTAATATTCCCACAATACTCAGAATAAAGTGCCACCGCATCTAAAAATACTCCAGTTTTACGGCGAGGATTTTTTCGATCTTGGGGATAGCCTGTCTTGTTGAGAAGATGATGATCCTGTCATTGGGTTCAATGACGCTTTCACCAGAGGGGATAATAACATTGTCGTTGCGGATGATACCGGTAATCAGAGCCCCTTTGGGAATATTAATTTTCTTTATGGGCTTTCCCACAATGTCTGAAGTTTCCAGGGCCACCGCCTCCATGATTTCAGCCTGTTCATTTTTAATTGATTTGGCCGAAATCACCTTGCCCCGGCGGATGTGCTGTAAGATGGTATTTACGGCCGAAAGTCTCGGGCTCACCACCTGCTCAAGACCGATCATGGACATCAAGGGCAAATAGCTGACCTTACTGATCTTGGTTATTGTTTTGGCCGCACCCATGCGCTTGGCAAGCAGGGACGTTAAAATATTGGTTTCCTCATCGTCAGTGAGGGTAATCACCACATCCATATTTTGAATGTTTTCTTCTCTCAAAAGCCCTTGATCAGAACCGTCGCCGTGCAAAATAACCGCCTTGCTAAGCCTCTCGGCAAGTTGGGCGCATCGGTCCGGATCCTTCTCAATTATTTTGGTAAGCACGGCTTTTTCTTCAAGCAGGTTAGCCAGCCTGAATCCGATATTCCCGCCGCCGATGATCAAAACGCTGCCAATCGGCTCCACCTGTTTATCAAAAATTGCCAACGAATCTAAATAATTGTCTTTTTCGCTGATAAAATAGACCAGATCACCTGCCAAAAGCCTGTCATTTCCCCTGGGGATAATCAGTTCTTCATCCCGTATCACCGCAGCAATCAGCGGGATTTTCTTTCCGATTTTAGCAGAAATTTCCGAAAGACGGACACCGGCCAGCCGTGCCGACTTGTCCAAATGTATGCCGACAAATTTAACACGGCCTTCGGCAAAATCGTCCACATCCACCGCACCGGGCACATTCATAATCCTATGGATGGTTTTTACAACTTCGATTTCCGGATTAATTAACGTGTCGATATGGGGGGTATGATCACGGAAGGTATCATGGTATTCATCATAGTCGGCGCTGCGGATACGTGCCAGTTTCTTTGTTGTTGGAGAAATTATATTTGCAACCAGACATGCCACCAGATTAGTTTCATCACTATCTGTAACCGCAAGGAGAATATCCGCCTCTTTGATGCCTGCTTGCTTCAAAACAACCGGACTGCTTCCGGACCCGTTAAGCACCTGAACATCAAGATTATCAGATACATGTCGAATGGCAACCGGGTTGTTGTCAATTACCACAACATCTTTATTCTCAAAAGCCAGATGGCTTGCGATGTTAAATCCCACCTCACCGGCCCCCACGATTATGATTTTCAACTCACGTTGCTCCTTTTATAAAATTGCGACATGATTTTTACCATACAATAATAAATAGGCAAAGGCAAATGACCACAAAAAGAGCTGCCCAGTCCCTTAAGCGTGCACAAAGTCCGGGATCTGTTCTGTTCTCAGAATAACATCGGGCCTCCATGGCAACTGCCAGCTTGTCCGCCCGTTCAAAGGTTCGGCGCATGAGCGGAATCCCGAGTTTTTTCAATCGATAGACCGGATTCTTTCTGTTTTCAACTCCTCTGGCCCGCTGAGCATCGGCGGTTTCCCTTGCCTGGTCAAAAATAACAGGAATAAACCGCACAACCAGACTTATCATGGTGGCAATTCTTTTAGACGGAATAAACGGAAAAGGGTTTAGAAGCCACTCAACCGCGGCTTTAATTTCTGAAGGCCGAGTTGTTGAAACAAAGGCTAATCCGGCCAAAACAACAATCACAAGCCGCCAGCAAATCATGGCGCCGTCATAAACCCCCTCCCGGGTGATGGAGACGCCCTTAAATTCGATAACCGCTGATCCCGGGGTAGATAATGCACGGGCGAGAAAAATAAACGCAAGAAGCACAAAAAAATACCGCAACGCTTTTAAAATAGATTTTAAAGATCCTTGGGCGTGCAGCAGTGCAAACACCAACACCAGAGTTAAAACTGACAGTGTAACAGCATATGCTTTCAGACTGGTAACGCTGATAAGGACAAGAAATAAGAGTTTAAATCGAACATCCAGCCCATGAAGGATGGAAGATCCGGGACGGAAATTGAAAGCGCTCAATTCAGCCATGATGGAACCTCCATCCCCAGACGGGAAGCACACGGTTCTCTGATTCCAAAGGGTTCGAGTTCCCCAAGCAGTTGAGAAGGCATTCCGTCTTTTACCACTTTTCCGTCTTTCATTATGACCAGACGATCCGCGTGGGCAATTACCTTTTCCAGGTCGTGGGCGGCAACAAGAACCGTGTGGCCGGACCGGTGCAGAGAAACAATCTGTTTTAAAACCTGTTTGACACCGGGATAGTCAAGGCTGGAAAACGGTTCGTCAAAAACCAGTACGGCAGGTTCCATGGCCAGGATACCCGCAATGGCAAGCCTGCGTTTTTCCCCGCCTGAAAGTAAGTGGGGCTTTTGATTCTTAAAATCGAGCATGCCCACAATCTTCAATGAGTTGAATACCCGTCTTTTAACTTCGCTTCTGTGCAGACAAAGGTTTTCCGGGCCAAATGCCACATCATCGCAAACCGTTTCCCCCACAATCTGACTGTCGGCATCCTGGAATACCATTCCGACCGTCTGCCTTGCTTTAACAAGATTTTCAGATACCGGGCGCCCGGCCAGACGAATCGTACCGGTGGTCGGAAGAAGAAGTCCGTTCAGGTGTTTTAAGAGAGTGGTTTTTCCGGATCCGTTCTGCCCGGCAATAATGACAAACGTCCCTTCCCGGATGGTAAGATTTATATTTTCCAGACCGAGCGTACCGTCTGCAAAAATATGACTCAAGTTTTCGATTTCAATGATATTCACGACATCATCTCTGACTTGTGACCTTTTCGCGAACATGAAGTTAAGAAGGTAAGAAATTCAGAAGGTTAGTTTTTCTCGCAGCGCCCAATCTTCTCACCTTCCGATCTTCTGTTCTTCAGACCTCCGCCCCATGACTTCTGTCTCATGATTGCTAATTCCCGGCACCTGATCTCTGTAAATTACCGGTCGTAATGCTTTTGCAATGGGGACGGCCGCGGCAATTTTAAGAGCATCTCCTAAAATAAACGGATACATACCCACCGCCAGTGTTTTGGCCAATGTCATACCGGTTAACATTTTCAACCATGTTACCCCGCAAGCGTAAATAATCAGACTGCCGCAGACCATGGCAAGTATGTCAAAAACCGCGCGTTTTCGTGTGGTTTCGGTGATCCATCCGATTACATACACCGCCGGAAGAAACCCCAAAAGGTATCCGCCCGTAGGTCCTGCAAAGCGTCCTATTCCACCGACCCCGCCGGCAAATACCGGAAGACCCAGAGCACCTGCCAGAAGATAAACCCCTACACTTGCAACACCCCACTTGGAGCCCAGTAACAGGCCTGTCAGAAATATAAAAAGATTTTGAAGGATGATGGGAACCGGGCCTATGGGTATTGCCAGGTATGCGCCTGCTGCGGTCAGCGCGGCCAGAAGTGAGGCATATACGGTCATGTGAATCTGATTAGTCATGAAAGCAATCGCCATAGACAATCTCTTTTATTGATCCGTCTGCAAGTTTCAGCATCAGTGCACCGGTGGTGTCCACATCCATGGCAAGGCCTTTGAACTCATCATGGGTGGTTACAATGGTTACCTGTCTGCCGATGGTCATGGCATGGGTTTTCCACTCAGAGATGACATTATCCAGCGTCCCATTGTTCATACGATATTCAAATTCATCCAGAAACTCGGATAAAAGCTGTTTTCTTGAAATATTCCTGCCAAGGATTTTCTTTAATGATGTGGCCATGGGTTCACGAGGAGTGGGATCATTATTAACATTTACACCCATACCGATATTGATAAACTTAACCCTATCGGTTTCAGCCTCCATCTCAGAAAGTAATCCCGCAACCTTTTTTTCATGAACAAGGATATCGTTAGGCCATTTTACCCTGGCATCAATATGAAACATGTTGCGCAGGGTTCGGGCCAGAATCATGGATGCGGCAAAGTTGACCCGCGAGCTTAACACCGGCGGTATTTGAGGTCTGAGTATAATGGAGAAATAAAGCCCGCCTTGTGAGGAGACCCAGGTTCTTTTCAAACGACCCCGTCCTTTGCTTTGACGCCCCGCAATGACCACGGTAAAATGAGGAGCATTATTTCTTGCAAGGTTTCCGGCAACATCCATTGTGGAGGTAACTTCATCAAAATAATGGATTTTTAATTCTCTATCCCCGAATTCCCACGGGAAAAGGACGTCAGGATCGTTTATCAGACGGTATCCTTTGGGTGTTGCCTGGATATGGTATCCAAATTCCCGGAGCTTTTTAATATGTTTCCATATAGAGACTCTGGAAATCTTTAAGTAAGCGCTGAGCGTTTCTCCGGAAACCACGTCACGCTCTGCCCTCAATATTTTAAGAATCTGCCCCTTCATTGTTTATCTGCCATCTGGTTAGCTCTTTTAATCGAACCAGTTAACGCAATATAAAAAAATTGTCAACTCAAACTAAAACCTAAAAATAAGGCAAAAATCCGTTATGGATTTTTGTCGCCGATCGGTTGTGTTTGCTATTTTGTCTTATTGAGCTTATAATTCAAGCCAATTTGCTTGGTTTAGAATTAACAAACCTGAACTCTCATAAATATATAGAAATTCAAAGATGTTATGCGGCATAAAAATTTCATCAAAATTTGTTTGATGGTTATATGGAGTCTTGGAATTTTACAGATCTGCGTTTCATGTGCTGTCACGGCAAAAAACCGGTATGTTAAGGCTGAATCATGCTACTATGAGCTTCGAAAAAATCCGGGAACACAAAAATACAGACATAACTGGATAAGGTGTATAACCAGGTTTCAGTCCGTTTACAAACAGTCCCCATCAGACCCTTGCGCGCCCGCGGGTATGTATATGTCCGGGGAGCTTTATGGCGAACTTTACAAACGATCGCATCGAGAGTCTGATAAGCATGAGGCCATAGATGTTTTCAGGCGGATTATAAAACGGTATCCCAAAAGCCGGTACCGGGCAAAAGCAGCGGCAGCGATACGCGCCCTTGAAACAGACGTATCGGAAAGCAGAAGGTCAAAAACAGGAACTCAGGCGAGCAACACAAGAAAAAAATATGTCCCGGCAACGCCTCGGACGCACCAGAGTAACCGAAAAACGGTTGATAACACCGCAACCATAACAGGAATTCGTCACTGGTCCAATCCCACCTATACCCGTATCGTCATTGATGCCAACCGGGAAACATCCTTTACCCACAGACTCCTTAAAAAAGATCCTTCCATTAATAAGCCCCAGCGGTTGTATGTTGATTTAAAAAACAGCATACAAGGAAGAAATATAGAAAAATTTACACCCATCAACGATGAGTTGCTCAGGGATGTGCGTGCCGGCCAGTATACACCCCATGTGGTTCGGGTTGTGGTCGATATCAAATCTATTGAGACATATAAAATATTTTCACTCAAAAACCCGTTCAGAGTGGTCCTGGATATGTCAGGAGATTCTATGGTTGCTGGGTCTACGGCAAGATCTCAAAAAAAAGCAATTTTAGCTTCCGGCAAGAGGCGTTCAAAAGGGGGTTTAGCCAAACAAGCGCGACGGGACCGTCCCTTAATCGTGGTGGATCCGGGCCACGGAGGACACGATTATGGATCTTCCGGCTATTTAAAAAAAGTGTATGAGAAAGATATTGCCCTTCAAATTGCCGGACGGCTTGCAAAAAAAATCCGGAAAAAACTTCCGTACGAAGTTCTCATGACCCGGAATAGCGACGCCTATCTTACACTTGAAGAACGGACGGCAATAGCAAACACGAAAAATGCAGATCTTTTTATATCCATACATACCAATGATTCCGAAAATCAAAGCACATACGGAATTGAGACCTATGTTCTGAACCTGGCCACAGAGAATTCGGAGATAACGGTGGCGGCCCGTGAAAATGCCACTTCAACAAAGAACATCAGTGATTTGCAAACCATTTTAACAGATATTATGCAAAACACAAAAATTTATGAATCCAGCCTCCTGGCAAGTTATATTCAGGATTCTTCATACAAGTACTTAAAATCAAGATACACTCAAGTCAAAAACAACGGGGTTAAAAAGGCGCCGTTTTATGTGCTTCTCGGCGCACGGATGCCCGCCGTATTGATAGAAACGTCGTTTATCAGCAATCCCAGGGAATGCAAACGATTAAGCAGTGCAAGCTATCAGGATCATTTGTGTGAGGGTATCATAAACGGCATACGAAAATATGTGGAGAAATCCAGATCTGCGTCATAATTCAGACACTACCCGATATTGGGCATAAGGGTCCATTTGATCACCCAGAAAGGGGTGGTCGGGTATTTGTCCAGGCATACGATACCGCTGTTTTGGAATTTAAAGACCGGCTTTTCTATGGATCCTGTTATCAGATATGACGTCATTCTTTCCATAAAAGGCAGGTGGCCCACAAGCATGCGATTGGCCGCGCTGTCTATTTTATCGGCAAAAGCGGTGACATCATCTATAGGATTCAACCCACTGCTTTCCTGTATGCCTTGTTCAGGCTTTAGGATAGATTCAAAGATCTCAGCGGTCTGGCGAGCCCTGATCTTACCGCTGTGGGTTATGCCCGACACAAGAACATGGTATGCTTTGGCCACCTCCGCAATACGCTTTGTTTCAGCGATTCCTTCCGGTGAAAGACCCTTTTTCGGATCTTTGTCTTTGGGCAAACTATGGCCGTGCTGAACCAGAAAAAGTGCCATTGCACGCTCTCTCCTTCCGACCGTAACTTCTCAATAAATTATGGAGCCTACTGGTGATAAAATGTAATCTGTCTGGCTGTTTGAGTAGGTTAGTGAGCCTTAAGAAAAAACAGCGAGCCAGATTATTCATTTCTTAAAAATATGATGGGGCGTTTAACCAATTAATATTAAAGGATTGGTACCTGTTTTTTCTTTAGGCTCACTTAGCTGCGAGTTCCAGACAGGTTACAGTTTATTATCAGTAGGCGGCCCACTATGATCATTTCATACGCCAGAACTTATTGAGTAGTTACTTCAGACCTTGTTAATCCTTTGTTTTTTTGTCACGCAGTGCTGCATGCGCGGCAGCCAGGCGCGCCACGGGAATCCGAAACGGGGAGCACGAAACATACGTTAACCCCAGCTCATGGCATAACTGAATAGATTCGGGATCACCGCCGTGTTCACCACAAATACCGCATTCCAAATCGGGTCTTACGGCCCGTCCTTTTTCAACTGCCATTTTCATAAGCAGGCCCACGCCGTCTCGGTCGATAACCGCAAAAGGATTCTCCGGCAGGATTTCTTTTTCCATGTATTCAATCAAAAACCCGGCTTCGGCATCATCTCTGGATATCCCGAAGGTTGTCTGGGTCAGATCATTGGTACCAAAAGATATAAAGGCGGCATATTCCGCGATCTGGTCGCAGGTAAGGGCGGCACGGGGTATTTCGATCATGGTTCCGAACTTGTAATCCGGCTTAATGCCCTGTTCTTTCATAACCAGTTTGGCCTCGGCCTCAAGGGCCTTTCGCTGAACTTTTAGCTCGTTCACATGGCAGGTCAGGGGGATCATCACCTCCGGATGCACATCTATACCCTCTTTGGCCACAATACACGCGGCCTCAAAGATGGCACGAACTTGCATGGAGGTCAGTTCCGGAATATGAATCCCCAGGCGCACACCACGCAGGCCCAGCATGGGATTGGATTCATGCAGACTTTCGACCCGCTTAAGTATTTGCTCTTCTTTGTTGATTTGATCCAGCAGCCTGTTGATTTCCTCAAGCGTGCCGGCTTCTTTCAGACGAATCTTACAGTCGGTCAAATCTCGCATCAGGTCCACATAATTGGGTAAAAATTCGTGCAACGGCGGATCGATCAGGCGAATGATAACCGGCAGACCGTCCATCACGCGGAAAAGACCGGCAAAGTCTTCGCGCTGAAAGGGGAGAAGCGCCTCGAGCGCATCGCGCCGTTCACTCGGCAAATCCGTCATAATCATTTTCTGTACAAAAGGGAGTCGCTCGGCCTCAAAAAACATGTGCTCTGTGCGGCACAGGCCGATCCCCTCCGCGCCGTAATCCCGTGCGCGCTGAGCGTCAGCCGGATAGTCGGCGTTGGCCCAGACGCCCAACTGACGAAACTCATCCGCCCAGGAGAGTATTTTCATCAGCCACAGATCTTTAATGTCAGGCACTTTGGTCTTGAGCTTGCCCATGTAAACTTCGCCCACAGTGCCGTCAATGGAGATCCAGTCACCTTCTTTGATAATTCGATCGTTCACGCTCATCTGGCGATGGGCCATGTCGATTTTGAGTTCCGAAACCCCCACTATCGCCGGCTTGCCGAACTGCCGGGCAACCAAAGCCGCGTGGCTGGTTCGACCCCCCCGGCTGGTAAGAATCCCCTGAGAAGCCAGCATGCCGTGTACGTCGTCCGGACGGGTTTCAGGACGTACCATGATAACCTCTTTGCCTTCTTTCTTGGCCCATGTTTCAGCGATATCGGCGTCAAGGGCAACTACGCCATAAGCCGCGCCCGGCGAGACATTAAGGCCGATGGCCAGCATTTCGCCCGAGGTTTTGGCCTTTTTGATGGCCTCACGTTCAAATTGCGGATGAAGAAAAAAATCAACCTGCTCGGGAGAAACACGCATCACCGCTTCTTCCCGTGTAATCAAACCTTCTTCCACCATATCCACCGCTATGCGAACAGCGGCCTGGGCCGTACGCTTGCCGTCGCGCGTCTGCAGCATCCACAGTTTGTTTTTTTCAATTGTAAATTCGACATCTTGCATATCACGATAGTGCTTCTCCAGGTTCCTGGTGATCTGCTCGAATTCGTCATAGGCCGTGGGCATCTCCTCTTTGAGTTTTAAAATGTCATGGGTCAGACGTATCCCGGCAACCACGTCCTCCCCCTGTGCATTGGTAAGATAATCGCCTTCTATGTGATTTTCTCCGGTGGTCCCGTTGCGCGTCAAGGCAACACCGGTGGCACTGTCATTACCCATGTTGCCAAAAACCATGGTTTGAATACTGACCGCGGTACCCAGATCATGTGGAATATTGGCAGCATTGCGATAGTCCACCGCCCGTTTGCCGTTCCAACTTTTGAAAACCGCTTCGGTGGCCAAAAGCAGTTGCTCATTTGGATCGGTTGGAAAATTGCGGTTTGCATATCGTCTGAAAATGGATTTAAATTTATCCGTTACCTCTTTCCAGGCATCGGCGGTCAATTCCGTGTCGGTTTTGACACCTGCTTTAAGACGGGCTTGGGTAATGACTTCCTCAAACGCCTCATCCGGAGCACCCATTACAACACTGCCGAACATTTGCACCAACCGGCGATAAGAATCGTACACAAAGCGTTCATCGCCGGTGAGTTCGATCATGCCCATGGCGGTTTCATCATTGAGACCGATGTTGAGCACCGTGTCCATCATGCCCGGCATGGAGAACTTCCCGCCGCTGCGGCATGAAATCAATAATGGATTCTTTGGGTCGCCGAATTTTTTGCCGGTGGCAGACTCGACAGTTTGCATTCCCTTTTTTATCTCTTCATCCAGGCCCTCTGGAAAGGCGTCACCCGCCGCTAAATAGGCATTGCAAGCCTCGGTAGTTATGGTAAAACCCGGGGGAACCGGCATGCCAATGCGCACCATTTCCGCTAAATTTGCACCCTTGCCGCCCAACAATCCGCGAACGTTTTCCCAATCACCACCAACATAGTCCTTCGCTTCTTCGACTTCACCAAAAAGATATACCCATTTATCAGCCATTTTGAAACACCTCTCCATAAAATTAAAGATTGAAATAAGAATAAGGAAAGTAATAAAAAAGATTTTCGGACAGGGATCAGTATAGATAAAAGTCGGTTACATGTCAACTGAGAAAAATACAGCCGGAGGTAAACTTCAAAGTTAACTCTAACTGATTCAGATAGAAGCGATTGGCTTTCCAGGATAGGGCACTGAAATATCAAATCACAATACTCAAGTTATTTACCCTGTTGATCATGGATAGCGTGAACCTATCGGTCATTAAGATAACATTCGTTACTGAAAGCTTAAATTCCAAAGTCTATTTAACAGGGATAGAGGGAGTGTCTTAAGAAAAGGAGGCTCCCTTGTTTGCACGCATAAAAAAATCAGGAAAATACCAGTACCTTCAAATTGTCGAAAACCGTAAAGAGAAAGGAAAAGTAAAACAGTGCGTTATTGCCACCATCGGCCGTATGGACCGACTCCAGGCCAAAGGCCGGGTGGAGACACTGATCCGATCATTGTCCCGGTTCTCCGAGCGGGCCATGCTGAGCCTGACCGGCCAAAGCGATGTATCTGCAGGATCTGTAAAGATCGGCCCGCCGATGATCTTTGAGCGATTGTGGAAAGAAACCGGCATCAGTAGGCCATTAAGGGCTTGCTGCAAGATCGACGGTTTGAGTTCGATGTTGAACGTACCATTTTTCTCACCGTACTGCACAGGCTGATGGTGTCGGGCTCCGACCACTTTTGTGAAAGATGGCGACGAGA
>Ga0315535_1000310_pt1 | contig 34003 bp, 41 predicted proteins | sample SalMarSW160220MG_2_FD_203092 | JGI IMG/M metagenome (GOLD analysis project Ga0315535, IMG submission 203092) | Salt marsh sediment microbial communities from the Plum Island Ecosystem LTER, Massachusetts, United States - Salt Marsh Sediment SW1602-20 ... | reverse complement strand
TCCTTGAATGTAATAATGCCTGACAACTTTGTAAATGAAGTTCAGCGCCATAGCGGCTTCCAACGTGTTCTCAAGATTGTTCACTTGAACCTCGTCGCTGGCAGGCGCCATAATTTTTACTTCATCTTTAAGACGGGTATCTCTCACGTCAAGGATGTGGTCCAGCTTGTATACTATACCTGCGGGATCCATGCTTTGCGGCGAGATTGTGAAGTATTCTAAGTAGCGGTCTACTCTCGTGGAGGGGTCGGTTTGTGGTTTGCCAATTTCTTTGATGGTTTCTATGGCGATTTTTCTTCCTTCTTCTTTTATGTACTTAAGCTTGAAAAGTGATCCTTCGACTTCGCGGATCATCACGTACATTTGGATTCTTTGTCCGTAAAATATGAAGACTATGAAAACCCCGTAGAACACTATGCTGATAATTTGCGATATTGCGTCGCTTCCTGGGACAAAGCTCACTTTATCATCACTCCACAAAAAACTCTTAGCTCTTAGTTATAAATCTTAGCCAAATCTCCCCGTGAATTTAAGTGTTTAAGTAGGCTGCCAGCTTTCCCAAGTTCACGTGGCCGAAGACCACACTACAGTTGGGAACGGAACGCGGTTTAACTTCTGAGTTCGGTATGGGATCAGGTGGAACCCGCGCCCTTTGGCCGGCAAACCCAGCAATACACATAACTGTTCCTTCATTAATCTTTCGCTTTTGTTGCGTGTTTTTTTGTTTGTTGTTGTGGTTTGTTTCTTAGCACTTCTATTTTTTGGGTTTGCGGTTTGTTGTGTTTGTTGTTTGGGGTTGGTTTGGTTTGGGTTTTGGTGGGTTTTGTACGGTGGTTTGTTGTGCTGTGTTTTAATGGAGGTGGATGGTTGGTTTCTGAATGAGTGTTGTAGGGCAGAATAAGTGTAGTAGTGTTATTCCCAGCGGAAGTAGTGGATGGCGATGTAGCTGAAGACAGCGGTGTAGGCGGTCATTACGAGAAGCGGTGTGATTGATGGAAAGTTTCCCTGCATGGAGCTTTCAAGAGCCTTCACCGCTGCGCCTACAGGAGTGAAACTGGCAACCGTTTGCAGGCTGCTTGGAAGAACTTGCATTGGAACGTAGACGCCTGCAAAGAACAAGAGCGGGTATAGGAGAGCCATCATCATGCCGTTTGCAGCCCCCTGAGAGGGAGCAACAGCAGCTATGAGTATCCCCAGAGAAAACATTGCAATGGTTGCCAACGCTATCGAAAGAAAAAACCCGGGGATATGAAACACTATATTCACGCCAAAGATTAAGCTGCTTCCGACTACAAGTGTCACGAAGCCTACCGTCGCAAGAATAATGTTAATTGTCAATTGCGCCGCCAACAAATTCGCTGGAGATACTGGTGTGGTGGAGATTCGCCTAAGCCAGCCAATCTCGCGGTCTCGTACGACTGGAATGGGCAAGCCAAGTAATCCAATCATTATCAGCACGGTGACCAAAAGAATCGGGAGGTAAAGATCGAAAACCGTCATGGTGGTTTCGCTGGAAATAGGTTCTCTGAAGGTTGGAACGCTGCCAAATAATATCAGCAAAAATATAGGCATGGCAACTCCAAATATTATGCTATACGGCTCCCTTAAGACAAGTTTCCCCTGGATTTTGACGAGTTCCCAGAAGGGTTTAGAAGACTTTTGAAGTGTCACGTCAGAGTCTTTAGCAGTCATTGCTGGCTCACCTCGCGTGTTATGATTTTATCATTCGTTTGCGTGAGTTTCACAAAAGCGTCTTCAAGATTGCCGCTTTTCACCTGAACATCCGCAGCCTGCACTCCAACCTTAAGCAGTGCAGAAAGAACCCGAGTGGTGACATCACCAGAACCAGCAACAACGATACGATTGCCTCTATGCTCAACCGAAACTACACCTGGAAGAGCGGTTAGAACTTTATCATCTACAGGTGCAGAGGGCATAAATTGCATATGGATTTCACCACCTTCCTTGGCGGCAAGAGCTGCAGGAGTGTCAAGCGCGATTACTCGTCCATGATTAATCAGGGCAACTCGATCACAAAGCCGTTCTGCCTCATCCATGTAATGCGTCACGAGAATCACTGTTACGCCGCGTTTCCTAATACGCTCAATAAGCGTCCAAGTTTCGCGCCTCGCTTCGGGGTCAAGGCCAGTGGTGAGTTCGTCCAAAATTGCGATTTTGGGGTTTCCAATAAGTGCCAGTGCGATTGAAAGCCTCTGTTTTTGGCCTCCAGATAGTTGTTTGAATCGGGCGTTACGCTTCTTATCAATCCCAAGCGACTCAAGCAAGTCGTGGGCGTTTAAGGGGTCAGGATAGAAAGACGCAAAGAGGTTAAGAGCTTCCCAAACCTTGATGCGTGGAGGTAACGAGCTTTCTTGGAGTTGAACTCCAACAATGTTTCGGATTTCCTCATGATTGTCTCGGGGATTTAGACCATAAACGGTTATGGAGCCAGAATCTGGGATCCGCAGCCCTGAAATACATTCAACAGTGGTGGTCTTGCCCGCTCCATTGGGTCCTATGATACCGAAAATCTCACCTTCGGCGATAGAGAATGAGACATCATCAACGGCGATTGTTGCACCATATTGCTTGTGGATACTATCCACGGTAACAATGTGGCTCCGATTTGTGGGTTCGTTGATTCTATTAGACTTGCCGAGCTTTTTGGCCAAGTTTTCAGTATTAAACATTCAAGTGTCACGTAGTTTTGTTGTGACGAAAGGCTATGTTCAATTCAAATATTTAAGTCTAAATTTGCCAAAAGTTGTATCACTCAAAGAGATAGGGGCAAAGAATCTGCATAGGTTAAAGGTTTAATCTATGCAGTGTTAGCGGTTGTTTGCTCCTTCTTTCGAGGCTTATAAAGAACTCCTGCAATGAACAATACTATTCCGACAATAGGCAACACGAGTACAACTTCTTGGTGTCTTGCAAAATAGAGGATAAGACCCACAATAATTAATATTCCTCCAATTCCAAGGAGTCGCCCTTTGTTTGTTTGATAATAATCTTTCATGTCCACCAATTTCCCACCTCCTATCTCGTCGCTTCTAACGTTGCTGTTTTCATTTTGTTAGTATTTTTTCCCTGATTTATTGTACTGTCTGCCGGTTCTTCTTACCGTGGAATCTGACAAAATATCCTATTACCATGATAACTATGGTTACAACAATGACGATCATAAGTACCTCTGTAGTCATTTAACGTCACCTCGTTTCAATATGTTGTTCTGTATCTTGACAAGCATAACGAATCTTTATTTCCATTTTGTCGGTATTTTCTCCTTGACTTATTGGATTGTCTGCTTGCCTTCTTTGAGCGCGCTTCGCGGATCGCTGAGTCCTTTTTAGCTGTGACTTTAAGCAATGGTACTTATCGATCATATCATCAGAGCCTTAGCGATGAAGTTTTAGGTTTTTTGAGCTTCTTTTCCGTCCACGAATAGTTTGATAGGCGAGGAGGGTCCAGCGCTGATTTCGAGATGATGTTTTTCGGAACTTCCCACATCCAACTGGAAGGTCTTTGCCAATGGCTGAAAGTTTGCTTCATTAACGACTTTTTTGCCATCCACTTCTATCTTGATTTGTTTTAGAAGAGCGCTCGCATTAACAGTAATGGCGTGTTTTTCGTTCTCTCCTATTTCGAACTTTGCTTTTGTCATTCACGACCACCTCTGATATGTGCTTTTCATTTCTCGGCGAAGAGCCTTTACTTCCATTTTGTTAGTATTTCCTCCCTTCGGAAAGTCTTGGTGCTGACAAAGAACAGCGCCACGGCAACTGCTAAGAGGACCCCTGAGATTATGAGCAGGCCGTTTACATCAAGGGTTATTATGCTTGTCTCGCTGAGAAGGTATATGCCAAGGAGTGGAAAGAGAATAAAAATTCCAAAACTGTTAGCGCTGCGCACATCATTAACTCTCGATGAAACAATCACACTAAACAGAACACTCATAACAATGGCGACCGGCATCAGAACCAAGAGCAAAGTGGCGATGTTCCAGTTTGGAAAATAATAGTAGCCAAGCGTACTGAAAGTAACCTCATCAATGCCCACCATGAAGACTGCTGCAGCCGCATACATTGCTACTAAAGTTGGAATAATTGCGGAAATGGCTTTTCCAAGCAATATTTCTGCATCAGTAAGGGGCGTGGCTAGAAGCGGTTCCAGACTCTTCTCCACTTTCTCTCCCACTATACTGTAGGAGGCAATTCCTAAGGGAACATACGCTGCGCCTATAACTAAAAAGAAAGAAAAAGAGGTAAGCAAATTTGGAAGCACACTTGGCGCTGCGAGTCCATGGAGCCCCCTTATCGCTAAATACTCCAGTATCGCCGGAAACAGGACCGAGATAACAACCGGGAAAATAATAATTGAATACCAGACATTTTTAACTCGCCTAAATATCTTGAAGTCCCTAGCTGCTATAATCCACGCCTTTGAGAGTCGCATATTTATTTCCTCACAAGTTTTAGATAGGTATCTTCCAAAGTTGAGCCCACCACATTGATTGATCGGACATGACCGCCCGCCTGCACTATAGCCTCTACAACAGGCGAATTCTCCTTGTCCGGGTCTTCTACATCAAATGTTATCGTGTTGCCCTCGCTGGACAGGTTCTTGAGCGGCAGTTTTTTCAGTGCTCTCAAAACCAGATCGTTCACTTGCTGTTCCAATCCGACAACTGTCTTCCTGCCGCTAACGGACCTTTCAAGTTCCTGTGGAGTACCAGTTGCCCTAAGACTCGTATTCATTATTGCTACCTTGTCGCAGATTCTCTGCGCCTCATCGAGGTTGTGGGTGTTTAGAAAGATTGTTTTCTTCTCTTTTTTCAATTGAAGAATGAAATCTCGCACTGTTTTTGAAGCCTCAGGATCTAGATTCGCGGTAGGTTCGTCCATAAAAATGACTTGTGGTTCATGAATTAGGGCTCGGGCTATGGCAAGTTTTTGTTTCATGCCCTTGGAAAAAGTTCCTGCTAAAACGTTTCTCTTATCCCAAAGCCCCAACATATCGAGGAAACGTTGGATGTTTTCTTTCCTTTGAGCGGTAGTGCAATCGTATATTTTTCCGTAGAAGTCGAGATTATCGTAAGCGGTCAAATTTTCGGATAACCCCACATTATCAGGAACCAATCCGATAATTTTGCGTATCTTGAGTGAATCTTCCTTGCTGCCTATTTGGTATCCACCCACAGTGGCGTTTCCGCTGGTTTTTGAGATTAAGCAGCAAAGCATCCTGATGGTGGTGGTTTTTCCCGCGCCGTTGGGTCCGAGGAACCCCGAAAACTTAGCCATCATCCACATGCAGAGTCAGGTTCTCTATGGCTGTTAAATCCCCGAATTTTTTGGTGAGGCTATCAGTATCTATCAATGCGCTTATCTCCTGATTAGACGTTGCCGATTGACTGCTATAAGGGTCTAGACGTCGGATAAATAACGTTCCATTGGTACCAAATTTGTACCAGAACGGTAAAAGTCAAAAGAGACCCTCACACTCAAAGATGCAAACTGAGGAGATGAAGTATGGTCGAGGATTTAGCTGTTTCCCCTGAGCATATCAAGCAGGTCGCCGAAAGAGCCTTAGTTAAAAAAAATTCACAGCCTAGATGTATGATTAATTTACTGAAAAAGATAGGTGCTATCTGACGGGGTATCGTTTCTTTAAACCATAAGGGAGGGAAACGAGCAAAAAAGGCCATGTGCTATCGCTTTCGGGAATACGGATATATTTTTATGTTTGCAGTTTCCATTTAGGAGTTCGTGCCCTGCCGGTGGGGCTGTAGTCTAGACAGGTATGACGACGGGCTCCAGAAAGCAAGCAACGGGTTTGCTGACCTCGCCCAGAGGAATGACGAAATTCTGGAGCGGTCTTAGAGAAACCCGTAGGAGCAGACAAGCGCTGTTTCCGGGTAAAGGTCGTCGGTTCAAATCCGGCCAGCCCCACCACCGGCGCCTGTACTATTGAAAAAATAAATTGGTAACTTTCCGTTACTTTTAGTGATTTTTGGTTACGGCTGATTGGATCAGTCGCGGGAGTTTGTTAGGGAAAAAGTCTAAGAGAGTAGAAGTCATCAAGGTCAATAGAGGCGTGGTTGATGCTTGACGCCACACTCGTGTTCACGGTAATCGCCGCTATCTTAATCATCGGCTTCATAGGAGACCTCTTCTTCAAAAAAACTGGAATACCGTTTTTCATCTTCCTCATAGCCATGGGAATCATTCTCGGGCCGATCCTGAACGTGTTGCCGAGGGAGCCGCTGCTTCCGGCGCTTGCCATCTTTGCGGAGTTGACGCTTCTCATGGTTCTCTTCTACGGGGGACTGGACACCAGATTTGACGCGGCGCTCAGAGGCGGCGGCAGAGCCTTCATTCAGGTGTCAATTTACGTTCTCGCGAGCACAACCATCATTGGGCTGTTGGTGAACTTTCTCTTAGGATAGGATATTCTGCAATCCTTTATTTTTGCTTCGATGGTGGGGGGTGAAACCACCGCCGCGGTCGTTATTCCTCTTTCCAGGTCGCTTAATTTCGAGGAGGTGACAGTGGCTTTTTTAACCTTAGAAACCGCCATGAACACCATTTTTTCCATAGTTCTCTTCTTCACTTTTGTGGGTGCCTACACCACGGGTGTGAGCAACTGGCTCTCAGCAGTTGCTACGATAGCAGAGGACTTTGGCGTGGGCATCGCTATAGGAGCCCTACTCGGCAGCGTGTGGGTTTATATCCTGCACTTCTTTCAGAAGCAAAAGTTCACCTACGTTCTCACGTTGGGCTTGATTTTCATAACATACGCGCTCTCGACAAGACTAGGCGGCAACGGTGAGCTTTCGGTGGTAATTTTCGGGATAATACTTGGCAATTATTACTTGCTGCGCCGAATTACTAAGCATCGTATGAGCATGGACGCTCTTCAGAAGCAGCTGGGAGCCTTCCAAGAGGAGATTTCCTTCCTGATGGAGACGCTCTTCTTCGTCTTTCTAGGCTTGACTTTTGTGATTAATCCGGCGGCGATTATCAGTAACTTGGCAACGGCTGGTGTCGTGGTTGCTGTGCTGCTAAGCGTCAGATACGTAGCCACTTCAGTCTCGACTGTTAGGTCAGAAATTCGCAGCGAACGTCGAGGGATAATCCTGATGTGCGCTCAAGGTCTAGTTCCTGCGACGCTGGCAATCATCGCTTTGAACCTGCAGATACCTCTCGCAAACGATTTCCTAAGCATCGTAACCTACGTGATCATCCTCACAAACATCATTACGGCGGCAGGCGCAATCCTTAGTCGCCGCCGACAGCGAAAAAAGAGTACCTACAGCCAGTGGATGCCGTGACGCATGCTCTTTGCACTTGGCACTTGTAAACTTTAAAAGACAAATCAGCGCTATTGGCTTCCTTTAGTGCTTTTCCATCAGACCCGACCTGAAATGTGGATTTTGGATTCATATGTTTTTTATTTATTATCAGCCAAAAGGGAGCAGCAGTGAGTGTCGGAGGTCCTGCTTCAAAGAATCTGTTTTCCATTTGATTCCCTCCCCTTCTCCATTTCTCCTATATTGAAGCGGGACTCCCGCCTCCCCCCCCAACAAATCGAATTCACTTTAACTGTCCTCTGCACAGCGTAGGCGAGTAGTTTCTTCGTTGAATTTTTAAGCGTTTTAAATAAATGCAGTGTAGAGTTTGCGTGTCTTGAGTTCCCCAGAAAAAAGGTCGTTCATCCCCACTAACATCTCTACTTCCCTTTCCGATGTCTGTGTGGAAGTCAGGACGCGGCAAACTCTCTCTTTTTTTGGCGTTGAGCGTTTGCTGGGAACTAACTTTTGGCGGAGAACTTTTAGGCACTAAACTCTATAAATGTTTAATATGACTAAGCAACTGCTGCACAACCAGTTAGCAAAATACTATGATAGAGTTTACTCCTACAGGGATTATTTAGACGAGGCCGTTCGAATACAGAACTTAATCATAAAGTATTTAGAGTCAGGAGGAAACTCGCTTCTCGACGTCGCCTGCGGCACAGGGCTTCACCTTAAACACTTGAAAGATGATTTCGCATGCACCGGCGTTGACATCAGCAAGAGCATGCTTAAAATTGCGAGAAAAAACGCGAAGGGAGTTACCTTCAAAGAGGCGGACATGAAATCTTTGCGGCTTGGAAAAGAGTTTGACGTAATCGTATGCCTGCTCAGTTCAATCGGCTACGTGAAAACAGCAGCAAGCCTAGAGAAAACTATTCGGAACTTTTCCAAGCATCTCAAGAATGGCGGCTTGGCACTGATTGAGCCGTCACACGCCAACTCGGCTTATGTAAAAGGTGAACCACGCCTCACAACCTATGATGGAAAAGACGCAAAAATTGCTAGAATAAACTACACGAACTTCAGGCAAGCCACAGCAGTTCTGAACATGCATATTCTGATTGCTGAGAGGGGAAAAGACGCCAAATACTTCGTTGACAAGCATGAACTGGGCCTTTTCGGAATCAACTCAACGCTTAGAATTATGAAGGCTGCGGGGTTGAAATCGAAATACCTCAAGAACGGCTTGATGACGGGAAGAGAGCTATTTGTAGGAATCAAAAAATGAAGTGCAAAGTAAACGCTCGCATTGACTTGCATGTGTAAATAAAAAATAGCGCGGGTTGTTCTGAAGACTTAAGGCGCTAAAAGGTGTTCATAGAGCCCGGTAGTGTAACATTCAGTTTCTTCGTCTACTAGATGAGCTGTACCGTCTGGGCAGTAGACCTTCCCACCTTTACTCACTTTGCCGTAGCGTTTGCTACAGGCCTTCATTTGGGAGCAACCATCACAATCTCGTGATAGCATCTTTTCTTTTTCACCTCGCGATTTTCAGGTATATAGAAGCGTGGCTTCTTTTAGGTGTATTCCCCATAATCTATATAGTCGAATATAGAAAACTGATGACTAGTAGTCTTCCCATTTGTTTTGGCATTTTCGACAGCGATACTTGTAATGGCTTGTAATGGTTGTGGGTCCGCCGCGGTACGACATTGGTGCTGTAACCCATTCCTTAGGAGTCTTTTCGACGTCCCTTGACCCGCAAACTGGACATTCGAGTTTCTTGTAAAAAGAACGTGTGAGATACGCAATGAGGAGGGCAGCACCGAAAATTAATGCGCCCCAACCAATCCAATCAAGCAAACGCAGTTGCCTCTAAAATGAATTAGGCTGCAGGGTTGAAATAAACCTTTTCCGTGAGCCGCTCGCTTTGGAGTCCGGTATGAGATTGGCTTAAAACAAAAAGAAAGAGAGGAAAATTATGTGGAAGCTGGTTTACTTTAGTTTGATTTCTTTGGAAGACTGCCACAGTCCGTGGATGTTGCACATTGAGACCGCAATGAGTGTTCCTGGCTTGCCCGTTTTCATCCAAGTCGCCGCTGCATGGTGAGTGTACACAGAACTGGTGTTTGGACCTTGCACTGAAGCACCGTGCGCGTTGAACTCGTAGCGTCCTACCTGGTAGGGGAATTTCTCGCCGTCAGGAAGGAAAAACAGCGCCATCCAACTGATGTGGTGCTCCGTAGTGTTCGGGTGCGCAACTTCTTTGCCTATGGTAACTTTGACTTCAAAAAGTTCATCAGTCTTGACCGCGTCTGCACATTCGATTACGGGAACATGCTTCTCCATCTTCCAATCTGCTTCTTGAACTAAATCTCCAATTTTCTTCAAAAAAACTCATCTCCTAAGATAGTGAAATGAGAAGGGCAATTTATATGGATTTCGACCCTCTTCAAGAAGCAGCGGAAGCTATTTCTTTTCCAGCGGTTCAGGCTTGCCGAACCATCGAAAACGCCAATTCAGAATCTCAAGCATCTGATGCTCTAACTCTTCGTACCTAGCCTTGTATTCTTCAAGCGGCAGGTTATGGGGAACCTCGTATTCAAATTCTACTATGGGAAAATCCTTGTTTGCCTCGTCCAACACGTCTCTGATGTATTCGGGCGGCACAATCTTGTTAGGCAAATAGGGGTCAACCAACGTTTTCTCAAGCTTACCCGTAACCATCTTCAACTCTTCCTCGCAATATCTTCTCTTGGATTTCACTAATAAACAATTTTAAAATGGTTATGCTACACGGATTCGAAACGTGGTAGACTGAATGCACAACCTGCTTTAAAGACGCTCAACGGCAGTCTAATAAGGACAATGAACTAACAGTTGATTAGGGGATTGCGCGTGAGAGTGCTGTTTGTTGAGCCGCCTAAGGACATATGGTTTGTTATGGGAGAGTACTTACCGCCGCCCTATGGCATTATCCAACTTGCTGCATATTTGCAAAAACAAATGGGCGATGTACAGCTGGAAGTGCTTGACTGCAACGCGGAGAAAGTTGACTGGAAAAACATGGAGCAACGCATAGCTGCGTTTAAGCCCGACGTGGTGGCTTGCGCCTCGTTGTCCACCTGTAACACTTATGCCGTGGCTAAAACACTCGAAATCGCCAAGCGGATGGTCCCAACCGTCCTAACCGTTACAGGAGGGCAACATTTCTCTGCCATCCCACAAGAAAGTCTCCAGCAGTTCCCCGAAATTGACGTTATCGTGCGTGGAGAAGGTGAGCAAACCCTAACCGAACTCGTCAAAGCGCATCGGTTGAAAGCTGACTTCAGTAGCATCTCGGGCATCTCCTACCGACACGGCAACACAATTACCGATAATCCGCCGCGTCCTCTAATCGAAAACCTGGAGGAGCTTCCTTTTCCAGGCTACTACCTTGTTAAGGCGAACATGCCCAAGTACCACTTCAGAATCATGGGAGGCAAAAACAACCCCTATGCGCTCATCGAGGGCGCCCGCGGCTGCAACCATCAATGCACGTTCTGCACGCAGTGGCGGCACTGGCAAGCGTGTTGGCGAGTAAAGTCAGCAAAGCGCATAGCTGACGAGATGGCCTTCTGCAATCACGAGTTCGGTAGCAAGTTCATTTGGCTGACCGATGACAATTTTGGGGCGGGGCAGCAACCAGCTGAAATTGCAGAAGAAATCATCGCGCGACAGTTGCCTGAGGATGTTTCATGGTTTGTCCAAGCCAGATGCGACGACATTATTCGCAACAAAGAAATTTTACCTCGTTTGCGAAAGTCAGGGTTGAATTGGGTGCTACTTGGGGTTGAGAATTCAGACCCTCAAACACTCAATGATTTTAAGAAAGGCATAACCCCTGCTGACGCTAAGGCTGCGGTTCGGTTGCTGCAGGACAACGGCATTTTCGCTCACGCCATGGTCATCATAGGCAGCCGCAAAGACACTCATCAAACGATTGCGCAGCTTAGAGAGTTTGCCAACGATTTGGACCCGGATTTTGTCATGTTTGGGATTCTAACGCCGTTTCCAGGCACAGAAGTTTATGCAGAGGCGGAACGCAACGGTTGGATTATGGATCGGAATTGGTCGCATTATGACATGATTCACGCCATCATGCCTACGGAGACGCTTTCGCCCCATGAGGTGCAAGAGGAGCTGTACCTTTGTTACCGCAGCTTCTATGGGTCTTGGAGCAGAAGGTTCGGCGGACTTTTTTCGAGCAACCGGTTGAAACGGAAGGTTTTCTGGCACATGGCTGGAGCAGGCGTGCTGGGGAAGGTGAAATCGCTGTTTTAGCAGATAAAACGGAGTGTGGTCGGGCTTCAACCGTTATAGTGGCGATTTTAGTAGCGGTATCGATTGTTGGGCTTGCGCTGGTCAATGTTCTGGTTCTGCAGCCTAATCTGGAGCCTTTTCAGTCTTCTGTCCGAACCATTGTGGTTGGCAGCTTATACAGCGTCATTTGCATTTTAGGAATTGTAGCGGTGTTCTATCCCACGAAGTGCATGGGTCTATTTCAAAAGCAAAACCCACCGTCCCAAATCAGTGGACTCTCCAATTCTGTGCGGATAAGCGGTCATCATCCTGGCTGCCAAAACTTCTCAGGCAACAGAATAAGGATTAACGGGCGAAATGTATGTGCAGCGTGTAGCGGTTTGTTGATTGGAGCCATGATCGCCTTAGTTGGATGCGCCCTGCAGTTTTTCATAGGCTTAAATCTAGTTTCTCAAAGCGTTTGGCTGCTTGCGTTGGGAGAAATCTGTATGATCTCAGGGTTAGTTCAAATTAAGTTCGATAGTTACGCCAAGGTGATTCTGAATATGGTTTTTGTTGTCGGTTCGTTTATGACGCTTGCTGGTGCGGATGTTTTGGGAGAAAGTTTGCTGATAGACGTTTATGTGCTTGGATTAATCGGATTCTTGCTGTGGCTAAGAATTTTGCTTTCCGAACGGAACAACAGACGAATCTGCCAGGCATGCAAGTTGTGCTTTCAGTAGCGGCGAGTTCCGGCGTGTCTTCGTCGTCCGTAGAGCGCGCCTAACAGGATGAGGATGCCGAAGATGATTATGATGAAGGGCCAGAAGACGTTCCAGAAGTCGGCGATGTACCCGCTTTCTTGGAGAACCAAGCCTAAGCCTAATACTATGATTATAATTCCGAAAACTATGCCCGCTATCATGCCGCCGTTGGGCAAGCCGAAGCATTCGCCTTGCACGCGCCTGTAATGTTCTCTTTCGCTTCCAGGATACTGCTCACCTACAGTGTAGAGAGGTGCGGCACACTTGGAGCATACTTTGGCATCGTCTGGGTTCTGAGTGCCACACTTGCTACAGTAAACCACAATAACTCCCCCAGTGTCGTTTGTTTAGGTTCTGTTTTAAGATTTGCGGTCGAAGGAAAAACAGTTAATGGGACTGCCTGGATTTGAATTGGTGAAGGCTGCTATATGCAGCAAACACGTGACTACGTGATTGGCTGTGGCTGGTACCTGTTTTTCTCAGGGAAGAAATCCATAACTCTGGTTTTTTGTAGGAACCTAGCTGAATGTGATGCCCCTGCTGGAATGACGTACTCATCTCCTTTCCTGCAGATTCGCGGCTTGCCACTGATTGTCAACTCCATTTCTCCATCTATAACCATCCCCCACTGAACGTAAACATGACTATGCGCAGGCAAGTCTATTTTGGGCTCAAATTGGAAAAAGACTAGCTGGCTTGACGCCGCTTGAAGTATCCACGCTTTGGCGCCTTTAATATGAATCTCCGCCTCTGGCAAACACTTTATAGTCTCAGGGTAATCCGAATTCTGACGGCCTTTAATATCGCCCAAGAGCAAATCCCAAGATAAGAACAATGAGAAGAAATAAAAAACCTTGCTTACACATCACCGACATCTCCGATGAAAGAATAAGATATCTTATTAATATGGGGCTGGGGAGATTTGAACTCCCGTCACGAACGCCCGAGGCTCATAGCCTAGACCAAGCTAGCCGACAGCCCCTCTGTCGCATGTTTGTGGGCGCTATCTTCATTTCAGAAGTTATAGAAATAAGTATTCCTCAGCTTTTACCGAGTTTCCTGTCAACACATGCTTCACGCCGCAGTTCAAGCTTTATATAAGGGGGGTATAGACAAAAAATCGCAACAGAGCAGCAAACCTTGCACTACGCTTTTGGCGGTTGTGTCACTGGAGCAACTTTCTTGTGGTACAATCTTGCGGCTATGCACAAACCTGCAGCCACCGCAGCCAGCCAAAAAGACCATAGAAACCCTGCTGACAGGAGAACACTGATGATTACGCCAGACACGAAAGGTATCGCCAACGTGTTAGTTGTTGAACCCATCAAGGGAAAATTAAAATTCAACACGGCTTGAAGAATCACCGCCACGACGACAAGACCGATTATGAAGAACAGGAACGTAAACAACGGTTTCTTGTATCCGAAGTCAAGCAACGGTTTCGCAAAGGACCGCCTTGGCACAACAGAGTAAATTATCATCGCGATGCCGCTTAACAGCAAAGTAAGCAACGCAACAACGTTAAGAGCCCATATCAAAGGTATGGAGAACGCAGTGCCTACGAAGCCGAAGTTCGTGTTCACAGGCGAAGCATTGACCGTCAACAAATTGTCGCCGATTGTAAGCTGCCACCAAGGATAAAACAGCGACGCAACAAGCATAACAATTGTCGTGACTCCGCCAGCGAGCCCAAACCAGTTAAACTTAGTTGAGATAGAGTCCATTCATTTCACACCTCATAGCGCTGGATTGGGAACTTGCATCTGCCCCATCTGACCCTCATCCATCTGAATTTGAATTCCACTGATGTCGACAGCAAAATCCGCCAAGACAACATCAACTAACTCTTCGTCACTATGCGCAGCTCCAAAGTGACTTATCGCATCATCAGTCCAAGAGCCGACAACGGTCAATGTCCCAGTCTCACCCGCATCTATGCTCACAGGCTCACTGAGGCTAGCAGTGCCCAGATGAAAATGATGCTCAACACATTCAACGTTCCCAGATAACGATTTGATGGTGATGTCAAGAGGAAACGAGTTTTTAAATTGAAAACTGGCTGAAAATGTTCCTGTTGCTGCATCATACTGTGGTTCACCCACCATTGTAGGCGGTTCCAGCCCAGACCCACCATCCCCATCGCCACCCATCAAATCATCCGCTAAGTCATTCAGCTCAGGAGGAACAATCAACCCCAAAAGGTTGCCTTGGTAAGCAAGTAACGTCCCCACTAACGGTATAACAACTATGGCTATCGTGATTAGAGTAAGAACCAGTCTTATCTTGTCCATTCCTACGCTTCCATCTTCTTGACTCTGGTACTAGAAGGAGTATTTTCGGTTTTATGGTTTGTGAATCAGTAATAACTTTTCTAAATTAGTAAGCCCAAAGTCACTTCAACAGCAAAACACGCATCGCTTTCATTCCTCATAAGGTGTGCTCAAAACCTCCTTGACTTTATTGCTTATCACCGGTCCCAGCCCGTGAACCGTTTTTGACCAACCGTCCACGTTGATAAGCGCGTTCAACGGTGTCTGATAAGACTTGAGTATGGCAGTGGCCTTTTCTCTTCCGATGTTAGGTAAACTTGCTACCAAGTACACTTGAGCGTCAGCTAAAGTGTCAGTTTTTTTAAACGCATGAACTGTTGGCGCTCTTTTTTCCAAGATTTGTTCTTGCCTCGCAGCCACGTACAAGAAGTCAATCGTCTCCTTATAAGAAGCAGTGTTTACCAAAGCTATGCCGTTCTTTGCCAGATTAAACATGGCACCCCAAATCGCTGCAGGCTGCACGTGACTGAACTTGTAGATTATGGGCAAATAACCCTCCAAAAGAATTAGCGACTTCGGATAAACATCCTTCAGCCTGAACAACTGCTCAAAAAGGTAACGCCGAGTAAGAGTGTAGACAAAATCGCTCACGGTTTTTCTCTCCACCGCACACTGGTCTGATAGGATGTAATCGCCTTTTTCAAGAGCTTCAGTTCTAACCTTAACACCGCGCTCAATCAGACCCTTCACAATCTTCGCCGCAGTGCTCGCTTCGCGGCTGTCAACAATAATTGTCGGTTCCTCACCATTCTTCTTCTTTTTTCCATCCAAGTACGGAACAAGAGTTTCAGTTCCTGACATAAGCTCAACTCATGTTAACGTAACAGACTTGGCTTATTTTACTTCCGCTTCCATGAAAAATTTGCTTTTTCCAAAGAGAACAGCAAAAAACCTTCGCTATTAACGATTTTCCTAAGCAGTTGCGCTCCACTTCTGCAAAGCAGTAAAGCCTAATCATTCATATCTTGTTAAGAATAACGGTTTCTGCGCTTCTCTTCGCCTTTCCTCTAAAGACACGTTTTTCAACGAAATGATCTCCAACATTCCATCTAAGCGTTCTTCAGTGGCTCCTTTAGCCGAACTGGAGCGAAGTTCCTTATCAAGCAGGGATCTCTTCGATTTTCTAACACGAGAACCCATTGCTACCCATCCTTTAACTGTAGATTCTAATTACTTTATGTGCTTGTAAGATTTTAAGAGTTGTGAGTGGCACGATACAGCAACACACGCACATGACGGACTGAAACAATCACCGCATGTTCTATAACAATCTTCTATAATTCAGTTATACTTGAAACTGGCCTTGCCAGCCTAAGCAAAATATTAAACGTGGCAAAAAGTTACGACAAAAAAATGAAGAGGGAGTTTAAAGACCCTTTTGGGTAATTTCCTTTACGACACCAGCAGCCACAGTTGTGCCCATGTCTCTGACGGCAAAACGACCCAGCTCAGGAAAGTCCGTGTAGGTTTCAATGGCGATCGGATGCAGCGGTTCCATCTTTACCCAAGCTGCGTCACCAGTTTTGAGGAAACTTGGTTTCTCTTCGACAACTTGGCCTGTTCTCGGGTCGATTTTCTTTAGAAGTTCGGTGAATCTGCAGGCGATTTGTCCAGTGTGATAGTGGAGAACTGGCGTGTATCCAGCGGCTATGGCGGTTGGATGGTAAATCACGATTATTTGTCCTATGAACTCTTTGGCTACTGTTGGCGGATTGTCCACTGGTCCAGCTACGTCTCCGCGGTGAATGTCGGTTTTGGCTATGCCTCTCACGTTCATTCCGATGTTGTCCCCTGGCTCAGCAACCGGGATTTTGCTGTGATGCATTTCCAGAGATTTCACTTCTGCCGTTTTGTTGGATGGCATGAAAATCAGGTTCATACCTTCTTTAAGCACGCCTGTTTCAACTCTGCCAACAGGAACCGTGCCTATGCCGGTGATGCTGTAAATGTCTTGAACGGGAATTCGTAATGGTTTATCAGTTGGTTTAGGCGGTACTTCTAGCTGGTCCAACGCTTCCATCAAAGTTGGTCCAGTGTACCAGGGCATTTTGTCACTTTTCTTGATTAGATTGTCGCCTGTCCATCCTGAAGTGGGTACAAAATTTATCTTGTCAATTTTGAAGCCTACCATTCTGAGCATGCGTGTAACTTCGTTTTTGATCTCTTCATATCGTTCTTGGTTCCATTCAACTGTAATGTCGTCCATTTTGTTAACAGCAACTACTACTTGGCGGACGCCTAATGTGAAAGCTAGAAACGCGTGTTCGCGTGTTTGACCGCCTGGACCGATGCCCGCTTCAAACTCGCCTTTTTTAGCTGAAACGAAGAGTATAGCTGCGTCGGCTTGGCTTGCACCTGTGATCATGTTCTTGACGAAGTCTCTGTGCCCCGGCGCGTCTATGACTGTGAAGTAGTACTTGTTGGTTTCAAATTTTAGGAACCGCAGGTCTATGGTTACGCCTCTTTCTCGTTCTTCCTTGAGGTTGTCGAGTACCCACGCGTACTTGAATGTGCCTTTGCCCATCTTGTCAGCTTCATCCTGGAAAGCTTTGATGGTTCTCTCGTCGATTGCGCCTGCTAAGTACAACAAGTGTCCCGTGGTGGTGGATTTCCCGTGGTCAACGTGCCCCATGATTACGAGGTTTAAGTGTTGTTTCGCGCTTTTGCTCATTCCTTTTCCTTCCTTATTTCTCTAATTTTTCCCTAAATTTTAGTGCGTTAACACAACTGTCCTTCCAGTTATTTTAACTTTATCATTGAGCACACGGCATTTACGACATACGTGTAAGTCTCTTTAGCTTTACCTAACCGTTTCTTTTGCATAGTGAGAAAATTTAGTGATCAAAGCGAAATGGGCAGAAACAGTCTCGCGCCTAGGGTTAACACTTAAGTTTGAAAAATATTTATCAAAGATTCGAGTTAGACATTGGTATGAAAATTAATAATTTATCAAGCTACGCAAGAATTGTTGGAAAGCAAGAGTTAGATAAAATTCACGCTGAAGCTGAGAAACTTTCAGGGAAACACATCACCTGCGTTAACTCCACTTATCAAGGGGGCGGTGTTGCTGAAATCCTTAACAGCTTGGTGCCCATGTTTGACCAAGTTGGAGTGGATTTCGGATGGCGTATACTGCATGGCACTCCAGACTTCTTCACCATAACCAAAAAGTTTCATAACGCGCTTCAAGGAAGCCCAATCAACCTTTCCCAGAGAAAAAAAGACATTTACTACGAAACCAACAGAAGATTTTCCACTTTCACGCACATCCATCACGATTTAGTCATAATACACGACCCTCAGCCCTTGCCGTTAATCTCGTTTTACAAGAAAACCCAACCCTGGATATTCCGATGTCACATTGACATCTCCAATCCCAACCCACAAGTTTGGGAGTACCTGAAAGGATTCATCCAAGAATATGATCACTTCGTCGTTTCACTGCCTGAATACCAAAAAAACGACCTTAACATCCCTCAAAGTGTCATTCACCCCGCCATAGACCCTGTGACGTCAAAAAACAAGCCTGTTTCCGAAACCAAGATTTCTACTTACTTAGGCAAGTTTGGAATAGACCGAAAAAAACCCATCATCTCACAAATCTCCCGTTTCGACCCGTGGAAAGACCCGATTGGAGTGGTAAAAGTTTTTGAAAGGATAAGGAAAAAAATGGACTGCCAGCTAGTTCTCTTGGGGCAATTTGCAGCGGACGACCCTGAAGGACACAAGATATTGCTATCGCTTCAGAAGAAAGTGGATAAAAGCCCATTCAAACACGACATAAAACTGCTTGTAGTGGACAACGCGTTCTTAGTCAATTGTTTGCAGAGAGCCTCATCAGTTGTCATTCAAAAATCGTTGAAGGAAGGATTCGGGCTAACAGTTACCGAAGCCTTGTACAAAGGCACTCCAGTCGTCGCGTCTAAAGTCGGCGGCATTCCCCTTCAGGTTATAGACGGCATGAACGGTTTTCTGTGTAGCCCTCACGACCTTAAGGGTTTCAGCGATAGCGTAGTTAAGCTGTTGAAAGATGAAAAACTGCGCGTTACGATGGGGAAGGCAGGAAAAGAGCATGTGAAGAAGAATTTCCTGATTACGAGGTTGATGCTTGATTGGCTGTACCTAATGAACAAGGTGTTGTCTTAAAGTTCCAAGTGAAGTTGAGTTGTGATTATGAATAGGCTTCTAATTGCATCAAATCGGTTACCTGTGACCATCCAGAAGAAGAAGGATAAATTGTATTTCAACCAAAGTGTTGGAGGCTTAGCCACGGGTTTAGGTTCCTTCTATAAATCGTTCAACAGCAAGTGGATAGGATGGTGTGGAATTACTTCAGAAAAAATAGGATTAGCAGAAAAGAAAATTATTGAAACCAAATTGGAGGAGGAATTTTCTAGTTATCCAGTTTTTTTGTCTAAGAGAGATGTTGAATTATACTACGGTGAGTTTTGTAACAAAACGCTGTGGCCGCTTCTCCATGGTTTCACTCAATACGCAACTTATGACAGAAATTCATGGAAAGTCTATGAAAAAGTGAATGAGATTTTCGCCAACAGCATTTTAGAAATAGTAGAACCCGAAGACACGGTTTGGGTACATGATTATCATCTGATGCTTCTGCCCAACCTCCTCAGAAAAAAACATCCGAACATGGCAATAGGGTTCTTTTTACACACGCCTTTCCCGAGCCCAGATGTTTTCCGTTTACTTCCATGGCGAGAAGAAATACTGCATGGACTCTTGGAGGCGGACCTCTTGGGGTTTCACACTTATAATTACGTTCAAAATTTTCTAATGGCAGTTCGCCGTTTGCTGAGTCTCAACCACACTTTAGGAAAAATAATCGTTGGTAACCATCTGGCGAAAGTGGATTCTTTCCCCATTGGAATAGATTATCAACTGTTCGCCGATGCTGAGACTAAACCGAAAGTGCAAACCAGCATCAAAAAACTGAGCAGACGATTGGGAACAACTAAGAAAATCTTGTCGATAGATCGATTGGATTACACAAAGGGGGTACTTCACCGACTGAAAGGTTTTGACCTATTCCTTAACAGCTATCCTGGATACAAGGGAAAAGTAACCTTGGTGCTGGTGGCGGTTCCCTCCCGAACAAAAGTTCAACGTTATCAGTCTCTAAAGAGGAATGTTGACGAACTCGTAGGAAAAATCAACGGTGACCATGGAAAAGTAGGTTGGACGCCGATTCAGTACATGTACCACTCTTTACCGTTTCACAGTCTGCTTGCGCTATACCGCATTTCAGATGTTGCCATGGTTACGCCTTTAGCGGACGGGATGAACTTAATCGCCAAAGAGTATATCGCAACAAAAACTGACGGCAAAGGAGTGCTGGTTCTTAGCGAGATGGCGGGGGCTGTTGAAGAACTTAGAGAGGCTATCACAGTCAACCCAAATAGCATAGAAGAAATTGCAGAAGCCCTGAAGAAGGCACTGTCCATGCCTGAAGAGGAGCAGATCAGACGAAATAGAACAATGCAGGAAAGGCTCCGTAGCTACAACATAAAGGTTTGGGCGGATGATTTCATGAATATCTTGTCACAGGTTAAAAAGAACCAGAAAGAATTGAGCGCCAAGGAACTTGGTGGTGAAACTAAAACCAAGATTATTAACGATTATCTCAGAAGCATGAGCAGACTGATATTTCTAGATTACGATGGAACGTTAGTTCCGTTTGCTGCTACGCCTGAAGCGGCAAAGCCTGACGCTGAACTGCTAACTCTGCTGACTGCTCTTGCTCAAGATTCGAAGAACGAGGTTGTGATAATAAGTGGGCGGAACAAAGAGGCTTTAGGCAAATTTTTTGAAGACACCAGCATCGGGTTGGTGGCTGAGCATGGCGCTTGGATCCGAGACGGCAGAGGCAAATGGACCACAACTGGAGATTTTAACACGGATTGGAAGGAAATCGTAAAGCCGATTCTTGAACGGTACAAACGCAGGACGCCTAGCGCTTTGGTTGAAGAGAAGAATTTTTCTTTGGTGTGGCATTACCGACGAGCAGATCCCGAGTTGGCGTCGGTCAGGGCTGCGGAGCTTAAGGAGACGCTGTATTTCTTGACTGCGAACCTCAAAGTTGAGGTTGCAGAGGGCAATAAGATTGTGGAAGTGAAGAACGCGGGCATAAACAAGGGCAGAGCCGCCATGAACTGGATTGGCAGGAAACAGTGGGACTTCATTTTGGCGGTTGGGGATGACCTTACGGATGAGGACCTTTTCAGGGAACTTCCTGACAGTGCCTATTCGATTAAGGTTGGGTTGGCACCTTCAAGGGCAAAGTTCCGGTTTAAATCGCAAAAAGAAGTAAGGTACCTGCTGAAGAGTTTGCGAGATACGTGACATGGTTTTTCAAGCGTGTCATAGCTGGGCAATTGTATTTAACCTGTTTTGCAGAAGATATAGGCTGAAGCGTTATGCCGACTAATCTGCCTCCTGAAGCTAAGGAAAAGTGGGAAGAGGTTGAAGCTGCTCGTGGCCCCAGAGAAAAAATGGAGAAGATGCAGGAATTCCTAAAGTACGTTCCGCAGCACAAAGGCACAATGAAACTGCGCGGCGAAATCAAGAGAAAGATTGCGATTATCCGCAGTGACTTGGAAGAAAAAAAGCGGAAGGGCGTAGGCAAGAGCAGTGGTGGACCAAAACTTTTCATTGAAAAAGAAGGTTCGGCGCAGATAGCGTTGATCGGCATGACAAACGTGGGTAAAAGCTGCCTGATGAGTGCCACAACAAATTCAAAGGTGCTTGTTACGCCTACGCCTTACAGTACGCATGAGCCAGTGCCTGGTATAATGGATTATGGGGATGTGCAGTTCCAGCTTATTGAAGCGCCAGCGGTGATGAAGGGCAGTGCAGGTGGAAGGGGAACAGGGAACGTTACGCTGGGTTTAGCGCGAAATGCTGATGGCGTAATTTTAATGGTTGATTTATCACGTAATCCTATTGAGCAGTTAGAGTTGATCTTGACTGAGTTAGAGAAAAGTCGGGTATTGATAAACAAGCCAAGTGGACGTGTAACTATTAACCGTCGACATGCTGGTACCTCGTTAAGAGTTATCCTTATTGGCCACCTGATTGATTGCAGCATGCATGATGTAGAAGACTTATTGAAAGAATACAAAATTCACGATGCCATCGTACGAATTAGCGGTGATGTCCGGTTGGAAGATGTAGAGGATGCAATTTTTGAAACCACCATCTATAAGCCAGCGGTTATCGCCGCAAACAAGTTGGACCTAAAGGGCGCTGAGGCGAAACTGCGTATACTAAAGAAGTATGTTAATGGCAAGTTGCCTATTATCGCTATGTCTTGTGAACGTAAAGAGGGCATTGACGAGTTAGGCAAAGCAATTTTTGATAGTTTAGGTGTTATTCGGGTCTACACCAAAGAACCCGGTTCAAAGGAAGAGACTGGTCGCCCGTTTGCGCTTAAACGTGGTGCTACAATTAATGATTTAGCGAAGAATATTCATAAAGACTTTGTTCATAATTTCTTGTTTGCCATGGTGTGGGCTAAGCGTTTGCCCTTTAGTCCCAAAAAGGTTGGGTTGAATTTTGTTTTAGAAGACGGGGATGTTGTGGAGGTCCACACTAAGATTTAGAGTTTAAAACGCATGTTTTTGAGAAAGATAAAGAGAGAAGATTTGCGGTTTTATCTACTGGATTGGGCTATGCGTTCGATTTCGTGGCGTTTGGCGATGCCTGCGCTTTTGATGTCGTTGTTGGCTGCGAATATGAGTTCATCTGCTATGTTTTCGGCTACGCTGCGGGCGCTGTTAGCTGAGGCGTTGCGTGCTCCTTCGGTGAGGTTGCGGATCGCCATGTCTATGCGGCGTTGTGGCGCGAGGTCCACGCTGAGGTGGTAGACGACTCCGCCGTAGCTGAGGCGTGTGGTGTCTTCTGCTGGTGCGCTGTTTTCTACGGCTTGAACGAGGATCTCTACTGGGTTTTTTCCTGTTTGTAAGTGGATTATTTCGAAGGCTTGTTTTACGAAGTTGGTGGCTCGGGCTTTTTTGCCTGCGTTTTTGCCTGGGCGCATGAAGCCGTTTATGAAGCGTTCTACGATGTTGACGCGGGCTTTGCGGAAGCGCTGATGCTCATGGCGTCCCATGCTGTGCGGCAGAGTCATGGGCGTTAGGTTTATGTAGCGTGCTAGTCCTGGGTCTTTGACAGTAATGTCCTGGAAGGTCCATTTTTGGAAGAGTTTGATGTCTGGTTTTGCTTTGCTCACTCAAGTCACCGTGCGGGTTTGGTTTTGCGTCCGTAGACGAGTTCGTTTAGGCTTACGCCGTTGACTTTGATGACTTTCCAGCGGACTCCGGGGATGTCGCCCATTGCGCCGCCTCGGGTGCCGCCTATGCCTTCGACGACGACTTCATCATGTTCATCTACGACGTTTAGAGCGCCGTCGCCGGGGAGAAAAGCGGTGATTAATCGTCCGTTTTTGATAAGTTGCGTGCGGACGCATTTGCGTATGGCGCTGTTCGGCTGTTTCGATTCAACGCCTACTTTTTCTAGTACTATGCCGCGTGATTGTGGTGCGCCTTGTAGCGGGTCGACTTTTTCGTCTAAGCGCAACATGCGGCGGTTAAAGTAACGATCTGACCAGCGGAAGTTTTTCCGTTTGGCTTTGAGTTGTCGTGCGGCGAATTCGCCTCTTGGAGATTTTGGGCACATGCCTTGTGTTTCCTCTTGCACAGCATAAATCCCAACACACATATATAAACAAAACGAAGCCGAAGCGCGGGTTAGTTCCAGATTAATTTGTCGCACGTTGTTTGTTTACTTTCACTGTACTCTCCCCTACACTGGAAAGTCGGTTCGGGGATAGCTTAAAAGCCGTTGAAGAGGCATTAAACGCCGTAAAGATTTGGGAGAAGTAAGCGTTTGTACCAAAACACTGTTGTTAAGAGTATGGCGTCTCCGCCTTTGCTTTCACTGAACATGCGTAACGTAAACCAGTTGTTTCCAGGCTTCGCTGCGGGCGACTTTGCTGTGCTTCATGGGTCCTCGTCCGTGGCGTCCTTGGCTTCGCTGTTGTGCGTCCGGGCGCAGTTGCCCGTTCAGCTTGGAGGTTTAGGAAGCAACGTTGTCTTTGTGGATGGCGGAAACACTTTTCAGCTTTATCATGTAGCTCGACTGGCACGGCTGCACGGACTTGATCCGAAGCAGACTTTGGAGCGCATTTACATTTCTCGGGCGTTCACGGCTTATCAGATGACTGCGCTTGTGCTTGAGAAACTCAGAGAAACCATTCAGCGATACGACGCGAAGCTGGTGGTGATTTCGGATATTGCAGGGTTTTTCTTGGACAAGGACGTTGCTGAGACTGAGGCGCGCCGAGTTTACAGTCAGGTGGCTGCTTACCTCTCAAACTTTGCGAAGGAAAACCAGATTGTACTGGTTGCTACGTATCCGCCGCATCAGGAGAGCAGGCGAAACGCTTTCCTTCACGAAGTAACCTGTGGAAGAACCAGCACGGTCATATCGCTTCGGCAGTCAAGGTATGAACGGGAATTCATCTTGGAGAAGCATCCGCGTTACCTTTTGGGCGTTGCGGGCCTTCCCTCTGAGACTCTTACGCTGGATCATTTCGTGAAGGCGTAGCGATGGGCAGGACTGTTGAGTCGTACCGCATGGCGTTAGAAGAGGAAATCAGCCGGTGGAAGGGGTTCTCCAAGGCGCTGCGCACCGAAGACCGGGAGGCGTTTGAAGCGTTGATGGACGCGTGCAGGCTTTTCGCTTCGGCAGGAAGCAACGCCACCCAACCGATACTCTTCGAGCCTATGACCATGTCTATTCTGCTTTTCCAGCAAAAGAAGCTGCGCAGGTTAGAGAAGGCTTTAGATGCAGTCAGGCAGCGCGGGCAGTCCGAGGCTTGTTAGGGGCTGGCTTCTCGATGTTTACCCTTCTGGCTTCGGTGAAGTCGCGGTTTGGGTTATCAGCGAGAACGGGGAAAGAGTTAGGCTTACGGACAGGTTTCAGCCGAAAATCTATGTTTCAGGCAAGCAGGAAGACATAGAGCAGTTAGCCAGCAGTTTCTTCCATAGCCAGGCCGTAGCCGCTTGGAATTTCGTCTACAAGTATGCGCAGCCTACTGACGGAGAGAAATCAAGGGTTCTGGAGGTCGCGCTTAAGGACTGCAGGAAAACGTCTGCATTCACGCGGCTTGTTCTGGAAAAGGGCGATTACCTGCGGTATCAGGTTCATAACTGCGACTTGCACGGCGACAGGGCGTATCTCTTTAGCCGCGATTTGTTTCCGCTTGCTCATGTGGAAGCAGAAGTGGAAGGACAAGAGCTGGAATACAAACTTTTAGACTCAGTAAAACACCGTCACTACACCGTTCCACCTTTGCGCATAACCAAACTGGAAGTGGAGATTGCCAAAAAAACCAAGCTGGCTAGCTTCAGCGACCCCATAGATAGGATAATCGCAACTCAGGATGGCAAACAAAAGCGTGTGGATTCTGGAGAGGAAAAAGACAAACTATTGCAACTGGTTAGGGCGGTCAGAGATTTTGACCCTGACATCGTTTTGACTTCTGGTGGAGACTCTTACCTTTTCCCTTATCTGATCCACAGAGCCACACTCAACAACGCCATTGACAAGTTTACGCTTAACAGGGATGAGGTTCCTTTTGTTGGCAAAGTCGGGCGGGGTAGAACGTTTTTTTCTTATGGTCGCACGTTTTACAAGGCGGCTACGATGCGGCTTTACGGTAGAGTTCACATTGACAGAAACAACACTTTTGTTTTGAGTGAGGCTGATTTTGACGGCTTATTCGAGGTGGCGAGAACTTGCAGGGTGCCGTTGCATACCGCTTCGCGAGCGTCTATTGGCTCCAGTATGTCTTCGCTTCAGTTTTACCAGGCAATCAAGGATGATGTTTTGATTCCGAGAAACAAGAGTATACCTGAAGCGTTCAAGTCCGCGTATGAGCTTCTTGTGGGTGACCGCGGAGGCTTCGTCTACGAGCCGCAGGTTGGAATTCACGATGAAATCGGCGAAGTAGATTTTTCGTCCATGTACCCTGTCTTGATGGTGAACAACAACATTTCCGCTGAAACTGTGCTCTGCGATTGCTGCCCAAATTCGCGGCGGCGCATTCCCGACCTTAATTACCATATTTGCGAGAAACGGACAGGCATAGTCCCTAAAGCATTGAAGCTTATTGTCACCAAGAGACTTGATTATAAGAAATTGGCGCAGGATGTTCAAGACCCTGCGCTTCGAGAAGTTTATGACAAGCGGCAGGCAGCCTTGAAATGGATTTTGGTAACGTGCTTCGGCTATTTGGGATATAGAAATGCGAAGTTTGGCACTGTTGATGGGCACATGGGCGTTTGCGCGTTTGGCAGAGAAGCATTTCTCAGGGCGGCTCGCATGGCAGAAGTGCGAGGTTTCACGGTTATTCATGGAATTGTCGATTCTTTGTGGCTAAAAAAGAAGAACGCGTCTGTTTCAGAGTACGCCGATTTGTGTGCAGAAGTAAGCAAAAAGCTTGAAGTTCCTTTGAATTTTGAAGGCGTTTACAAGTGGATTGTTTTTCTTCCCTCCAAGGTTCATCCGAACATCGGGGTCTTAAACAGGTACTACGGCGTGATGAAGGACGGCAAAGTGAAAATCAGAGGCATAGAAGCGCGTCGCAGAGATACTCCGCGGTTTGTTTACGACGCTCAGATGGAGATGATTAATGTTTTAGCTTCTGCAGATAACTCGCGGCAGTTTATGGAAAAAATTCCTGAAGCGCTAACGGTTGTGAAAGAGTATCGGCGAAGACTGCTAAATGGGGATGTTCCGGTATGGGATTTAATAGTCACGAAGCATTTGTCGAAGCACCCAAGCAAATACAAGCAGCACGTTAGCCAGGTGATTGCTGCGAAACAGCTGATGAAAGAAGGCGCAGAAGTTCACGCGGGCAAAAACATCAGGTTCCTCTTCACAAACGCGAACAACAATCGGTATGACCGCAGGGTCAAGGCGGAGCAGCTAATAGAGAAGGGAGTGAACGCAGACATTAGAAAATACTTGCTTCTTTTGTACGCTTCAGCGGCGGGCTTGTTGAACTTTGCAGGCTACACGGCTGAATCGGTCTATGACGCGGTCAGAGGATACAAACACAAGAGCCTCATGGAATACTGAGTTTGGGAGAGTTTTTGTTAGTTGGATTAAAATTTAATCTTTGGGGGGTTATCTCAGGGTTGGCATAACGTGACGGTTTGGGTGCGGGTGGAGCTGGATTATCTGTCTTTTGGCGCGTATAACGGGACTGTTTTCTCAACGGTTTCTTTCGATGTCGACTTGACTCCGCTTAGCATCTCTGTCTTGTCTCCAGAACCCATAACGTACGAAACCTCTAACGTGTCATTGGTTTTCGCGGTTAATGAGGCGACTTCAATGCTTAGGTACAGTTTGGATGGACAGGATAACGTGACATTGACTGGCAACACGACGTTGACTGGATTGCCAACCGGCAGCCACAACGTAACAGTCTATGGGCAGGATGTGTACGGAAACCCAGGCACCTCAGAAGCAGTCACCTTCACCGTCGCCGAACCTTTCCCAACAACGTTAGTCGCTGTTGCTATAGCCGTGATAGTGGCAGCTGTTGTTTGTGTAGGTCTTCTATTCTACTTCAAGAAAAGCAAACGCTAAACCGTAATTGTCTCATGCTTAAATCCCGGAACCTCAGCAAAATGGTCAAAAAACAGGTCAACTCTTCCGCTAAATTGCCTGCTTCAATTAGGTTTTGATTATGTGATTTTGTAGTAGTTGTTGTTCTGTGATGGCTTTTTCCATGAGCTCTTTAAGTGCCTGGTTTAGGTTGCCGTGGTAGTAGGGTCTGACGATTTTCTCGGCGAATTCTGTGAGCAGGGTGGCTGGGAAGCCGTGCAACATCAAGTCCACTATCAGGTCGTCTTCGGTGGCGGTTTCCGTTAGGAATGTTCGCTTTTTCATGTTTCCAGCTGTTTGGTTGTTGCTACTAAAAAGCCGACTGCTTCAACGACTCTGCGGTGCTGGTGAGAGGTCGGTTAAAGTGATGCAGGGCTTATGTAGTTCTTTTTGCTTTTGCAGGCTCATTAACTGCCTTTTCCGCTTTGAAGCTGCGGTATTTTCCGCAGTGTGAGCCGCCATTGTTGGCGCATGTGAACTGGTCGGGGTCAAAATAAGGGCAGATGCTTTTGAATTCGCAGTATTCTGTGAACGTGTTTTGAATCTTGTTCAAAAGTGATTCAAAACGGCACATAACTGAGACCAGCCAGTTTACGAGAGCTTGAGCAGGATTTGCTCGGGGATTCCTTCTCTTTCAAGCACTAGGTATAGTATGCCTTCGGTGTCGCCTGCCTGGTCAAGGGTTTTCAGTGCGTCTTTGGCTTTTTGCAGAGTCAGCAGGCGCTGCTGGTGGCTTCTCACCACGCTTTCTATGGCGGTTAGCTGGTTTAAGGGTGTGGCGTCCAGCACTATTTCTAAGCCGTTCACAGCTATTTTGTCGGGTTTTTCCATGGATTGCTTTTTGCCCGTGGCTTTGCTGACTATTTCGTACAGTCGCTTCGACCGTTCAGCCGCGCCTCTTACGTCGTCCATTTGGCGCAGGTACTCGCCGAGCGCGCTTTTTGTGGCGGCTATTTCCTGGTCTAGGTGCTCCTCGATCTGCGTGGCTGAACCGTATTCTTTGATGGCTATGAACTCTTTTTTCGCTTCTGCGTGCACTTCTTTTGGAGCCGCGGGTTCTGGCGGGTTGTCTGGTTTTCGGGTTTTTTTGGCTTTTCTGCTTGGTTTTCGCGCTGGCTGCGGTTTTTCGGCTGCTTTTGCTTCAGGTTTCTCGGTTACTTTGGGTTTTTCAGCAGCTTTGTGGTCAAGCTTTATCTTTAACTTGTCGAACATTGTACGCCCCAACACCATCTTATGTAGCAATATATAATAATCTCATTCTACCACACACAATATTCCCAAAACAGACATAACAGAAAAACCACACCGCAGAAACCCATGCAGTTTAGTTTATATAAGGGGGGTATAGACTGCACCAAGCAACAGGGAACGAACCTTTAAGTTAAGAGACTCTGAAGTAACTCTTGAGGAACAAGTACTTGAAAGAACTCGTCTTCGCAGGCTTAGGCTTACATAGCGAAAAGGGAATAAGCCTCCAAGGCATCGAAGAAACCAAAACCGCAGACCACATCTTCCTCGAACTCTACACAAGCCTCCTCCCAGACTTTTCAATAAAACGCTTTGAAGCATTAATAGGCAAAAAGGTTCACCTCCTCTCAAGACACGAACTTGAAGAAGAAAACGGAGCAACCATCCTTAACGCCGCAGAAAAAGGCAAAACAGTCTTCCTCGTTCCAGGTGACCCATTGATAGCCACCACTCACGTGACGCTGCGCATCGAAGCGGAAAAACGCGGAATCAGAACCCGCATAATCCACGGCGCAAGCATAATCTCCGCCATAATAGGTTTGTCAGGACTGCAAAACTACAAGTTCGGAAAAACCGTCACCATACCCCTCCCAGAAAACTTTTCAGAAACCCCCTACAAAGTCATCGCCCAAAACAAAAAACTTGGGCTGCACACGCTGTGCCTGCTGGACCTGAAAACAGACGAAAAATGCTTCCTAACCATAAACCAAGCCTTAACGCTGCTTTCCGAAATCGAACAAAAAAGAAAAGAAGGCGTAGTCACGCCCAGCACCATTGCAGTAGGTGTGGCAAGAGCTGGAAGCGACACTCCAATCCTGAAAGCCGACTACGTCGAAGCGCTGTCAAAACATGATTTCGGAGAACCCCCGCAAAGCCTAATTTTCCCCGGTGAACTTCACTTCATGGAAGCTGAAGCGTTAGTGACGTTTGCAGGAGCTCCTGAAACCTTACGGAGAACAGCCAAATGAGCTTGGAAACGTTAACCGCTAAATACATAGCCTCCGCGGAAAAAGTTCTGAAAGAAATACAGCGGACAAAACGCACAGTAACTGTGACCGAGGAAAACTTAGACAACATTCTAGATTACGTCAAGAATTATGTGAAAGACGCAAAATATTATAAGTCCCAGAAAAAGCTTGAAACAAGCTTAACCTCAATCGCGTACTGCGAAGGATTACTAGACGCGTTGAAACTGTTGGGAGCTGTGAAATTCGAATGGCCAACAAAAACAGAAAAAAAACAGTAGTTTTAGCTTCAGGAGTATTCGACCTGCTGCATCTGGGTCATGTCAAGTTCTTGGAGGAAGCCAGGAAAACCGGCGGCAAAAACGCCGAACTCATTGTACTCATCGCTAGAGATAGCACTGTGGAAAAGAACAAGGGCAGAAAACCTATAATGCCCGAGAATCAACGGCGTGCTTTAGTTGAATCCTTGAAGGTTGTTGACGTAGCGGTGCTTGGGTTTGAAGAATTTGACATCGGTGATGTCATTGAGCATATAAAGCCTGATGTAATCGCGTTAGGTTACGATCAGGTGAACATGGAAAAGAGAGTCCAAGCATACGTGGACAAACATAAATTGAACGTGAAAGTTGTGAGAATCGGCAAATTCGGAGAAGACAAGTTAAACAGCTCATCAAAGATACGGCAGAAAATCGTTGAAAACTTCGTCAGGTGAAAAAACTTTGCCCGGTAGCGAGAAGTTTAAGCCTACGTACATTCTCATCGCGTTGAACATCGCCGTGTACATTTACACTTCATTGGAAGGCGGAAACTTCCTGAACACCAGCGGCACAATGATTTACACGTACGGTCAAGTAAACGCTTTTGTTTTGCAAGGCGCCTACTGGCAGCTCTTCACATCAATGTTCGTCCACGCCGACATCGCACACATAGCAGGCAACATGCTCTTCCTCCTGATCTTCGGATTAAGAAGCGAAGAAATGTTTTCCTTACCCGAATATCTATCCATCTACTTCATAGGCGGATTAACCGGCAACCTACTATCACTGCTACTCCCAAACATAGTCTCTGTTGGAGCTTCTGGCGCCATCTTCTCCCTGTTTGGAGCCACAGTAATCTACGCCAGACGAAGCGTCAGACAATCCATAATTGGCGCTTTGGCATACGCTTTCTTTCTGTTAATTCTCAGTTCAGGAGCAGGAGTGAACAACTTCGCGCACATAGGTGGGCTGCTCACTGGCTTGATTATAGGCTACGTGTTAGCTACAAGACGCAAACCAGAGACGCGATACACAGTGAGCTATTCTTATTCACCTTTCCCTTAACGTCTAAGGAAGAGTGAAAACTTCCACCTTCACTTTGTGTCCATCCTTGAGGTTTAGCTGTTTTCTCAGGCAAACAGGAGCTATCACCTCTAAGACTGAGACGTCATAGTGACTACGCAAAGCGAATATCAAAGCGCCTTTAACCTTGTTATCCATGGTGGCAGGGTAACACTTAACCAGCCCAAAAGTTCGATCTTCGTTTTTGAAGCCCTCAATCTCGATGGCTGGGTACGTTTCCAGTTCCGTGCGCGTTTTAAGGTCATAGTCTGTTGTAAGCTTGAGGTTGAGCGTGCCAGGGTAAGGGGCAAAGCCCAGTTTCTCAATGAACTGTTTCCTATAAACCTCTTTTGCGATGTAATAAGCGCCTTCGCCTAAACCTGTAAAAACCGTTCCTTCAAGAGTAACTGACGGCGGATAAGCTGCTTCGATCAAAAACCGCAATTTCGAATGCAGCTTCTGAATCTCTTTCATGCCTGCATCAGCGATTTTTATCAGGCTGCCTTCAGGCGTTATTGTTCTCTGAATCCACCGTTTACGTTCCAGCTCTATTAAGTGTCGGGATGCGGTCTGCTGGGAAATTCCCAGTTTCTCAGCTAAATATTCGGTTGAGATTTTGGTGGTTCGCCTGTGGGCACCCATTTCCGCGAGTTTAAGAAGCGTCTGGATGTGCTGCCATTCGTGTTTGTCAGTCAACAGCCATAGTTCTCCGTTTGTAGCTAGGAGATATAGCGTGAGGTTGGTATTTAAGCGGCTCGAATTCGATGTGGATGCGCCTAAAGGATGGTTCGCGGTGTGGAAGACAGAAAAGCTTGTGCAAAACATGACCTTGTTTCCTGTCAAAACGATGTTTTGTTATATTGAAAGTTATAACGCAAAATTTATAAGACGCCCTGAATCATGCAACCTTTAGAAAGAAAATGAACGCATGGAAACTTCGGCTTTCTATGGCTGGAACCTTAGCCCTAATCTTCGGCTTATCCACGTTAGTGTTCACGGTAATCATGAGCCTAGCAGGAGTATTCGACATATTAACGCTGGCCATTGTTGTCGTGTCCTTCAACATCATCCAATGGCTCATATCGCCGTACCTCATTGGTGCCATGTACAAGGTTCGCGAACTGCCAGAAAACGAAAACCCACAACTGCACCAAATGGTTAACCATCTCAGCAAAAAAAGCCAAATCTCCAAGCCAAAACTCATGCTATCCAAGCTTCCAATCCCGAACGCGTTCGCGTACGGCTCACCCTTAACGGGTAACTGCGTGGCGGTCACTGAGGGACTTTTGAAGTCGTTGGATGAAAGCGAGGTTGAAGCTGTCCTAGGGCATGAACTTGGTCACTTAAGGCACAGGGACGTGCAGGTTATGATGGTGGTTTCTTTCTTGCCAGCGCTCTTTTATTACATTGGATTTTCGCTTATGCTTTCAGGCATGTACCGTGGGCGCAGAGACGATAGCGGTGGAGCCGCGATTATTGGCATAGGTTTTATGATTTTCTCTTGGGTGCTGAACTTGTTTACTCTTTACTTGAGCAGGCTGCGGGAGTATTATGCGGATAGGCACAGCGTTTCTGTGGTGGATAATGGCGCGCAGAAGCTCTCTACGGGGTTGGCGAAGATTGTTAACGCGACTCGGAAGGTTAATGATGCTCACAAAGCTCGCCAGAAAAAGCCAAACTCGAGCGCTTTCAAGGCGTTGTTCATTTCTGATCCTGACAGGGCAAGCGCTGATTCAGCAGAGTTAGCTGCTGTGAACCTGCAGGGTGATCAGAAGATGGTGGATGAGATAATCTCGCGGAAGCTGACTTTCGCGGATAAGCTTGTTGAAGCACTTTCAACTCATCCGAACATTGTTAAGCGCTTGCGGGCGTTGCAGGAACTGAGCTAGGAGCATCAGCACGTTTCAGTGTTGCAAAACGATTTTAAACCTGATGCGTGTCTTACTCAACATGATTCTTGGAAGTTGTTGAGACTTGAATAAAACTTCAGAAATTATTTCCCACGTTCGCCGTGAAGGCAGAAAAGCGCTTTTGGAAACGGAAGCGAAAGCCATCTGCATGGAGTATGCCATCCCAGTTACCATGTTTAAGCTGGCGAAAAACGAGAAGGAAGCCGTTGGGTTTGCTGAGCAGATAGGGTTTCCCGTAGTTTTGAAAATCGTTTCACCCGACATCATCCATAAATCTGATGCTGGAGGCGTAAAGGTAGACCTAAAAAACGTTGCGGAAGTTCGAAGCGCTTACGGCAAAATCCTGGAGAACGCCAAGAAATACAATGCTAAAGCGCAAATCGTGGGCGTTTTGGTGCAGGAGATGGCACCTCAGTCAACCGAGGTTATCGTAGGCGCGATTAAAGATCCACAGTTTGGGCAGACTTTGATGTTTGGGCTAGGTGGCATTTTCGTTGAGCTTCTGAAAGATGTGGCTTTCAGGGTTGCGCCGATAACTCATGAAGATGCTGAAGAGATGATAAGGGGAGTTAAGGCTTATCCGCTTTTGAAGGGCTACAGGAACACGCCAGCGGCAGACATAGACGCTATTGTGAGTGTTCTTTTGAGCACTTCGAAACTGGTGATGGATTACCCGGAAATTAAGGAGCTGGACCTAAATCCAGTGATGGCTTACGAAAAGGGCGCAAAAACAGTGGACGCGCGAATGATACTTGAGTGAAACGCGCAAGCATCGGTTTAGCCTTGCAGGTTTTGAGGTTTGTAGATTTCTTCTCGCCATTTTCGCTGCCAGCTTGCCCATCCAGTTTTCACTAGGCTTTCCCTCAGGTGGGGTCTTTCAGCGACCCAATTAAGCAGTACCCAGAAGCGTCTTTTGTTTTCAAGCAGCTCGGCTGGCACGCCTACTTCGGTGCACCATCTTGTGTAGCCTCTTTCCGCCATCTGTTGGAGTTCGCCTGTGGCGTCGACTTTTTCGACTTTGAATCCTCGGTTTTGGAGGTATCTGCGTACGCTGGAGAGGACGTATGCGGAGGAGATTTTGAAGTGGGTTTCGTCGTCGGGCTGCATGACTTCGATGATTTCTTCGGCGATTTTTACGGCGTCGTCGAGGTATCTTTTTTTGGTGAAGTTTGGCGGTTGAAAGGAGGATATGGGGATTCTGC
>Ga0315535_1000309_pt1 | contig 34061 bp, 34 predicted proteins | sample SalMarSW160220MG_2_FD_203092 | JGI IMG/M metagenome (GOLD analysis project Ga0315535, IMG submission 203092) | Salt marsh sediment microbial communities from the Plum Island Ecosystem LTER, Massachusetts, United States - Salt Marsh Sediment SW1602-20 ... | reverse complement strand
TTCAGAGTTGGTTCGGTTGTTAGTTGTTAGAGCCATAATAGTTCACAAGAAATACTGCTCAAGTTTAGTATATATACCGAAGCCACTTGTGGGGGTCACAGCTAAGAGTCACATGTTGTGACTATCAAAATGAGGGAAAATGATGATTCTAGGTATTGATGTTGTGTATCTACATGTTTTTGATTCAGAAACTCTTGGCAATTGGTATTCAGAGATACTAGGTCTAAATCTTAAGGTCAAGACAGCTAACAATGGATGGAGGGAGTATGATCTTGGCGAGAGCCCTCCAACACGATTTGCAATAGAGGCAATTGGCATGCCTATTTCAAACGTGGAAAAGCAACCAATTATGATTTCATTCCGTGTTGATGATATCAAAGCAACAATAAAAGTACTAGAAACAAAGGGAGTCAACTTCTTCGGGTCTCCGAAAATTAAGAAGGAAGGATTCTCGCACTTTGCTACATTTCAGGATCCTGCTGGGAACTGGTTACAGCTCTCTCAAAGGATTGAGGAGTAAAAAAGAAAATGTTGATGGACCTGCCTAATGGAGGTCCACTTCAACTTTAATCTAGATATTTTATAGCTCGAACTTGGATTCACTCTTCCAGAGACCATGGATGTTACAGTATGATGTTGCCATCAGAGTTCCAGGCTTATCTGTCTTGAACACGAATTTGGCTATCGGTTCACTATATATTCCGCTTTTATCGGGACCTTCCGCTGTTTCTCCATGGTGGTCAAAAGTGCAGTATCCGATTTCTACTGGAAACTTTGCTCCATCAGGCCAGAAGAAAAGATCCATCCATTTGATATGATGATTTGTTGTATTTGGATGAGGAATCTCTTTCCCAACTTGTACCTTTACATACGCACGACCATCTTCGATCTTGTGAACAGTAATAGCGGGAACGTGTTTCTCATTCTTCCAATCTGCAGTTTGAATCCATTTGCTTGACATTATTCTCTACCTCTCGTTGGAAAATGTGCAGTCTGGAAACTGCGCACTGGAGAATATAATACATTGTCTGTTAAAATACTTCTCTTAACGCCATAAACTAAGCTTTGTTATCTGTTTGATTGTCTTTGTTCCCTTTTCAGTTAGAGCATAGTATGCTCTTCTTCGATTGTCAAATGTGCTTTCTATCCTTGTCTGATTAACAAAACCAGTGTTTCTGAGTTCCGACAAATGCTGATATACACTCGGTATTTTGATGGTACTTCCATACTCCTCTTTCAAATTCTTCCAAATGCCATAACCGTACGATTCGCCTCCTAACAAGATCTGGAGAATTTGCTGTTTGGTCCGACCGATTTGTGTTGTGAATTTTCTATCTTCTACTCGACTAAGAAGTTGTTCCAATTTGGATTGCCCTTTGACCAAGATTCGGGCTACCTCTGGATATTTTAGACCCATTCCTGTAACAATACAAACAATCGAATCAGAATCATCAATCTCATTTGACCGTACTAACTGATGCAAGGCGGCTACTGTAGTTGCTGAAGCTGGTTCGACGAAAACACCTTCAAGTTTTGCAATTGAGCTCAAAGCATTCAATGTATCCTTGTCTGACACTGACAGGGCTAATCCATTAGATTCTCGTATAGCTCTAAGTGCAGTATGACCACACGATGGACTTCCAACGCTGATATCGAGAGCAATTGTGGCTCCGCTTGTTATGGGTCTGATTGTTTTCAAACCTCTTACAAATGCATCTACAATCGGGGCGCAGTCTGCAGACTGAACTCCCACTATTCTGGTTTCAATATCATCCAAAAGGCCTATTTCTTGAAATTCTCTCAATCCTTTCCAAATCATCGAGAGATGTCCACCGTTTCCCATTGGCACTATTATCCAATCTGGAGTATACCATAATAGTTGTTCACAAATTTCAAAGACAGTGGTTTTGACTCCTTCCAAGAAAATCGAGCTATAAGCATTGACCACATAGCTATGATAACTTTCTGCGTTCGCTCTTGCGAGAGCTTCTTCATGATTCTTTACTATAGTGACATTTGCTCCGTATGCAAGTATCTGGTAGAATTTCCCAGTGTCTACATTCCCTGTTTGTGCAATGAATACATTGCTTTCAATTCCTGCTCTAGCTGCATAAGCGACAAGAGATGCCGCTAGGTTTCCTGTTGATCCACAGCATAGAGAATCAAATCTTCTCTCCTTCGCTACAGTCACTTCAACTGCTGTGCCTCGATCAATAAAAGAGCCAGTAGGGTTAGTGGTTTCATCTTTGAGAAACAATGACTTCAATCCAAGATGCTTTGCCAGTCTATCACACTTGTGAAGGAAAGTTCCACCTTCACCAAGTGTAACTGCATTAGATGGAACCGCAACTGGGAGGAATTCGGAATATTTCCAGATACCTGGTTGTCTGGATTCCAATGACTTTCTACTCAAAATTTTACTGATAGATTCTAAATCATATTTTATCTCAAGATAGTTCCCACATTTTGGACATACTCTTTCGCGAATATCATCTTGAAACTGTGTCCCACATTTTGTACACTCAAATGTTGATACAAAGGACATCGGAAATCACACCTATATATAGGCTCAAAGTTATATATCCTTCCAATTGTTGATTAGATAAGTGTGACTACAATGGAAATGGAGTACTTTCGTCCTTCAGGGATTAATTCTTCAATCAATATTGCTTTGCTTGGAATAATGACTGCACTTGCAACAATCATGACAATCGTAATTCAGATTCCATACCCGGGAACAAGTGGGTACTTCAATTTTGGAGACACCATGGTCATGCTTGGAGGTCTTCTTCTTGGTCCAATTGGTGGATTTGTTGCAGGAGGAGTTGGTTCTGCATTAGCTGATGTAGCCACTGGGTATACCTTCTACGCTCCAATCACACTAATTGTAAAGGGCTTTGAGGGCATGGCAGTAGGATATTTGAGTTCTAAGACACTAGCACATTCAAGATTGAATGGTCGAGACATTCTTGCAGTAGTCGTGGGATCCATCATAATGTTAACAGGATATTTCATTGCTCAGATGATTCTCTTCGATATCGTAGTGGCAATAGGTGAACTGATCACGGTCAATCTAGCACAAGTTGCAATTGGTGCAGCTGTAACACTCTTAATTGGCCCAACTATTCGTTCTTATCTACGAACCACTAATTCTGGCCGATCTGAAAATTTAGCAGAACCACCTTTTGAGAATATTACAGTAGAATAGAGTCATATTACATCATAATTGAGTTCGTCGGAACGGTTTTTTAGGGCAAAGATTACTGTAGGATTGACACTTACGAGTGTCATACCAGCTCTTGAAAAAGATGGACGGCCTACACATGACTGACAGGCAAAAACTCAGAATTGATGAAACCCGCTTGAGAGAGATCAATGATTTCCTTCTCAGGGAAGATAACCCCCTTATCAAAGATCTTTTCGATTTAATCGAGAAGCATGGAGGGGTTGATGAGATAAACAAGAAAGCAAGAGAAGCTCGAAATATCGATAATCTTCTTGCAATGCTTGATGAGAAGAAGTCTCCCTACATTAAAGATCTACAGTGGTTACAGGAACAACGTGATAATGGTGCATTCATTACAGTTCCTGACTATCGACAGAAAATTCTTGGAGACAAAGCTCAATCTATGAAATTTGATGATAGCTTCGCGGTCACCCTAGAGATTAGTGCATGCCAATATTTTCCCTGGCTTATCGAAGAAGCAAAGCAATCCATTGAGAAGGGTGAACTCATGCCTGGACGGTTTATTCGTGTCCGAAACATGGTAGAACAGACTGCAGATAACGATGTAATTGCTTTTGCTGCGGGAATGCAAATTACTGGATCATCATATGTAGAAACTCTCGATACTAAAGGAACCTATCCTGGTCCCGATGGTGCTCCAGTTAATGTTCACCTTGGAGGTCCTGCCACAATAACAGGGTACTTCGGCGGTGTTGGAATGCCAAATGAATTCCCATTGAAGTGGGCTGACGAGTTTCTAAACTATTATACCAAATATGGTGTGAAACAAGTTCTAAATATTAATCCTGGAAGTGTGCTAGTCGGTTACATGATGCATAAACTGGGTATAGATCTTGAGTTTAAAATCTCAGTATATATGGGCAATGATAATCCATATGCTTGTTTATGGACACTACTAACGGCCAAATTATTCAGCCGGGATGATGGGACAAGTCCTCTAATTGGATTCAACCTATCAAACAGTGTTGATAACAAGACAATAGAACATGCTGCATACATTCGTGGTAACTTTGGGTTTGAAGATGTCGTACGAATAGAACATCACATTACTGAAACGTACAAGTCCATTGTACGTCAACCATATGATCGATTAGACGAGCTCCTTGAAATCGCTGATCACGTGAAAAATATCAGCGCGAAGCATGAAGGTGGAGTTCCTGAAATTGATGCTGCCCGAGATTATCCATCAGATATACTGGATTACTTCCGAACGAAGGAAGATCTCACTGAAGCAGGACTTATGCCTAAAAAACTGATAAACTATCTAGACAAGCATCACGCTCTAAATAGAACAGCTGAAGAGCTTACAAAGCGTGGCTTAACCTTCCTTGCAGCACCAAAACTGCATAAGGCATAGATACTGAATTGTTAGAAAATAATGAAGGGGAGCTGTAGTGGCTCTCCCTACATCACATATCTGGTTGGAAGATATCGTCATACATATTCTGAAGGCGAGTCTTGTGGCCCTCTTCTTCAAGGGCGAGTGTTTCGAAGACAGATCTGTGAACAGCACTACCTGTGAGTTCGGATAATGCCTTGTAGAAGCTGTTAGCTGCAGCCTCCTTCTTGATTGCAACAATGAGTATATCTTGCGGAGCTGAATCTGACTTCAACGGAATGTCCACAAGATATCGACTCAGGTCCATTTTTTCAACATCTTCTACCGTATCACATGTGAAGGTATCACAAACACCTTCATCAAGAGCTTTCTTTAGTTTCTCCTTATGAGTTACTTCTTGATTTGCTAACTCATGGAGTAATTTTACCGATGATTTGAATTTTGATTCTTCAGCGGCCGTCATGTAAAAGTCGTAAGCTTCCTCCTCTCTCTGAATAGCGAGGGAGACCAGTCTCTCAAAAGTTTGTTGGACATCAGTCAATGATATTCCTCAAATCTGCATAATAACAGGTCGTTTTAAGCATAATGATAGAATATCTTATCGATAGAGAATGTTTTTCATTATATCATTAACACAGCAAATATCAGGCGAATTCAATGGAAGAAGACAATGGGCGTTCATTCAACTGTGCTGAGAGTGTTTTAATTGGAGTTAATAAAGAATCACCAATTCCAGATTTCCACCCTAATTGTATGAAAATCGCTTCTGTACTTGGTGGTGGTATTGCCGGCTTTGGAGAAATCTGTGGTGCTGTCAGTGGTGCTGTGGTATGCTTAGGGCTTCTTTTGGGTTCCGATGGAAATGAAGATGTTGAGGATTTCAACTCAAAACGTACAGGTGTACGGACCGTAGTGAAAACCTATTTGCAGGATTTTGCTGATAGCTGGGGTTCAGTACAATGCAGATACTTGATAGAAATGGATGAAGGTAAACGTGCACCGGCTGGATTATTGAGACCTAATGGTCCTCCAAAGAAACTGTGTGATGAATATGTAAATTGGTCAACCAAGAAAATCACAGAGCTACGTAATACTACCGAATAGTTCACCTGTATCTTTGTCTACATTGTTGAAATGGGCCATGACAACACAAAAGTGCATCCTTGTGTAATAGAGCGTAGACCGATTTGAGCTGATTAACTATGCGAATATGGAGTAAAGACTTCTCTGAGGGGCAACCTATTCCCAAGAAGTGTGCCTATCGAAATGAAAATCTAAGTCCTCATTTAGCATGGGATGATGTCCCTAATGGCACGAAAAGCCTGGCGCTTATCTGCAATGACCCTGATGCTCCTGTAGGGGATTGGATACATTGGCTTATTCATAGCATTCCTGCAGGAGTTCAAGAACTAGAATCCGGTAAGAAACCACCAGGACTTCAGGTCACGAATGATTTTGGGATAGATGATTGGGGTGGGCCAGCGCCTCCTTTTGGTACGCATAGGTATTTTTTCACGCTCTACGCTCTTTCAGTTCCTGCATTAGAGCATGTAGATAAGAATAGCTTCCGAGAGATGTGTGAGAAAAATAAAATCGAATCTGCACAAACAATGGGTACTTATACGAAAAATTAAGTGTCGGCCTCAACTGGTCCGATTCAATCTGGTTCCAGTTTGAAGTAAATAGATTGGTGTCGATTTCGATGTGTGGGAATTTACTTGAAACACGAGATCTACGTGTTGAGGTCAATGGTGTACCAATTCTAAGTGGAGTTGATTTAGAATTCGAACCTGGATTGGTTTACGCAGTCTTAGGGCCCAATGCCTCAGGAAAATCCACACTAGCAAAAACAATCATGGGTCTTCCGGAATACAAAATAACTGGCGGCGATATTCTCTTCAATAATCAATCTATCCTAAACAAGACAATCACCGAACGTGCACAGTTGGGGATTGCATATGCGTTCCAAACACCACCAAGTATCTCTGGAGTGAAGCTTGATGATTTCATTTGTAGAATCTGCCCCGACTATCTGTGTAAGGTTGATAGTGAACACTTGATGGGAGAAAGTTGTGCTTGCAAGGATGAATTGTATGATGATTTTGAACGATTGGGAATTAGAAATCTCGCTAAACGCGACCTGAATGATGGCTTTTCGGGTGGTGAAACAAAGAGAAGTGAGCTATTCCAAGTTCTCTCAATGCGCCCAAAGATAATGTTCCTTGACGAACCAGATAGTGGCCTTGATTATGACTCACTGAAGATTGTAGGTTGTGAACTGAAAGCACTACGAGAGAAAGGGGACACCACTTTGGTGATTATCAGTCATCATCGATATGTCTTAGAATTCCTTGAAGTCGATAAGGTGTACATTCTCTACCAAGGTAAATTAGTATACACTGGAGATATGAGTGACATTCCTGCACTTGAAGAGAAGGGATATGAAAAATTCCTGGCAGAGGTGACAGGTTAATGACTTCTGATGATATGAAGAAACGTGCAGAATCTGCCAAGGAGAAACTTGCTCAATATGGTGATGACATTAATCTCGATAACTACGAGTACACATCATCAGAGCCGAGTGAGATTGAATCGATTGATGACGTATCCTCTGCAGATCAATCATTAGTGAAAGAAGTTGGATTTGACCCAACTCAAGAGAAAGTATCCGCCTCATTTATGCAGTTTGATACAGAAAGTATTCTTGCAGATGTATTACTTTCGCAAGAAGGACTTGAAGTACTGCCTATGAGCCAAGCATTGAAGCAATACGACTGGCTACAAAACTATCTATGGAAAGCGGTTCCAGTAGATGTAGACAAGTACACAGCAAGAAGTGAGCTTGAAACATACAATGGGTATTTTATCCGAGCCAAAGCTGGAGCCAAGATTGGTATGCCTGTGCAAAGCTGTCTGATAATGAAAAAGAATCAGTCTGTACAGAATGTTCACAATATCATTATTGCTGAAGAAGGATCTGAATTACATATCATCAATGGTTGCGCGACACCTTCTGAGGTTGAACAGTCTCTACACTTGGGGGTCTCAGAGTTCTATGTGAAAAAGAATGCACAACTCTCTTTCACGATGGTCCATAGATGGAGTGAGAAAACAGATGTTCGACCACGTTCAGCAGCCATTGTAGAAGAGAATGGAACATACATCTCCAGTTATGCTCTTCTTAGTCCACTCAAATCAATTCAGACATTTCCCAAAGTTAGGTTAGTTGGTCCAGGTGCAAAATCTGACCTTTACTCAATTGTTTATGGTACCAAGGAATCAAAATATGACATTGGCGGGCTCTTGAGTCTTGAGGCTCTGAGAACTAATGGAAAAGTTGTTTCACGATCCATTGCAACTGATTCATCAGAAATCATTGCAAGAGGAGACCTTGTGGGTCTCTCAGGTCAGACTAAAGCGCGATTGGAATGTGATGGGCTTTTAATCAGTGATTCAGCTGTTATTCGAGCAGTTCCAATGCTTTTAGCTCGTGCTGAGGGAGCTGAACTTAGTCATGAAGCAACTGTAGGAAAAGTTGGAGCTGAACAATTAAGCTATCTCATGAGTCGAGGTCTTACAGAGGACGAAGCTACATCTCTCATTATTAGAGGCTTTGTCAAATTGAAAGTACCAGGTCTTCCAGATGCGCTTCAAAACTCAATCGATTCGGCAATCAGGATGAGTCTTGAAGGTGGCTTGTAATTATCCCTTCTATTTCTTTGGTACGATTTCTTTCATACCTGTGGGTAAGTACTTATGGAGCGCTTGTGGAATCTTAACACTTCCATCTTCTTGCTGATAGACTTCCAGAATTGCAACAATGGTTCTCGGGTTTGCTACCAAAGTACTATTCAAAGTATGAAGATAGTCTTTCTCAGTTCCACCTTTCTTGATTCTATACTTGATGTTCAAGCGTGTTGCTTGATATGAAGTACAGTTACTGCAGGACCCTCCCTCTCGATACTTTTGTTGTCCCGGCATCCATAATTCCAGGTCGTACTTTTTGGCAGCTACTATGCCAATATCGCCTGTACAGACATTCACAATCCTGTATGGCAATTTCAGAGCTTGAATGTATTCTTCCTCGTTCTTAATTAGTTCTTCATGAATATTCCATGAGTCCTCAGGAAGGCTGAATACAAATTGTTCGACCTTGTTAAATTGGTGAACTCGAAAGATACCCTTTGTGTCCTTTCCATGAGACCCCGCTTCTTTCCTGAAGCATGTACTGACTCCAGCGAACTTTATTGGTAGGTCACCTGGTTCGAAAATGTCATTCATATGCATTGCAGCCATTGGATGTTCTGAGGTTGCAATGAGATAGAGGTCATCTCCCTCGATTTTATACATCACATCTTCGAAGTCCGCAAGATCAGTGACTCCCTCGTATGGTTCACGCCGCATCATGAATGGCGGATAGATTGGAGTAAACCTCTTCTTAATTAGCATCCCAAGGGCCATCTGTTGCATAGCAATATCTAGCATGACTAACTCGTTCTTCAGATAGTAGAATCTTGAGCCAGCAATTTTTGCTGCATTTTGGATATCACCAATATCTAGTGTTTCAAGTAAATCTACATGACTTGCTACATCAAATTCGAATTCTGGTTTTCCACCCCATTCTTTCACAACCTCATTATCTTCTTCATCTACTCCGTACGGGACAGTTTCATGAAGGATATTGGGAATACTCATCTGAATTCTCCTTAACTCCGTTTCAAGATTTCCTGTTTCAATTTCAACTTCTGCAATTCTATTATTGACTTTTTCAGCTTGCTTCATAACCTCAGAAGCATCCGATCCTTCTTTCTTTAATTTTCCAACTTCTCGTGAGAGGCTGTTACGTTGCGTTCTAAGGTCCTGTATCTCTTTCATTAGATCTCTGACTCTTTCATCAAGCTCCAATAGATGATCAAATTCCTTGAGTTTAGCTTTGTCTTTTCGCCATTCGAGATTCTTCCGAATTAGATCGACATTTTCTCTTATGAATCGGATATGCAACATTGATTGTTCTCACCTATGCTAATGGGCGTGATACATACCAAATTGTGTTTATTGATAAGTTGTTTCCTTAATGGGTCTAGCATTCTCAATTCGCTCTTTCGATAGCCCTTCTATAGACCTCTTCGATAAGACCTATCTGATTATACCATGAGTAATCTTTCTCTATCTTCTTCCGACAACGAAGGCCCATTGCTTGTCGTTTCTTTTTATCTTCTGCAAGTACTCTCATGCCCTTGACAACTGCAGATATACTATTTGGCGCTACCAAGATTCCTTCATCCTCTCGAAGCAATCGTTTTGTTTCACCAATTGCTGTGGTAATCACAGGTAAGCCACAGCCCATAGCTTCCATGACACTGAGACCTAGACCACCAATATTTTGGGGAATCACAAACACATCCATTTTCTGTAGAACAGGCGGGATATTATCATGATTAATCGCTCCTAACCAACGAACTGATCCATCATTAGCGCAGGAATCGACCTGACTCTTGAGCATACCATCTCCAATAATGGTCAGACGCGTTTTTGGATTTTCACTGTGATAGACTTGAAATGCATCAAGTAACAGGTGAACTCCCTTGTCATAGCTGAGTCTGCCTACATAGACAAAGTCTGTAACATCTTCGTCTTTCTTGTAGCTTTCGCCTGGTCTGAATAGATTAGTATCAACACCATTTCTAATCACAGTTAGCTTATCCTCTGAAAATCCACTCTTTATGAAGTATGGCTTCTGCGATGGGTCAACCAGAATGATTTCATCATATTTTCTGCTAGCAAAAAGTGAGGCTTTCCAAGCAATTCCAAATAATGTTGAGTATATTGAACCACCCGCAGCGTATGCGAGATGAAACGTCACAATAAGCGGGGGGATTGATTTTTTAAAATATGGAAGGAAAAACTCTGTACTTCCCGAATTCATCTGAATATGAAGAACTTCAAGATTATGTTTTTGGGAGACCTTGGCAATAGATTTCGGTGATGAGAGCGTATCGATTGAGAAATGAGGATTCAGTTGGACCGCTCTGAACCTGTGAACTCTTTCCTCAGATAGACCATCTACAGACTTCGACTGAGTTAATGCATGCACTTCATTGTTGTGGCTAACTAATCCTTTGAGGACGGCGTCCGCTCTAATGCAGAGACCATCTGGAGCACCAAATTTGCTCACCATTCCAATCCTCATCACTATCACAACAATCTGCTTTGGGTCAAATTCACCTACTTTTAACGTCTTCCGCTGAACATTAGTTCTTAAACTCAGAAGATGGGCATAGATTGTTTACAGCACAGATTGAACACATTGGTTTTCGGGACTTGCATGTTCTTCTTCCGTGAGTTCCTATGAAGCGTCCATAGCTAATCCATTTGTTCTTCGGGAGTAGTAGCATGAGGTCCTTCTCTGTCTTTTCTGGGTTCTTTTCGTGCTTAGTAAACCCAAGTTTTAGACTGACTCTCATGATGTGTGTATCCATCACAATACCTTCAGCAACGTCATATACTACCTGTGTAACTACATTAGCAGTCTTTCTACTAACACCAGGAAAAGTGACTAGCTCGTCAATAGTCTTCGGGACTTCTCCCCCAAAATCTTCTAGTATCATTCTTGCCGTCTTTGTGATATACTCAGCTTTACGATTGTATGCTCCGGTAGGTCGAATGATTATCGCTACTTCATTGATATCCGCCTCAGCTAATTTCTTAGGTGTCGGATATTTGCTAAAAAGCTCTGGAGTCACTTTGTTTACACCAGCATCCGTCGAACGAGCTGATAGTATTGTTGCAATAGCCATCTCAAACGGATTCTTAAACTCCAGATATGATTTTGGGGCATCCGGATATGCCTTAATCAATTTTCGAAGAACTTCAAGTGCCCTCTTCACTTCATTATTCATTATCGACACCGGTCTTGATATTTCATCAGCACTACTTCAAATCTAGTATCATATCATTCTAATATTGTGATCTCTTGGCCATTGTTTCCTTTTGACGTCAAATCATAACGAGCTATTGATGCAAGAATAATCATATTCAGAATGAACACCATGACAAAGAGTGACATGATACCTATGGTTTCTGAAAGCACCCCACCAATATATGGCCCTAACGATGAAGTCAGCCACACAATGAACCAGAACAGACTAAGAATCTTTGATGTATCCTTACTTGGCAACCTCTTCCTGATTAGAACAAGAACAATAGTGTACCATAATGTATCGTTTACGCTTTTCATAACGATGGCTAGAAATGATGTCCTGAAAATAACGCCTAGACCCGGAACGATTGATTCTGCTAGTAAGGCGAATGATTCCGGTGCCCAGTAAGGAATCCAGTATGCGACAATCAAGAGTGCAGCAGAGAGTGGCATAATTGCATAGATCGCTAGAGCAGTCGATTTCACACCTCGCCTATCGGTGAGTCTTCCTACTTTCAAAATCAATGGTACTTGGATAATTATAGTTGTGATGAACATAACCACCATAGATGGAACATCTATTGCCAATTCTGTATACATGTAAATCAAAGCACCAAGCGAGAAGAAAGAATCACTAATACTATCAAAAATACAAACAACAATCATCCCGGGGATTATGGAGAAGAGAATCCCCAGAGCACGTCTATTTTCTTCAACAAAAGACCTCCATAGTTTTGAACCCTGTGCTCTCCCTTCTTGAGGACTTGATTCAAGATATTTAGCCCTGATGGCAGTGGATATCAGAATTAGAATTGCTCCAATGAGGTGAATTTGCCTAAATACCGTAAATCCCATGATTGGAAACAGAATCCCAAATATTGCCAATGTAATTATGGATAGAGTTCTTCCTGCAGTGAATAATGAGAGTGCAAGCCCACTATGTTCTCGAGGAATGTTATCCATTATGTATGCAGTTGAACCACCTTTTGTAATTTCAGCTGAAACATAGACGGTCAATGCTACAAAAATGAGGTATGGATTCGTTAATAATCCCATCATCAAGTAATATGTAGCCATTAGGAGCATCGATACAACTGCTAGGGTTTTGCGATTAACAGTGTCACCAACATACCCTCCAAAGAAACGTGCAGTTGTTCCAATGGCTGAAGTAATAGAACCTACTGCGCCAATGAAAACTAAGCTTGGGATTATACTCCACAGATACAGATTGAAAAAACTTCCCAGATATGCAAAGGCATTGAAAATCCACGCGGTCGCAAGATATACTCGGTAATTTTTCCATGAAAAAACAGCTTTCAGAGAGGCTCGAATTCCAACGTCTTGATCTTGAACCTCTTCTTGTTCTATGTGGTCCAATATCTCAGAGTCAGAGAGTCTATCAATCTCTCCATCTGCTGCGTCGTTATCCAAATTATTGTCACTCCGCGCATCATCCTTTTGAACCACTTTCATTTTTACTCTTTCTCCGGACTGCTCAAACGTGAATGCTTATTGTAGCCCCATTCCGGGCATCGCAATTGATCAAGTTTCTTTATTGTCCGAAGCTATATAGTCACCTTTTCTAATTTCATCTACTTCTCACTCATCGGGAGAACCAATCCCCCGAAGTAGTGGTGTTGTTCCTCGAACGTCCGAACAATCACTACTCAAACACAAGCACTTTGACCTCCCCATCTGCTGTGGGAATAGCCATGAGTTTGTGTGTGCAAATGTCTGCTGTGATCACAAGGCACTCTGGTGGAGCGTTTGCTGTTATGAGGTTCCTGACTGCCATCTCTAGATTGCATGCAGTCAATCTGACAACCTCTGGATCAGTAAATGGATCCACTAAGCGGCCTGTTTCGAATGTTTCGATGTTTCCAATTATTGGCTCGATTCTTTCTGTTATCATTTTCTTTCTTTTCTCCATTATTTCCTTTCTTCGGGTTTCCCCGATTTTCTATTGTTAGAATGGTTCGGTTGGGGGGTTTCCATTTGCTGGTTGCATTTTGTTTCTCTCCGTTTGGTTTCATGTTCTCTTTCTCTTTTGCGAAAGGTTGGCGGTTGATTCCTTAGATGACTCATACAAGTCATCCTGGGATTCTCCACGCCATCTCTCTGAATGTTCTCTCTTGTTGAACTCTCACACTGCAGAGAATAGCTAAGAATCCCATACCAACCAATGTTCAGCAATGCCGGATCTTCAAGCGAAATTCATCCACCAGGAGTGTGTTGGTATCCAATCTCCACATCTAGTTTCCACTAGAATGGACAAGGATCTTCACACGGTGGTTGAACTACGGTTGAGATACCGTGCACGACACCAATTGATAGAAGCTCCAATGCTGCACGATTCTTAGTCATGCTCTCATAGAGAGTTCGTATCTTGTCTGTGCTTATCGCTTTCACCTCCTTCATTGCTGAACATGGTACGATATGGTGGACACACTGACTTTAGCTCTAGCCGCTGGGACCTGAATGACCTTATGTGTCATAGTTGGCCGCCTGCCTCTGACTAGATAGGCCGATACTCTGATCTAGATAGCTCAGTAACATCTGACCTATGAGCTCAGTCTGCAGTGTGAATCCAAGTATACTCTTACAAATCTGATATAATAAGGGAGTGGTGTGCGGAGAGATTTACTAGAAGGGTGTCTTAAGCCGATTAGACAGGCATATAAAATTGACTTTCGACAATGTCATATGTGGGTATTACTTGGATACGTTGAAGGTGTTCACCGACACACTCATATCTTAACATTTGGCCATAATACCTAGATATATATCATGAGATACTTGGGACCTGGAGAATTACGTTTACTAAATCGGTTAGTAATAGCTCCATCGTTACGTCAATCTGATCTTGCCAAAGAACTTGGAGTTTCTCGTTCCGCTATTAATCAGATTTGGAGTAAATTATCCACTGGAAATAATCTAAGAATTCGCAGTAATCTTGATTATGGTAAAATCGGTCTACGGATGGTTTTTGGATGGGCTGTTTCAAGTGGAGGTGATATCCTCACCAAGTTCAGTCGTTGGCTTGAATCAAGTCGATTAATTACAGTTATTATGAAATCAAAAATGTCTTCAACCTTTGATTCTCGTCTGTATTTTGAGGCTTTACTTCCAGTAGGCAATCAGGCATCCTGGTTTCATAGCCAGATTGATCGCTTCAGGAAGAAACCATACTCTTTGAAAATCTATACTAGTGAATCTTCAAGAATCTCTTATCACATGAACCTCGGGCTTTTTGATGGGACTGTATGGGATTTTCCAAATAAATTCCGTCTGGAAGCATCAATAAGTGCAGCAAGTAACTATGTTGATATCCTACCAACTGGTGGGTCGGTTGAACAGAGTAATCCCATTATTGACATTTCAGAAGAAATACTAACCGCAGCAGTATTAGAAAATGATTACTTTGCTACTGCTACAATTTTATCAGATTATCAGAAAAAACTAGGTCTTGAAGAGGAGTCTGGAAGAACATTACGTAGACGAATCGAAAGAGTTCGGGCGAGCATTACGACCCCCTATGTAGAAATTGACAACATCGGTCTCACCCAGAGATTATTGGTATGTATTCGTGATAACACCCAAAAAGAATCTCCTCTCTCAAGAGTTCTTCACGCTCAAGCTGGTACTTTTCCAAAAGCGAGAGTGGTTTCAGGTCCGAGTCTCACTCTGCTTGAATTATTGGTTCCTACCAGTATAGAATGGCTCGAGTTATCTCAGGTATTATCAAAGCTTTCAGGCATTGCTTCTGAAACATGTACATTTATAGCCGACATTAGCGAAAAAGAAACAAGACTTGAGAGCGTGGTGTCACATTTGATTTCACGCACACCCTCTGGATGAAACCATCCGGCGTTGAAAGTATTGAATAGGAGTAGATTGGGATCAGAAAATGGGAATCAAGACATTAGTATTAGTCAGGATTCGTTTATGACTCCTTATGATGATTTAATTCCCAAACTTGAAGATTCTGATGCACAATTTTACCTTGATGCGATTAGAATTTACTTGGGATTATGCGAAGGAACAATAACTATGGATACAGCTCTCAAAGCTGTTGATTTGCTGAAAAAGAATCCCGAATATACTGCTTACCCCACTAACCCAACAACAATCTCCATTAATTCTCACTACAAAACGAAAATGCTTGATAACCTTAGAACACTTAACAAATTCAACCTTTTTACAAAGAGTTCAATAAAATCTGCGTATAATTTTGCATTTCTGATTGAAGAAATTTCTGTTAACAGTGCTGATCTATCATTATTATCGGTATTATCAAAGAGTCCTACTATCTCTCTTGTAGATGCTTCTAAACTTCTCGACGTTACACCCAGGACAATAGCTCGTTCATTGAACCGATTACGAGAGATAAATCACCTCAATGTGACTAGTTTTGTTGATTTTACAGCTTTCAATCTCCAATCAGTAATGATGTTCTTTACAGTCCAAGAAGGACTGAATTGGGACGATATAGAAAGAAGTTTCACAAGGTATCCGTTCACCAAGAGCATACTTAAGACATCAATGACTGATGTTGGATATGTAACATTTCTCTATCCGAATTATGAAGACAATAAACAACTCTTCTATAGATCATTGAAGAACGTTTCAAAAACAATTTTTGATTATTCCAGCTTTCATTATCAAGAGGGTGCTGGAGCAATCTCTAATGTTGATTTATACAATAATAATGAATGGGAACTTCCTCAAAATCTTGAAGATATGCTAAAGGATGACAGAGAACCTGAAAACCCGAACCTACCTCCAATACTTCATTGTTCTGGACCTAAACCAGAGTTAAAAATTGATGATTACATCATTGCTTCACAAATACAGCTGAGTATTCGAGCAGCTCCAAGTAAAATCAGTGAGATTCTTGGTAGCAAAGGATACGATTATGATCCAAAGATAATATCTTCAGTTTCTAGAAAATTACAGAATCGTAATCTACTCCTACCTTACCTTGTTTTTGCTATTCCTGGATTATCATCCAACTTCTGTTTTGAGATTATTTGTAACGAAAGAATCAAAACACGAATATTAGAAACAATCGGCAAATTCCCATGGACTATTTACTATTCATCATCAAGAGGTTTAGTTGTCTGGACAATGACTCCTGGAAATCACCAAGTTGAATATTATCAATTGTTTAGGGCTTTAGAAGAGAAACCCGGTGTCCAATCAGTCAATCCAATAATGACAATTTCATACAAGGGCTCAAAATCAATGTTTGATCTCACAAGAAATTTAAACTATCAAAATGGGAAATGGTTGGTTGAACCTGAAGATGTTGAAATAGAGCCTTATTTTGAATTCTAGACTTTTCTCTTGGCATTTACTAATTGCTCTACACCCTTTAGAGATGCTCCTTGAGGAGGTCCATATACCACCATATCAACGCCTATTTTTCTATAAGATTCCAATTGGTCATTATTTGATTGAATATCACCACAAAGACTGAATCGGTCAAGGATTTCCTGATCTATCATTTCAACTAAGTCCTGGGTCATGCCATATTTTCTCATTTTGTCACTTGCAGGTTGTAATTTCTCTTTTAGTCCAAATCTTCTCAGAATCGAAGGACTCAGTCCTAACGCAACAACTGCAGCTGAAGTCTTGATACCAAGATGTTCATTACACATCTTTGAAGAGCCAATCAATGAGGGTGGAAAAGCTCCTATCTTAAAACCCTGCGGTCTTTTACCAAGATTAGTTAAAGCCCATTGTATCATCTCAGAATCAGAAAAATTTAGAAGCACTCCATTGGAGCAAGTCGATGCTTTAATCATTTTTTGACCTTGGGCACCTAGAAAAACACGAGTTGTATCGTATTCCTCAAGACCCTTACGTATTGCAGTCACAGAACCTTCCATTCTTTCAACAAGTGTCGAGATATCTCCATAATCAACCCCAATATCACGAAGTTTTGCCCTATCTCCTGGACCAAGGAGCAGATCGAATCGGTTTCCGTACATCTCAATTAATGTAGTCATCATTTGCAGGATATGAGATGGCTTGTAGATGAGTGGACTGAGAAGACCTACACCAATTCTGCAATTCCTAGTATTCTGCGCGATTATCGAAGCTAGAACTGGTGACAATCTAGTTGCAGGAAAATCAGTCACCCATATAGTATCTATCCCACCTTGGTCAGCTGCTTTTGCTTTCTCAATAATCTCAGATGTAGGTTCTCTGAGATTGATTGCTATCCCCCATTCCATCACTTAGCCCTCCTCAAGTGAATCTCTTGGAATATATCTTTCATTGCTTCTCTCCAGTCACCACTGAATGGCGGACCTAACACAAGTTCAGTAGCACCAAGACTCTTGAATAACTCAAATCTATCAACCATATGTTCGCATGATCCTGATATTGCAAATATATCTATGAACTGTTGGTCTATGAACCCAGCTCCTTCCTTCGGCCCCGATTCAGCAACAGCCTGACGTATCCTATCTGCACGTTCTCTGTCAATGTTGAGTAAATCTAAAACCTGTTCAGGTGTGTCTGCCACAACAAGTGCAACCACACTCTTAGCAAGCTTCTCACTACCACCTTTAAAGGTGGGAATTGTTGGAAGCCAAACGACCTTTTCTATATCTTCTGCTTTCCTCCCTTCAGCTACTGCAGATTTATTGATGATTCCTATTGCATATTTGATGTAGTCACTTGGCCCTGACAAAATTACTCCATCTGCAAGTTCTCCAGCTAGTTTCAACATCTGTGGTCCGCGAACTCCGAAAAAGATGGGAATTCTAATCAGGTTATTGATACTAAGACTGAATCCTTTGAGGTCCATTAGTTCTGATTGTACTGTTACTACCTCAGCATTGAAGAGCTGTTTGAGTACTTGCGTGGATTTGCGCAATTCAGTGACCGGTTTAGCTAAATCTACTCCGTGCTTTACTAAATCTTGAATTCCACCAAGGCCAATACCCAGAACGAACCGACCATTTCCAATCTCGTTAAGTGTAAGAGCAGCTCGTGCAAGGGTTGCAATGTTGTGCATCGTAATAGGTATAATTCCGGTTCCAACTCTTACATTCGTTGTTTTACTCAGCAAGTCTGCAGTGAGAATTGAGGTTTCTTGTCCTATCCCAATATCCTCTCCTACCCAGATACCGTCTATGCCCAAAGAATCTGCATTCTCTCCAATCCAACTGGTAGCACTCACTTTCATACTTGTTGTGATACCAACACTCACTCTATACATTGCATTACTTGTATCACTCATCCTCTTTCAAGTATTTGTTTTTCACTCTAAAGATACGTATTTCTGCATCTATGCCAATAGAAAATATTGATTGAATTGAGTCGAATCGCTTGGGGAATCACCGGATCTGGGGATTATATTAAGGAAATCATTGATAATATGATAGAATTGTCGAATGAAGACGATTTACAAATAACCGTGTTAGTATCAAAGGCTGGAGAACAGGTTCTGAGATGGTACAAACTCTGGGATAAGCTAAATGGATCCTTTGGTAAGGTGAAGAAAGAATCCAGTGCGAATGTACCCTTTATTGCAGGTCCTCTTCAAGTAGGTAAGTATGATTTACTTATTGTAGCTCCACTCACTGCTAACTCCACAGCAAAGATAGCTCATGGAATTGCTGATACTCTGATCACAAATGCTGTTGCACAGACACTCAAGGGTAATACCCCTGTCTTTCTATATCCTGTAGATCAATCTGCTGAACCAGTCACTACAACCGGTCCTGATGGGATTGAATTCACCATCACCCCACGCGCTGTAGATTTAGAAAACGTTGCTAAACTAAAAGAAATGAAAGGTCTAACAATCCTCAGCACCCCTTCGCAAATTGTTCAAGTTATACGTAGTTATTTTCGCAATGCAGGGGTTCATTAGATGAGTGCTAACTCATTAGAATCAAAGAAGGAACAAATCAAGAATCAGATTATTGACTGGTACAAGACCAATGGTCGCAATTTTCCTTGGAGGAAAACTAAGAACACTTTCCATATTCTCATTGCAGAGATACTTCTCAGACGAACAACTGCTACTGCTGTCGTCAGAGTATTCCCTGATTTCATCAGTCGCTATGATATTCCGGAGCAACTTGCGAGCTCAAGGATTACCACAATCACAAAACAGGTTGCCACATTGGGGCTACAAATGTCAAGAGCACACCACTTGAAGCAGACTGCAAGTCGAATTGTGAAGGATTTCGATGGTAATGTTCCAAATGATTTCGAAAAACTATCTAATCTTCCTGGAGTCGGTCGATACGTAGCTTCTGCAGTATTGAATTTTGCATTTGGAGAACCTTTTCCTCTAGTCGATGGAAATGTAATTCATCTTATGTCACGTGTCTTTGAGTTGAAATTTGATGGCCCTTCAGATGAAGAAGCATGGCGATTCATGGACTCCTTTGGACCTGATGCACAGAGTAGTGTCTTTTACTATGGTATTATCGACTTGGTTGCGACAGTTTGTACACGATCATCGCCACGATGTTCAACATGCCCATTAAGCCAACTATGTTCTTGGAATAATAGGAGGTCAGAACCCAATGGAACAGTCTGATGGATTCGAATATTGTATTGTGAGCCTGATGTAGAAGAACTTCGAAAGTAGATCAGGCACCCCCTGGTTTCGGTAAGGAGATGAATTACTTCATTCGTAATAGCTCTCGACTCTATTCCCTTCAGGTGGTGTACGTCTAATCGCTGATGTCCTCTTTCCGAAAAAAGAGAGTTCTATTCACTACTATTATTGCTGAATCGAATCTAATCCAAGTCTGGAATGGCAATCTCCACTGAAAATTTTACACCACATGGACAAGTTGCATTAATAGGATACTTGTCTGGAGTATCAATACTGATAATGGCTCCTTGCATTGCAGCTTTGTCAATCATTGTCTGCATATTGTGAACCATATACTTTGCAAAACCAGAGACAAGATCTGGGATTGACATATCATCAATCCAATAGACGAATCGCGAACAGGAGGGGCAGTGACTAAGTATCAATCTCGTGCCATCTCCACAGCTCGAACATGTAAGATCAGTATGATGATACTCTGGAGCGTTTGGACATGGCAGATCCAAAACATTCTTTGTACCACATCGGTAGCAGTAGTATTCAAAATTGATAATCTGATTCATCGGAGTTCAACTTTCTGTTGGAGTCCTGAGCAATAAATCTCTTTGTTGGATTAGTGGATTTCTCAGAATTGATGACCTAATAAGGGGTCTAAATGATAATATTGCGGAGTGTTCACTGTTGCTGATTGAACGTTCAGATACCAAATTGATGTCCCTCCTCTTAGTATTTTTATCAGAGAACTTTGAAACAAGCGCTAATCGATGCAGCGTCTGCGATACTACCACACCTAGTTTTGGTAAGTCATTCCTCATCAGTGGCAAATGGGTTTGTGTAAGTTGTGTAATTCAGAGAATTCGAACAAACTCATGTTAGAAAGTTATTCTAAATCCCAACAGTGAAAAGTGAGTAGTGTTATTATTAGATTCCTAGGTGAATCTATTGAAGACAAGAGTTCAACCCCATCTTAGAGTCGGAGAAGGCGACGTAGAAGAGGTAGTCATAATTACTGGAAATCCCGATCGTGTTCCGAAGATTGCTGCCAAAATGAAAGATTCTGAGGAAGTTGCTCGATATAGAGGTCTTGTCACATATCGTGCGTACACTCCAAAGGGTAATCCAGTAACGATTGCAGGTACTGGTATGGGTGTTGCATCAACTCATATCTGTATTGAAGAACTTGCAAATCTCGATGCAAAAGTGATACTGCGGCTAGGTAGTTGTGGAGGCATTGATCCCTCAGTAGTGACTGGTGATGTTGTTGTGCCAACTGGTTGTGTCAGAGATGAGCGAGCAAGTCTAAATTATGCACCAATTGAATATCCCGCAGTAGCTTCACCCTTCTGGTTTAGTGCTCTCTATCATGAGATTGGAAAACTTCTACCGCCCAATCGAGTCTATTCTGGTATATGTCTTACAACTGATATCTACTATACGAACCCGTTGTACGATAGATTAGACCTCTGGACTAGAGCAAAAGTGAAGTGTGTTGAAATGGAGAGCTCTCTAGTCTTTACTTTTGCTCAGACCCGCGGACTTGATGCTGCTTCGATTCTATCTTGTGATGGTAATCTTCATGGTGCACAAAAGGGCGAGCAAAAAGATGATAGTGTGCAAACTGGAGAACAGGATCCGCTTATAATTGAAGCAATTGAGAAAACAATTCTAGCTTCCGCTAATGCCATTGATCTTATCTATGAAAAATAGATTCAGAACCTAACAAGGTGTAAGCCATGGTGTCCGAAGGTCCAGATACTTCTCACTTAACAACAGTTAGATCATACTTGATAATGAAAGCCGAGTCAAAAAAAGCTTTGAAGCTTGCAGAGGAATGGTGGGGTAACAAAGATGTTCCTACTTACATCAGGATACACAGCCTCGAGATGAGTGATTTAGAAGAATTTGTGGTTCTATACAATCGATGTTTTCTTGCATCTCCTGACCCCTTCTGTCCATTAACATCAGAGCAAGCAAAAATTCTTGATCCCGAAGGCATCTTTGTTGCGAAGTTGTGGGGAAAACTCGCGGGTTTCATCGCATGTTTCGTAGAAAAACATGGCGAATCTAATTACGGTGAAATTACTGGAATTGGAGTCCTTCCAAGTCGAAGGAGAAAAGGAGTCGCGACTGCTCTCATTAAAAGAGCATCCAAATACTTCTTGGATTCTGGTGTAGACGATGTGTATTGTGAAGTCTATGAGGAGAACCTACCATCTCAGATGTTGATTCAAGCTTATGGCTTTGTGGAAGTAGGGCGGCGAGATATTCCTATGCAGGCTGGCCTTCCTGCTAAATCAGCATCATCAGCTGAACTACCAGGTGGTAAGATTATGCGACGTTTAGGACTGAGACCCCGAACGGGCTGTGAAACCTGTAGAGATATTTGAATGAAGACTGAGCAACTTTTTAGTCAGGTATCACTATTCAGATAGTGCTATGTACGCGTTTGAGCCCGAGGACTCTGAAAATCCTAATTATAGGAAACTCTCTCTCAGACATTTTGAGAAGGTGAACAATCCTCAATCAATTCATGGCATCTATCCTTATCGAGGCAAGATGTCTCCATTAGATGCTTCCCATATAATCAAGCAATTACCTTCGGATTCCCTTCTCCTTGATCCATTCTGCGGAACAGGAACGATTCTCTATGAAGCTCAAAAACAGGGCTTGAATGCTATTGGCATCGATAACAATCCACTTGCCTGTACAATTGCAAGGGGTAAGACCGAATCTCTCAATAAGGAAACTACGATGATACAACTTGAGAGTTCGATTGAATCTGCCAAATCCCTCTCCAAAGTAAGTGTGATGCCTTCACAACCTGCAAGATATTTTCACAAGAAGACTGCAGATCAAATCATGCGAATTTTTTCATTATCCACTTCCTTTTCTGCGTTCCTTCTCTCGAGTTTTTATGGTGCAATATGCCTAGCAGCTCGTGCATGTAATAATTGGCTATGGACTTCAACTTCAGTTGGAAGAATCAATAGACCGCTCCAAAATGTCGATTTCTATTCAACATTTCTTCGAAAGGCTCGAAAACACATAGAATATGTGAGAGGCACTCCACCTGCAGAAGTACATACATATGATACAAGAAAACTCAGCGAAGTCGTTCGCAAAGACTCAGTAGATGTCGTATATACGAGCCCACCTTATTTTGATGCTTTAGATTATACAGGATATTATTCCAAGATTGTACTGGAGATCCTAGGTATTGATAGAGCAGAAATCCGCGAGGGTTTGATTCAGCGATATTCAACATACCAAGAAGAGATGAAAAAAGCTCTGCAAGCAATTGATTACGTACTGCATGATGAATCATTAGTGATTTTTGTGGTGGGTGATAGAATGGTCCGAAAGAAGCTTATTCGAGGAGCTGACTTTTTTACTGATATTGCCCCGTGGAAAAATCCCTATATTATGGAGCGAGAATATACGAAGACTGCCAGCTCTCTCTGGGATAAAATCAATACAACTCAAAGAAAAGAACAAGTAATAGTCTGGGATCTTGCATATGGAGGACGCAAGTGAGATGACTCGACATCTGGTTGTAACTGGTGATAGTAAATGTATGGATCATGTAAAAGATGATTCAGTTCATCTTGTAGTTACTTCTCCACCCTATTGGAATCTCAAGGATTATGGAAATGATGATGCTATCGGTCAGTCCTCTTCTACCTATGAAGAATATCTCGATTCAATATGTGAAGTCTTCAGAGAATGCATCAAGAAACTCACTCCTGATGGAAAGCTCATCGTGAACATCATGCCAATACTACTTCCGGGTAAAACATCAAAATTCAAACGTAGAGTCACAAAATCCGTTCTCACAGAGATAGAGGAGTTCATGCTCTCGCTTGGTACTATGTATTTTCACTCCCTTTACATTTGGGATAAGAGAAAAGCGGTGCGTTTCAGTTCCTGGGGATCCTATCCATATCCGCCAAATCTATTGAGTACTTATCCGTACGAATGGATCATCGTATTTTCTAAAATAGGAAAACGTCGAGGTGTGAATAAAGAAATCAAAGAAGCTTCAAAAATTTCTCATAAAGAATTTACAGACTGGGTACAAAATTCAATTTGGGATTTTCAACCAGCTTCAGCGAAACAAGAGGACCATCCCGCACCTTTCCCTGAGGAGCTTCCACGACGGTGTATCCGTCTCTATTCTTTTATCGGCGATACTGTTCTTGACCCTTTTGCTGGAAGTGGAACTACCTTGAAGATTGCGCGCGAGCTCGGACGTAACTCTATCGGTTACGAAATCAATCCAAATTATACATCAATTATCCGTGAAAAGATAGGTGCAGATGATGAATCGTGTGATGATATTTTTGAGTTTTTGACTGGTTGAAGACAAACCTAATTAATGAAAGAATAATAGTAGTAACTATCGTGATGAGTCATTCAGATTAACCTGATAGTGACTCTTTCAAAATGGAGGCATCTGAAACAATTGGCCTACGATGTAGTAGTTGTTGGTGCTGGACCCGCAGGTTCTATAGCTGCTTATGAATGTGCAAAAAAAGGTCTCAAGACTTTACTTTTGGAGAAAGCGATAATTCCACGGGAAAAAGCGTGTGGCGGAGCTGTGATGTATAGAGGACTTCGTATTATTCACGGAGAAATCCCTCTTGATTTAATTGAAAGAAAAATTTACGGCCTTAGATTTGGTTTCAGCGATGGAACTACTTCTGAATTCATTTCTGACAAACTCATTGGCATTACAGTCTTTCGCGATAAGTTTGATGAATATCTCTCACAACGAGCAGTTGAGGCAGGTGCAGAACTCAAAGATAATAATCGTGTCATAGAAACTTCAGTTTCTGATGAATGTGCAACAACTCGTCTTAATGATGGCCGTGAAATTAAATCCGATTTCTTAATTGGTGCAGATGGTGCCAATTCTATTGTAAGTCGTTCACTCAAACTCCGGCCCAAACGAAAAGATTTGACTAAGGTTGGTCTTGGAATGGAAGCAGATTTCTATGTTGGCCGAAAAGGTGTGATGAAAGCAACGAATGGGAATCCATCAATTCTGCAGATACTTCCTGTTGAGAATCGGATTAGTTATGGATGGGTCTTTCCAAAGCGAGAACATCTTGCCATTGGTATAGCTGGGTCCGGTGTACATATGCGTCATTTAAGACCTGATTTCGATAGATTTTACAAATCCATTGAGAAACGACTTGGCATTGAACTGAAATTGAAGAAGCGACGAACCTGTTTCCTCGGAGGCGATGGTTTAGGAAGTACTAATGTTACTGATAGAGCCATCTTAGTTGGTGATGCTGCTGGATTCGTAGATCCAATGATGGGCGAAGGAATTGCATATGCTATGCAATCTGCAAAAATTGCAGCGGATGTTATTGATCAAGCAATAGAAGAGAATCGATATGATGCTGATACTCTATGGAAGTACCATCACCTCTGTCACGAAGAATTTGCGGCTAACTTTCAAATGGCTGCATGGGCAGGATCCCGGGGAACATCATTTGCAGCTAGTCTTCTACCTCGGATAAATGGCCACAAAATAGCTGCAGATATGATGTCTATGATAGCTCGTGGGGAAATTGGATATGCAGACATTCCCTATGTTGCAATCAAGAAACTTCCAAGACAACTTCCTACAATTATCAAACATATAGTGCAATCACATATTCAGTCTCAGAACAGAAAACCTTCATAGGGGGATGTATCTAGCCCTCCAGTAATGAGAGATCTTCGTCCTGTTTCAACTATCATATTCATTGTACTTGCTGTATCCGTCCTGCAAGTTAGTGGTCAAGTGACTCATACTCCCATCTTTGATGGCGAGAGTGCTTATAGTTTTCTTACAGCACAATGTGATTTTGGTCCGCGACCCCCTGGTTCTGAGAATCTAACTCTATGTAGAGCATACATTGTTGAAACTCTGGAATCGTTCAATTGGAATGTTTCAATTCAGAATTTCACCTATATGGAAACTGCATGTGCGAATATCATTGCAACCTGGAATAGCACAACAGATTCACCAATCATACTGGGAGCTCATTATGATACTCGACCTAATGCAACCTCTGATACTCTCAATCGAAATCTCCCAATTCTAGGTGCAAACGATGGAGCGAGCGGCACTGCGGTGCTAATGGAGCTAGCTCGAATCCTACCAATAGTAGATAGATCCAAAGTCGAGCTTGTCTTTTTTGATGCAGAAGATTCTGGTGGAATCGGTGGGTGGGACTGGATTCAAGGTTCCACATATTATGTATCTCAACTCACAACTCAAAGAATAAGCACGATTGAAGCAATGATACTTGCTGACATGGTCGGTGATGCTAACCTCTATCTTCCAAAGGAAATCACTTCCACAGATTCACTTCAGAATGTAATCTGGTCAATAGCTGCTGGTCTGGGATATAGTAGCACTTTCGTTGATACTCCCGGAGGTCCAGTAGAAGACGATCATACACCGTTTTTGCATGCACAAATTCCCGCAGTAGATATAATTCAATATCCGTTTCCTTCATCTTGGCATACTCTAGAGGACACGCCTGACAAATGCAGTGCTGAGAGTCTTGAGATTGTAGGCGAAGTTTTGGAAGTTTTTGTGGTTCAATACAACATTGAAAATGGTGTGTTTCTTCCTGACCCGCCCTATACCCTCTATGCGACTGTGATTGCCATTCCATTCATCATCATTCTCATTTTGTTATACCAACGAAAGAAGCGGTAATCAAATGTTACAAGCTTTTAAACGATATTAGACAATAGTTGCTATTGGATAGTTATATTCTGGTGAACTTATTTGGAGAAGACATTTCTATTTAGACAAAACAACGGCGCTTCTTCTCCACTCACTTGTATATCAGTAGGTCCGAAAGGAAAATTCGTTGTTTGTGGAAATACTGCATCTGATATCTTCGTCGTAGATACAAAGAATGGAAAATTAAAGGAAACAATCTTAGGTCATGATAGTAAGATTTCAGGAGTGTCCTTTGTTCAAAATCGTTTTCATATTCTCTCTTGTAGTTGGGATGCCACAACTCGCCTCTGGGATAGCAAAGAGAAAGGGAATCCGCTCATTCTTAAACATGGATCTGAAGTGAAGGCTCTTACAGTTTCACATGCGCTAGGAAAAGGTGTAGCAGGCGATCGTGATGGCGAACTCAAGATATTTTCATTGAGTACGATGAAGAACCTCAGAAATATCACAGCTCATGATTCAGGTATTTCGGGTCTTACAATTCTTGACAATGATATCAAACTTGTTACCAGCTCGTGGAGTGGAGAATGTAAACTCTGGAATTTGGCCTCATACGAGTTAGAAAAAGAGATTGTCACAAAGGGAGAACGTATTCAGGCTCTTGCTGCAACTCCCGATGGCTCAAAGATTGCTCTTGGTATGCATAGTGGGAAAATCCTGTTGATTAATCTGGAAACTCCTTCTGAGCGTTCGAAATTGGTCGGACATACGGATATCGTTGAAGCTCTTTCAATTGATTCAACTGGCGAGAGATTGGTATCTGGGAGTTGGGACCGAACGATTCGCCTTTGGTCATTGAATACCAACAAAGAGATATCCTCGGGCAATTTGCTCTCAGGAATTACTGCAGTAGAATGGGATCCAAAGGATGAGATTGTTTATTCTACGGATTTCTCAGGTTCAATTATATCATGGAGCATCTGAATTATTTCTATTACTCGGGTTTCGTCAAGTAGGTAGATACGCTCTAATGTCAATATTTACAAAACCCTCATTGTTCCAAGTCAGGCGGATGCGACCATATCTTTTGTTAGTAGGCATTTTTCCATGTGCATCAACTTTGATTGGGTCACCTTTCAATATCTCAGCTATTCTCTCCTTATTCTGATTTCTGCTGAATTTATCATAAGGAATTGGTACTCGTGTCCGGTCTGCCAATGTTAGAATCAATGCCTTTTCTGATATCTCTACAAGCGGTTGGGAAAATATTGCCCTCCCTTTTTTGAAGAATGGAGTTTTATCTCGCATGCTTCTGACGGTTCCCGCTAATCTTCTGTGACGAGCAATCTCTGCGCAAGCTGACCTCACTACATCATTCAGATAGGTCTCTCTATTATCGAATAGTTCAAAGAAATTATCCCTAATTGCATCCAAAATCTGAGCCTGCTTTGTTAGTAGACGATTCTTTAACAGTATCTTGATAACCCAGTTGGTAGCTTGGACATATCGAGAGAACTCCTCTTCAATAGGAATCTGTTTCTCTCGAGTCAAAGCCACACTTGATAATTTGAGTAGTTTCATCTCAGACATTAGAATCACTAAACTTAATCCAACAAGTACAACTAATCAATCTATAACCTAAATCTTACTATATGGGTGAGTGAACCTCAACTGTAAGAAATTTCTATGTTCTGCCCTTCTCCTGCCAGTGTCGCCACCTCCTAGTAAATTCTCAAAGAATTTACCAAAATTAGCAAGAGCATTGTCGATTTTCATCGGGATGGAATCCCATTACAGGGGGAGTGTGGACTTGATGAATCCTAGAAGGTATGAAACCATCTGAGCCCTTGGAGAGATCGGACACTCGAGCTCTGTGGAACATCTAAAACGGTTTGTGGGAAACTTCACATTCGACCAAGGGGTCATGCGTGCATTGGCTTGCATAAAACACCCTGATGCCCTGGAGATTCTATTCCTCCGTGCATTCAACGAACCACCTGTGAGAATCAAGCGTGGAAAGAAGGGAAGGACCAGTGAAATGGACCTGCGCACTCGGTCGAAAGCAATCCAACACTTGAGCCGGTTTCGGAGTGAGCAAGCAGTTACGGCCCTTGTGGACCTCCTTGAGGACTGTGAAGTTGGAGACCTAGCACTGAGCGCTCTGAGGATTATGGGTGACCTTGGTGCCCGGGCAATCAGTGAGAACGAGGTCAGTGTACAACAGGCGGAGGAGCTGGAAAGTAGGAGGGGTGTGAGGTGGATAAAGAAACACAAGTGGTTCTTTGACCCTGACCCAAAAGACATACCGGAGTCGTACAACAACCACGATGAGAGAGATAACTGTATATCGAATCTGACTACAAAGAGAAATTGGGACCAGAGTATGAAGAAGGATTAGAGGACGAACTAGAATATATTGAAGAGGACTATGATGATTGGTGTTTTCAAAGATCATCAAAATGAACTGTTCAATTGCAATTGCATGAAGACATATATGCATTGCACGCCATCAAGAGTTGATTTACTTTTTCATCCAGTATTTTCTCATGATGCTTTCGGAGGGAATCAATCTAACTCACAATAATCTGAAACTAGGTTCGGTGGGTTATATACTGCGCCTCACTGATTATACGATTAATCTCCGCAGGTTGAATATCGTAGGCACCATGCTCGACAAGAATTAATTTGAAGAACTCTTGATCACTTATCTTTAACATAGGTATGAATGCGACATCTTCAGTATTTTGTCCCATTGCGGCTACCATTGACCTTCCCAATGTACAGGTAGATTGACGCATCTCTAGTACAGCAAGCTCGTAATCTCCTGCATAGGTAAGACTTCGTGCTCCATGATATTCTCTTTGTGCCTGAACGAGGTAACTGGTGGCTTTTACTAATTGATTCTCTGAAGCTATTTCATCAAGCTGTTTTTCAGTCTTATCCAGCCAGACCTTAATCTCTTCAAGGGTGATAAGCAATTTCGGTTCATCTATCCCCTTCAATTTGAATGCACGGAGGAATAGTTTGTAGGTGATTGGGTCTAGCATCCGAATTTCTGTAAGCACTTCAGCTGGCTTGATCATTGTGAAGATATTATTTTTCATCACAATGACTCGACCAAGATGAAGAAGACCATCCCGTGTTTCATAGATGGCACTTTCTTCATCTTCATCATCTAGGAATTGCTTGGCACGAGTGAGCTCATCCAGCGCCAGTTTTTTCACTTCATTGATAACTGCATCCGCCCATACATATTGTCGGACACTATTCTGCCAATTCTGTAACAATTTATCAGGATCATATAGCACTCGGGATGTTCGAAGTCGATTCACTACTTCTGAGATTTTAAATACATCTTGCGTTGCACCCTCCAAGACTGACTTCACTTCATCGACGGTAATAAATGTCATATCAATGATGACCTCTTTGTGCGTTGACATCAATCTTACCGGAGCTTCATCACCATCCCAGATAATGCCAATATCAAGGTCAGAAGTGGATGTGATAGTTCCTCGAGCATATGAACCATAGACAAAGATACCTTTCACATTGTTATGCTGTTTCCATTCCGCAACGGTATCTTTGAGAGCATCATCAAAACGATGGTGAATATCTGTCATATCTTCAAATTCCCCTCGTCCAACAATAGACGGCTAGTATCACCAAATGTCGTAATTGTCAATAAAGCTATCTGATACGTCACCCGACACTAATTAATACTCGATTTTCCATTAGTATTTAGAGGAATCAAGATGCCCCGAACTGATGGAAGAAGCAATGATGAGCTGAGACCTGTTGAATTTGTCAGAGGTTACTTGAAACATCCGGAGGGTTCAGTATTGGTTTCTACCGGAGAAACTAAGGTGATTTGCACTGCTTCAGTAGAAGAAGGTGTTCCAGGTTGGCTTAATGGTAGTGGACGCGGTTGGGTCACTGCAGAATATGGGATGCTTCCTAGGTCAACAAATGAACGAATGGGACGCTACAAAATAAGCGGGAGAACGCAGGAGATCCAGCGTCTGATTGGTAGGTCATTACGAGCTGCTGTGGATATGAAGAATCTTGGTGAAAACACCATCAAGATTGATTGTGATGTCATTCAAGCAGATGGAGGAACAAGAACAGCATCAATTACAGGTGCATTTGTTGCACTCTGTGATGCTCTTGATTTTATGAAGGATATGGATATGATTCAGGAACAATCGTTACTGGGTAATGTTGCTGCGGTAAGTGTAGGTTTGATTAAGAATGAGATACTATTAGATCTGAACTATTTTGAGGATTCTAATGCTGATGTTGATATGAATATTGTAATGCTCGGGGAGGAGTTTGTAGAGATACAAGGTACCGCTGAAGGCGCTACTTTCAAACGTGGAGTCATGGAGAGCATGCTTGATATTGCATCCAAGGGAATTAGCAAGCTTATCGAATACCAAAACAAGTCTCTTTTTTCAAAGTAAACGTTTAGAGTAGACACGCATCTCTTGAATAGACTGTTTTTCTGTGCATGTGACGGAAGGTTTATCTAGAAATCCTGCAGGGTTGATTTGCTCTCGTCGAAGAGAAGGTCTTATGCGACGTAAACGTCGTGAGGCTGTTCTGGTGCTACTGGTGACGGTTTTCACCCTCGACGCATAGTAAGCTTTAAATCACCAGCCAATTAGGCTGGCGGAGCGCTCACTGAAACTTCAGTGAAGTGCGAAGTTAGGTCCGGAGTTCAGCGATTTATTCAATGAATGAAGGCTCATCGGGACCAGGCCAAAGTAAAGGAGTCATTCCCGATGAAGGACCGTCATTGCATAAGTTTCGGTGCTGTGCACTAATAGGAACAGATGCACTGATTGCAGAGGATGGAAGTACACTGATCGAAAAAACTTAAGGAAAGGAAAAAAAGACCTAACGTTTTAACGTTATTATTACGAAACTCCTTGGCATGATTGGTCACAAAGATACAATCATGTTCACACATTATTGTGGACAACAGGTAATACTGTGTCAACACATGACTAGGTCCGCAATTTCGCTATACGGTCAGTGGTGGATGACTTGGTTGGCTAGCTGATGAAGGGCGTGACAAGCAGCGATATGCCGCGGGTAGACGCATGAAGTCTTTGATCCGCGGATGCCCTAATGGGACTTCCTCATATGGGCTAATACCCCATGTGGATCCGGAGTCAATTCCGGATTGGGAACGCTCGGAACTGAAGCATCTTAGTACGGGCAGGAAAAGAAAACAACTGTGATTCCCCTAGTAACAGCGAGCGAAAAGGGAATAGGCCAAACCGAATCCCTGTGCGAAGAGTACAGGGGGATGTGGTGTAAGGATCACGAACAATTGCCTATGTAATCGAAGCCGAGGTTGTCTGGAACGACACGGCACAGAGGGTGACACCCCCGTAGGCGTAAGGTACAGGCATGTTTGTGAATCCAGAGTAGCGCGGGTTGGATGTCTCGCGTGAATGTCGCAGGTACAATCTGCGAAGCCTAAATACTCAGCCAAACCGATAGTAAACTATGTAGCGCGAGCGAAAGTTGAAAAGTGCCGCGGAAGCGGGGTGAAAAGCACCTGAAACCACTGATTTATACAAAGGATGCTGATTACAAGATTGGATACTCGAGGAACGAAGCGTGAGCAATTGCGTTGTAGGACTCGAGTGGATCGAATCAGCATCATCCGTCTTGAAACACGGGCCAGGGAGTTCATGGGCGTGGCGAGGATAAGGCAGAAAGCCGTAAACGAAGGGAAACCGAGATGCCCGCAGCTGCTTGCAGTGAGGGGCCGCGTGTGAAAGTGCGCGAAGTCACTCCCGTGATACGAGAAACCAGTCGATCTTGGCGTGGGCAGGATGAAGCCGGGCGAAAGCTCGGTGGAAGTCCGAAAGGGTTCTGACGTGCAACTCGCTCTGTTGACCTGCGCGAAGGGGTAAAAGGCTTATCTAGACTGGTGATTGCTCGTTCTCCGCGAAGTTGGTCGTAGCCAAGCCCTGCTAGAGGTATCATGTGGTGTAGAGCACTTTTGGATGTGCCCGGGGGACGTCAAGTCCTTCACCATCCCGAAAACTCCGAAGCTGCGTGAACCGTAGAAGGCAGGAGACGGGTGCCCGGGGTAAGCCCGGCAGGCCGAGATGGGGAGAACCGAGAGTATGGTTAAGGTCCCTAAATACCAGATAAGTGCGGTGAAGAAGGGCGTCGAGAGCCCAAGACAGTCTGGGGGTGAGCTTAGAAGCAGCTATCCCCGAACGAAAGCGTAACAGCTCACAGACCGAGGCTCTCGGCCTTGAAAATGGACGGGGCTAAATCTGGTTACCGAGACCATACGGCACACGGGTAATTCCGTGTGATCCGGTAGCGGAGCGATCCGGTTGGGAAGAAGTGGGGCTGTGAAGTCCCGTGGACCGGCCGGATTTGATGATCCTGGCAGTAGTAACAGCGAAGCATGGTGAGAATCCATGCCACCGAAAGGGAAAGGGTTCTTCGGCGATGCGTCATCAGCCGAAGCTTAGTCGATCCTAAGTGGCACCGTAACTCGAATGTCACGAAAGGGAATCAGGTTAATATTCCTGAACCTCGGAAGTACGATTCGCGGCAACGCAAAGCCGCACTTGTAACTCATCTGGACGAGCCAAGCACAGCTGTCGCTGTGTTTAACACTATAAGCGTGCTGAGTACTGTAATAGTGAGAAGCAGGCGAAGGGTGGAATAGTAGATGGTCGGACATCTATTTGGCCCATTTCTGGTGACCTTGAAAAACGAGTGCGGAAGGATCTTCCGAGTTCGTACCCAGATCTGACACAGGTTCCCTGGCTGAGAAGGCCAAGGTGTATCCGGGTCACTCCTACCTGAGGGAAATCGGCCAATTAGCAGCGTAACTTCGGGATATGCTGTGCCTGGATTAGTTCACGCTTTTCCAGGTCTTAGTAACTAAGGGGTCCCAACTGTTTAATACAAACATAGCTGACTGCGAGCGCGAAAGCGTTAGTACAGTCAGTGAATCCTGGTCTGTGCCTGTATGTTAAAGCTCGGGAACGGGTCGAAGCACAGGTTAACGCCGGGACTAACTATGAGTCTCTTAAGGTAGCCAAATGCCTTGTCGGTTAAATGCCGACGTGCATGAAGGGAGCAATGAGGTCCCCACTGTCCCCAGGAGGAACCGGGTGAACCTACACCGTACCGAACAGTGTACGTAGCGTCAATGGGAAGAGAAGTCCCTGCGGAGGTTTACTACGCAGTCTGTCATTGCCATTTCTGATCACATACAGAGCATAGTCAGGAGCGACGAAC
>Ga0315535_1000308_pt1 | contig 34081 bp, 20 predicted proteins | sample SalMarSW160220MG_2_FD_203092 | JGI IMG/M metagenome (GOLD analysis project Ga0315535, IMG submission 203092) | Salt marsh sediment microbial communities from the Plum Island Ecosystem LTER, Massachusetts, United States - Salt Marsh Sediment SW1602-20 ... | reverse complement strand
TCACTGGAGCGTCTGGCGCGACGGCGAGTTGCTGGATGATGCGCTCAGCGCTTCGGGAGACGATCTTGGCGCGGCCTTGGCGCTGGACACGTCCGGGACGGTCGAGGCGCAGATCGGGATTTCCTACGTCGACGTAGAAGGCGCCAGGCAAAATCGGCAGGCCGAGCTTGCAGGCAAAGACTTCGACAGCGTGCGCGCCGATGCACGTAATGCCTGGGAAGAAAAGCTCGCATTAGTTTCGATCGAGGGCGGCACGAAAGACGAGCGGGTCAAGTTCTATTCTGCGCTCTACCACGCCATGCTGCATCCTACTCTTTTCAGCGATACAGACGGCCGCTACACAGGCCTCGACAAGCAGGTTCATAGCGCCTCCGACTTTCTGTACTACACCGACTTTTCCATGTGGGACACCTATCGCAACCTGCATTCGTTGTTCGATCTCATAATCCCGGATCGCCAGCGGGACATGCTCGTCTCGCTGGTTAATATGGCGGAGCAGGGCGGCTCGCTGCCCAAATGGCCGGCCGGCACCAGCTACACCGGGTGCATGATCGGAACACCGGCCGACGTGATCATCTCGGAGAGCTATCAAAAGGGCATCACCGATTTCGATGTGCAGACGGCCTATACCAAGATGTACGAGCACGGAAGCGGCCCGGTTCAGCAGGCCGGCCGCGGCGGGATCGAATACTACCTGACTCTGGGCTACGTGCCGGCCGACCAGCAGGGCGGCTCGGTATCTAAGACCCAGGAGTTCTGTATCGCAGACGCTGCCATAGCAGAGTTGGCAGAGCTGTTGGGAAAAACCCAGGACGCAGCCGACTTCAGGGCCCGCTCGAAAAACTACAAAAACCTCTGGGATCCAAAGACACAGTTCATGCGCGGCAAGAACGAAGACGGATCATGGGTCGAGGCCGAAGAGGATTTCGAACCTTTGGACTGGGGCGCCGCTTATTACACCGAAGGCGACGCCTGGCAGTACCTGTGGCTGGCGCCCCAAGATCCCCAGGGGCTGGTCGAGCTTTTTGGCTCAGCCGACGCCATGGGCGACAAGCTGGAGGAGTTCTTTTCGACTCCCGAGCCGGACCCCGGGGGCCTTCCGCCCGAATACATTCCTCCGCGCTTCTACTGGCAAGGCAACGAGCCCGACATCCACGCCGCTTACCTGTTCAATGAGGTCGGCCGACCCGACCGGGCTCAGTACTGGGTGCGCCGGATCCTCGAGACCCGCTACCACGCAAAGCCTGCCGGCATACCCGGAAATGATGATCTGGGCACCATGTCCGGCTGGTATGTTTTCTCGTCCTCGGGTTTCTACCCCATAGCCGGTCAGACCCGCTACTACATAGGCAGCCCGCTTTTTACAAAGACAACTTACCGGCTCAGCGATGGCGCGACTTTAGTGGTCAAGGCCTCGGGCGCGAGTGCCGAGAACATGTACGTCCAGTCGGCCCGGCTGAACGACGAGCCCCTCGACGTCCCCTGGTTCCAGCAGTCCGATATCGAAAACGGAGGAGTGCTGGAACTGGTCATGGGCCCCGAGCCGTCAGACTGGGGCAAGTGAGCCGAGTCTCCGTCTCAAAACTTCGTTTTGATATGGAGACCGAGCGGTAAAAATGCGGTTTGACAGCGGCTCGAGTTTCGCTTGGCGTGAGAATAGCGGCTTTTGAGACGGGAACGAGCCTACTGTGATTCGGAGTAGCTAGCAATTGGTGAGGCAAGAAAGTGGCATACTCTCACCCCGAAGGGGTGAGGGAAAATAGCCTGGGGGTTCACCCCCAGGTTGGAAGGCAAAACATCTACGAGCGCCCTGAAGGGGCGCGGCTGGTTCTGAACTCGAGTGCCCGTAGGTGCGGCGCCCCTTCAGGGCGCATGGAAGATTTGCCCGGCGTAACCTGGGGCTGAAGCCCCAGGCTATGATCCCTCGCTGCTTCGCAGCGGTTTGTGCGCTAGTGGTTTTGCCGGTGCAGCGGTTTTGCACAAACGAAGTAACGCCTGAGATGTGCAGGCTCCACCAACGCGACGGGCTAGTCCGAATCACAGGAGCCTAAGCAGTCCTTGAATCACGAAATTCGAGGTGTTAGTATCCCGCCTGTTGTAGCTGACTGAGAGGGATTGGATATGCGAAGGAGCGTGTGTTTGGCGTTCGGCTTGCTGGGCATGGTGATTGGGATTGGTTGCGGGGGAGGCGGGCATGCTATTCGGGAAGAGAAGCCAAAAACTCACGGTGACCGCACCTTGGTGTCTCACTCTGAGGGCGTTGAACCTTTGTGGATCCAGGAGTGCCCTGCGCGCACGGATCACCTCCTGCCTTTTTGCGGACAGGCTCACCGCGGGGACAGCAGCGAAACCGCTTGCAGTCAGGCCTACGCAGACGCCCTGGGACAACTTCGCAGACTCATCGGACAGAAGGTCACGGCCAAGTTGGTGGCTGACGGAAAAGGCGGCTACCGTTTCGAGATCGAGGGAGGGGGCGAGCCGTTGACTCTGCGCGGGGTCTGGGAAGATCAGCGCTGGTTCGAGGAGTACAGCGGACCCGGCGGACATTCCTTCGATTGCTACGTGATGCTCACCTACCCGCGTCTCGAGTATGAGAACCTGCTGGGCATGGCCCGCAAGGCGGCCCGTGATATCGTCAAGAAGGCGGCCGAGTTGCTGGCCGAAGGCAGGCGGCTGATGAGTTCGGGGCGTTTCGCCGAGGCGCCCGATGGACTCAACCGGGCGATGAAATTGCTGGCCGGTCTCAAAGAGCCGGTCGTCAGCCAGGACGGCAGCCTCAACAGCACTTTATTGGCGGAGCAGGCAAAGGCCGATCTCGATCGCGCTCGACAAGAGGCGGCAAAGATGGCCAAGACGGCTCTGGTAGCCTTGCAGCTAGTGGTCGACGGCAAGAGCGTATCTTCGGGATCTCTGATACGATCGCTTCTTACCAGGACTAAGCAGTGGCTTGCGGCCCGTGGCATAAGCTGCCGCCCGGGCGGAATTCCGGCAAACCAGCTCGAGGCCGTACTGGCCGGGGACAAGCAGGAAGCCACGAAGACAGCGGCCGAGAAGGGCGCCGGGCTGCTTCTGGTCATCGACGTCGATTCGAGCTTCATCAGCCGTGAAGACGGGATCTACTTCGCCTCGGCTAGCGGCTCGCTGCGCCTTCTGCGTACCTCGGACGGCCGGGAAGTGGCCGCTGTCGACCTGGGCCCAGAAAAGCAGGGACACCCCGTCTCACGCGCCGCGGCCTTGAAGCGCAGCGTAGAGAAACTCAGGGACAAGATGATCGAAAAAGCGATTGGCAGTTGCCTTTCCAGGCTTTGACAACAAGGAAGATCCGATGACTTTGAAAAAGATGAGACTGTTTCTGATAACGGCGTTGTTGTGCCTGGCGCTACCCGTGCTGGCCGCTCCGCCTGCAGCGCTTAAGCCGCAGGCGAAGGTGGGCACCCGGGCCCCGGACTTCAGCCTGCGCGACCTGAACAGCAACCTGATTCGCCTGAGCGACCTGGCCTACCCGGGGGATGAGAAGTCGTGGAAGAAAAAGAAACAGGTTCTGATAGATTTTTTCAGAACCGATTGTAAGCCCTGCATGAAGGAACTGCCCCAGGTGCTGGCCTACTACGAGAAGCACAAGGACAAGGTGCAGGTGATCATGATCGCCTTGCTCGAGTCGGAAAACGGGCGCGACAAGCTCGACAAGTTTCTCAAGGCGCACAATTTTGAGTTCCCGGTTCTGGTAGACGCTTACGAGACGGTGGCCAAGAAGTACATCGTTGACGGGGAGACCGTAACCCTGCCGTCGATCTTTTTCATAGACCGCAACGGTATGGTGCGCGCCAGGTTCGTGGGCCTCGAAGAAAACCTGGAAAACTCGCTCAACAAGGCCCTGGGCGGCTGAGACGCCTTGCTGCTGCGCGGCCTCCTTCATCTATTGAGCTTTTTCTTCCGCTGCCTACCGCGGCGGGTCGCGAACGGGCTGGGTGCCGGCCTGGGGCTGGTCTGGTACTACCTGGTGCCAATCCGTAAGGGCGTGGCGCTTTCCAACCTGCAGATTGCCTTTCCCGACAAACGGCAGGCTGAGCGCAGGAGAATCGCCCGGAAATGCTTCATGCACCTGGGGCGTTCGGCCGTCGAGTTCCTGCGTCTTTCGGGACTTTCGAAAAAGAAAGTTGCCGGGCTGGTCGAGCACAGCGGTTGGGATAATCTCGAAAAGGCACAGGCTGCAGGCAAGGGTGTCATAGTGGCCACCGCCCACCTCGGCAACTTCGATCTGATGGCCTGCGCCGAGGCCCTGAGAAAGGTACCACTGCACGTGGTAACCCGCAGGCAGCATGCCGCAAACATCGACAGCTACTGGATGAGCACCAGGGCCAGGTGCGGAGTGGGGCTGCTGCCGGCCAAGGGCTCGGCCTTCGCCATCCACAAACTACTAAAGCAGGGCCGGGTAGTGGCTCTGGTCATTGATCAGCACATGCCGCCCGGTCGTGGCATGCCGATGGATTTCTTCGGTCACCCGGCCTCGACGACGACCGCGCCGGCGCTGTTTGCCCTGACCTGCGGGGCGCCGATAATACCGGTAACAATCGAGCGCCTACCCGGCGGACGCCACAGGGTGACGATTGACCAGCCGCTCGAGATCGACCGCCGGGCCGGGAGAGAAAACGAAGTCGCCAGGTTGACACTGGAACTCAACCGCTGGCTGGAAGGCAAGATCCGTAAGTGCCCGGAGCAGTGGCTATGGATACACAGGCGCTTCAAGCTCGGGAGTGGCGACAATAAAAATACGTGATCCCGGGAGATTATCGCGCATACCTTGTGCCGAGACGGCACATGGCATACAATGATAGTGCGTGTTACCACAAAATTGATCGTTCCGAAGGGAGGTCGCAAATGGCTCTTTGGAAATGGTGTCTCGTTTTCGGCTTGGGAGCCGTGGCGCTGGCCGCAAAAGGTTGCGATTGCTCCGATACAGGCGGAGATTCTTACACGGACTGCGTCGACGAGGACGGCGACGGTTACGGGGAAAACTGCATGCTTGGTCCCGACTGCGATGACGGCGATCCCAAGCTGAACTTCTCGTGTGATTGCGATGTTCTGCCGTACGAGGGATGCCCCTGCGACGGCAGCGAGCAACCCGAGTGTTTCGAAGCCGACGCGAAATTCCTGGACGTCGGAATCTGCAAGGCCGGCAAGCGCAATTGCGAGGCCGGCAGCTACAGCGCCTGTATCGGGCAGGTAATGCCCGAGACCGAGCGCTGTGACAACATCGACAACGATTGCGACGGAGCCACCGACGACCACATTTCGTGCAGCGACTGCGGCCCGCGTTGCCAGGGAGTTGAAGTGGGTCCGGGCAACGACCAGGAATTCGAATGGAACGATGACAACCACTACGGGCTCCAGAAAGATCCCTCGGGCAACCTGGTGCTCGAGGAGGGCGAGAACATCCGCTTGACCTTCCTGTACGTGGCCAACTCGGACGAGGGGACGGTCTCCAAGATCAATACGGTCACGGGTCGTGAGGAGGGACGCTACATTTCGGCTCTCTACAGCCCGGATTCGCGCAACCGCGGCAGTGCCCAGGCGACCGGTAACGCCCCCTCGCGCACGGCCGTCGACTTCAACGGCGACGTCTGGGTCGCCAACCGCGCCTTCAACCAGCAGGGCACTGTAACCAAGATCGCCAACGATAACTGTCCCGACGTAGACGGGGACGGCACCGTCGAGACATCCAGCGACGTCAACGGCGACGGCGTCATCAGTTTGAACGACCCCCAAGAGTACCTGGGCGAGGCTGATGAGTGCATCCTGTTCACCGTCAACGTGGGAGGCAACAACGGGGTGCCTCGGGCGATGGCCTTGGACGCCGGGGGCGTCGAGGGTGGACCGGGCAACGCCTGGGTGGGCGCCTATAGCGAGAGCAAGTTCTATAAATTGGATCCCTACGACGGGCACGTGCTGGCCGAGGTTCCTATCGGATTGCACCCTTACGGCGCGGCCATCGATTCGAAGGGCATCCTGTGGTCCACCCAGGAGAACAGCGGAAAGATCGTCAGCATCGACACAAACTCGAACAGCGCCGGTCAGGTGATCCAGATCCAGGGCTGGGACGGGTCCTACGGCATCGCGATCGACATGAAAGATCGCGTCTGGGTCGGCGGCTATCAGCGCGAGGGCGCGGCGCGTTACGATCCCTCGGACGGCTCGTCGATGACCGTGCCCACGCCTGGAGTAGGCGTCGGCCGCGGCATCGCCGCGGACGCCGACGGTTACATCTGGCTGGCTCATTCATGGCTGACCGACGGAACCAGGGTAGGCCGCATCACCCGTTTCAAGGCCGACGACGGATCTGAGATGCGCACCTATGACTTGCTCAGCGCCAAGGAAACCATCGGCGTCGGCCTCGATTTCGACGGCTACGCCTGGGGCGTCAACCGCCAGACGGACAACGCCTGCAAGGTCGAACCCGAATCGGGTGACGTCGAGTGCTACCCGACGGGCAAGGGAACATATACCTACTCGGATTTCACCGGCTTTGCCCTGCGCAATTTCACCGCCCCGCGCGGAACCTACAAGCAGGTCTTCGAGGGTTGCGCACTGCCCACCGACACTCGCTGGAAACAGGTCAGTTGGGAGGCCAGCGTGCCGGCCGGCACTTATGTGAAGATCTACGTCAGGGCGGCAGGCAGCATAGATGCCCTGCAGACGGCCACTCGTTACGGTCCCTTCGAGGAGTCGCCGGCAGACCTTATTGCCGCAGGAGAGATAACCGGGCACTACCTGCTGGTCGAGGTTTCCCTGTCGACCGATATCGAGGGCCTGACCCCGATCTTCAAGGGCCTCGGAGTGCAGTGGGTCTGCGCGGGAGAGAATTGACAGAAGCGGGCAAGGCGAGTAGTTTCCCGCCCATGAACGACTTGAAACAAAAAATCGCTGGATTCCCAGATCTAAGAATCGTCGTACTAGGCGACCTGGTGATAGATCGTTACATTCATGGAACGACTCGCAGGATCTCGCGCGAGGCGCCGGTGTTGATCGTCCGCGAGGAGAGCGAGGACGCGAGGCTGGGCGGAGCCGGAAACGTTGTGGCAAATATCAGCGCCATGGGCGGTCGCCCGCTGCCGGTAGGGCTGGTCGGCAGTGACGACGCCGGCAACCAACTCTTGGAGATGCTGGCCGCCCGGGGGATTTCCGGAGAAAGTGTCATGGTTGATCCCAACCGTTTCACGACCGAGAAAACGCGCGTGCTGGCCGGAGGCAAAAATACGGTTCGCCAACAGATGCTGCGAATCGACCGGGTGAACGACGAGCCGATAACCACGGCGATCAGGGACATGCTTGTCGAGCGTTTGAAGCGTGCGATAGGGGAGGCCGACGCACTGGTGGTTTCGGACTACGACGAGGGTGTCATAGGGGGATGTGTCCTGGACGAAGTGCTGAATGTCATCCAGACAGGCGCTACCCCGGTTTTTGCCGATGCGCGCCAGGGTATCGAACGCTTCAAGGGCGCTTTGGCGCTGACTCCCAACGAGCCTGAACTGGCCAGGGCGACTGGTATAGACGTCCACAAATCGTCCGGACTCGAAAAGGCGGGCCGCAAGCTTTTGGCCGATACCCAGGCAGAAATGCTGCTAGTCAAACGGGGCAACAACGGCATGGCGCTTTTTTTACCCGACTGTGAAACGCTGAAACTTCCCGTCTACGGAACAGCCGAAGTGGCCGATGTCACCGGTGCCGGCGATACTGTCATCGCCGCCTTTGCCCTGGCTCGTATGGCCGGGGCGGAACCCGCAGACGCCATGCTGCTTGCCAACATGGCAGGCGGTATCAAGGTTAAAAAATCAGGCACCGCCGCAGTCGAGGCCAGGGAACTCATTGCCGCGCTGCAACGAAAAGATTAAGCGCAGCCTTTTAGACTGATATGTCGAAGATCACCGATCTCGAAACGCTCGTGAGCATCCTGGCCCCGGCCCGCAAGCTGGGACAAACTATTGCCTTGGCCAACGGTGCCTTCGACCTGCTGCACGTTGGTCACGTGCGCTATTTACAAGGAGCCAAGAAACTTGCCGACCTGCTGGTGGTGGCGGTCAACTCCGATGCATCGGTGCGCAGGCTAAAGGGCCCCGGCCGACCTGTTTTCCCGGAGCTTGAGCGAGCCGAGATCGTCGCCGCGCTGAGGGCAGTAGATTATGTGCTGCTGTTCGGCGAGGACGATGTTCGAGGCGTGATCCGGCGCCTGCGTCCCGATTTGCAGGTCAAGGGAAGCGACTACACGCCGGAAAGCGTTCCAGAGCGGGACGAGGTGTGTGCTTATGGCGGGAGGGTGGCTATCGCCGGCGATCCCAAGGATCACTCCACCTCGAAGATACTCGAGTCTTTAGCCGGAGACGATTGAGTTGATCTTGGGGCCGTTGAATATCCTACATTTGCTTTCTTACCACCTGTACACGGGACCCGTGGAGCCGGTGCTGGGCCTGGCGCGCGAGCAACGTCGCGCTGGACATGACGCCAGGCTGGCCATCGATACTCTAAGAGATGGAGATATCGAAGAAAGGGCGCTTGAGTTCGGGGTGCCTGTCGAGAAGCGCCTGGCGCTCTCGGTAAAATCAGGCCCGATCCTGCTGATGCGCGACATCCTGGCTCTAAAACGCTTCTGGAAGGGGTCTGAGTTAGACATTTTGCATGCCCACCGTTCACACGAGCATACCCTGGCGGCCCTGGCGCGTCCCGGGGAAACAAAGGTCAAACTTGTGCGCACCCTGCACACTGACAAGGCCTCGTCGCCCGGACGTGGATGGCAGCTAAGAAGGGCCGACGGACTTGTAGCAGTATCCAACAAGCAGCGGCAAGAATTGATCGAAAGACGGATCCTGCCCAAGGATCGGATTATTGCGATAGACGGTGCGGTCGACAGCTCGCGTTTCTGCCCGGGCCCGGGCGGCGATACGCTTCGCAGGGAGGCGGGCATATCCGAAGATGCGCCGCTGGCCGGTATCGTCGCCCGCATGAAACCCGGTCGAGGACACGCGCTGCTGCTTGACGCCTGGGAGCAGGTGATAGACAGATTGCCTGCGGCCCGCTTGCTGATCGCAGGCCGTGGAGAGCTGGAACAGAGCTTGAGAGACCGGGTTGCCGGATCGAAGCTGGCCGGATCGGTCGTCTTTCTCGGATATCGAAATGACCTGCCCGAGGTCTACCGGGCCCTCGATCTCAAGCTGATTTTGGCGCCGGGCAACGATGGAACCTGCCGGGCCGCCCTCGAGGCCATGGCTTCGGGCGTACCAGTGCTGGGTGCAGACACAGGGGCGCTTCCCCAGATCATAAGCCAGGGCCGCACCGGCAGGATCGTATCTGGGGACGATAGCCAACTTCTGGCAACGGCACTGGTCGAAATGCTTGCCGATCGAGCGGCCTTGAAAAATATGGGAGCCAACGCGCGAACCGAGGCCCAAAACAGATTTTGCGTGGAAAAGCAGGCGGATAAGATCGAAAAACTTTATCGCCTGGCGCTAGGTGAATGATCCTGTTGCGGTCGGTGTCCGCAGGCGATATCCTTCTGACCGCTTAAGCCTGGGAGAGTACTTGGCTGTGAAATTCAAAGGTCTCGTGCATCCGCCTAAGAAAGTTGTCATAGTACAGACAGCTTTCATTGGGGACGTGGTATTCGCATCGCCGCTGGTGCATGCCATAAAAAAGGCTCATCCCAAGACGCAGGTATGGCTGATGGTTCGACCCAAGAGCCAAGAGGTGGCGGCTTGCATCCCCGAGATCGACGGTGTGCTGACATTCGACAAGTACGGCGGCGAGACGGGGCCGGGTGGGGTGTTGCAGGCGGCTGCCAGGATCCGCCGTGAGAATTTCGACCTGCTTGTCTCTCCTCATCGATCGGCCCGTACGGCTTTAGTGGCTCGCCTGTCCGGCGTGCCCTGCAGGGTGGGCTACCGCCAGGGGCTGGGGCGCCTGGCCTATAACCTGGCGCTTTCGCCCATGCGTAATGAACCGTGCAACCTGGCTCAGGACTTGAAACTGATTGAGGCCGTCGGTATACCGGCGGCCGGAACCCGCCTCAGGCTTGTCGCCCCTGAGGACAAGTCGAAATACGCCGACGGTTTTCTCGAACAGCACGCCATAGGAGCGGATGATCGCCTGGTGGCCTTGTGTGTCGGCGCCTATTGGGCCACCAAGCGCTGGCCGGCGGTATATTTCGCAAGCCTTGGAGAGTCGCTGAAAGAACGCGGCTATCGCCCTTTGCTTTTCGGAGGGCCCTATGAGAAGGAAATAGTCGCCCGGATTGCCGAAGCACGCGGTGAACCGCTGGTGAGCTGCGTTGGAAACTCGCTGGCCGAATCGGCGGCGCTGCTTGCCCGCTGTGATACCGCCGTAGGGGGCGACTCCGGCATGACACACATGGCCCGGGCACTGGGAGTGCCCACGGTTTTGATTTACGGCCCGACCGATCAACGCGCTCATCGTTTCGATGACAAAACCCAGGTGCTGACCGCCAAGGTCAAATGCCGGCCCTGCAGCCACCATGGACCCAGACGCTGTCCAAAGCAGCACCATGACTGCATGCGCATGGTCAGCCCGGAGGACGTGCTGGACGCACTGCGCCGAATTACCGATCTCAAGACTCCCGTGCCGCAATCAGGAGGACGCTCAACCCACGCCCGACCCGACCTCACACCGGTTCTCGGCTGAGCGCGGACAGCCGCCGGCGATTTTGGGCCTTTAGAAGATGGAAACCTTTTCGCCTTCCGCCGAGACAACCCTTCTTGCCAGTCCCTTCAAGATCCTGCCGAAGATCTTTAGGTATCCAGGATCGAAATGCTGCTTCAGATCGGTGTTCATCAGGCTCAAAGCGATATCCGGGCCATAGTCCTGAAGAGAGGTGAGCGTCTCGTAGCAATCGGCTAAAGCGACGATCTTGGTATAGACGCTCAAGTCGGCGGTCTTTTCCACCATGCTGATATTTCCCGAGAGATCTTTGATTGCCCTTCCGTAGGCTCTCTGGTTGTCGTAGGCCACGATGATATCGTGGATGCCCGTGCGGGCAAGGTTTCCGGTGCGCAGCTTTCTCTTGACGGTCTCCACTGGACATCTTTGAAGCAAACGCTCTTCATACGGGGTGAGCTTTCCGGTCTTGCGCAGCAGAGCTCCGTCGAGACCGGCCTTGCCGATGTCGTGGAAAAGAGCGGCCTGCCCAAGTTCGCGAAGCTGTTCTTTCGAAAGACCTACCTCGACCCCGAAGACGATTGAAAGAAGCGTCACGCCGACCGAATGGAAGGCCAGGTAATCTTCGTTGTTAGTCGCCGTCACCAGGCCCAGAAAGTGCGCGCTCTGCTCGAAGCTGATGTCGACCAGATCCTGTATCAGGTGGATGGCCTTCGAGGCCGGCAACTCGGGGCCTTCTCCGCGAATACCGGCCAGGTAGCTGCGCATGAACTGCACAGCCCTGGCGTAGACGACCAGAGCGTAGCGCTTGCGATCCAGCTTCGACTGGTCGAGGGTCGCCTCTCCCTCCTGTTTGTTTTGCAGGATCTCCTTGATCTTCTCGAACTTGCGCAGCTTCAAGGCCATCAGTTTGCGGGCGGACACTCCGCTTTCGCCGGCTGGTTCGGTGTTGTCGTTGCTGAAGATGTACATGAAATTCTGAATTTCGCCTGTGTTGATGGCTCGATCGAGCGAGAAGCCCCCAACATTGCAGCGCTCGAATTCCTGTGCCAGGTAGCGAGTGGTGTCCAGCGATTTGAGATCGAGCTTGACCTGCATGCTGTTGAGATAAAAAGACTCGCCTGCACCCTGCAGCGTGAACCGGCCCTCCATGGCGATTATGGTATTGATGCAGCCTTCGGCCTTCTCCAGCGGCTTTACAAAAATGGCGTTGTCAGGCGCATACAGTTTGACGTTCTTTATCAGCATATGCAGAGATCCCACTAGCTCGCGGCCCAACTGCTGCAGCTTGTCCTGGTAGGCGCGCCCCGTGTCGGGTGTGCCGGCGATCTTGAGCTTATCGTCCGTCACCAGTAGACTCCTTATCAGCCGCCCAGCAGCCTCTCCTTGAGGCGTCGACAAGCTCTTTCAATCGCGCCGGCCACCTCTTGATCCTTTATGCCCGAGTCCAGTTCGGCCTTCAGCAAGCGGTAGACGGCTATGGATCCGGAATTGGCCATGCCGGCCACCAGGCTTTTCTTGTGCCCGGCCAGCTTCTTCTTGCCCAGCAGGCTGCTGGTTCTGAGTTGCTTCTGCAGGTACTCCAGAATATCGGGCGTGCCGATGCTCGAAAGCGCCGCCCAGACGGCAACCTGTTCTCGCTCGGGCTTTTCTGCGAAGTCCGGCCGTTCGGCAATGGCCATCAGCGACTGCCGGGCGATGTTCAGATCGACTCCCGGCAGGAGGCCCGCAGCGGTTGCACGTACCTGGGGATCTTTATCGCGTAAAGCGCGGGTAAGGTATGCACCGACCCCGGGCTCATTGCTATTGGCTATCGACTTGAGCGCCTCCATGCGCAGGGCCAGGTTCGGGTGAGCAAGCAGGCCGGCAACCATTCTGGTCTTGTCAGGCGGATTGAGCTTGTCGAGTATGTAGAGCATGTCTCTTACAAGGTTGGCCTTCGGGCTGGAGAGCCGCTCGGCGAAGACTTCGGGCACACTGCGCCCCAGTTTGGCCAGCGCCTCGCAGAAAAGGCGACGGGCCTCGGCCTTGTTCAAACGTTCGAGCGTGTGCAGCATGGCGCTGGTCGCCGAGGAATCCAGGCCAACCAGGTATTGATAGATTCGTTTGTAGCTCTCTTGATCGACTCGCGCATCGAGTATATCTCCGAGCCGGGCGATGGTGCTCTCCTGCGACATTCTTTGGTGCAGGTCGAGAGCGGCCTGATTGGCCCAGACCAGGCTCTCGGGGGACAAAGCGCTCTTTGTGAGCCTTTCGACCCCGGCTAAAAGGAGATCGATGGACGGCAGATCTTCGTTTAGCAGGTAGCCGTCGAAGAGTTGATCGAAGGCCTCAACCAGCTTTTGTCCGAGTTGCTCATCGATCTCCTCGGAGAAGATGTCGCTAAGGATTTGGCCGAAACGCGGCAGTAGCCGCGTGCGATCGTAAGAGATGATCTCTTGCTGAACGGCGTCTTTCTCTGATTGGCTTGCTGGTTGACTCGTGATGTTCACGCCCGCCACCTGCTTGACGTCCTCGATCTCGAGTTCGAGATCGTCGAGCGACAATCTTGCGAACTGGTGGCTGTCCGAGCCCTGTGATGTCAGGCGACCATAAAGGTAGCTGACGATCTTGTCGACCTCGAGCTTGGTCTGGTCGGTGCCCTCGCTGCCCAGCGCGAAGGACTCGACCACCACGTACTCAATGTTCTTGAAATCTTGCTTCCACAAAAGGCTGACCATGTCTTCCTGTACGACCTGGTCGGGCTGCGCGTGGGCCAGACAGACGAGCACGAAGTCGAGAAGCTCCTGGCTGGTAAGATCCCGGCGAAATACCAGCATGCGCACGCCGTCGCGGTAGAACTTGAAGGCCAGATTCTGTTCACTGGCATCTTCTTCGTAGACCGGCACTCCGTGGTAGCAAAGAGAAGTCTGCTCGACAGCCAGGCCGATATTTTCACTCTTTTCCAAGGCCTGCATCAGCGCCTTGTAGGCCGGTTCGAGATAGGCCGAGTACTGGGTCAGGTTGTGACGATAGAGACCGATGGTCTTGATGCACTTTCTGAGCTGAGTGAAAAAATCTCTGACGGCCTCGACCCGCTGCTTCTCTTCTTCTTCGATTTGAATCGGTTGCTCGGGCATCGGCTCATTATAAGCACCTTGCCCGGTTGTTTTTCAAGGCCGCTATGGTTTGACAGCCGCGAGGCGGGCGCGATAGGAGATCATATGTTCCCAAGGAGGACTGCAGATGAATAGCATGACTGGGTACGGCCGGGCGCAGGGCAAAGTGGCCGGCAGAGATGTCACGGTCGAACTGCGCTGTTACAACCATCGTTTCAAGGATATCAAGCTGCGGCTGTCTCGTGGCTGGACGGCGCTGGAGGTACCGGCCGAGAAGCTGATAAGTGCATGGCTCGGTCGCGGCAGAGTTGAATGCCAGGTGCGCTCGGCCAGAGGCTCGGCCGGCCTGGCCGTACCCGAGCTGAACATGGAGGCAACCGAAAGATATTTAAAGTTGTACGGCAAGCTGGCCCGGGAGATTGAAACAGAGACCGGCGTGTCGCAGAAACTCTCGCTGGAAATAATGGCGCACTCCGAGGGGGTGATCGTCATGGACGAAGAGCTTGGCGATCCCGAATCGAGTTGGAACGATTTGGAGAGTCTTATCAAAGAAGCACTTGATCAAGCGCAGCAGATGCGTCGGGCCGAGGGTGAGCGGCTGGCCGCGGAGATTGATAAACGCCTCAAGGGAGTGGCCGATCTTGCGGCCGAAATTCGAGCGCTCTTGCCGGCGGAAAACCAGGCTCTGTTTGAGCGCATGAGCGAGAGGGTAAAAACGTTGGCCGACCAGGTGGAGGTTACTAAAGAGCGCCTGGCACAGGAGGTGGCCATTTTAGCCGAGCGCATGGACGTGACCGAAGAACTGGATCGCATGAGCAGCCACCTGGCTCAGTTTGAGAAACTGATGTCCAGGTCTGATCCTGTGGGAAGGGAGCTGGATTTTTTGCTGCAGGAGTTGAACAGGGAAGTGAACACGCTCTCTTCCAAGACACGCTCGACCAAGGTGGTTGCACTCGCGGTTACGCTCAAGGCAGAGATAGAAAAGATACGCGAGCAAATTCAGAACGTGGAGTAAGGTCATGAGTCACGGCAAAAGGGGACGCCTGGTTGTGATCTCCGCGCCCTCGGGCACCGGTAAGAGCACGGTTTGCAGGCGACTGCGCGCCGAGCACGACGATATCGCCGTCTCGGTGTCGTATACAACCCGCGCCCCGCGCGGCTCTGAACGCGATGGTTATGAATATCATTTTATCGATGAGGCTTGTTTCGATCGCATGATCGAAGCCGGCGAGTTTCTAGAATGGGCGGAGGTCTTCGGCAAGCGTTACGGTTCGGGACTAGCCGATGTCGAAAAATTGCTCGCCGAAGGCAAGGACGTTCTGTTCGATATCGATGTGCAAGGTGGAGCTCAGATCAAAAAAGCAGTCCCTGAGGCCGTGCTGATATTCCTGTTGCCGCCCTCGATGGAGGAGTTGACAAGACGGCTCGATTTGCGTGGTACCGAATCGGCCGATCAAATGACCAAGCGACTGAAAAAAGCCGTTTTCGAACTCGGACAAAGCGTGCATTATGACTACCTGGTGGTCAACGACGATCTCGAAAAGGCGCTGGCACAGGTAAACTCGATCAGGCAAGAAACTCCCGATGATACTGAAAAAAATAGCGCTCTGGTTGCCGATCTGATCCACCAGGCGCACTCGTTATTTGATTGAACCGGCCGGAAAGATGAACCTTTTTATTTGTCTGAAATAAGTTGCATTTTCTCTTGACAAGTTACCTCAAATGACCTATCTATGCGCCTCCACGCTGCAATGAGCATTAGGCAGAGTGGATTTTCGGTTCTTTTGAAATTGGTTCTTGACGGAAAGCCAACGTAGTTGTACGTTGGACGCTTGTCGGGAAGCGCATCCCGCGCGGTCGGGCGGGAAAGAACCGGTTCGGTCTTTGAAAATCGGAAAGCAATGAAGCGACAGCGGGAACTTGTCAAATGAGTTTATCCTGCGACGATCCTCCCTGTTTCTCCTTTTATGGAGTAAGGGAAAAAAGGATCGTCTAGGATTCTATTTGTGAGCCAGTCAGGCGGCGCATGCGCCGCTCTGGCAACGATTTCAAGTGGAGAGTTTGATCCTGGCTCAGAACGAACGCTGGCGGCGTGCCTAACACATGCAAGTCGAACGAGAAAATCTCCTTCGGGGGATGAGTAAAGTGGCGCACGGGTGAGTAACACGTGGGTAACCTACCTTTTGGTTCGGGACAACACTTCGAAAGGGGTGCTAATACCGGATAAGACCACGCCCTCCTAGGAGGGTGGGGTAAAAGATGGCCTCTCCTTGGAAGCTATCGCCGATAGATGGGCCCGCGTCCCATCAGCCTGTTGGTGAGGTAACGGCTCACCAAAGCTGAGACGGGTAGCTGGTCTGAGAGGATGTCCAGCCACACTGGAACTGAGACACGGTCCAGACTCCTACGGGAGGCAGCAGTGGGGAATATTGCGCAATGGGCGAAAGCCTGACGCAGCGACGCCGCGTGAGTGATGAAGGCCCTCGGGTCGTAAAGCTCTGTAGGACCGGAACGAAAAAATCCGGGGAACAATACCCCCGGATCCTGACGGGACCGGTTCAGAAAGCACCGGCTAACTCCGTGCCAGCAGCCGCGGTAATACGGAGGGTGCAAGCGTTGTTCGGAATCATTGGTCGTAAAGAGCGTGTAGGCGGGATGGTGTGTCGGATGTGAAAGCCCTCGGCTCAACCGAGGAATTGCATTCGAAACTGCCATTCTTGAGTACGGGAGAGGGAAGCGGAATTTCCAGTGTAGAGGTGAAATTCGTAGATATTGGAAGGAACACCAGTGGCGAAGGCGGCTTCCTGGACCGATACTGACGCTGAGACGCGAAGGCGTGGGGAGCAAACAGGATTAGATACCCTGGTAGTCCACGCAGTAAACTATGAGCACTAGGTGTTGCGGGTTGTTGACCCCTGCAGTGCCGCAGCTAACGCGTTAAGTGCTCCGACTGGGGATTACGGTCGCAAGACTAAAACTCAAAGGAATTGACGGGGGCCCGCACAAGCGGTGGAGCATGTGGTTCAATTCGACGCAACGCGCAGAACCTTACCCAGACTTGACATCCTGAGAATCCCCGAGGAAACCGGGGAGTGCCAGTTTACTGGAGCTCAGTGACAGGTGCTGCATGGCTGTCGTCAGCTCGTGTCGTGAGATGTTGGGTTAAGTCCCGCAACGAGCGCAACCCTCGCCCTTAGTTGCCAGCATTCAGTTGGGCACTCTAAGGGGACTGCCGGTGTTAAACCGGAGGAAGGCGGGGACGACGTCAAGTCCTCATGGCCTTTATGTCTGGGGCTACACACGTGCTACAATGGACGGTACAATGGGCTGCGAACCCGCGAGGAGGAGCTAATCCCAAAAAACCGTTCTCAGTTCGGATTGGAGTCTGCAACTCGACTCCATGAAGTCGGAATCGCTAGTAATCGTGCATCAGCATGGTACGGTGAATACGTTCCCGGGCCTTGTACACACCGCCCGTCACACCACGAAAGTCGTTTGGACCAGAAGTCGGTACGCCAACCCTTCGGGGAGGTAGCCGCCCAAGGTCTGAGCGGTAATTGGGGTGAAGTCGTAACAAGGTAGCCGTAGGGGAACCTGCGGCTGGATCACCTCCTTTCTAAGGAGATTCACGTCCTACCCTCGGGTGGACGGTAGAATCCCAGGTCAACCCACTGTCGAAATGAATTGCTTTCCGATTTTGAGAGGCCGAGCCGGGCGCGCGGAGCCAGTATGGGCCTGTAGCTCAGTTGGTTAGAGCGCACGCCTGATAAGCGTGAGGTCAGTGGTTCAAATCCACTTAGGCCCATGATCTTTCACATGGAGTTGTGGGGCTGTAGCTCAGCTGGGAGAGCGCCAGCTTTGCAAGCTGGATGTCGTCGGTTCGAGCCCGATCAGCTCCATGCATGGTTGGGCGGGCAAATGCTCCGCCAAGGTTCTTTGACAATTTAATAACTGTTATCAAGAAGCGTTCAATTTTGCGCTGAGACGTTTAGAATATTCTTGTTCTGAACTCTGACCATGCTCCTGGCCACAGGCCGGTTTTATCCGTCCGGTGGGCCTCAATTTGAGGACAAGGATTATGGTCAAGCTAAAAAGGGCATGCGATGGATGCCTTGGCGTCGAGAGACGATGAAGGACGTGGATAGCTGCGAAAAGCCTCGGGGAGCCGCTAACAGGCACTGATCCGGGGATTTCCGAATGGGGCAACCCGTGGAGAGTCATATCTCCCATCATCCGGCACAATCAATAACCGGGTGAGGTGAACGAGGGGAAGTGAAACATCTCAGTACCCTCAGGAAGAGAAAGCAAAAGCGATTCCCTAAGTAGCGGCGAGCGAACGGGGAACAGCCCAAACCGTGCATACATGTGGCCCGTATGCTTAGTATGTGCGGGGTTGTGGGGCATCAGGGGGCGGGGTTACGGACCCGCCGAAGGATGTCGTCTAATGAGCGACATGATCTGTAGTCAAACGGAATGGAAAGTCCGACCATAGAGGGTGATAGTCCCGTAGACGAAACGGTGAAAATCCTTTGCCTGAAGTTCCCAAGTAGCGTGGGACACGTGGAACCCTGCGTGAATCTGGGAGGACCACCTCCCAAGGCTAAATACTACTCGACGACCGATAGTGAACTAGTACCGTGAGGGAAAGGTGAAAAGTACCCCCTTTAGGGGAGTGAAATAGTACCTGAAATCGCATGCTTACAAGCAGTGGGAGCCCTATGGCCGCGAGTTTCGGCCCGCGACCAGGGTGACCGCGTACCTTTTGCATAATGGGTCAGCGACTTACTTTGCGTGGCGTTAGGTTAAGCCGTAGGTTAATTCCGAGGGTGAAGCCGTAGCGAAAGCGAGTCTGAAATGGGCGACTTGTCGCGTTGAGTAGACCCGAAGCCGGGTGAGCTACCCATGGCCAGGATGAAGAGTGGGTAAAACCACTTCGGAGGTCCGAACCCAATGAGGTTGAAAACTCATGGGATGAGCTGTGGGTAGGGGTGAAAGGCCAATCAAACCCGGTGATAGCTGGTTCTCCCCGAAATATATTTAGGTATAGCCTCGCGAATTCAGCAACGGAGGTAGAGCTCTGGATGGGCTAGGGGTCTTACCAGATTACCAAACCCAACCAAACTGCGAATGCCGTTGACTGCAATCGCGGGAGTCAGACTGCGGGTGATAAGGTCCGTAGTCGAGAGGGAAACAGCCCAGACCGCCGTCTAAGGTCCCTAAGTACGTGCTAAGTGGCAAAGGAAGTGGGAGCGCACTGACAACCAGGAGGTTGGCTTAGAAGCAGCCATCCTTTAAAGAAAGCGTAACAGCTCACTGGTCGATGTGAACCCGCGCCGAAAATGTAACGGGGCTCAAGCACGTCACCGAAGCCGCGGGATCGGTTCGATCTTCGGATTGAATGGATCGGTAGGGGAGCGTTCCAGTACCGGTGAAGGTAGACCGAAAGGACTGCTGGAGGTTCTGGAAGTGAATATGCTGACATGAGTAGCGATAATGCCGGTGAGAAACCGGCACGCCGGAAGCCCAAGGATTCCTGGGGAAGGGTAATCCGCCCAGGGTTAGTCGGACCCTAAGCCGAGGCCGAAAGGCGTAGGCGATGGAAAGCAGGTTAATATTCCTGCACCACTGGGGTGATGTTTTGAAGCCGCAAGAGAGGACGGAGAAGGGTAGGTCAGCCTACGATCGGAAGTGTAGGTTCAAGCTCGCAGGGGTCTCCAACGGATAATAAACGGGAGATTCGCCCCGAGGAGTGAAGAGGAGCGCCCTAGGCGCACAAACTGACTGATCCCATGCTTCCAAGAAAAGTCTCGCGGTGGAGCACACTCCGGTGTCCGTACCGTAAACCGACTCAGGTGGGCAGGGAGAGAATCCCAAGGCGTTTGAGATAACCCTCGTTAAGGAACTCAGCAAATTGGCACCGTAACTTCGGGAGAAGGTGTACCCGCTTTGGTGTAAGTTTATACATCTGAAGCCAGGGTGGGTTGCAGTGACCAGGCGGTAGCGACTGTTTACTAAAAACACAGGACTCTGCAAACTCGTAAGAGGAGGTATAGGGTCTGACGCCTGCCCGGTGCTGGAAGGTTAAGGGGAGCGGTTAGCACTCTTCGGAGGGCGAAGCTGTGAACCGAAGCCCCAGTAAACGGCGGCCGTAACTATAACGGTCCTAAGGTAGCGAAATTCCTTGTCGGGTAAGTTCCGACCTGCACGAATGGCGTAACGACTTCCGCACTGTCTCAACGAGGGACTCAGCGAAATTGAACTGGCGGTGAAAATGCCGTCTACCCGCGACAAGACGGAAAGACCCTGTGGACCTTTACTACAACTTGGCAGTGAATTTCGAGTTGGTTTGTAGAGAATAGGTGGGAGGCTTTGAAGCCGGGGCGTCAGCTTCGGTGGAGCCAACTGTGGAATACCACCCTGATCAATTTGGGGTTCTAACGTAGCGCCCTAATCGGGCGCGCGGACACTGTCTGGTGGGTAGTTTGACTGGGGCGGTCGCCTCCAAAAAAGTAACGGAGGCGCGCTATGGTTCTCTCAGGCTGATTGGAAACCAGCCGTTGAGTGTAAAGGCAGAAGAGAGCTTGACTGCGAGACCGACAGGTCGAGCAGGTGCGAAAGCAGGTCTTAGTGATCCGGCGGTGCTGTGTGGAAAGGCCGTCGCTCATCGGATAAAAGGTACCCCGGGGATAACAGGCTGATCGCCTCCAAGAGTTCACATCGACGAGGCGGTTTGGCACCTCGATGTCGGCTCATCGCATCCTGGGGCTGAAGTTGGTCCCAAGGGTTTGGCTGTTCGCCAATTAAAGCGGTACGCGAGCTGGGTTTAGAACGTCGTAAGACAGTTCGGTCCCTATCTGTCGTGGGCGTAGGATACTTGAGAGGAGCTGTCCCTAGTACGAGAGGACCGGGATGGACGCACCACTAGTGCTCCAGTTGTCGCGCCAGCGGCATAGCTGGGTAGCCACGTGCGGAAAGGATAACCGCTGAAAGCATCTAAGCGGGAAGCCTCCCTCGAGATTAGGTATCCCGTTCCTCCCTTCGGGGAGGACCTTAAGACCCCTTCTAGACTAGGAGGTTGATAGGCCGGAGGTGGAAGCGCAGTAATGCGTGTAGCTGACCGGTACTAATTGGTCGTGCGGCTTGACCATATTTTTATTCGTCTTTCCAGAGCATTGTTCTGGAGCGAGGGATAAATATTCCCGAGTGGGAGGTGGTCAGAGTTGAGAACGAGAAAGGCGTGTATGCGTAAGAGATTGAATGCTTCGAAATAACGGTTTCCGGTGACAATGGCGGAGGGGTCACACCCGATCCCATCCCGAACTCGGAAGTTAAGCCCTCCAGCGCCGATGGTACTGCACTGGCAACGGTGTGGGAGAGTAGGACGTCGCCGGGATCTTTTTTGAACGGATCGTCGAAAGACGGTCCGTTCTTTTTTATGCCCTTGAGCCATGCCACTTTCCTTTTTCACAACGTAACTGCTACTCTTGACTTGTCCATGAAAGCCGGAATCCGAATTCTTGTGGTCCTGTTTATTGTGATTTTCCTTTTTCCCCGGGAGGCGCACGTGAGCGGATCCGCTGTGGGCACCATCACCGAGACTTATTTCGAGATTTCCGGAGACGACGGGCTGCGCATCCACTTCATAAACTCCGGAGAGGAAAGTAAATACCACCACGCCGAGCGCGCCAAGATCGCGGCCGCCCTCAGGCCGTTGGCCGGTAAAATCAAGGATTTGCTCGATCGACTCCGGAAGAAAGAACCCTGGATGCGGCTGATCCAGCCGTACCAGGCCGGAGGATGGCAGGGAGCGGATGTCGATCTGAAACAGTTTGAGCTGGCCAGTTACGGGCCCTTGATTGCAAAGATGCAGGAAAAGGGCCCCTACCGCTATGTCACCTCGTTTCAGCACTGCCCCGGAAAAACCCGCATGCTCAACGTCACCGTCCGGTTTATGTTCCGGGGAAAGGTCGAATCCGAATCCCTGTACGAACTCGAGGATGCCTTGCACTCACTCCGGACACCTTTTCCGGAAGATGCCCGCTATCCCGCCAACCCCAAAGGGGTAGAGCTCAGCTCCACTCGCTGCGACGAGTATCTTATGGAGCTTATGAAAATCAGGACGGCTTTTTCCGAGCGGCTCGAGAAGAAAAAGATGTACTTCCGGGGCCACGAACAGGACGGTTCCTATTTCTCGGCCCGATTGGAAGGGCCCGAGCTATGCCTGGCCACCTTCGTGTTTACACTGGCGGGTGCCCACCATTGGGGCCGGGCCAAGCGCGCATTCGTCGAGGCTAGCCAGTCGGTGTTCAAACGCGCGATCGAGTGGCCGGGATTCCCGCCCGACCCGCATGCTGACTCGGCAGCCTGGCGAATCGTGGTGGACCAGGGGAACTACTAGAGTTTTGACGCCGAGGGCCTGGTGGTGGGCCGTGTGCCGCTTCCGCTGAGAGGCAGCACCAACAAGTCCGACTAACGCGACTTCCAGCCGGCAGGTTTTTTTGGACCCACCCTATCGATGGGTCAGGGCTGTTTGAGTCCCTTGCACTCGAACCGCTCGCCGGAGACGAACCAGTCCTGTTTGAATTGCCGGACGTCCTTGTCGCTAAAGACGATGGCGCGGTAGACGAGGACCTTCGTGTCCTTCATCTTCCAGCAATCAGGCGAGGCGCCGTGCTTCTGGCACAGGCGCGAGAGAAACATGGTCTTCTCGGGAAGCTGTTCCCAGACCTGCGGCAGGTAGGTGGAAGAACCATACCGGCTTCGCAGGATGACGCCGTCGCGATTCGGCTTGAGTTTTGTAAGCAGGTCGTCGGGCGAAGTGAAAACCAACGGTTTCGGCTTCGTCAGGATGCTGATCGAGAGACGCAGGTTCTGCAGCTCACCAGGCCTAACAGAGGGGAAGCGCGGGTCACCCGTAGCGGCGGCTATGGCCCGGTCCATCACGTTCTTGTAGAGTGGGTCATTCGCCTCGAACATGCCGATACAGCCGCGCAACTCGTCAGACTTCGTTTTCAAGGTCACGAAGACGGCCAGGGGCTTCTTCAAATAGGGCGTTACACAGGCGGGACTGACCTCGGGTTGTTTCCTCGTGCGCAGATACAGGTCTATCGTGTCGCGGGCCAGGGAGAGCAGGAACCGTTGTTCGGGACGGGACGGTCCTTCGGCGCTCTGGCTATTGCTGCTGGTTGCGGCGTCGCTGATCTTGCGGCGCAGCCGATAGAATCCCACCCTGACCGGATCGACGGCATAGCGGTCGCTGAATCCCGTGATTGCCGGCAGGTCCTTCTCGGCGATGGGCTCGAGCCGGTAAGTTGACTCGATCAGATAGCAGGACGGCAGGTAGTAGCGGCCGTCGGGCAGCAGGCTGTCCGCATGGACGGCCCTGCAGGAGGCCGGCCGCCAGTAAGCCAGGCATCCAGAATCAGGATCCAAATCGGCGGCCGGATCGATCCACTTGTGCCCGAGCCCAAGCCAGACGGACAGCCGCGAGGGGATCATCATCCCCAGATCGGCGTTCCATGAGCCGACGTGCACGATCCGGCATCCTGCCGGCACCTTGGCGAGATTCTCCCGGAAGAACTTATATTCTCTTCGGAAGGTGGGCTCGGGGGGGCGATGGTAAAGGGCGTACAGGGAGACCAGCGTGATCAGCGCGCCGAGAGCGGCAGGTATCCAGCGCCGCCGCGATTCGAACAGCCTTGCAGTATGATCCGCCACCCACAGGCCCCCAACGCCGGCGAAGACCGCCGCGAACGGCACCAGTGCGAGTTGGTATCGTGCCGTGACCAGATCGGTGGATGCCAGCCCGGCGGTCGGCACTGCGGGCAGCAGGCCGACCAGCAGCCACAGGATGGTCCGGCCGCGGCTCGCGCGGGCCGCTAGAACCAGCCCGGTGATGAACAGACAGGACAGAACGAAAGGAGTCCTGGGAGGGAGCAGGATGGATTCTGACCCCACCAGGCCCAGCAGCCTGACAAAAGCCTGCAGCGAGCATAGAGGAGATTGGTATCCCATGGCTTTGATCACCGGCAGGTATATCTCGGCCAGCCCCACGGCGATTACCAGAATACTCGCGCACAGCGTTGCCGGTCTGAATTGCAGGCGTCGGCTTGCCGGATCGCACAAGATCATCAGTCCCAGCGGAAGCCAGCCCAGGGCCGGTTCCGGGCGGAAGGCCGCGGCCAGAACCAAAGCCAACCAGCCTGCGACGAGCAGAATCGCCGAAGTGATCCTTCCGGCCAGGACCACGGCGGCCACGGACACGGCTGAGAGCAAGCTGATGACGACGGCGGGATCGTCGGTCGGACTGAGCCAGGCATGCACCGGCCAGACTGCCATGGCCAGGCCGGAAACAAGCCCCGCCCGCCTGCTGCCGAAGACTCGCCAGCCGAGCAGGTAGACCGGAACCACGGTCGCAGCACCGGCAAGGGCGCCGGCGAAAAACAACAGCGTGTCATTCGTGCCCAACAGGCTGGTCCATCCGAACACCCAGGCGCAGAGCCCGATTCCGAGCTCGGGGTATTCGCCCGGCGGACCGAATGGAGATGACTGCCGGATGACCTGGTTCGTGGGTCCGGGGTCCACTAACATCCAGCGCAGAAAGAGCGCAACGCCGACCAGCAGACCCATTTCGATCAGAGCTCTTTTTGTCTCGCTGTTCTTCCACGGGCGTCTTCTGACCGTCTCGATTACCAGAAGCGCAACCAGGCCCAGCAGGCCGGCGATCCAGGCAAGAGCCGCGATTCCCACCGGCGAGGAAAGGAACTCATCCAGTCTGTTTCGTAACGACGGAGAACTATACGGTTCGGCCGTAGAAGAAATGTCCGGTTGGCTGCTGAATTTTTTCCAGAATCCGCCCGTGTCCTTTCGATTCACCCGAGCGGCGATCTCACGAGCGATCTCGGCGGCCCGATCGGACTCGATGCCTTGTGCCCTGGATAAAACAACATCGAAGGAATCCGTCTGTGCAACAGGGTTGTGACCCAGGCCAAGATGGACGAAGACAAGGACGATCGCCTCGTTTCCGGGCCCGGAGAGTTCTGCACGGAAGCGATCGTGCTCGATGGCGATGTTGGCAACCTTCCATCCGGCCGCTGCTTCCGTACCACCGCCCGAGAACAGAGTCTCGATCTCCGCCTCGCGTCCGGCCTCGATGACGGGAGTTTGCCCGGATACCATCTGAAGTGCAATTGCCAGGATTGAAGCGGAGATGGAGATCAAAAAGCTCATCGTGCCGTACTATTCTCGTAGGAAACTCAGTGCTTGTCCATCTTTCACCCATGAAGGGGCTTGAGCGTCAAATCGACTGGGCTGCCCTCCTGGTCCAGCTTCACATCCTCTCTTCCCGTACGACTGACTCTGTCTAAGAAGATACGATCCAGTATTCCACCTGCTTGCCGCTTGGCCATGCCGGACCTCCCAATTTTCAAATGGAACGTCAGAGTGTACTCCAAACTCGGTGCAGATAGAAAGCGGGTTTTAGCACTTCTATCCGTCGTTTTCAGCGCCAGCCGGGACAAAAGGCATTTTTGCTTGATGTGCATCAGAAATCGTCTGAAGATAGCCGCATTGTGGCACCGAACGGCAGATTGAAGCGAGAGTTGCTGCGCCTGGCCGCGCCTTACCGCTCGGCCGACTGGCGGGCTACGGCTTACGGGGCCCTGGCGCTGGCTTTGATGCTGGTCTACCTGGTTCAAGGAAGCAGGGGGTTCTTCGCGGCCCATTTTGCGCCGGCCGGCATGGCTGCTTCTGATGTCGAATGGTGGGGCACGCTGTACCAGTTTGCCGCGGCCTTTGTACTGTTCTTGATCATACCGCTGCTATTTTACAAATTCGCAGGCCGGGAGAAGCTCGCAAATATCGGTCTGGGGGCCGGTGACTGGAAATTCGGGCTGCTGGTTGCTCTGATCGGCTTGCTCTTGATCTCGTTGCCGGGCGGACTATCGGCCGGCGGCATGGCCGACTTTAGGGCAGAGTATCCGCTGGCAAAGTCTGCCTGCACCAGCACCGGCAGGTTTGTCGTCTACGAGTTGGCCTACGGGCTGCTTTACTACGTGGCCTGGGAGAGTTTCTTCAGGGGTTTTTTACAGATGGGTTTGCAGCCGCATATCGGCGACGTGGGCGCCATTTTGGTACAGACGACGGCCTCGACCCTGTTGCACATCGGCAAGCCGCTAAACGAGATCTGGGCAGCCCTGCTGGCCGGCTTTCTTTTCGGCGCCATCGTGATCCGCACGCGCTCGATCTGGCCGCTGGTAATAATCCACTGGGGCCTGGGGCTCGTCACTGATCTCTCCTGCGCGCATGCCGCGGGCCTCTTCTGATGAATGTCCTGGTTAGCGGCGGTAACGGCTTCATCGGCTCGGCGCTTGTCGAGCGCCTGCTCAGGGAAGGCTGCAACCTCCGCTGCCTGGTGCATCGTTCGAGCGAATTGCTTGACGGCCTGGATGTCGAGCTTTTTCAGGGCAGCCTGAGCCAGCCTGAAAACCTCGAGCGCGCATGCAAGGGCACCGATGTGGTCTATCACCTGGCAGGATCAGGGCGGGCGGGGGACTGGGGATCTAGAAAATGGTTCTTCGCCTGTAACGCAGACGGCACGAGAAACATGTTGGATGCCGCCGTAAAGGCCGGGGTCGGACGCTTCGTGCACATGAGTTCTCTGGCCGTTCATCGATTCACGGGTCACACAGACGCCGACGAGAGCGTGCCCGCCGATCAGCAAAAATACGCCTACGGAGCCTCGAAGGTAGAGGCGGAACGGCACGTACGGCAGGCGCAACTCGAAGGCAAGATCGAAAGCGTCATCCTGCGTCCCGGCGTGGTGGTCTTCGGCCCGCGGGACGAGACGGCTTTCGTGCACATGGCGCCGTTGCTCGAAAAGGGACGCTGGACACACGTCAAGGGAGGTTCTCCCCTGGTGTGTTACAGCTACGTCGATAACCTGGTGAAAGGACTGCTGCTGGCGGGCAAGCACCCCGCTGCCGCCGGCGAGACTTTCATCATCACCGACGATCTCAGCCTGAGTTGGAAAGAGCTGATCTTTGGGGTGATCGCAGCCTTCGGGGCGCGCGAAAAAACGTTCTCTTTCCCGGCTCCTCTCGCCCGCGCAGCCGGAATTTCCATGGAAGCCGCTTTCAAGCTGGTGCGCAGCCGCAAGCCGCCGCCGATAACCGACTACCGAACCGCGCTGGTCTCGCGGGACTTCCACTTTTCGTGTGCCAAGGCCAAACAAGTGCTTGGCTACTCTCCTGAAGTCCGGTTCGAGGAAGGTTTGCGCCGGACGGTCGAGTGGTACCGGCGTTGGAAGGAGCGCAAGTGAAAAGCGTAACGCCGCCAAAGTCGCCCGTGCTGGTTACCGGCGCCGGCGGATTCATCGGCTCGACCTTGTGTCGCGCGCTGATCGAGAGCGGGGCCGAGGTGCGCGGTCTCGATCTTCCGGGAGCGGGAGGCAGGGGACTCGAAAAGATTGGAGTGCGGCTCTTCGAAGGAGACATCTGCAAGCCCGATTCGCTGATCGAGCCTTTCAGGGGAGTCGCAACCGTCTTTCACCTGGCTGCTTTGGCCAGAGACTGGGGCAAGCGCTCGCTCTTCATGGCCGTAAACGCCCAAGGCACCGGAAACGCGCTCGATGCAGCGGCGAAAGCAGGCGTCTCGCGCTTCGTACACATGAGTTCACTGGCGATTCACTCGTTTTCGGGTCACCGGGAGGCGGACGAGTCGACCCCCGCCAAAAACCAGATCAACGGCTACTGCAGCTCGAAGATTGCCGCCGAGAAGATGGTGCATAAAGCCCAAACCGCTGGAAAATTCGAGTGCACCATCATTCGCCCCGGTGCAATAATTCACGGACCCGGCGACACTACGGCTTTCATCCAGCTGGCCGCCTATCTAGAAAAAAACAAGATGATGCTGGTCAACGGCGGGCGCCAGCTGACTTGCTACAGCTACTCAGAAAACCTGGCCCGCGGAATGATCCTGGCCGCGGCTTCGCCCGCGGGCGCAAATGAGACTTTTATTGTGACCGACGATCTGAAGATCAGCGTGAGCGACTACATGTCCGCAGTCTGTCGAGCCCTCGGACTTCCCGCCCGGTTCAGGTCCATTCCCGCCCCGTTGGCTTACGCTGCCGGCTGGACGCTCGAGATGCTCTGGAAGCTCGCCGGGTCCAAGAATCCCCCGCTGGTGCACCGCTACCGCGTCGGCCTGGTAGCCCGCGACTTCCACTTCAGCTGCGAAAAGGCGAAGCGCACGCTCGGCTACGATCCCAAGATAGCCTTCGAAGAGGGACTGGAACGCACCGCGTGCTGGTACCGGGATTGCCGCCGGGCGTGAAAACGCCTGGAATTGCATGAATAAATGCCGAAGACTTTTGATTGAAAAAAACTCGTGTCTGGACTAGTTTGTGTTCTGTTGCCGCTAACCCGAATAGGAGCAAAAAGATGAAGAAAAAAGTACTGATGGAAATGATTTCATGCCTTGCGGTTGTGAGTCTGGTTCTGCCTTTAGCCGCTTGCGGAGGAGGCGACGAAGACAAATGCGCGGAGGTGAGCTGCGGGAACCACGGCAGTTGTAATCCGGACACCGGAGCCTGTGCCTGTGACACGGGTTACTCCGGCGCGGATTGCACGAGTTGCGTAAGCGGCTACCAGGACAACGATCAGAACGGCAGTTGCATGCCGGATTGCAGCGACGCCAGTGTAAGCTGCGGCGATCATGGAAGCTGTGACGATTCTTCCGGTGTCGCCCTGTGCTCTTGCGAGCAGGGTTACTCCGGCGACGCCTGCGATGCCTGCGCCGCAGGTTACCAGGACAACGACAGCGACGGGAGCTGCCAGGCTGATTGCGCAACATCCGGAATCGTCTGCGGCTCGCATGCTACCTGTGACGACAGCAGCGGTACGGCGGCTTGCGGATGCGAGACGGGCTACCAGGACAACGACAGCGATGGCGATTGCCAGCCGGATTGCGCGACATCGGGAATCGACTGCGGCAGTCATGGCAGCTGCGTCGACGCCTCGGGAACGGCGCTTTGCGTTTGTTCGCAGGGTTGGGCCGGAGACGATTGCTCTAGCTGCGCTGCGGGTTATCACCAGGAAGGCGCCGACTGCGTCGAAGACACCGATTGCCAGGCGAACACCTGTAACCAGCATGGAAGCTGTGATGACACCAGCGGGGTTCCCGTGTGCAGCTGTGATCAGGAGTACACGGGCGATCACTGCGAGAGCTGCGCCGCCGGTTACCAGGACAACGACTCCGACGGTACTTGCCAGGCAGATTGCGCCACCGCACAGCCGGCCTGCAACGCGCACTCCCATTGTGACGACAGCGGCGGCCTGGCCGCCTGCGTCTGCAACGACGAGTACGTAAACCCGCCCGCATGTGACCAGTGCGCGACAGGTTACCAGGACAACGACTCCAACGGCAGTTGTTTGGCGACCTGTGCGACTTCGGGCGTCGACTGCGGCACTCACGGAAGCTGCTCCGATTCGTCCGGCATCGCCATGTGCGTCTGCGACACGGGTTATAGCGGGGACATTTGCAACACCTGCGCGGACGGCTACCAGGACTACGACGCCGACGGGGTGTGTATGGCGAACTGCCAGACGGCCAGCCTCGACTGCCATACCCACGGCAACTGCGACGACTCTACCGGGCTGGCCCACTGCAACTGCTACGAGGGCTACGCCGGCGACGACTGCTCGAGCTGCGACAGCGGCTACCAGGACAACGACAACAACAACTCCTGCATGCCGGACTGCGCGACTTCAGGAATCGATTGCGGCACGCACGGATCCTGCAGCGACGCTAGCGGCACGGCCAAATGCGAGTGCGGCACCGGCTACACCGGCGACACCTGCGCCGAGTGCGCTTCCGGCTACCAGGACAACGATAATAACGGCAGCTGCGATCCGGGCTGCTCGCTGGCCGGGCTCGACTGCGGCACATACGGTGCCTGCAACGATTCGAGCGGAACGCCCACCTGCGAGTGCGTAGAGGGCTATACCGGCGCCAACTGCACGCAGTGCGACACGGGTTACCAGGACAACGACGGCAACGGTACTTGCCACCCGGACTGCGCCACTGCGGCTCCCGCCTGCGTCCATGGCTCCTGCGACGATTCGAGCGGCGATGCCGAGTGCGCTTGCGATGCCGGCTACGCGGGCGATCTTTGCGATGCCTGCGAGAACGGTTACCAGGACAACGACGGCAACGGCACCTGCCTGCCGAACTGCGCCACGGCCTCGATATCCTGCACCGGCCACTCGCATTGCGACGATATGAGCGGCACTGCCCAGTGCCTGTGTGATGACGGCTACGTAAACCCGCCCGCCTGCGACGGGTGCGTTTCAGGCTATCAGGACAACGATAATAACGGCAGCTGCCTGCCCGATTGCGACACGATCGGCTACGAAGTCAGTTGCGCCGAGGGCGGCAACGGAGCCTGCGACGACTCCTCGGGCCAGGCTGTCTGCATTTGCAACAGCGGCTACACCCCCGACGGCATGGGCCATTGCACAAATGCCACCGGCTACGACTGCTCGAGCCCCATGCCGCTCGACCTGTCGGAGGACGAGGTGACCGGCAGCACGGTCGGTTCCGGCGACGACTCGACACCTTCCTGCTCGTCGTACAGCAACGCCGAGGAGATGGTCTATGTCTTCACGGTAGGCGAGGCCGTGCACGCCAAGTTCACTACCGAGGGTTTCGACACGATCATTTACCTGCGCAGCGATTGCACCGATGCCGGCTCTGAGATGATGTGCGATGACGACAGCGGCCCCGGCACCGGCTCGATGATCGAATCCGACCTGACACCCGGTACCTACTACCTGTTCATCGACGGCTGGTCGAGCAGCGTTGGCAACTACACCCTGCACATCGAGCTGTCTTGCGGGCCCGACCAACTTTACGATCCGAACAGCGACTCGTGCGTCGACAACCCATGCCTCGATCCCAACCCGTGCAGCGATCCGCACAAGACGGTTTGCGAACCGGTATTGCCTGCAAGCTACCTGTGCCACTGCGACGCCGGCTACATCGACGATCCCGGCAACCCGGGCACTTGCATTGCCGATCCCAACCCGCATGGCGAATCATGCGCCGATGCCATGCCCATCCAGCCGGTAGACGGCACTATCATCGGCTCGACCCTGGACGCGGTCAGCGACGGAGCCGGCACTTGCGGCGGCAACGGTCCCGACCGGGTGTACCGTTTCGACTTGTCTGAATCGATGCGTTTCGAGGCCGGCATGAGCGGGTACGACACGGTCTTGCACTTGCGCAGCGTCTGTGACGATCAGGGCTCGCAGATTGCCTGTGACGACGACGGCGGTGCCGGCACGGCCTCGCACCTGGGCCCGATGTTCCTGGATCCCGGAAGCTACTACCTGTGGGCAGACTCGTATTCCGCGGGCGGCGATTTCCAGCTTGATGTAAGCTTCAGAACCGATCCATGCGTTCCCGACCCCTGCCCCGGCACGCCCGAGTGCGTGGCATCGAACGACTGGTCGAGTTACGAGTGTGTTTGCCCGCCGGGCACGCTGCCCTGGCAGGGCGACTGCGTAGACGATCCTTGCGATCCCAACCTGTGCACGGCGGCTCACCAGAACATCTGCACGCCCGATCTGCCGGGCGCCTACCACTGTGACTGCAACCTGGGTTACATCGACGATCCCGGAAACCCGGGCACCTGCATCGAGGATCCCAACGCCAACGAGTGGGCCTTCATCGAGTTCATCGATGCCGACAACAACCTCGATCCGGCCGGTCACGACGACGTGGCCGAAATGGGAGTGGCAGGCTCGACTCCCTACGTGCACATCGTGGCCCTGTTCGACACCGCCGGTTACTCCGACGACGGCCATGCCCGTAAGATCTACGTCACCCAGGGCGGCTACGATGTGATCGAGGACATGGGCGAGGTCGACATGGGCAACTGGCAGACGCTGCGCGACTTCGGCATCTGGGCGGTTACCAACTACCCGGCCAGGCACTACGCGCTGATTATGTGGGATCACGGCAGCGGCTGGGACAAGAGCAAGCCGCAGCCCTTGCCCTACAAGGGATTCTCGTACGACGACAGCAGCGGCAACAACATTTCCGTTGCTGGAGGCGACTACGCACAGGCTTTAGCCGGAATCACGGCGGCATTAGGCGGCAAGATCGATGTCGTGGGACACGACGAGTGCCTGATGGGCATGTGGGAAGTGGCGGCGGCGACGGCGCCCTACGCGCACTACTTCGTTGCCTCCGAGGAGACAGAACCCTTCGACGGTTGGGCCTATGACGGGTTCCTGCCAGGCCTGATTGCCGACCCGACAAACGTAAGCCCTGCGGATCTGGCCACCAGCATTGTTGATGCTTATTACAACGACTCTTCCCAGAACTCTACCATGGGGGCGATCAACCTGGATACCATGGGCGACCTGAACGCAGCGATTTCTAACTTCGCGGATGCTTTGATGGCACATTCTAGTTTGTACTCTCAGGTGAACTCGGCGCGCAGCAGCACACAGTCGTTTGCCGACTCTTCGTTCAGAGACCTGAAGGACTTTGCAACCAGGGTGGCCGGGATATCGGGAGCGCCGGCCGACCTGGTGACTGCTGCGAACGCGCTGGTGGCACAGCTCGATGTGACCGTAATCCACAGCCAGGCGCAGTCAGGCTATTCGGGTGCTTACGGCATGTCGATCTACCTTCCGTCACAGGGGTCTTCGGTTGCTTCGGACTATTTAGGCGCCTCGTGGTGCCAGCTGACAACCTGGGACGAGTTCCTGCAGGACTTCTAGGTTTTACTAATCTGATATTGATAATACTTACTCGGCACCTGGCCGGTCGTTAGTCGGCCGGCCAGGTGTGCCGGGTTATCTCGGTGCATTTTCCGCAGGACGCGTCGGCGGTGAGCACTACTCCCTGGATCTGGACATTGTCCCGGGCCACCTGGTGGCTGGTTGGCAGGCGAGTCGTGAAACGGGCTATCGCCTGTTCTTTGCGTACTCCGATCACCGAGTCTACCGGGCCGGTCATGCCCAGGTCGGTAAGGTAGGCGGTGCCTCCGGCCAGGATCTCGGCATCGGCGGTCGGGACGTGTGTGTGCGTTCCCAGCACTGCGGTCACCCGGCCGTCGAGATAGAAACCCAGAGATCTCTTTTCGCTTGTGGCCTCGGCGTGGAAATCAACGACGATAATGGGCGTCTCTCGGCGTAATACCTCGAGTTGGCGATCGGCCTCGCGAAAAGGACAGGGCAGGGGATTCATGAAGAGCTGGCCTTCCAGGTTGAGCACGCCGACTTTCAGACCGCCGGGCGCTTCGAATACCCCGGCGCCCCGGCCGGGTGTCCGGGGCGGGTAGTTTGCGGGCCGAAGCAGGCGCTCCTGCGAATCGAGATAGTCGCGGATTTCCTTGTGCTTCCAGATATGGTTGCCCGAGGTCAGCACATCTATTGGCAGCGCAAGGAGCTCGTCTGCGACCGGCGGCGTGATGCCCAGTCCGCCCGAGGCGTTTTCGCCGTTGGCGACAACGAAATTTGCCCCGCTCTCCTCGATAAGTTGCCCGAGGCGCTTGGCCAGCGCCTGCCGGCCGGGCTTGCCGACGATGTCGCCCAGGACGAGGATCTTGACAGTCTCACTACTTGGCATACTCCACCGCTCTGGTCTCCCTGATGACCGTAACCTTTATCTGTCCGGGATAGGTCAGCTCGTTCTCGATCTTGTCGGCGATGTCCTTGGACAGCAGAAGTGCAAGCTCGTCCGACACTTTGCTGTTCTCGACCATCACGCGCACCTCACGCCCGGCCTGAATGGCGAAGGCCTTCTCGACGCCTTTGAAAGACTTGCATATCTTCTCCAAGTCGTCCAGGCGCTTGACGTAGCTTTCGAGCATCTCGCGCCTGGCGCCGGGCCGGGCGCCGCTCAATGCGTCTGCGGCCTGGACCAGCACGTCCAGGATCGATTCCGGCTTGACCTCTTCATGGTGGGCGCGGACGGCATGGACGATCTTGGGGGACTCGTTGTATTTCTTGAGCAGATCCGCCCCTATGATCGCGTGTGAACCCTCTACCTCGTGATCGATGGCCTTGCCGATATCGTGCAAAAGGCCTGCCCGCCTGGCCAGCCGGGGGTTGAGACCCAGTTCCGAAGCCATGATCCCACACAGAAAGCCGGCTTCGATGGAGTGCTGCAACTGGTTCTGACTGTAGCTGGTCCGGTATTTCAAACGGCCCAGGTATCTGACCAGTTCGTGATGGATTCCATGGATCCCCAGTTCGAAGGTCGCCTGTTCACCGGCTTCCTTGATGACCAACTCTATTTCTTCGGCGGACTTG
>Ga0315535_1000306_pt1 | contig 34194 bp, 34 predicted proteins | sample SalMarSW160220MG_2_FD_203092 | JGI IMG/M metagenome (GOLD analysis project Ga0315535, IMG submission 203092) | Salt marsh sediment microbial communities from the Plum Island Ecosystem LTER, Massachusetts, United States - Salt Marsh Sediment SW1602-20 ... | reverse complement strand
GTATGCACACATGCAGGATATCCTTGTGAAACCCGGTCAGCAGGTGAAGCGCGGCGAAGTTCTGGGGACACTGGGCAGTACGGGACGTTCAACAGGTCCGCACCTCCATTATGAAGTCAGGAAAAACGACCACCCGGTAAATCCGGTCTATTTCTTCTATGAGAACCTTTCTCCTGAAGAGTACAGCCTGCTTGTATCAAATGCTATTCACACTGCCAATCCTTATCAGGCCGGGGCATCAAGCCAGAAATAGCATCTTCTGTTTAATAAAAACCCCTCCCACGGAACCATTTATTTTGCTATTTTCGCGGAAAAGATTTTGAATGGACAGGTCCCGGTTCAAGTTCGATCCTGAAGATCTGAATTACGACAAGCTGAGCGACAGCCTGGGTGCCCGTACATGGCGTGTGGTGATCTACCTGGCTGCTATCCTGGTGATTGCCGTTCTGATGAATGTGGTCTATTCCCTTTTTTTTGATACCCCCAGGGAGCGCCAGATCCGCAGGGAGAATGAGTTGCTGCAGGAGCAGTATAATGCGCTTCATGAAAGAAAGAGCCGGGTGGATACCGTGATGCAGGAGATCCAGCAGATTGACAGGGATATTTACAGGGTGATCTTTGAGACTGAACCCGTTGAGCAGGAGAGGTTTACGGGATCGGATATGACCTTCCAGAACCTGTTGAAAACTTCCAGCGAAGAGATTGTGTATTACACCGCAAAGAAGTCGGATTCGTTGGTGGCACGTGACCACTCCTCGGCAACCAAGTACGACATACTGATGATCAAGGGTGACAACCGGGCAGAGATGCTGCCCTTTATTCCGGCCATACAGCCTATTGAGAACCGTGACCTGACCCTCATTGCTTCAGGGTTCGGTTACAGGGTTCATCCCATTTACAAGATCAGGAAAATGCATTCGGGCATCGATTTCTCAGCACCGGTAGGCACGCTGGTAAGGGCTGCTGCCAATGGGACTGTGGAGAGTGTTACCCGTACGGAAAGGGGACTGGGGAACCGGATTCTCATTGATCACGGCTATGGTTACAAGACCCTTTACGCCTGCATGGATGAACTGCGTGTTAGAAGTGGGAAACAGGTGAAAAGGGGAGAGGTGATCGGTACCGTGGGGGAGTCGGGATTAAGTGTGGCTCCTCACCTTCATTATGAAGTCCGGCTCAATGGAGAGCCTGTCAATCCCATCAACTATTTTTTTCTGGAGTTGGACCCCAGGGAGTATGACCAGTTGATTATGATTTCAATGATGTCAGGACAATCTTTTGATTAATTCACTTTTTTTATATATTGCATCCGGATGGACCGATATAAATTTAACCCTGACACACTTTCCTACCTCAGGATCCAGCCCACCGGGAAACAGAAGTTCTTCCGGTTTCTTCTTTTTATGAGTTTTTCCCTTCTCGTTTCAGCCGGGATACTGATCCTTCGTGACAGGCATTTTGCTTCACCACGTTCTGAAAGCCTTGCTGTAGAGCAGGAGCAGATCCTTTATGAGATGGAACTGATGAACAGGGACATGGAACATTACGAGCATACCTTGGGCAATATGGCGTATTATGATGATCATATTTATCGCGTCTATTTTGAACAGGAGCCCTGGTCGGTAACCCTCAGGGAGGCAGGTGTGGGAGGATCCCGGAAATACGCCTATCTGATGAATCATGCGTATTCGGACCTGCTGATTAAAACCAACCAGAACATAGACCTTATTGAAAGGAAACTGGTGGTACAATCCACCTCCTTTGACGAGGTGATTGAAATGGCCGCCACCAAGGAGGGGCGCCTGGCTGCCAGGCCTGCCATTCAGCCCATCAGCATGAAAGACCTGGTCCGGTTCGGATCCTCCTTTGGGATGCGCTTTCATCCCATTCTGAAAGTGGTAAGGCCCCATGAGGGAATCGATCTGACTGCGCCCAGGGGGACACCCATCTATGCCACAGCAGATGGCACTGTTCTGGAGGCAGGTTACAGGGCAGGCGGCTTTGGAAAAAAGATTTTGCTGGACCACGGATTTGGCTACAGTACCCTTTACGGTCATTGCGACGAGGTGCTGGTGAAACCCGGTCAGGCCGTCAAGCGCGGAGAGGTGATCGGAAGGGTGGGAAGCACCGGGCTCTCCAAATCTCCCCACCTTCACTATGAGGTACATGTGAAAGGCCACCCGGTTGACCCGGTCAACTATTACGCCAATGACATGTCAGCAGAAGAGTATGAACGGATGATTAATTTGCTCTCTCAGGCCGATCCTTCCTTTGACATCAACTGATATACTGCCGATGGTATGAAGGGGGTACTGGCTGTTTTCATTCTGTTTGCTTCACTATCACTTGTTTCCCAGGATACAATCCGTATCATCGGGACGGGCGATATCATGCTGGGGACCAATTACCCGTCTCCCTTTTACCTGCCTCCCGGAGAGGATTGCGCGCCTCTGCTCTCACCCGTTCACCACATCCTTCAGTCGGGAGACCTGTTGTTCGGAAACCTGGAAGGAGTTTTCTGCCACCGGGGGGGGACACCAAAAGAATGCAAGGATACAACCCATTGCTACGTATTTCGCATGCCTGACCATTTTGCCGGCTGCCTGCTTGAGGCGGGGTATGATGTGTTGAGCGTGGCCAACAACCATGTAAATGATTTTGGGTTCGAAGGCAGGGAGGCAACCGCGGCATTGCTCGATTCCGTGGGATTTGCCTATGCTGGTTTTGAAACCCACCCCTGGACCATTTTTGAAAAGGGAGGGATTACCTATGGATTTGCTGCCTTTGCCCCCAACAAAGGGACCATGGATCTGATGGATTATCAGGGAGCGGCGGCCATCACCCGGATGCTTGATTCGCTTGCCGATGTGGTGATTATCTCTTTTCATGGCGGGGGAGAGGGAAAGGATTTCCAGCATGTGGTCCGCGGGGATGAAGTATATCTGGGAACCAACAGGGGAAGTGTTTACAGGTTCGCCCACGAGGTAGTGGATGCCGGGGCGGATGTGGTTTTCGGACACGGACCGCATGTGACCAGGGCACTTGAGCTGTACAGCGATCGTCTGATCTGCTACAGTCTTGGAAATTTCGCCACGTACAGGAGGTTTAACCTGAGTGGGCCCAACGGGATAGCCCCTGTGGTAAAGGTGGATGTGGACAGGGAGGGCAGGTTTCTTTCCGGGGAGGTGGTGGCTGTATGCCAACCTGGCGAGGGAGGTCCCAGACCCGATCCGTCCGACAGGGCCATTCATACCATAAAAGCACTCTCGGAGGCGGATTTCCCTGACCAGGACCTGGTGATCGGAGCAGATGGCTCACTTTCCCGGAAGGATGATGACGGGGTTTGATATCTCTGAAGTTTTTGTTAAATTGGGTTCTGTTTTATACTGAAAATCTGATCGGTATGCCTTACAAAGAAACCAAAGTTGAAAAACTCTATTACGCGATCGGAGAGGTGGCCAGTATGTTCAATGTGAATACATCGCTGATCCGGTTCTGGGAGAAGGAGTTCGACATCATCAAGCCGAAGAAAAACAAAAAGGGCAACCGGCTCTTTACCCAGAAAGACATTGACAATTTCCACATCATCTACCATCTTGTGAAAGAGAGGGGCATGACCCTTAAAGGGGCAAAGACGAAGCTGAAGGAGAACAAGGAGGATGTGGAACATAATTTTGAGATCATCAAATCCCTGGAGGACATCAAGGAGATGCTCATCGAGGTCAGGGAAAGTCTCCAACCATGATACAACTTAAGGAGATCATTGGAACACTGGAAAAGGTGGCTCCACTGTCATTCCAGGAGTCTTATGACAATTCAGGATTGCAGGTCGGTGATCCGGAGCTTGAGGTCACCGGGGCCCTGGTCACCCTTGATGTGACAGAGGCTGTGATCGATGAGGCGGCCAGGCTTGGGTTGAACCTGGTAGTTTCCCATCATCCGGTCATATTCGGGGGACTGAAATCCCTTACCGGCCGCACTGCTTCCGAACGGATTGTAGCCCGGTCCATACAGCAGGGGATAGCCATTTACAGCAGTCATACAAATCTCGATGCCATTACCGAAGGGGTGAACAGTATGATGGCCAGCCGTTTGGGATTGAACCAGATCCGCATCCTTGACCCCATGAAGGGCCAGTTAAAAAAAATTGTGGTCTTTGTACCCCATGAATCCCTGGAGCGGGTACGCCATGCCATCTTTGAAGCCGGGGCGGGTCACATCGGCGCATACGACAGTTGCAGCTTCAACCTGGAGGGAAAAGGAACATTCCGGGGATCTGAGGGGACTGATCCGTTTGTGGGGCAACCCGGAGTGATGCACCAGGAACCTGAGACCAGGCTTGAGACCATTGTCCCGGCGCATCAGGTTACCGGGGTGGTAAAAGCCATGGTCGCTGCCCATCCTTACGAGGAGGTGGCCTATGATCTCTACCCCCTTGAGAATGAATACAGCATGGCAGGCATGGGAATGGTCGGGGACCTGGAAGATTCCATGGACGAGGAGGCGTTTCTGAATCTTGTCAAGGAGCGATTCGGGATAGCTGTGATCCGGCATTCGGTGCTTCTGGAGAAACCGGTAAAGAGGGTGGCCCTTTGCGGGGGAGCAGGAAGTTTCCTCCTGGAGAAAGCCATCCGGTCGGGTGCTGATGTATTTGTAACGGGGGACCTTAAATACCACCAGTTTTTTGATGCAGACGGGAAGATTTTGATCATGGATATCGGTCATTTTGAAAGTGAGCAGTTTACCCGGGAACTTTTTTATGATCTACTTATTAAAAATTTCCCTAAATTTGCAGTCCGTTTATCAGAAACAGACACAAATCCAATTAAATATTATTAGTACATGGCCAAAGCAAACAAGAGTGCAGAGCTTGTTGAAATGACAGTTGCTGAGAAGTTAAAAGCACTGTACGACAAGCAAATGGTTGACACTGCCATCGATAAAATTAAGATCCTGCGTGGCGAGTTGCCCCTGGAAGTCCAGGACCTGGAAGATGAAATTGAAGGATTGCAGACCAGGGTTTCAAAGTACGACGAAGATATTGAAGCCCTTGAGAAATCCATCGCCGGCAAAAAACAGGAGATCTCTAATGCCCAGGACCTCATTAAGAAGTATGAAGAGCAGCAGAACAACGTAAGGAACAACAGGGAATATGACTCACTCTCCAAGGAGATTGAATTTCAGACCCTGGAGATCGAGCTTTGCGAGAAGCGGATCAGGGAGTTCTCAGTTCAGATCGATGAAAAGAAGGTGGTCATTGATGAGTCCACCGGTGTTCTGAATGAGCGCAAACTAGATTTGGAAACCAAGAAAAAAGAGCTGGACGATATCATTGATGAAACCCAAAGAGAGGAGGATATCCTCGAGAAGAAGTCCGCGCAACTTGATGAGATCATTGAGGCCCGGTTAAGCACGGCATACAGGAAGATCAGGGGGAATGCCCGCAACGGTCTGGCCGTTGTTCCTGTGGAACGTGATGCATGCGGCGGTTGTTTCAACAAGATTCCGCCACAACGTCAGCTGGATATTGCGTCCCGTAAGAAAATCATCGTGTGTGAGTATTGCGGGCGTATTTTGGTTGATGCCAAGATGACGGAGGAATAGATACTCACCCGGGGTATTCCTTCGTCGCTGAAAACCGAGCTTGCGAGCTCAGCGAAGCTAATTTTTTTTCAAAAAATTTATAGGCTTCCTCGAAAACATCCCTGAAGTTATCAGATCAATCCTCCGTATTTGGTCATAACTCAAATAGGCCCTCATACAGGGGCAAGGAAAGAAACAAAATAATAGCCCGCAATACGGGGTTGGATCATTACCAGCTGCCGCCGGCTCCGCCACCGCCGAAGGAGCCGCCGCCACCACCGCCAAAGCCCCCGAAGCCGCCGCCTGAAGAGAAATTTCCAAAACTTCCCGAATGCCTGCCACCCGACATCATGCCCAGGGCAAGCCAGAGGGGAAGGTTGCTCCTTCCCATGCCTGAACTCCTTCGCCGGCCCCCGAATAAGATGGAGAAGAGGATGATCATGAAGATGACCCCTCCGATGGTGCTGCCTCCCTTGGAAGAGGACTGCCTGCTGTACTCATCGGCGGTGAATTTTCCATCCAGCAGGGAGATCAGGACATTGGTGGCCTGGTCGATCCCCGTGTAATAGGCCCCGTTTTTGAAATTGGGGATGATCTCATTTCTTACAATTTGTCCGGCCACAGCATCCGTGACATACTCCTCGTTACCGTAACCGGTGGCAATAAACATATCTTTGTCCTGCATGTCCACCAGGATCACGATGCCGTTGTTCTCTCCTTTCTGGCCCACGCCCCAGGCTTCTCCAATCATGGGAGCCAGCATGGATGCAGGGTAACCGCCGTTGTTATCAATGGTCACCACGAAGATCTGGGTGGAGGTCCTGTACTCAAAGGCATTCAGCTTCTGTTCAAGCCGGGAGACTTCTGCTTTGCTGAAAATCCCGGCATAATCATTGACCCAGGATCCGGGAGTTGCCGGAACGGGCAGCTGATCCTGGGCCATTCCCGGTAGCGGGAAGATCAGCAGCATGTATATAATTACCGATATTATTCTCATTGTTATGATCCTCCAAATGATATTTCATCCGACAGTTCGTTCACATCGTCATCCTGGAAAGGGAAGTGAGACTGCAAGGCCTCGCCTGCCAGGAGGATTCCCTGGCTGATTCCCTCGGCGAAAGCGCCCTGCGTGAAGTGCTCAAGCATTTTCTCTTTGATACTGTCCCAGAAATCTTCCGGGGTAACGGCATTGATGCCGGCATCGCCAATAATGGCAAATTTCTGATCCTTGACAGCCAGATAAAAAAGTACGCCATTGCGTTTTTCGGTCTTGTGCATTCCGAGCCGTTTAAACCACCAGGCGGCCCGGTCCATCACATCTTCCTTGCATTGGTTATCAATGTGGACCCTGATTTCTCCGGAGGTGTTAAGCTCAGCCTGTTGCACCGCAGATTTAATCTGTGACTTTTCCTCTTTGGAGAAAAAATTGATGGCATTCATGGTTAAAACTCCACCGTTGGTACCACATCACTGCCTTCCACGGCTTTGAAATATCCCTTCTGATCAAATCCGGTGATCCCGGCAATCATGCTGGCGGGAAATTTCCGGATGCTTGTGTTGAAGCCCTGGGTGATCTCATTGAATTTGCGGCGCTCCACGGCGATCCGGTTTTCGGTTCCCTCCAGCTGGTCCTGGAGTGCAAGGAAGTTTTGATTGGCTTTCAGGTCGGGGTAGCGTTCTATGGTAACCAGCAATCTGGAAAGGGCTGAGCTCAATCCATCCTGTGCCTGCTGGAATGCGGCAAGCGACTCGGGGGTCAGGTTGGTGGGATCGATGGTTATGCTGGTTGCTTTGGCCCTGGCCTCGATAACCCGGGTGAGGGTTTCCTGTTCAAAATCGGCATATCCCTTCACTGTATTCACCAGGTTGGGGATCAGGTCCGCCCTTCTCTGGTAAACATTCTCCACATTGGCCCACTGGCTGGTAACACCCTCCTCAAGGCTTACAAATCCGTTGTATCTTTTAACTCCCCAAAGGACAATGATCAGCACAATGGCTGCTACTATAATCCATGTTCTGTTTTTCTTATTCATCGCAGTTGTTTTTTATCTGAAACTCAAATTTAGTAAAAGTCACGCGGCTATGGTGATGAACGGTAAATTATCGGTAAAAATTCGATCAGGGGGGGCTGGATCCATCTCCCGCCCGACCGGTACCTGCATCAAAAGCAGAGGAACCATCTCCTGAAGAGCCCGAAATTTGTATTTTTGATCAGATAAAATTCCTACAGATCATGAGTTCACCTGCATTTAAGCTTGCCGTTTTGGAAGGGATCCCCGCACACCTTCCGCCCGCCAAACCCTATGATTCTTCCGCCAATCATGCGCCCAAACGGAAGGCGATCCTCAACAGCGGGGAGAAACGGCTGGCCATCCGGAATGCCCTCAGGTATATTCCATCCGTGCATCATGCCACAATGGCAAAGGAGTTTGCTGCTGAACTGGAGACCTATGGAAGGATCTACATGTATCGCTACAAGCCCGATTACCCGATCTCGGCCAGAACCCTGGATGCATTTCCCCACCGGTCGGTACAGGCTGCGGCCATCATGATGATGCTATCCAACAACCTGGATCGTGCCGTGGCACAGCACCCGGATGAACTGATCACCTACGGTGGAAACGGGGCGGTCTTTCAGAACTGGGCCCAGTACAGGCTGACCATGAAATACCTCGCCGAAATGACAGATGAGCAGACCCTGGCGCTCTATTCGGGGCATCCCATGGGGCTTTTTCCTTCCCACAGGGAGGCTCCCAGGGTGGTTGTGACCAACGGGATGGTCATCCCCAACTATTCGGGGCAGGATGATTACGAGCGCATGAATGCGCTGGGGGTCACCCAGTACGGGCAGATGACAGCGGGTTCGTTCATGTATATCGGGCCCCAGGGGATCGTGCACGGGACAACCATCACCGTGATGAATGCGGCAAGGCTTAAACTGAAGGGTGCACAGGGCTTGGCCGGAAGGATTTTTGTGACCTCCGGACTGGGCGGGATGTCAGGTGCCCAACCCAAAGCCACGGTCATTGCCGGCGGCATTTGTGTGGTAGCGGAGGTCAATCCCAAGGCCACATTGACCCGTCATTCCCAGGGATGGGTGGATGAAGTATACGACGACCTGGACAAGCTGGCAAGCCGCATGAAGCAGGCCCGTGAAAGGAAAGAAGCGGTTTCGCTGGCTTACCAGGGGAACGTGGTGGAGCTGTGGGAATACCTGCTGGAGAATGGGATCCAGGTGGAGCTGGGTTCGGATCAGACCTCCCTGCACAACCCTTTTGCAGGAGGGTATTACCCTGCAGGGATCAGCTTTGATGAATCCAGGCGGATGATGGCTGAAGATCCCGGGAAATTCAAGGAGGCTGTGTATGCTTCATTGAGGAGACATGTGAAGGCAGTGAACGGCATGTGTGAGAAGGGCATGTATTTCTGGGACTACGGCAATGCATTCCTGCTTGAATCTGGCAGGGCAGGCGCCGATGTGTTCTCTGCCGAGGGCACATACCGTTACCAGTCTTATGTGCAGGCCATCATGGGGCCCCTCTTTTTTGATTATGGCTTTGGTCCCTTCCGGTGGGTTTGTACCTCATCCGATCCGGCTGACCTCTCTGTGACTGACCGGATTGCCCTGAAGGAGTTGGAAAGGCTTGAGGCAGACGCGGACCAGGAGATCAGGGCTCAGCTCAGGGATAACATCCACTGGATCAGGGAGGCAGAAAGCCACAGGTTGGTAGTGGGTTCCCAGGCCAGGATCCTCTATGCAGACAGCCAGGGCAGGATGGCCATTGCCCGTGCATTCAACCGGGCTGTACGTGAAGGCAGGATTTCAGCCCCTGTCGTGCTGGGGCGCGACCACCATGATGTATCGGGTACCGATTCTCCCTACCGGGAGACATCCAATATCTGCGACGGCTCCGGCTTTACGGCAGACATGGCCGTTCAGAATGTGATTGGTGATGCTTTCCGCGGTGCTACCTGGGTCTCCCTTCACAATGGGGGAGGTGTGGGCTGGGGAGAGGTGATCAACGGCGGATTCGGAATGGTCCTGGATGGGAGTGATCAGGCTCAGAGGCGGCTGGAGATGATGTTGCACTGGGATGTGAACAACGGAATAGCCCGGAGAAGCTGGGCAAGGAATGAAGGAGCCATCCTTGCCATCCGAAGGGAGATGGAGCGCACTCCTGGCCTGAAAGTGACCCTGCCAAACCTGGTGGATGACAGCATTCTGGAAACCCTGCAGGATTACTCCCCGAAAACAAGGGAATAGGGTCTTCCAATGGCCTCTTCCAGCTGATAAAGGCTGATGTTCCTGGAGAATCTGGTCTGCTCTTTCCCCTCAAAAAAAAGCAGGATGGTGGGAATGGAAAATACCCTTTGCTGGCCCGCCAGCAGCGGACTTTTATCCGTGTCCACATAGCCACTCCGCATGAAGGGAAACTGCTCCTTCAAGAGCGTTGTGACTTTGGGTTTAAGTACCTTGCAAACCGAACACATCTCATTGGAAAAGTAGAGCAGCAAACCGGGCGACGTAGCGGTCAAATCTTCCAGTGATTCAAGGGAGTAAAGAGCTTCCATGGGTACAGATTAAAACTCTCCCTCATTGAGCATGACCAGCATGCAGGCATTCACAGGTTCAATGCCATTGTTCTTCAGCCTGGCCATGAATTCCGGATTGACCGTTCCCGGGTTGAAGATCACCCTTTTGGGTTTCAGGGAAAAGATATAGTCGTAGTAGTCCTGCTGCCTGGAGGAACCGATATAGATGGATACGGTATGGACATTGTCAATGGGAGGCATACCCACCAGGATCTGCTCATCTGCAATCAGTCCATCCCTGAATCCCACTGCCACTACTTCCTTGTCATGCCGCAGAAGGCTCTTCACCGCTTTGTGTGAGAACCTGACCGGATTGGGACTGGCGCCCAGGACCACTGTAATACCGTTATGCATCCTCCCTAGGAATGTTCTGTTATTTGACTAACAACAAATATATGCAATATCTCTCACTGTTCCATTTATTTTTACGCCGTGCAGGAGTAATCTAAAAAGGATCTAAACGACTCAGCCGGATGGATCATACCGAGGTCATCATAGCCACCGCATAGGCGGAAACGCCCTCTTCCCGGCCGGTGAATCCCAGATGCTCTTCGGTGGTTGCTTTCACCGATACCAATCCTTCATCCACCCCAAGGACAAGGGCAATCTGTTTTATCATTTCGGGAATAAAACGTTTGATCCTGGGCTCCTGGAGACAGACGGTGGAATCGATGTTGCCAACCTGGTATCCGTGTTCCCGGAGCAATGCAGCGGTTCGCTGCAGCAATATGGTGCTGGCTATTCCCTTGTATGCCGGATCGGTATCGGGAAAATGTGTCCCTATATCCCCCAGCGCTGCAGCCCCGAGCATGGCATCGCAAATGGCATGGATGAGTACATCCGCATCCGAATGGCCCAATGCACCTTTGTGATGCGCGATTTTTACCCCGCCAAGCCAGAGTGGGAGGTCTGGTTCCAGCCGGTGTACATCATATCCGATACCAATCCTAAATCGCATACTGCAAAACCAAAGGTAAAAGGTTCAAGGTAAAAGGTTCAAGGTGAAAGGTTCAAGGTGAAAGGTTCAAGCGATTGGTTTAGAGGTTGAAGCCGAGGGTGAACCTCAGGGTATTGGCCAGGGGACTGTTTTGCCCGTTTGTGGGTACGAGATAGGAGAAGTCAAGAGCAAACACATTGAGCTGCAGCCCGATCCCAACGGTAAAATACTTTCTGTTCCCTTTGGTGGAATGCTCGTGGAAATAGCCGGCACGGATGGAAAACTGCTCCCTGTACCAGTATTCTACACCTGTACTGTAGGCAATCTCACGGATCTCTTCCGTAAATGGGCTGTAAGTGCCCTCGGGTCCGCCCGGAGCATCGTAAAAAGATTGGAACATTCCCGCCACCACCGAACCGGGATTCTCTTTTCCCCGGAGCACAACCAGGTTACCCGTGGCTGTATCTTCTTCTACCACAGGAGGTGTGGGAACCAGCAGCTTGTTCACGTCAAGGTGTGCGGAGATGCTGTTGTATTCATCAATGTTATAGGTAAAACGTCCGCCAATTTTCAGATTGGTGGGGATGGGTGTTTTCGTTGCATCGGCTGTATAGGATACGGGCGTACCCATGTTGGTGATGCTGGCACCCAGAGCCCACTCCCCGTCGCTTGAACCCACATTCACATCATTCTGATAGTAGAATCCAAGGTCGGCAGCAAAGGAGATTCCCGGCCGGGTCTCCTGCCCATCGGATGTGGTTTGTCCACTGGTGAGGTCGGAGCGGATGAACCTGAAGGCAATACCACCTGAGAAATGATCTGTGAACAGCCTGGAATATCCTGCGTCCACTGCAAATTCGTTGGGATTATATTGTCCGGTTACCGTACCTGTAAGGTCGGTAAATACGATATTACCCAGTGAGAAATAGCGCAATGATGCACTGACCACCTGTTTGTCATCGAGCTTGTAATAACCGGCAAGATAGGCCAGGTTGATATCGGGAATCAGGTTCCTGAGCCACGGTGTATAGGAAATGGCAAATCCGCCTGTATTTTCAATAAACGCATATTTCCCGATGTTCCAGTGCTGGGAATTTACATCCGGTGTGGTGGCAGCACCCACATCACCCATGGCCCCGGCCCGGGAGTCGGGGGCGATGGTCAGGAAAGGTACAGAAGTTTTGATGGTATTCAATTCTCCTCCCCCCAGTTCACCTGAACTGATCTGACCCTCTGTATGGATTGCTGTAACAAGTAATGATCCGGTAATCAATGCAATGAACCCGAACCTGGAACCTTTTGACATCTCTTCTGTTTTGGTGATCAAATATAACACGATTTCAGCAAAATGCCGTCATCATCCGTGCATTTTAAGACATATTAAGTACGAAAGAAAGCATGGTTTAGTATATAAAGTTATATTAATTGTCTTGATTTTATTTGACCATGATCATTTTTCCGCTTTCTGTTGCCACCTCACCCTCCGACGTGGTAAGCGTGGCATGATATATATAGACACCGCCACCCAGTTGTGCACCTCCGGCCGAGCTGCCATCCCAGGAAAGGGGTTCAAGCCTGTAACCGGGCGAGAACACCTGCTGCTCAATGATTCGTACCAAAGCGCCGGAAAGGTTGTATATGGTAATGACTACTTTCATCTCCCGGTCCGGCCGGTTGTGCTCGATGTTGAACAGTGTGAACTCGCTGAAAGGGTTGGGGTAATTGAACAGTTGCTCGATGAGCATCTTTTCCGAATCGACAACCCTGAACCGGATGGTTGATTCGTTGGAATTGTTGTGGATGTCCCAGATCTTCACAGTAATCTCATGCTTGCCCATTTCCAGATTGCTGTAGGGATACCTGATGAATCCGGAGTTATAACTGTTGGAATTGGCCTGGAAAAACTCATTGAGAATGATGGCAGCGGACCTTTTCCCATCCAGGGTGGCTGTCAGGTCATGGCCGATCCCGTTCCCGGTGGTGTTGATTCCGAAATTATCGCGCGCCAATACCAGAAGGGAAGGGTCTGCATCAGTAATTCCGCCGGAAACGAAGAAGGAATCGTTCATGTAGAGTTCCAATTCGGGAGGCTCCTGGTCCAGGGCATTTTCAGACCCGATCCCCCCCACAATGAATTCTTCAAAGCAGCCATGGGCATCCGTCAGTGAGTCATTGCTGTAGTAGCTGATCTTCCCCTTGCCAAAGGAATAGTTGATGTCCTTGGGAATGTAAAACCCGAAGGAGAACCTTCCGCCTGTGACCGTGGTTTCCCCGCTGTAGAGGATGCTGTTCCTGGCCATGAAGTCAAATACAGGCGAGCCGTCATTGGAAAGGGTCTCCACATGCTTCTCTTTATCAAAGACCATGGGGAATACATTCCCGTTGAAGCCATCCATGAACACCCCGTCCTGGGTCTCCAGGTGGCCCGAGACCGTCACCCAGTCAAATGCGGAGAGGGTATCTTCCAGGAAATTCACCTGGATCCCGTCGATGGAGTCGGTCACCACCTTGTGGATTGGGTATGCAAGCCGCATGGATGGATCACCCAGCAGGGTAAAATTGCGCTTGTTGATCCCGGACCCTGTATTGTTTTTGCTGTACACAATGATATCCCCAAGGCGGTAATTCTGCTGATTTTCATCTTTTTCAAAAACTACTTCATAAAATCTTTCGTTCAAGGCATGGTTGGGCCCCGAGTATACCAGACGGGTGGTGGTAAAGAGCCCGATTCCTCCTCCTTTGGTGTTCAGGAGCACCTCTTCCCCGGCGGAGGTTTCCTCAATGTCCAGGCCCTGGTTGTATTCATCGTACCTGCTGAATTCACAGGTCGCCGTCATAAAAAGGGGAAGACTGTTCCGGTTGCTCCATGAGCTGATGTCGTTGAGGGTGACGATCTTTTCATGCGCCAGGGCATCCGTTCCTCCGTGTCCGGTATAGTTTATGATCAGGGCTCCCCTGTTCACCTGGTTGTTGATGTTCCGGACCACATCCGGGTAGCGGTCCCCGCTGGCAGTCCTTTCCTGTGGATAGGCATCCAGGAAGATCTTGTTGATGTTGTATGCCGGATAGTTTTCGTTTACACTCCTTGCCAGTTCGTCACTCTGGCGCATGTGCAGGTTCCCGTCCTCGTCATCACCGATGAAGCAGATCTGATTCCGCCAGCTGCCCTGGTTAGAAAGGTTATCGTATCCGATGATCTTTTCTACCATTTGTTCCGCTTCTTTCACGGTAGAGACAGGCAAGCGGCCCATCCCCATATCAAGCAAGCCGTTGGACATGGCCTCATCGGTATCCAGGATCCCGAAGTAATCGTCAGATACGTAAGAACTTGTGGGCGAAAGTGAGTTGTCAGACTGGTAGGTCAGGATCAGGTTGGGGTTGTCTTTCTTGTCGGGATGACTCCGGTTGTTATAGGATCCGTCTCCGAAGAGCAGCAGGTACCGGCAGCGGTCTTCCGTTCCTCCGGACCGGTCATAGAACATCTTCATGAAATTACGGATGGCAGTCACATCCGGTGTTCCGGATGAGAATTCGTTGAAAACCTGTTCCTGGTTTACAACCTCCACTTCCAGTCCGTCGTGGATCTCCCTGTGATCGGCCAGTTCCTGCGCCTGATCCCGGAACAGTTCCGGAGTAAGGATGATCATGTCGGGATGTTGCAATCCGTGGAGATCCTGGTTCTCAATCAGGCCTTCCCCCTTAGCCGAATATCCGGGGCTTGGAAAGTTCCCGCCGGGACGGAAGGCTATGAATTCACGGATCTCATCCGTATTCACTGAAAATTGTGCCTCCGTTCCTGATTGCGTGAATGGCACATTCAGCGGCAAAGAGGGAACCGTGATATCCCAGATCACTGTTTGCCCGCCATCGTCAAGCCGGAATGTGGTTACATTTCCGGGCCCTGCACTTCTGCTATCCCTGAAAGAAAGCTCCTGCAGCCCTGTCATGGAGAGGTTGCAACGCCCGTTGAGCTCCAGGTGGTTCAGCCAGCCATCAGAGTCTGAATCCGGCCGGTCATACTCCAGGGTCACGGTCACATCGTCCGATGCAGGTGTGGTTACGAAGGTCTTTGAATTCTCGTAAGCATAGGTGCCTATATAGTAGCTCAGATCGGTGCCCTGAATGGAGACATTGCCCAGTTGCTGGTTGTTGGCCCTGACTTTGAAGAGGGTGGTCTCACCGGAGCGGGCGGCTACCGTAATACTGATTTTCAAGGGTTCTCCAACGGTACGGCCGTGGATTCTGAAAGGATAACTGTTCTCCAGGACCACATTGAATACATCCCCGTACCACTCTTTGCCCGAGTTGATCAGGTTATACGTCTCCTCTTCGAACTGGTCCCTGAAATCATATGCCGTGGCTGTGTGGGTGGGAGTTTCGCCCGCAAGGATCGCATCTTCGGGAACCACTGCAGGCCCCTTGCTGTCAGTCAGGAAGTAATACCCTTTGTAGGCATAATCGTGGAGTGTGTGATGAAAGAGCTGTTCTTCCTGGTTGTATGTCCAGCTGACCACTCCTTCGGCATAAAAAAGGATGTGGTCACCGGGTCCGAACATCCCGTCGCCACCTTTGTCCATATAGGCAGGGACAGGAGACAGGTCATCCACATAACCCCGGGAGAATAGTTCCGGAAGAAGCCGTGCCCCTGTGCCATAAACCCTTACGGAAGCAGGGTTCTGGATACCCATCTCCTTCAGTTGCTCATAGCTTAGTTTATACATTCCGCTGTTCTCCACGGATACTTTATACCAGTTTCCGGATGCCAGTACCGAATGATCCGACCAGGTCCCCGATTTCTGGCTCTTGAGCTTTGCCATTGCTGCTTTCTGTTCCAACACGATTTCGAATTCATCCACACGTTCGATCCCTCCCGTTTCGTTGCGGATAAAAGGAAGGATGCTGATGATCACAAAGGGTTTTTTTGACTCCCACCCCAGTGCGTATTCAAGAAGTGGTTCACTTTTCAGATGACCGACAGGTATCCCGGCCAGTGAAGCGGGTGCTATTTCTGATCTCCTCATTACCTCCACGCGGACCACCGGAACCATTCCCTGTGCGTCCCAGGGGATCTTTCTGCTGAAATAGGGTAACGTATTCTGCCCATCCGCGTATAAACCATGGGCAAAGTTGATGGGGTCGTGGTTTGTATCCCATTCAAGAACAACAGATTCGCTTTGCCCAAACAGGAATGCGGGCAGCAGGAAGGTGAGGAGGATGATCAGCTTCTTCATGTTATTGTATACAGGCGACAACAAAAATAGAAATGAAACCGTTGAATTGTCGTTGATATTATAACGGAACAACCATTTCTTTGTTGCGGAAAAAGTGAAAAGGGAAAGTGAAAAGGAAAAGGGGATATAGGGTTTGGGGTTTGATGGCGGGACTGGTGATCCTGGCTTCGGTCCGCGGTGTGGCGCAGGATCCGGCCATGTCACAGTTCTATGCCAATCCGCTCTTTATGAACCCGGCCATGGCAGGAGTGGAAGGGCTTTCAAAAATATATCTGGGTTATCGCAACCAGTGGCCCGGAACTGCCAGTCCCTATGTAACATACCATGCCTCTTACGAGCAGTATATAGAAGCGCTCCAGGGCGGGATTGGCCTGCATGTGATCAATGACCGGCAGGGTGGCGGTGTTATCAATACCATGTCCATGGATGCCATCTATTCCTATCACCTGAAGGTAAGCCGGCAGCTTACAGTGACCGGTGGGTTCCAGGCTTCGGCGGGACAGAGGAGCATGAATCCGGAAGGCCTTGTACTCCCGGATGAACTGGCAGGGAATCCGGGCGTCACCCTTCAGGCCCAGTCCAGGTTGTACCCCGATTTTTCAGTGGGGTTCGGGGCATTTTACAAAAATATGTATGGAGGGATTGCCTGCCACCACCTGCTTCAGCCCTATATGTCCCAGACCAGGGACCCGAACACAAGGTTGTCAAGAAGGTACACTGCACACCTGGGTGCCATGATCCCGGTGTATGAGAAGAGGCTGGGCAGGGAGGTAATGCAGCTCTCACCAAACATTGTATTCCTTCAGCAGGATATTTATCAACAGATCAATTACGGTCTTGAAGTGCTTTTCAGGAATCTGCTGGGGGGTATATGGTTCAGGCAGGACCTTTTGTTTTCATACGGTACTTTGATCTTCTCAGCAGGCTATGCCAGAGACCAATTCAGGTTCCGTTACAGTTACGATGCCAAATTATCATCTCCCGACTTGCTTATTCCAAGCATGGGGGCACACGAAATATCCATGAGTTTTGTTTTTAAAAACCTTCATAAATCCACAAAACCCAGGGCAATAAAAAGTCCTAAAATTTAGTTACCTTTGATAGAAGTTTTCTATATTAGTCAAGTTTATATTGTTAAAGAAAAACCTTTTAAGCCATGAAAATGATGATGAGAGTGGTTCCGGTTGTAATACTTGCCGTCCTGATTTTTGCAGGTTGCAGTAAAAGGGATACTACTTCTTCTGGCAAAGTTTCGACCACTACTGGCTGGGCATATAACGATCCGGAAAACGGTGGTTTTGAAGTGAAGACGGCAGTTGAACAGGAAGCAGGTCCTGGTCAGGTACTGATCGAGGGTGGAACATTCACCATGGGGAAAGTACAAGATGATGTACTGTACGAATGGAACAACATTCCACGCCGGGTTACTGTAAGTTCATTCTATATGGACAGGACTGAGATCAGGAATGTGGACTACAGGGAATATGTGCACTGGCTGGGCCGTGTGTTCGGCATGAACAACCCCCAGGTGGTCAGGGCTGCACTTCCCGATACGCTGGTATGGAGAGATCCCATGGCTTACAATGAGCCTTTTGTAGAATATTATTTCCGTCACCCCTCCTTCAATGAATACCCTGTCGTGGGTGTGGATTGGCTGCAGGCCAATGATTACTGTATCTGGAGAACGGATAGGGTAAATGAAATGGTCCTTGTTGACATGGGACACATTGAACTTTCCACCGATCAGCAGGATGAAAGGAATTTCAATACGGAAGCTTACGTTTTCGGACTCTATACGCCGAATATCATCGAACCGATACCGAGCCTGAATCCCAATGTGGAATCAAGGCTTGTGACGGTGGAAGACGGAATTCTCTTTCCAAAATACAGGCTTCCCACCGAAGCTGAATGGGAATTTGCCGCTCTGGGTCTGATCGGGAATACTGTTGAAGAACTGGTTTGGGAGCGCAGAACCTATCCTTGGGACGGACACACCGTTAGAAATGATGACCCAAGGAATATGGGTCTCATGCGTGCGAATTTCGTTCGTGGCAAGGGTGACCTGATGGGTATTGCCGGAAGCCTCAACGACGGAGGTTCCATAACGGTCCCTGTAACCTCTTACTGGGAGAACGATTACGGGCTCTATTGTATGGCAGGGAATGTGAACGAATGGGTTGCTGATGTTTACCGTGCCATGTCCTACGAGGACGTATCTGATTTCCGCCCCTATCGGGGGAACCAGTTCGATAAACTCTCCAAGGATGCCAACGGAAGTCCGGTTATTGACAGCCTGGGGCGGTTGAAGCGGGAGGCTATCACTGAAGCAGACGCAGAGGGAAGGTTCAATTACAGAAGGTCTGACTACAGGAACTACCTGGATGGAGATATGGAGTCGGTCCTCGAGTACGGAGAAAATGACCCTTCAAAATCTGATTTCAGAGATAACTCAGGGTCCATGTATGTGAGTGAAACCAACGACATGATGTCACTGATCAATGACAATGTGAGGGTGTATAAGGGCGGATCCTGGAAAGACAGGGCCTATTGGCTGAGTCCCGGAGAGAGAAGGTTCCTTCTTGAAACAGAGTCGAGAGACGACCTGGGATTCCGGTGTGCAATGACCAGGGTGGGAACACCTACAGGATTTTAAAGAATTCTTTTTAATGATAGTGAAGAGGCTGTTTCTTTCGGGAACAGCCTCTTTTTAGTTTAATGTGTAAGACCAATTCCCATGATCCTTGAAGCTTTGCACAGAGAGTTCATCCAATCGAAAGGCATCTGTACGGATACCCGGAAGGGAGCGGCGGGAACCCTTTTTTTTGCCCTCAAAGGGGAGCGGTTCGACGGGAACCGGTATGTGGCGGATGCGCTCAAAGCCGGTTGCCGCCTGGCCATCACTGAAACAGAATCACTGAAAGGAAAAACGGGGATTGTATACACTCCCTCACCATTGAAATTGTTACAGGATCTGGCTACATTTCACCGGCAATCTGTTTCACCTGAGGTGATTGCTATTACCGGTTCCAACGGGAAAACCACCACCAAGGAACTGATCTCTGCCATCCTGTCGAAAAAATTCAGTGTACTGGCCACCAGGGGCAACCTGAACAACCACATTGGTGTTCCACTTACCCTGCTTTCCCTGAAAGATGAGAATATGGCCGTCATTGAAATGGGTGCCAACCACCCGGGGGAGATCAGGACACTGGCCGGTATTGCTGCACCCGACGTGGGATTGATCACCAATGTGGGGAAGGCACACCTGGAAGGATTCGGATCAGTAGACGGAGTGGCCAACGCCAAGGGTGAACTGTTTGAATACCTGGCAGATGCGGGAGGGAAAGCAATTGTGGACGGACAGGATTCACTCCTCCTGGAGAAAGCTTCCCGGACCGGGGTGGATACCCTGGTGACCGGAAGGAAAGGTGATTTGCCGGTTGATGCAAAGATTACAGACCAGTCACCATTTCTGAAAGTTGAACTTGAAATTGAAGGAAAAAAACTGCTTGTCAATACCCATCTTGTGGGTGCCTATAATCTTCAGAACATCAGGTTGGCTGCTGCCACCGGATACAGGTATGGTGTACCTGCGGAAGAGATTGCAGCAGCAGTGGCATCATACCGTCCTGATAACCTGCGGTCCCAGGTGGTAGAAGGGGGAAAAAACCGGGTCATCCTTGATGCATATAATGCCAATCCCACCAGCATGCGCGAGGCTGTCCAGGGATTTTTTACCTATGCTTCCGGGCGCACCATGGTCATTCTTGGTGATATGGCTGAACTGGGCGATTCGGGGGATGAAGAGCACAGGGAGCTGGCCCGCTGGATCGGAACTCTGAATTTTGACAGGATATTGCTTGTGGGACCAATCTTTCACCGGATTGATAAACCTTCCCGGGCACTGGAAGTTTTCAGAGACAGAATTGAGCTGGAAAAATACCTTGTGTCTGAAAAACCAGAAGGCTACAATATCCTGATAAAGGGCAGCCGGGTGATGGAGCTAGAACGGCTGACTAAGTACTTAGTGCCCAGTGCCTAGTACTCAGTATGGGCACTGAGCACTGTGTACTGAGCACTGACCTGATCGGCCGCTCCACCGGCCATCTTACTGATATAAAAACCGCTTGATCTTGTGGGTGGGTGTCTTTTCGAAGGGCTTTACCTGAAGGATCATCATCTGAAGCTTTGAATTTCTGGCCACATGCTGGTTTACCCGGGCCATGATCTCATCGAGAATCTCGTCGGCTCGTGCCTGGACCAGCTTCTGGAATTCCGCAGCATTTTCTTTCAGGTGCTGGTATGTCTCTTCAACGCTTTCCGTATTCAGGTGTACACGTGCCACCAGTTTTCCCTTGTACTGCATGACCAGGGATTCGGTGACATGTTCCTCTTTGTTGATCACTGCTTCAATCTCTTCAGGGTAGATGTTCTCTCCGTTGGGACCCAGGATCATGTTTTTTAACCTGCCGCGGATGAAAATAATACCCTTACTGTCGATATACCCCAGGTCACCGGTACGAAAATATCCTTCACTGGTAAATACCTCCGAGGTCTTCTCAGGATCTTTGTAATAACCTTTCATGACATTGGGGCCGTTTACTACAATCTCCCCTTCATGTGTAACAGGATCGGGATGATCAATTTTCAGGTCAACTCCACTGAGCACAGTACCCACTGAACGGTAAACAGCATGAGCAGGATCAAACCCGGCTACCATGGGTGAAGTCTCCGTTAGTCCATAGCCTATGGCATACGGGAACCTGCCATCCACCAGGAATCTTTCCACCTGGGGGGAGAGCGGGGCCCCGCCCACTCCGAAGAAACGAACTTTCCCTCCAAAAAACTTCTCAAGCTTCTTTGCTGCAGTCCGGGAAAGGAACTTCCTTGCCGGAGCCACTTTCATCAGAGCACGCATGACAGGAGAACCGTAGAGCACTGGTTTGATCCTGGCTGCAAATATTTTTTCAATGATCAGGGGAACGGTCAGCAGGGTGGTGGGCTTATATTGCTGCAGTACAGGGGCCATCACGGATGCTGTGGGAGGCTTGTCCATATAGTGAATCTGAGCCCCGTTCAACAGAGGAACCACCAAGCCGATGGTACATTCATAGGTGTGAGCCAGGGGCAGCATGGATAAGAACCTGTCTGCAGGAACCACCACATGCGTGGACCTGGATTGTTTGGCATTGCTGAGGATGTTGCCGTGGCTCAGCATGACACCTTTGGACCTGCCTGTGGTACCTGATGTATAGATAATGGATGCCAGGTCATCGGGCTCTGCCTTGAAGAGAGCGTCCTCACCGGGGAAAGAATCATCCATTGGATTCAGCTTTTCAAGCATGCCAAGGGTTCCGGAAGGAACAATTGCCTTCCCGTTTTCCATGTCCAGGACCTGAAAATTGTCCATATTGATCACCAGTTCCAGGGAAGCTGGCAGTTTGCCTTCCAGCCTTGAGATCAGCTTCCCGGAAACGAAAACAGACTTTACCCCGGCATGGTCAAGGATTGAAAGGATCTCCGAATTACGAAAATCGGGAAGGATGGGGACCGTCGTGGCCCCGGAGGCCAGGATCCCGAAATAAGCAATGCTCCAGTGGGGCGTATTCTCACTGAGGATGGCTACCCGGTCACCTTTGGTTATCCCGGCACTGTGTAGCATGGAACCCAGGAACCTGGAAGCGTTTCCCAGTTCCTCGTAATTGTAGGAAGTACCATCCACACTTGCCACCGCCATGCTGGAACTGAACCTTTCTCCGTTGATTTTTACAATCTGAGGGAGGTTCACAATGGACTCCCAATGTTTTATCTCTTTCTGTTGCATACGAATTCTTTTCTCTCCCCTTTTACCATCATTGTCCCCGCCGGAGCGACCCGGTGGACCAGTTTAATTCTCCGAATTGTTTTCTCCCCCTGAGAAAAAAATCAGCAACGATGCTTCCCGGATAGATTCCGGATACAATAACGGGATTATTGTTCAAATTGTTGCGGTTGTTTGTCCCTCTATAAAAACCTTTCATCCCATAAAAGGATGCATGGGCTCTGATTACTGCCATGAAGTCGCGAAAATCGGCCCGCAGAAGGAACCGGAATGCTGAAATGCCATCCAGGATCATGCGTGAAAAAATGATTCGCCTCTTCCCGGCCAGGGGAAGGTTTTTATAGAGCAGCAACAGGTTGTTACGGAAATTAAAGTATGTTTTACGGGGGTTCCTGTAGTCCAGCGTACCACCTCCCACATGATAGATGGTGGAGGAGGGGATGAAGTAAATGGAATGCCCCATTCGTTTCAGCCTCCAGCAGAGATCAATCTCCTCCATATGTGCAAAAAACCGTTCATCCAGCCCGCCTGCCTTTTTGTACAGGTCGGCCCGGACCATCAGGCAGGCACCCGATGCCCAGAAGATCTCCGTCTCCTGGTCATACTGGCCCCTGTCCTCTTCCACATGGTCGAAGAGCCGGCCCCGGCAGAAAGGGTAACCAAAACGGTCGATGTATCCGCCGGCTGCTCCTGCATATTCAAAGTGGGTTTTCAGATTGAAATCCTTCACTTTCGGGGTACATAAACCGCATTCATGATGACTTTCCATAAACCTGATGAGGGGTTCCAGCCATCCGGCGGTGACTTCCACATCGGAATTAAGGAGAAGGAAGTATTTTGAATCAAGCTGCTCCAGGGCCCTGTTATAACCTCCTGTAAATCCGTAGTTCTGATCCAGGGGGATCAATCGGATGGAAGGATGGGTTGATTCCATGAACCGGATGGAGTCGTCGGTGGAGTTGTTATCAGCAACCACCACTTCGGCACCCTCCGCCTGGCTGTGCTCCAACACCGATGGCAAAAATTTTTCAAGGTACTTTTTACCGTTCCAGTTCAGAATGACAATGGAGACAAGGGTCATTTCTTCAACATGATTTTACTGGTGGCATTATAAAATTCTTTCTGAATTTTGCCATTGGAGCATACAATATCTTCGCGGAAAAGGACATGCTTATTGCCGTTAAAATCGGAAAAATCCCCTCCCGCTTCCTTTACAAGAAGGAGTCCTGCAGCAATATCCCAGGCATGAAGCCCGTATTCGTAGAATCCGTCATATCTTCCACAGGCCACATAAGCCATATCCGTGGCGGCTGATCCCAGGCGCCTCAGCCCGTGTGAATGATGCATGAAATAGTGGATGCTATCGATGAATTCGTCGAGATACCTGAAGTCGGTATAGGGGAATCCCGTTGCGATAAGAGACTGGTTGACTGTTTCCACATCGCTTACCCTGATGGGTTTGCCGTTAAGCCAGGCTCCTCCTCCTTTCCAGGAATAGAAGTACTCATCCAGGCCGAATTCGTAGATAATCCCTGCAACAACCTCTTCCTCCTCAATGAGTCCCACACTGATGGCAAAGGGGAAAACGCCATGTATGAAGTTGGTGGTTCCGTCGATGGGGTCGATGACCCAGTTATGGATCTTTCCCTTCTTGACGCTGGTCCCCTCTTCAGTTATAAAACCAGCCTCGGGAAACAGGGCGGAAAGGCCCCTGACCAGGATCTCTTCTGCCTGTTTGTCCACCTGGGTGACAAAATTATGTTCTCCCTTTACTTCTATTTTTATCCCTTCCCTGTTTTCGTGATGGCTGCGAACGAATATAGCAGCTTCCCTGACCACTTCAAGGGCAGCGGAACAGATACTCTGGTATTGATTTTCTCCGGTCATAGAAGCTGCAAAGTAAGCTAAAATATCAATATCCCAGAACCTCCAGAAGATCGGCTACCACAAAGGTGCTTCCTCCCGTAAAAATCATGTCATTTTCACCGGCTTTCTCCCGGGCTTCTTTGTAGGCTTCTTTTACAGACGGGAAATCCCTTCCGCTTAGTCCGTAAGCTGCAGCTTTTTCCCTGAGTATCAATGCATCCAGAGACCTGGGAGCTTTTGAACGGGTGAAGTAGTAATGAGCTTCCCGGGGCAGCAGGGGAAGGATGGTCCCCAGGTCTTTATCATTCACCACTCCCCAGACCATATGTAGCTCTTTCCACGGAGCCTGCATTACCTGGTCCATTGTTGCGGATATGCCGGCCTGGTTATGGGCAGTGTCGCAAATACTTTTGGGATTGGATCCCACAGTTTGCCATCTCCCCATGATCCCGGTGTTCCCGGTCACTTTTGTGAGGCCCTCCTGCACCGAAGTTTCAGACAGGTTCCAGCCCAATTCCCTGAGACAGTCAATGGCACTCAGGGCCGTGGCCACATTCTCCTTCTGATAGCCACCTGTAAGTCCGCAGCTCCAGGTTTCTGTTGAACCCTTTTGATGATTCTGAAACCTGATCAGGGAGGTTCCCTCCTGGTTCATGGTTTGGAAAAGCGGCTCACGGGCCTGGCGCGCCAGAAAAACAGAAGCTTTCAGCTCACGGGCCATGGAGAGGAGGACTTTCTCGGGTTCCCCTCCGGTTTGGCCTGCCACCAGTGGAATGCCGGGTTTGATGATCCCGCCTTTTTCCCTGGCGATGGAGGAGAGGTCGCTGCCCAGGAATTCCATATGATCCATGGAGATGTTGGTGATCACCGAAAGGAGCGGGGTAATGATGTTGGTAGAGTCCAGCCTCCCGCCCAGCCCGGTCTCGATGATGGCTATATCCACATCCTCCCGGGCAAAATGGTTAAAAGCCATGGCCACGGTCATTTCAAAGAAAGAGGGTGATATCTCCCTGATCATGGGTCTGTGGCTGTTGATGAAGCCCGTGACCTCCTCCTCCGGGATGGGTTGCCCGTTCACCCTGATCCTCTCCCTGAAATCGAGCAGGTGTGGTGAGGTGTACAGTCCGGTCTTAAACCCCGATTGCTGAAACACGGATGCAAGCATGTGGCTTACCGAACCCTTCCCGTTCGTGCCTGCCACATGAACGGAAGGAAAGCGCCGGTGAGGATGACCGAAATATTCATCCAGCCGGATCGCATTGTCCAGGTTGGCCTTGTACGCAGCCTTGCCCACTCTCTGGTACATGGGGAGGCTGCTGAAAAGAAATTCTATGGCTTCCTGGTAGTTCATAACTGTGTGTAAAACTTGCTCCAATGTGAATAATTCTCTGGCATGAGCGGAGCAAAAAAACCTAATTTAAGGCCGTGGTAAAGTTAACGTAAAGGAAGGGGATATGGCAGTTGCTGTGAAAAAAAACCGAAAGATCTTTGTGCTGGATACCAACGTTTTGCTGCATGACTACAAATGCATGCACAACTTTGATGAGCATGACATTATCGTACCCATCACTGTCCTCGAAGAGCTTGACAGGTTCAAGAAAGGCAATGACATGATCAATTATCATGCCCGGGAGTTTACCAGGGAGCTTGATAAACTGAGTGGGGATAAACTTTTTAACGGGGGATTGTCCCTGGGCCGCGGAAAAGGCAAGCTGAGTATCTGCACGGGGCAGGTTCCTTCAGCAAAGTTCTCCACTTCGTTCCCTGAGAATACGCCTGATCACCGGATTCTGGCCATTGCCGAACACCTTCACCTGAAAAATGCACCGGTGCGACCGGTTATCCTGATCACCAAGGATATCAATCTGAGGATGAAAGCCAAGTCCCTTGGAATCATGGCCCAGGATTACCACAACGATATGGTTCAGAACATTGAAGATATATACGAAAACGTGAAGTCCAGCGAGGTGACAGACCACTCTGTGATCTCTGATATGTATGAAACCATGGAGGGAGTACCCGTGAAGCGGTTCGGATTGGAAAAACCCCCGGTGGCGCATCAGTATTACATCTTCAGGAATGAGTCAAAAAGCGGCCTCGGGCATTATGATCCATTTAATATGGTGATCAACCGCGTGGAAAAAACACGCACCTACGGGATTGATCCGCGCAATGCCGAACAGACTTTTGCCCTTGATGCACTGGCCAGGCCGGAAATTCAGCTGGTGGCCCTGACCGGGAAAGCAGGGACAGGAAAGACCCTGCTGGCACTGGCAGCCGCCATCCACCAGCGAAAAATGTATACCCAGATATTCCTTGCCCGTCCTATTATTCCGCTGGCAAACAGAGATATCGGATACCTTCCGGGTGATGTGAATGAAAAGATCGGACCCTACATGCAGCCCCTTTTCGATAATCTGGCTGTCATCAAACAGAAGTTCAGGCAGCAGAGCAAGGAGTTCTCAAGGATTGAAGAGATGCAGCAGACCGATAAACTGGTGATCACACCCCTGGCATACATCAGGGGAAGAAGCCTTTCCAGGGTATTCTTTATTGTGGATGAAGCCCAGAACCTGACACCCCATGAGGTGAAAACCATCATCACCAGGGCGGGGGAAGGAACGAAAATGGTCTTTACGGGTGATATCCAGCAGATCGATTCACCTTACCTGGACACCAAATCAAACGGACTGACCTATCTGGCTGACCGGATGAAAGGACAGGATATCTTTGCGCATGTCCACCTGGTTAAAGGTGAGAGAAGTTACCTGGCCGACCTGGCCAGCAACCTGCTTTGATCATGGAACGGAAGCTGCTGATCATCCGCCACGGAAAATCCAGCTGGGATAACGAGGGACTGGATGACATTGACAGGCCTCTTGCCCAAAGGGGAATCAGAGATGCAGAGGAGATGGCCCGGCGGATCATGGCTCTGGGGCCTGTCCCCGACCAGGTTTTTGCCAGTCCCGCCAACAGGGCACTGAATACTGCCCGGATCATGAGCCGTGTTTGGAACATGGATCCGGGCTCCCTGCAAATCCATGAATCCCTTTACATGGGCCATACAAGCGAGATCAGCCAGGTGGTTGGCCAGGCCAGGGATGATGTGGCCAGGCTGGCCATTTTCGGTCACAATCCCTCCTTCACCATGTATGGAAACACTTTTCTGGATGATCCGCTGGACAACCTGCCTACTGCGGGGGTGGTCATTGTGACCCTGAACAGTAACAGCTGGCAGAAGTTGAAGAGGACGCAGGTGATACACTCCATGGTGGACTTTCCCAAAAGAAGAAGGTAGATCCATGTCGCTCATTGAAGTTACCTGCGCCATTATTGTTGATCACAGGAGGGTCCTGGCCACACAGCGAAGTGGTGAGATGCCGCATCCGTTTAAATGGGAGTTCCCGGGAGGAAAAGTCAGGGAGGGCGAATCGCCCGGGTTTTGCATCAAGCGCGAGATCATGGAGGAGTTGGGCGTGCAACTGGTGGTGGAAAGACGTCTGCCTTCGGTTGTCCATCACTATGAGAGCCATTCAGTGAAACTGATCCCTTTTATGGGAACCATCGGGGAGGCAGCCATTGTGCTTTCGGAACACCAACAATACCGTTGGATCGCCTGTGATGAACTGGACCAGGTGGATTGGCTGGAGGCGGACAAAGCGATCGCCGGGATGGTCCAAAGAATGATCTGTCAATAGATCACATCCCCGATCCGGTCAGCAATGTGAGTTAAGAATTCTCCCAGGGGTATTCCCACGCCATGGAAAAGTTCCCTGTTCACCTGTGTTCCTACAAAAAGAAGGAACAGGACATTGCTTACTGCATCGTCGTAATTCCCTTTGCGGGCATCTTTCATGGAGATGATGGTGTCGGGGACCGAAGTGGCTGCCGCAGAAAGTACCACCGTACTCGCCAGAAGCAGAAACCAGGCCCGGGATGTATTGATGGGTCTTTCCCTGAGTATGTTATGGGTGATATCCCCCAGGACAATGCGAAGCCAGATGGGTAATTTTCTATTCGGTACCGGCGTTTCAAACCCGGGATCCGCTTGGATTATTCAAAGTAAAGCCTGCGGGGGCTCTCCTCCAGGACTTCCCCAATGATGGCTGCCCCGTTCACCGATCCGGGTCCGTTCAGCTCATCCACCATCTGCTGCGCAAGGTCGGCGGGAACTGCCATGAGCAAGCCTCCCGATGTCTGCGCATCATGAACCAGCATTTTCATGGTGTAATTCACTCCCCTGGTAAAATGAACCGCATTACCGGTGAACTCCTGGTTGCGGAAAGAGGCACCGGGGATGCTCCCTTTTTCAAATATGGCAAATGCCCCGGGGAGCAGCGGGAGTTTCCCGGTATGAATCCTGAAACTCACTTTGCTGGCCCGGGCCATCTTCAGGGCGTGTCCTGCCAGTCCGAATCCGGTAATGTCTGTCATTCCTTTGACCTGGTATTTACCGGCGATCTTTTCACCCTCTTTGTTGAGGGACTTCATCTGATCCAGTGCAGCCCGGTAGTGCTGCCTGTCTGCCAGCCCGTTCTTCTGTCCGGATACAAGTGCCCCGGTCCCGATGGATTTGGTCAGCACCAGCCGGTCACCCGGCCGGGCACCTGCGTTGGTGATCAGTTTGTCAGGGTGCACGGTTCCGATCACGGCCAGGCCATATTTGGGGGGATGATCATCAATGGTATGCCCGCCAATGGTGAGTGCTCCGGCTTCCCGTACCCTGGCATCGCCTCCCCGGAGGATCTCCCCGAATACCTCGATGGGGATATGGTTCTGGGAAAACATCATCAGGTTCAGCGCCAGAAGGGGCGTTCCACCCATGGCATATACGTCCGAAAGGGCATTGACTGCCGCGATCTCCCCGAATTCAAAGGGATCGGAGCAGATGGGCGGGAAGAAATCGGTGGTAAAGATCAGTGCCGTAGTTTCATTGATCCGGTACACCCCTGCGTCGTCATGGGTATCCACATCCACCATCAGGTTGGGATCAAGGGAAACAGGCAGATCTTTCAACACCAGGGAAAGAAGGCCGGCCGGAAGCTTGGCCGAACAGCCCCCGTATTCAATGGTGGTAAGCAGATCAAACGTTTTTTTCATGGATAGACCACATGGCCTGCTGCGGCCAGCGTTTCGGTTATGGTTACCATGTTGGAGATCATCCCCACGCCGATTTCGTACTGGAGTCCGTAGTGGTCAATACAGGTACCACAAAGCATGATCCTGCATCCGAGTTCTTCCAGTTCAGAGAGTGAACTGCAAACCTGGGAATCTTTCATGGCCAGTTTCACACCTGCATTGTAAAGTATGACATGGGTGGGAAGGTGCTCCTGCAGTTTCAGGTTGTCCAGAAAGATTTCCATCAGCAGTTTGCCCAGGTCGGGATCGCCCCCGCCCATTTTGTCACTCTTCACACAGACCACATAATTGTTGCGCACAGCACTGGTTTCACAATAGAGGAAAGGATCTTCTCCACTCAGTGTCCCATGGGTCCGGGTGGTGGATATGGTATGGACTTTTCCAACTGAGTTAACCTCGGTTTCCGCTCCCTGGTCTCTCAGGTAATTGAGCATGTTCTTCAGAGAGGTCTCGTTATCGGTAATCACCCTCAGCTCTTCTCCCTCTGCTGCTTCCTGGAGCCCTTCTTTCAGCATGATCAACGGGCGCGGACAGGTGAGCCCTTTGGTATCAATCGTCTTCATCTTCATTGCTTATTCTGTTTCAAAATGCAAATTTATACAAATCCGGCTGAAGTATTCAGTTTTTTATACCTTGTCTTTTTATTGAGCCATGTCTGAAGACGAAACTTATGCTCTGGAGCCGCAACGTTGGGTAGAGAAGCATGGTGACTACCTGTTTAACTATGCCATAGTCAGGGTGAACGATCCCGAGAAGGCCGCGGACCTGGTGCAGGAGACCTTCCTGGCCGGGCTAAAGGCAAAAGATAATTTCAAGGGCCTGAGCACAGAGCGGACCTGGCTGATCTCCATTCTGAAAAGGAAGATCATTGATACATACCGGAAGCAATATGCCTCCAGGGAGTCCTCTCTGGAGGATTTTGAACAAGAGATTACTGACGGCGATTTTTACCGGACCGAAGATCCTTTCAGGGGGCACTGGCTGGAAGGCTCAGGTCCACATTCCCACTCCCTGATGCCAGAAGGAGAGTTGGAACAGGGGGAGCTGATGCAGATCATTCAGTGGTGCATCTCCAACCTGCCTCCCAACCTGGCTTCAGCCTTTATCATGAAGATGATTGATGAAGCCACCTCGGAGGAGGTTTGTAAGGAATTGGAAATCACGACGTCTAACCTGTGGGTCATGCTTCACAGGGCAAGATTGAAAATGAGAAAATGCGTCGAAACCAAATGGTTGAGATAAGATGTTCAGAAAAATGAAAAACCATATGATGGTATTCATGAGCAGGCGGATGATTGCCTGTGATGAAGCCAGTTTTCTTATCTCTTACAAAGAAGAAAACAAACTCGGTTTCAAGAAATGGTGGCAACTGAAGATGCACCTTCTCTCCTGTCATCTCTGCGTGAAATACGCAAAACAGATCCAACAGCTAAACCATATGGTATTGAATTACCGTGATGCGTGCAACAGTTCCGCGTGCCATCATCATCTCCCCACTGAGGCCGGGAAGAAGATCCAAAAGGTGATCAGCCGGGAGTTACATGCCAAATAGTTGTTAAAATCCGGACGAGTTGTAAGGGATTCCTTCTTTGTCCGTCAAATCCTCCAAACTCATTATTTATTTAAATCGTAACTCATGAAAACAGACAAAAAGATCTTTAAATCCGCATCTATATTTGCAGGTGCTTTGCTAACAAGCTCACTGGCTGCTGTTCCCGCAAGCGGAATGGATATCCTGGCTTACAATGACCTTGGATCAGGTTCACAGGTACGTACCCAGCTGGTGGAAATGAATGCAAACCAGGGAAGTTCATCCTCAGCCGCTGCCTATAAAATGGGAGAGGCCAAATGTGGTGAAGAAGCAAAGAAAGATGACAAGAGCGCCGAAACCAAAAAAGGCGATGCCGTAAAAGGTGAAGCTGCCAAAGAAGCTACGGCAGGTGAGGCCAAGAAAGTGGAAGCCAAGTGTGGTGAAGGCAAATGCGGAGAAGGTAAATGTGGAGAAGGTGATAAAAAAGATGTAAAAAAAGCTGAGTCAGAAAGTAAGGCTAAGGAAGCCAAATGTGGTGAAGGTAAATGTGGTTAATCTGACTTGGACCGGAGCCCCGTCATGAGCGCGGGGCTCCTCTTAAAAAGAACAATGAATGGAAAAGTAGGCATAGGACTCAGGCGTGACATTTCGGAAGAGATTCTGAACAGCAAACTGCTCACCCCCGATTTCCTGGAATTTGCCCCGGAGAACTGGATGGGCGTGGGCGGGAACTGGAACCGGACCAGGGAAAAGGCTGTGTCCATGTACCCCATCACCTGTCATGGCTTATCCCTGTCCCTGGGCAGCCCCGAGGAGCTTGACTGGGACTTTATCAAAGAGCTGAAGGTTTTCCTGGATGAAAACCAGGCAAAAATTTTTTCGGAACACCTGAGCTATACAAAGAGTCAGAATGCCCACCTCTACGACCTGCTGCCCATTCCCTTCCGAAAAGATGCTGTGGATCATGTCGTGGACAGGATCAGACAGGTGCAGGATTTCCTGGAACGGCCACTGGCCATTGAAAATGTCTCCTATTACACCCCGGTTGCAGCTGAAATGACTGAAGCCGAATTTGTATGTGAGATTGTGGACAGGGCAGATTGTCAGCTTCTTCTGGATGTGAACAATGTCTATGTGAATGCATTCAATCACGGGTATGATGCCAGGGAATACATCAGCCAGCTGCCCCTGGACAGGGTGGCTTATATCCACATGGCCGGGCATGAACAGGTTGCACCGGACCTGATCATTGACACACACGGTCAGCCCATCATTGACCCGGTGTATGATCTGTTTGAATGGACCATCGGAAAGATGAATCCTGTTCCGGTCCTGCTGGAAAGAGATTACAATTTCGAAGATCTGGATCAGCTTCAGGCAGAGCTGCTCCATTTGAAAAACATTATTAAAAAGAACTGGAGGGTTGAACATGCATCTGCATAAGGAAACGGCGCGGATCCAGGAGCAGTTCGGCACCTATTGCCGGACTGGAGTGGAAACCGGTCTGCCCGGTGTGACACCCGGCAGGATCCATCATTACCGGAGGCTGGTGAACAAGGTGGTCAGGGATGCGCTTGATTCAGCCTTCCCCATATCCCATGCGGCATTTGGTGAGGAGGCCTGGGACCTGTTGGTGCAGGATTTCTTTGTACATGGAGAACCCAAATCACCACAGTTGTGGAGGCTGCCCTTTGAGTTTTACCGGTACCATGCAAACAGGAAAACGGGGAAACAGATTCTGAAACCCTACCTGGATGATCTGCTCTATTTTGAATGGATGGAAATAGAGGTCTATAACATGCCCGACAGGACTTTTCCGGTATATGATGCCCGTGGAGATCTCCTGGGTGACAGGCTTGCATTAAACCCCGAGCTTGAGATCATCAGGCTGGAATACCCCGTACACATGCACCCTGCCGCAGAGACTCCGGGGATGAAAGGGGAATTTTTTGTGCTGATCTACCGCTCTCCCGAAACGGGCTATGTTCATTTCATGGACCTGCCGGCCATCAATATCTTTATACTTTCCAGCCTTCTGGAGGAGGATATCCCGGTCAATGAGATCAAGGGGGAGATTGCACGGACCACCGGCATTGAAAGTGGCAGGTACCTGGATGATGTGCTTAAAAAATTTATCGGTGACCTGATGGAAAAAAGAGTGATCCTCGGGTTCAAAAAGGAATAATTCAAAACTTATTGAAAATGAAAACCTTGTACAACAAATACGTAGAGGGAACAGGAAAATTACGTGATCTTTCGCTGTTGCTGTTCCGCCTGGTGCTGGCCTTCGGATTTTATGAACCTGCCATGATGAAAGTGAAGAATCTGGCCGGAGTGGCCGAATGGTTCGGCATCATGAATTACCCCATGCCAGGTGTAAGCGCCTTCCTGGCCATGCTTACTGAGGTGGGAGGGATCATCCTTCTGACCCTGGGACTCGGCACGAGAATCGTTGCCCTTCCCATGATGTTTGTGATGGTGGTGGCCACCTTCACGGTCCATATAGCCAATGGTTTCCCGGCAGGGGATAACGGTTTTGAGATTCCACTTTACTATTTCCTGATGCTGTTTGCCCTGGTGACATCCGGAGCGGGAAAATACAGTGTGGACCATCTGATTCGAAGGAAGAAATAGCGATAAAAGTGCATTTTCTATTTTGTGAATCCGTTGAGAACATCTATATTTGTGCCCGCAAATGGGGGCTTAGCTCAGCTGGTTCAGAGCACCTGCCTTACAAGCAGGGGGTCACTGGTTCGAATCCAGTAGCCCCCACAGCAAAATCAACCCGACCGGATTTCCGGTCGGGTTTTGTGTTTTATGGCGCTGTCCAAGCTGGGCTGATGGTTATTTAACGATCACTTTTTGGGTCAATATTTTTCCCTGATGCTCTATTATGATTACATAAATGCCAGGGGGAAGTCCCAGATTTTTCAGGTCTATCTCAAAGCTATAATCACTTCTGCCTGAAACAAATTCGGTGTTTATATAGACTGGCTGACCAAAGGTGTTTACAAGTGAAATATTTAATTGCCCTTGGGCCAGGGAAGAGGTTTCGAGTTTGATGAAGATCACATCCTCTGCAGGATTTGGACCCAGAGACAAAATTGTTATAAATTCGTTTGAAAGAATTCCGGCTGCATCCCGGGTTTCCATCACATCCCATTCGTCAAGTCCTACCGGTTGCTCCCCTCCCTCAATGAAGCTTGTAAATGGACTGATTACACCGTAGTTAACACTTAGTTCTATGATCTCATCCTTTATACTTTCAGCCAATTCCTGATTATATATGTTCAGATAATATTGTGATAGCAATTCATCAATTTTGACTTTGGCCCAGAGTTTCATTAAGAATTGATAATTATGGTTTGTAGTGTCAGATAATGCCAGGTCATACTGATAAACTACATCATTGGAAAAGGCAGTTCCTTTGAAGGTTATTGATATGGGGACTGCTTCGGAATAACGTCCGAACAACATCAGTTGATTTCCTTTA
>Ga0315535_1000304_pt1 | contig 34492 bp, 31 predicted proteins | sample SalMarSW160220MG_2_FD_203092 | JGI IMG/M metagenome (GOLD analysis project Ga0315535, IMG submission 203092) | Salt marsh sediment microbial communities from the Plum Island Ecosystem LTER, Massachusetts, United States - Salt Marsh Sediment SW1602-20 ... | reverse complement strand
ATATTGTCAGTATCGTTAGCCATGCAGGTGCAATCCTGACGTTCCTGCCAGTCAATAATTGCTGCACGACATTCGCGTGTACCTCGACGCCGGGCATTGCCTTGCCGTATGATGTAGGCACGAAGTAATCGTCATGCAGGTCTGGAGCGGTAGCTCCTATCAGGACGATCTTGTCATCAAATTCCGAATCAGCATACTTCCCGTCGAGCACGTCTGCAAAAGAGTATCTCCTGAAGCTCCCCGGTCTCCCGACGTAGTTCACGAGGAACCTGCTCTCCTTGACAAGAGGCTTCCTGATGTATTGCTCGATCACGGCGTGCGCGAAATGGCCGTAATCTCCGGATATGTCGGTGTTGACAGCCCTTGTCACGCCGTCGTTGTCTGTCACGACGTTTATGTAGCCGAGGCGTGCCGCTGCCTTCTTTATCTCGTCTATAGGCTCGATTATATCCTTGCCGGCGATCCTGTCGCCCTCCTGCTCGAACCTCGTGTATTCGACAGGCATCACCACATTGCCTGCTGAGGCCACGGCTGCGGCAAGTCCGGAATCCGCCCGGGCATCAGATGATTCAAAGAACGCGACATCGAAAGCTATCACTTTCGCTCCGCCGAGGTGGCCGAGCAGCTCTGTGAAGTTGCCTCTGTCCCAGGGCCACCTGCCTATCTCCTGTATGCTCCTGTCGTCGATGGCTATTATGACGATGTCATCGAGCGCATTCCCGCCTCCATACAGGAAGTCGCTCAGCTTTGCCTGTATGTTCGAATAGAATCCTGCGGAAAAGAGCAGGGAGATGAAAAGCGCGACCACGACTGCTATCGCGATGCAGGCGTCCCTCCTTGTCCATCGTGTCTTTCCAGACCTTTTTTCAGGATTGGCGCCTGGTCTTTTCGCGGGCAATTTGATTACCTGTCACTATTTGGTGTTGTCGATGATGGAGTTGTTGGCCTGTGCCTGCTTCTCTTCGGTATTCTGTGTAAGCACCTGATTCTCGTCTCGTTTTTGTACGACCCTGTTTATGTCGACTGCCTCTCCTGATGTCTCTATCAGGCCGCCCTTGTCCTTGTCTTGGCTTTCTCCTTCCATGGAGCGTACTTCTATCCAGTTCTGGTGGTCATCGTCAGTGCTTTCTCCTTCTTGCACTGTTACGTCTATCAGGCCGCCCTTGTCCTTGTCTTTGCTTTCACCGCCCAACATTCTTGTGTCCATGTCTGCTGATCCTGCGCCTGTGTTGAGCCCGGGCATCTCTTTATTGTATTCCTGTATCTCTTTTGTCAGCTTTGCGAACTTGTCGATTGATTCTGCAGGGAGTATTGTCTTCTCCTTCAGCTCCTCGACATTGAACTCGCCATTGTCTAGCCTGTTTATGTACCTCTGGACATCAGCGTCAGTCCATCCTTTTATCTTCTTGGCCAGCTCATATGTCGTCTTGTGCTTCTCTATCTCCTGCTGCCTGAGGTCCTTGAGCTGGTTAATCACGACTTTTTTGTTGGCGATGATTTCTTTCTTGTCCAACTCTGTGAAATTGACCAGCTTTGCAACACCAGCGGGCTTTATCACCTTGTGGCCCGGCTTGACCGTGAACTGCGCTCCTGCCATCTTGACATCGACTTCTCCATCCGAGACGCCTACGCTATCCATGTCCACCCAGAACTCTGTGCCGCGCACAGTCGCGACAGTTGTGGGCGTCTCGACCTCGAATCCCTTGATGCCCATGATGTTGGCGAACTTGTTCCAGGTGCTTCCTGAGCCCTGTTTCACTTTTACGTTGTCCTTGCTCAGGTCTGCTATCGTGACTTCTGTGTTCTCATCAAGATTGATTATGATGCTCTCGTACAGTATCAGCACTGCCTTGCCTTCCAGGGTCCTTACAGAATCATCCTCTGAAAGTTTCATGCCGTCTGTCGCAGGTACCCATCCATTGCCTGTATCCACCTCTACAGCGCCTTCCTCTACATTGAGGAACGCAACCCTTGTGCTGCTGCCCAGCATCACTGCTAGGCTTATCCCTATCAGCAGCACGACAGCCGCTATAGGTATACCTATCTTCAGCGCTTTGTTTGATTTTGACTTGTTTGTCATCATACCACCCGGATCATTGAATATAACTAGATAACAGCCTATAATCAAGCTTCATTTATAAATGTTTTTGGAGTGGGAATGCCCAAATGATGATGGTGCTGGTGGTATTGTCCTTTTTATACTCTCTAATGCCCGAAACCTTTATATAGCCAGAAAACCATAATATACCCTATATGGGGTGGATTAGATGGATGAAGAGGAATGTGAACCATTTGTTCCTGAAGTAAATGGTGAAGAGGAGTAACTGTTAAGGGTTGTCCATTCCAAGGTGGCTGTAATGGAAAAGACCATCGATCAGTTGAAGCTGGAAGCCGAGAGGGAGAGGGCAGAGCGCTATCTAGAGCGTTTCGGCATGATTCCTGAGGCAAAAGAGGTCAAGCCTCTGAAGGACCTCAACAACTAAGTTCTGCAGTGATGACAGTGATCTGACCTAGTTCTTGCTGTAATGACCACTAAGTACGTCATCCCGCATGTTCAACGAACTTCTTCCGCATAACCGGTATGACCACAAAGGCCAGCAGCGCGAGTATTATCGCAAGTGTCCAGAATCCTCTTGCAGGCATCATCCCGATCACATAGAGTGTGAGGGCGGCGATCATTATCGCTGCGAGTATGCCTGACAGTATCTTTATCGCTAGCGCAGGCACTGGTATTGACCTGTTCGCGACCGCGTCTATCTCCTTGAACTCCTGCTTGAACTCAGCTGCTTTTGTCTTGGCTTCTGTCTTGCGTGCTTTCTTTCTCTTGACCATCATTCCACCTTGTCGAACTCTGCGACGAACTCCTTGTCCTTTATCTTGATCTTCTTCTTGTGCTGGTGCATCTTCGCTGGCTCGTTGTGGGTTATGTTTATCTGCGTCGCACCTACTCTTTCCTTTACAGCATCAAACCATGGCTTCAGCGAAGCAACAGTCCCTTCGTCTGTCTTGACGAACAGTGATATCTTGTCTGTCTTGACGAGCCCTGCCTCTTTCCTCATGGCCTGGACCCTTCTCATCAGCTCTCTCGCGAACCCTTCTGCGTCGAGCTCCTCGTCCCTTTCCTTGTCCAGGTAGATGAAGCCGTTCCTGAACTCGCCTTCGGCATGCGTGTCAGGCACCTCGCGTTTCACGAGCAGGTGCTCTTTTGTGAGCTCGAACGAGTCCCCATTCACTTCAATCACGAACTTGCCGTCCTTCTCTATCTTCTTGAGTATTGACTCAGGGCTGGTCATGGCCATCTTCGCGACCACCTGCGGTGATTTCTCTCCGAAGGCAGGCCCGAACTTGGTGTAGTCTGCCTTGATCGAGGTCTTCAGCTCCTTGAATGATTCCTGTATGGTCAGCTCTTTCACGTTGGTCTGTGTCTTGATTATCTCTGACAGGTCCTGGACAGCCTGCTTGGCCTTCTCGTCGGATGTCACGACAAGGACTTCTTTCACAGGCCACCTGACTCCCAGCTGTGCCTTCTCCCTTGCGGACAGTATTCCCTGTATCACGGATTTCGCGACGTCGAACTTCTGCTCAAGGTCAGTGTCGATCAGCTTGTCGTCTGCAGAAGGCCATTCGAGGTCGTGCACGCTCTCCTGCTCGAGCCCGAACTCCTCTTTCAGGTCGAGGTATATGCTCTCTGTTACGAACGGGCAGACAGGCGACATTATCTTGACCACGTTGGTCATGCAGTGGTAGATTGTGCTGAGCACTGTCTTCTTCTCCTCGTCATTGTCGCTGTTCGCCTTGTCCCTTGTCATCTGTATGTATGTCCTGCTGAGCTCGAGGAAAAGATCCACGAGCGCTGAGGGTATCTCGTGCAGCAGGTACTTCTCGAACAGCTCTGTGACATTCTTCATCGTGGAGTGCGTCTTTGATAGTATGTATGCCTCTACCATCTCGAGCCTTTCGAGCCCGTCGATAGGGACTGGGTTTATGTCATGCAGCCTGCACTGCTCTATCAGGTAGTTCTTCATGTTCCACAGTATGGACAGGTTGCGGTGCCTGAGCTTGACCTCGTCCCAGCTGAAGTTCATGTCCTCGCCTACGCTTGTATTGATGGAGTACAGCCTCAGGGTATCCGCTCCGTACTTGTCCATGACCTCATAGGGTGAGATGATGTTTCCCAGCGACTTGCTCATCTTGACCCCTTCGATGTCTGTCACGAACCCGTGCATGTAGCATGTCCTGAATGCAGGCCGGTCAAGCGCAAGGAAGCTGCTGACCATGAGCAGGTTGAACCATCCCCTTATCTGGTCCTTGCCCTCTATTATGAAGTCTGCAGGGTAATACCGGTCATACAGCTCCTGCTTCTGAGGGTAGTCTAGTATGTTCCATGACAATGTTCCTGCATCTATCCACACGTCGAGCACGTCAGGTATGCGCCGCTTCTTGTCCCCGCATTCGCAGCTTATCTCCACTTCGTCTATCCATGGCTTGTGGAGGTTCTCTGGGCAGTGGCCTGCCTTCTCCTCAAGCTCTTTCGCGCTGCCTATCACGTCGTATCTGGAGCATGTGGGGCATTGCCATATCGGCACTGGCGTCCCCCAGTACCTCTGCTTCGTGATCGAGTTGTCGCGCAGGTTCTCGAGCCATGACCTGAACGCGTTCTTTGCGCTGTCAGGCACCCAGTATGTCTCCTCATTCGCCTTGACCATCCTCTCCTTGAGGTCCTCTGTCTTGAAGAACCATTGCTTTGTCGTCCTGAACACCACAGGGTTGTGGCATCTCTGGCAGTGGGCGTAGTCGTGCTCCACCTCTGTGGTTGCGATGAGTATCCCGTCTCTCTTCATCGCTTCTACGAACTTCTGGTCGTCCTTCTTTGCGGTGAGGCCTGAGAACTCTTCCATGTCTTCAGGGAAGACCCCGTCCTCGCGCAGGTTGTTGAACGCAGGTATGTTGTTCTTGTACCCTACCTCGTAGTCCTCTGGTCCGCATCCGGGAGCGCAGTGCACCAGCCCGGTGCCTGCCGAAGTGTCTACATATTCAGAGCTCAGGATAACTGTGTGGGTCTTGGGATGCTTTGCCTTGATCTCCTTGTAGTGCTCCCACTTGCCGTTCCAGGGGTGCTCGTACTCGAGCCCTTCGAGCTGCTCTCCCTTGAACTCGTCGAGTATCTCCAGCCTGTGCTCTGTGAAGTTCTGTATCACAGGCGCTGCGAGCGCTTTTGCGAGTATCCAGACCTCGTCGCCTACTTTCGCCTTGACATAGTCGAGCTCTGGATTGGCCATTATCGCCAGGTTGTACGCTATCGTCCACGGCGTTGTGGTCCATATGATCAGGTATTCCTTCTCTTTGTCTTTTACAGGGAACTTGACGAAGATGGAGTTCTCTTTCACTTCCTGGTATTCGCACTCGTGCTTTGCCATAGCTGTCTGGCAGTGCGCGCACCAGCTCATCGTCCTCAGGCCTTCGTAGAGCCTGTCGTTCTCGTGCGCCTTCTTGACGAGGAACCATTCCCCCTCTATGTATGAGTTCTCGATAGGGTAGCATGCGTTCTCGTAGTCCATCCACACGCCGAGCCTCCAGAGGTCCTTGTCCATCATCTTCGCCTTCTCGACGCTCCACTTGATGCATTCCTTGATGAACTCCTCGACACCGAACTTCTCGATGTCTTCCTTGTTCTTGAGCTTGTGCAGCGCCATCACCTTGTGCGCCGTCGGGAGGCCGTGCATGTCATAGGCTGCCCTGTCGAACACGTCAAGCCCGCGCATCCTCTTGTAGCGCAGCACCATGTCTTTCATGCAGTTGTTCCATGCCTGTCCCAGGTGGATCCTGCCTGACGTGTATGGCGGCCCCTGTATGAAGAAGAACTTCTCTTTTCCTTTGCCTTTCTTCTTTATGTTAGGATAGATATCATTCTCTTCCCAGAACTTTATCGTACCTTCCTCTACTTCCTTGAAATCATAGGATTGTTTCCTTGCTTTTGTCATGTAGTAAACACCTCGGATGTGTTTAGCACATGCGAGACCAGCAAAAAGAATTTTTGCGCTGCCTCGGATGTGTTTATCGGTTTCTTGTCAGAACACACGATGTGTATGCCTTTGAGAATAAGCAGTCATTTAAAAAGCTTTCCGTTAAATATTAATACCTGTTTAACCATATATACCGCGAGCGATGGGAGATGTCAGAACCTTATTTTCAAGTTCTAGGCATACCCTTGTGAGTTGTGCGTGAAAAAAGGAGAATGGTGATATAAGATGAGCAGGGCTCATGTCATTGCGCTGGAGATCAGGCAGTCCCACAGGTATGATATAAGCGGAGGGGTAGAGGTCAGCTCTTTTCTTGATGATGAGGCAAGGTCTGACAGGATGGTCAATGACCTGGACGGCATAATCAAGGCTACTGACAAGCTTATAGGGGGACCGCTGAGGAGGGAGCTGATCACCACTGTCAGCCTTGAGGAGATTTTCTCCCTTAAGAGGAAGAAGCGCGACAGGGAGATACCTGTCGTGATAGAGAATAAGCCATTCTATGTTGTTGATGAGGATAATGATGTCCATACACTGGCTGAATGGAGCGGGGAGGATAGGAAGGTCATGCTGAGGGTCAGCGAGCGGAACAGGAACATCCCTTTCAGGGATTTCATGCACGAGCTCGGCCATGGGATATACAAGTCGATATCACAGGAATACTTTGTGAAGTTCTCAGAGCTGTATTTCAGGCTATTGAACAAGTTCATCAGCAGGGTCTCTTCAGGGTATGATCACCTGATTGCAGCAGAGCGGATATGTTCACAGCAGTTCTTCCTGGATTCCGTGGACCCGAAAGAGCAGGGCTTCATCTGCTGGCAGGGCCTCGTCCACCAGGATTATGAGCCTTTTGACAGTGACAAGAGGGACATGTTCCACAGGGTCAGGAAGATACCTCGCATACATGCATCAAGGATACGGTTGGATCCTGAAGAGGCTTTCGCAGAGTTCTTCGCGTATTATCATCACCTGAGGAGGAGGCCTTTGCCCTACAAGATAGTGCCGGACCCTCAGCGTCCTAAACAGAAGAAGATGCAGAAGGACCTCTATGAGTTCGGTGCCAAGTACATGCGCCAGATAATCCGCTCTGCGAAGCCGCATAGCAGGAAAGAAAGGACGCTTGTATGATTGGAGAATTAGATGTGGTCTGCCTAGCGCCGCCTGTACACTCTTGCGCTGTAGTTCTTCCTTCTCTTTTTGTTGAGCCTGCTCTGGTGGTTCTTCGGGAAGCATCTCGAGTCGCGGTACTTGCCTTTGAGTATGTTCGTTGGTATGTAGATTCTCTCGCCTGGCTGCAGAGGGCTCTTGTCGTCGATGGATGTGCCGTTGCGCCTGCGTATCTTCTTGTAGTTGAGCGCGCTTCTCGTGTAGTTGTTCGCGATGTTCCACGGGCTGTCGTTCGGCCTGACCTTCACCCTCAGGTAGAGCTTGCCGTCGATGCTTGAGTATCTGAGGCCCCTGCACTTCCTTGGCCGGATGTAGGTAGACCTTTTCGGCTTTGGTATCTCCACAGCATCCTTTGCAGTCTCTGCTACGGCCGAATTGACTTTATCTGCTACATCCGCCTCTGCCTTCTTCTCTATGCCTGCTTTTTCCGGAACAATTGCCTCAGCCTCTATCTTGACTCCTGCATCTGCTCCTGCAACCGCCTCTGCTTCTATCTTTCCCTCAAGATCATTCGTTTCTTTCGCGTAAGCGTTATGTTTTATGGGTTCTTTTTGAGGATTATCTTTATTCTTCACCGGCTCCATCGGAACATCGATGATGTCATCGACACTTTTCATGACAGGCTTGCTCACCTCAAAGCCCTCATCAGCCTTTTCCGGGGCAGCTGTCTCTTGCTTGACATCAGGAACCGGCTCAGGCGCGGCCTTGACTGGCTCTGGTTTGTGTTCATATTTGGGTTTCTGCTCGACAGATTTTAGCTCTTCGATAGGTTTCTGCTCGACAGGCTTCGGCTTCTCCACAGGTATCTCAGCGACCTTCACCTTGATCTCTTCTTTCTTTACATCATCCGCGGGCTTCTGCATCCCGCATTTGTTGCCTTCATACCCTGCAATCTTCTGCCTGTATGCTTCAGCAGCTCTCCTCATGGAGCTGCCTGTCCTTCGCAGGGTATCATATGCAGCGCAGGAGTCTCCCGCCTTTTCAGCGAAACGCGGCCTTAGGTATGCTCCTATGCCTGCTTCAAGATCGTCATCTGGACTACGCGGGCCTTTTGCCCCGGGGCATATCAGCCCGTCGAACCATTTTATGCTCTCGAGGATCTTTTCCAGCCTGTACCTTACAGTCTCGGGGCAGGTCTTCCTGGGGCTGAACCTTGTCTCCTTGTTTATGATCGCCATCACATAAGGAGCGATATCTTCTGTGACATCCTGCCTGCTAAGCTCTGCCTTCACAGTCTCGTAAGCGCATGCCTCCCTGCTGTTCAGGGTGTGTCCGTTCCCATTGACCTGGTTCTGAGCGTAATGCCTTCTCGGTCTTGCTTCAGAAGTCGCAGTTGACAGCAGCATCGCAGCAAGCGCACCAGCGCCTACTGCAAACCCTATATTCCTGCCTAATCTGCCCAGAAAGCTATCTGTATCGCCCATGGTGCAAATAATCAGTGATTTCCCCTTTATAAAAGTTTCTCTTTTTAATCACTGTTTGGTGGCTAAAATAAGCTTTATAAAGCACCTTCCCATATACTCTGGACTGTGAAAGATGGGTGGTCAGGAGCGTTCTAAAAAGAGCAGTGCAAAGAATAAGCGCAAGCCCGCAAGGAAGCAGGTCGGCAAGCCGAACAGGATTGAATCAGCACTTCTCAAGAAAGTAAGCAGGCGCGACTTCATCAAGAAGGCTGCGATTGGAGCCGCAGGTGTCGGTGTCGCTGCATATGCATTGAGCCGCCTCAAGTTCTATGGCGGCAGTCATGACATGCGGGCAGAGTCCAACATATTCAAGGGTGACGCGCCGAAAGAGCCATGGAAGTGGTCAAAGGAAGCGCAGTATTACATGAACTTCGGGAAAGATACCCAATGCCTCCTCTGCCCGAACAGCTGCAGGCTGGAGCCGGGCGACAGGGGCATCTGCAGGGGACGTGTCAACATAGGCGGCACCATGTACTCGCTGGTATACGGCAATCCCTGCGCAGTGCATATCGACCCGATAGAGAAGAAGCCGTTGTTCCATTTCCTTCCCACGACAAAGTCATTCTCTATAGCTACTGCTGGCTGCAACCTTCGCTGCCTTAACTGCCAGAACTGGCAGATATCCCAGTTCCGTCCTGAAGACACTGAGAACTCAGAGATGTTCCCTGGCGCCGTGGTGCAGAACGCGATCGCAAGCAGCTCAAAGTCGATAGCTTACACCTACTCAGAGCCATCGACATTCTTCGAGTACATGTTCGACACTGCAAAGCTTGCGCATCAGCAGGGGCTGAAGAATGTCTGGGTCACTTCAGGATACATAAACCCTGAGCCTCTTGCAGAACTGTGCCAGTATCTCGACGCTGCGAACGTTGACCTGAAAAGCTTCTCGAACTCTATCTACTCCAAGCTCAATGGAGCGTCGCTTGACCCTGTGCTGCGCACATTGAAGCTGCTGAAAGAGAAGCAGAAATGGTTCGAGGTCACGTGGCTCGCTGTCCCGACCTGGACTGATGACATGGACATGATAAGGGAAGGGATGGAATGGTGCTACAAGAATCTTGGCCCTGATTACCCCGTGCATTTCTCGCGCTTCTCTCCGCTCTACAAGCTCACTAATCTGCCTTACACTTCCGTCTCAACATTGGAGAGCGCGAGGAAGGTCGCGATGGACGCCGGCCTGAAGTACGTCTACATAGGCAATGTGCCTGGCCATGACGCCGAGAACACCTACTGCCCTAAGTGCGGCGCGATAGTCATAGGAAGGAAAGGTTATTCCATCGACACGTCTAACTTCGAGGACGGACATTGCAGGAAGTGCGGCGAGAGCATAGCAGGTGTGTGGAAATGAGAAAGAAGAAAGCATCCGTGAAGAAAGAGGGGCGCGACACATTCTATATCTTGATGGCAGTCCTTATTGTTTGCGCGCTGATAGCTGCAGGAGTCAAGATGTTCTTTCTGCAGCCCAAGGAGATTCCTGTGCAGGAGAACGTCCGCAAGCCGTATGTCGCAGGCCAGTTCTATCCTGCGCAGGCAGGCACCCTCGACATAATGGTGGATTCGTTCCTCAAGCAGGCAGAGGACCGGCACCTCGGCGACATAAAGGCGATCATAGTGCCTCATGCAGGCTATATCTACTCTGGCCAGACCGCTGCCTGGGGCTTCAAGCAGCTGGAGTCTCAGAAAGACCGGATCAAGAAGGTATTCATAATGGGATCCAACCACGCCCAGGGCGCTGCTTTCCGCGGCATCTCCATCGCGAACTATACCCATTACGCGACCCCCCTCGGTAAGGTGAAGGTCTCTGCGTTGGCCGACAGCATGAGGAAAGAGAGCCCGTTCACCCTGAATGCGATAGCGCACACCTCACACATAATAGAAGTTGAGCTCCCCTTCCTCCAGAAGGTGCTCGACAATGATTTCGAGATCATCCCTATGGTCGCCAGCGGCCTTGACCAGGACATGATCAATGACGCTGCTAAGGTCATAAACGACAATCTTGATCCATCCTCCCTCCTTGTCGTGTCCTCTGACCTGAGCCATTACCATCCTTATGACGACGCAGTCAAGCTCGACACTGCGTGCATACAGCAGATAGAGCAGCAGAGCTTCACAGGCACTGCCGCTTGCGAGGCCTGCGGCACAGAAGCCATCCTGGTCCTGCTGCGTGTCTCGCAGATGAACGGCTGGAAAGCGAAGATAGTAGATTACAGGAACTCCGGCGACACTGCAGGAGACAAGGATTCTGTCGTGGGCTACAGCGCCATAGTGTTCTACACCGAGCCTGAGCAGTTCAGGGCAGAAGTGGTCAATGAGACCGAGCAGAAGTTCCTCACCAAGCTGGCGCGAGACACTGTCGATATGTATGTCAAAGACAAGAAGACGCCAGAGGTAGATGAGGCAGACCTCACAGGCTCATTGAAGGAGGTGCGCGGCTGCTTCGTGACGCTGAACAAGGAGGGAAATCTCCGGGGCTGCATCGGCCACATCATCCCCCAGCGGCCTTTGTGGGAGTGCGTTGTCGAGAACGCGGTGAACGCTGCGACTGCCGACCCGCGATTCATGCCTGTCACTCCTGACGAGCTTGATGATATCGATATCGAAGTAAGCGTCCTCACATTGCCTCAAGACCTAAACTACGATTCGCCAGAATCACTTCTCGCACAGCTCCGCCCTGGCATCGACGGAGTGGTCCTCCGCTCGGGCTTCCTCACTTCTACATTCCTGCCTCAGGTCTGGGACATGTTCCCATCGAAAGAATCCTTCCTCCAGGCGCTCTGCCAGAAGCAGGGCAGCCCATCAGACTGCTGGAAAGAGGCAAAGGTAAGCACATATCAGGCGCAGGTGTTCAGGGAGTGATCACTTCCCCCTCATTCATCTCGCCGCAACAAAATATTCTTTATGGGAAGACATCTCGTCCGCACCGATGAAATCAACCTTTTTTTCCTCAGCAGAACCTGCTAACAAATACATTGCCTCTTTATTCCTCTCACACCCCTTTTTCCATCTATCAAGAATTCCATGATGTATTTAAGGGTTGTGTTGTGTTTAAAAAGAATTCAATCCTTGCCTTCCCATTCCTTGTAGAACCTGTCTAAGTACTCTTCCATGAACCTGTGCCGTCCTTCTGCTATCCTCTTTCCTGTCTCTGTGTTCATGAGGTCTTTCAGCAGGAGCAGCTTCTCGTAGAAGTGATTGATCGTATGGCCGTCCGCTTTCATGTATCTCTCTGAGGTCAGCTCCTTGTCATGCGGTGTGTCAGGTTCATATAGCACGCGCCCTTTCTTTCCGCCGAACGCAAAGCATCTCGCTATGCCTATCGCGCCTATAGCATCCAGCCTGTCTGCGTCCTGCACGACCTTGCCTTCATTGCTCAGCTCGCGCCTCTGGCCTATGTTGTCTGTGAAGCTCATGTTCCTGATGACGTGAAGCACCTTTTCCTGTGTGTCTTCATCCACTCCTTGCTTCATCATCCAGGCCTTGGCATTCTTCTTGTCATCGCTGTGCTCTCCTGTTATCTTGAAGTCATCAAGGTCATGCAATAGCGCTGTCATCTCTACGATGAACATGTCGGCTTCCTCTTGCTTGCCTATATGTATAGAATTCTTCCACACCCTGTAGATGTGCCACCAGTCATGGCCTGAGCTCTCTCCGGAAAGCGCCTCTTTGACATGGTCTGCTGTTTTCTGGATTATGCTGCCCTTATCCATTTTTCAGGAAGAATGACTAATCAGTGAATATCCTGTGCTTCTCCTTGCCCTCGAGCTCCAGTATTATCCTTCGCATCACTGTCTTCTCAGGGTCGGGTATCAGCTTCACCCTTATCTTCAGGTCTTCGAATGACTCGAAAGGCTTGTCTTTCCTTGCCTCGATTATCGCGTTCATGTGCTTCTTGCCCAGCCCTGGCAACAGTTCAAGCTGATGCATACGGATAGTGATCGGCTGCGCCCTGTTGAAGAAATCCACGAATTCCTTTTCCCGCGCCTTGACAAGCTCCTTGATGACGATCTCCAGTGTGGATACGCCTGTGTTGGTTATCTTGTCATACTGCAGACGACCTAATATATGATGTATCTGCTCCCGTTTGCCTTCCCCGATGTATACCTCTTCACTAGGCTGCAGAAATATGCCCTTCTTCGGGCAGAGTTCGAGTAGTGTGAATCGCTTCTTGCCTATGGCCTGCACTACAGGAGTCTTGATATGGCTTGGCCTGTTGTCGAAAGGGTAGCCGTTCGGCAGGAAATCAAGCACGATTGCCTGCTCTTCCTTCTCCTTGTGCATAGGTTCCATATTCCTTCTCCAATAGCTGGATCATTTCTTGATGAATTCTTGTATTGCATCTGCGATCTTCTTCATGTTCTCTTTTGTCACTGTTATCGTGTAGCCCTGCAGGACCATCTTCACCTCTTCCGGACTCGTGGGAAGTATGTCCGCGAGCTTCACCATGTGCTCTGGCCTGAGCCTGGGGACGTCAAGCCCCTCAAGCTTCTTGATGAGGTCTTTCGCTTCCTTTTCCTTGAGCACCTCGAACTGGTTGAGGTACTCTTCTGTCTTCTCTGCCCTGAAGTTGAGCGCCTCATCCCTCTTCTTGATGTTCTTGAGCTCTTCTTTCAGCTCTGCCATGGTTATAGGCTCTTCCGTTACTATCTCTGGATTTGTCATTCACTACACCCCATGAGTGTTATCAAAGCTTCTTCAGGTGCACCGGGTGCACTATCAGCAGCTTGTCCTTGTCGTGGTCCTTTATGGCCACGTTGTAGCAGTTGCCTTTCTTGCCCTTCACGATTCCTACCAGTCCATGGTATCTTGGGAAATACATGCCTTTCTGGTATGCAGGCTCTGCTATTAGCTTTACCTTGTCTCCTTCATCAAGTTTCTGGAAGAAACTTCTCTGGCTTACCTTGCCTTTCTCCCTTACGTTCTTCTGGAGCTTGTACCTTGTCCGTCTCCTGAAACCACCCGTTCTCTGTACCATTTTAACACCTTATAATCTATATGGAACTATTGCAATTACTACGGTTAAACTTACAGTTGTATAAAAAGGTTTTGCTTTTTAAATGGCCTGTATCCCTTAAAATTACCTATCCCAGAATACTAACAGATCTTCCTTAAAACGAAAGGTTTAAATACTTTAATAACAGGTATTTGCTGTGTAATATGGGGACTTAGTGAGTTTGACCGCTCCCAATCATATTCCACTGCAAAAATAGGAGGCAAGACCATGAGGAGGCTAATAGGAAAGATAAAAGCTAAGTTTTCTGGTTCTGATGATTTCGAGCTGCCTGGAGAGGGGGATGAAGGATATGTCGAGATCCCTCCTGAAGGCATTGCGCCAGCATCCAGACAGAAGATCACTGTGCGACCTTTCGTGATTGAAGACTTCAGCGACATCAAGCCGATACTAGATTCATTGAGGGAAGGCTACACCATCAGCCTTGTGAACATCAGGCCGCTCAAGGACAAGGACCTGGTTGAGCTCAAGCGCGCGATCAACAAGCTGAAGAAGACATGCGAGGCAGTAGAGGGCGACATCGCTGGTTTCGGCGATGACTGGATAGCGCTTACTCCCTCATTCGCGCAGATATACAGGGAGATGGCAGCAGGAGCCCACAGCGAGATGACTGACGCTCCAGGCGACGACCTGTAAATCTTTTTTATTCAGCTCCTTTTTCTTTGATTTCCTCTTTCTTGCAGCAGCTCCACGACCGTAGCCGCCAATTAGCACGCTAACGGCTTTAGACAAAGTATCAATAATCAATTAGCCTTCGGCAGAATAAATGGCACAGAGAGTCAGGCGTGCGTGGCGGCACGAGAGCTTTTCTGAGCAAAGCGAAGAAAAGCGGAGTAGGGCGTGGAGCTGCTGACTTCGTGAAGGAAAACAGGACAGGCCTTGGCTTTGCGTCATAAAAAACACAACGAACCCCGTCACAAAACCGAATCAAAAGGTTTTTAAATTTTTCTTACCTCTTACTGTGTCATGGGAGAACCCGAGACACTTCAAGGTGAGATGTGCCCTTTCTGCCACACCCCCAACCTGGCATTGCGCGAAGAGGAAGTAGAAATCCCTTACTTCGGCAAGGTGTTCCTTTTCAGCATGAGCTGCACGAACTGCAAGTACCACAAGTCAGACGTTGAGTGCGCAGAGCAGAAGCCTGCTTCGAGATTCTCTATTGACATAGATTCTGAGGATGACATGAAGATCCGCGTCGTGCGTTCCTCAGAAGGGACCATCCGCATACCGCGCATCGGCTCGATAGAGCCGGGCCCTGCCGCCAACGGCTTCATCAGCAATGTCGAAGGCGTGCTGCAGCGCATCAAGGACCAGGTCGAGCATGTACGCGATGAGGAGGAAGACGACGCGATAAAGAAGAAGTGCAAGAACATGATAAAGAAGCTGAACAAGGTCATGTGGGGCCAGGAGAAGGTGAAGCTTGTCATCGAGGACCCTACAGGCAATTCAGCGATTATTTCTGAGAAGGCGGTCAAGTCGAAGCTTTAGACAGAAATTATTTCTGCGGCACGTATTCCTTCTGCATATCATCATAACCCAGCTCGACAAGTTTCTTATTCACGCTCTTTTTTCCTGCGAAGCCGAAGTCCCTGTCAAACTCCACCCTGTGCACCAATGTCTTGCCTTTAGAATCAGCTACCTGCTGCAGTTTCCTGTCTACCTCCTCAAGCATCCTCTCCTCGAAACCGAGGCCGTATGCCTTTGACTCGTATCTCGATGTCGCGACCAGCGTCCCTTCCTTCTCTTCCACTGAGATGTCATACCTGCAGGTCTCCTTTGTTATGCTTTCGTCTTTTCTCACGTTGCCGATGATGGTCAGTCCGCGGTCATCTTCATTCCCATCTATCTCAAAGCTCTTCTTCTTGAAGTATTGTGAAGGCACTGATGGCTTCACCCCTTTCTTCGCTTCCCTGCAGAGCACGTCCCCGTTCGGGTCAAGCACATTGTACTGGCATGAGCCGCAGTGCGTATGGTTCGGAGCGAACCGCTCCTTCTGGATCTCATCCAGGAACTGCACCACCACCCTCATGAACAGGTCAAGGTCATCATCGCTCCTGTGCGTCTCTGACATCTCTGCCTCTGTCGCGTTGAAGTGCCTGTATGTCACGTCAGGGCTGATGGTCATCCTCTTACCGTCCCACATGTCAGCTATCTTGTCGTCTATCCTGAGCTTGAGCCTGTAGAACGGAGTCTCATGCACTGCTCTGCAGAATCCCAGCAGTCTGAGCGTCACGAGCGAGCTCGTGTCTATGTCATTGCTCCTCTTGTCGAACTTCTCGTCAAGGTTGAATCCCCATATGGTGGGATCATCGATTATCATCCCCTCCCTGACTTCAGGGAACCTGACATTGAAGAGCAGCCCTCTGTACTCGAAGGTCTCTGTCGTGTTCATGAATCCGAGTATGGGCGCGCCTTGCTCGATTACAAAATTATAGTAATTCATACCCGCCTTCATGAGCTGCTTTCCTGCAATGCCTTCCTGACCCTTGAAGCTCCACACCAGCGGGCTTCCTGCGTACTTGCCATTACCGACGAAATATGCCCATTTGCCCCGCAATGAGTTGCCGAACGCCTCCGCTGAATTGTTGGCGAGGTGCGTGCGCAGCTCCTCTCCTGTCATCTCCTCTGCCATCTTGAGGTCAGGTCCTGCGCGCGTCTGGTAAGGGAAAAGCCTTCCTTTCTTGGGATCCTTGAGGTTGAACAATGCCTTCCTGGCCTGCTGGAACATGAGCGCCTGCGCCGCGAATCCTGATTTCGGCGCTTTTGTCAATCCGATGTGCTTCTTGAGAAAGTATGAGTAAGGACACCTGTAGAATGATCTCAGGTCTGCCTCTGTTATAACTCCGTCTATGTCGTCCTTCTGCTTCTCGTATATGTTGATGTACAGCCTGCCTTCGAACAGGTCGTCAAGTGTCAGTTTCTCGCTCATATTCCTTTCCTTCTAAGATATTCCCGCTACTACTCGAGCAGGAACTGCTCCCCTATGTTGGGCACGATCACGTTCAGGTGCTTCGCGACATCTTCGGGGAAATCATTGGGGTGCATGGCGTGGTACACGACGATGGTCGTCTCCTTGCCGAACCTGCTGAATACCTCCCTGTTCTCCCTCCTGTTGAGGTGTCCTGTGATGTGCACCTGGTGCATCCTCTGTACTATCGAGGGTGTGAGGTGGTCTGGCTGCGGCCCCTCATACATGCCGAACCTCTTGAGTATGTTTATCTGCCTGTCCTCCTGTATCTCCATCTCCTTTGTCCATGGCCCTGGATGGGATCGTATGAATATGCTGTTCGCAGGAGGCCTCACCTCCTCGAATATCTCTATCATGTTGTTGAACGGCATCAGCACGAGGAACTTGTCAGGGTATTTACTGATGTCCTCAAGTGTCACCCTCTGCCTGCACTTCTTGTTGCCCCCTTCCATCTCGAGCCCTTCGAAAAGCTTCATCTGGCGAGGGTCGCTCTTCTTCGCGCCCTCGCTCCACCGCTGCCATCTCAGGAACTGCCGTTCCCAGTAGTAGTAGTCTGATTCGGCCATGTCATCGGGGAAGTCTTCCCTGTCCAGCAGGCCTTTCCTCTTGCGCGGCAGGAGCACTGCGATGTTCGGGTCGTCAATTAAGGGATAGCCGTACTCTCCGTCGAACTCCTTGAGATAGACCATCTGCGCAGGCGTGACGCACAGCGTCCTTCCGGTCGCCTTCGCTGCCATGTGCATTGAGGTCAGCCTGTCGAGGTCCCTGGGCGGCATGGCCACGGATGCGAATGTCCTGCCGCGCACCAGCTCTGCGACCTTCATCGCCACGTCATCCTCTGTGCCGTTGTGGTCGAAGTGGAGCAGCGATCCTTCCCAGAAAAGATATCTTACTTTCTGCTCGAGAAGCGCATCTATGAACCTCTCTGTTTCTGCCCTTCTCCTGCCGCGGAGCCTTATGTCTCCGCTCACGCCTATCTTGCCTGCTGATGTGTCGAAGATGAATCCGCAGGATCCCGGAAGCGAGTGGTCTACAGGGTATGCTGTGCACTCGATGTTGCCGACCTTGAATGTGTCGTAGTCCCCGAATGTGTTTATGTCCCTGCCCATCACTGCCTTGAGCCCTGTCACGAACTTCTTGTTTCCCTCGTTGTTGTTCACCACAGACAGCTGGTCTATCAGGTCCACGAACTGGTTCAGTGACTTGCCGCTCAGGTACTGCCAGATGTAGCCCATCCTTTTGGCGACCCTGTGCATGTGTACCTTTGCGTCATGCCTCGCGAGAGTGAGCCCACCCATGTGATCGTAATGAGGGTGCGTGATGACTATCTCAAGCTCAGGAGTTCCGCCGACTTGCATGCCCCTGTGCCTCTGGTAGTCATGCCTGAGTATATCTTCAAGACCTGAGTACAGGTTGAGGAATTCAGAGATGGCAAGATACTGGAATGACTTTGGGCTGTATGGGAAGCCGTAGTATTGGCTTGTGTGGTCAGGCCTCTGGCCGCAGTCAAGAAGGAAGCTTGTCAGTGCATTGCGGTCATAGAACATCCCCTGGACTCCTCCAAGCTCTCCGTCCTTATAGTCCCCTGCGCCTCCATAGAATGTGCACTCTACAGCCATGTCTAACCCCCTGAAATAATGGGTGATGTGAAGATCATTACAATATGTCCGCTATGTCTATCTCAGGGTTCCTCTCCCCTTTCTTGAGGAACTCTGCGCTGAAGTATCTCCTTTTTCCGATGACCATCTTTACCAGTTGGGTCAGGCCATTGCTTTCTTCGTCTAGATACGGGTCATCTATCTGCCAGGGGTCACCGACAAAGACTATCTTTGATTTCTCTCCGAGTCGTGTGGCCAGTGATTTCACTATATGGGGTGTCAGGTTCTGCGCCTCATCAACCACGATGAACACCCGGGGCAATGACCTGCCTCTTAGGTATGTTGGCGTCCTAAGGTCTATATGCCCTGCCCGTATCTCTTCCATGTATGACTCTTCATCCCATCTGTCCTCGACCTTGCCATAATCGAATATGACTGCGAGGTTGTCATGTATCGCGTCCATGAACGGGCTTTCTTTCTCCTCCAGTGATCCTGGAAGGTAACCCAGATCCTTCCCTCCCATCACTGTCGTGGGCCTGACCACTATCATCTTCCTGTACCTCTCCTGATGGAGTATCTGCTGGACTCCTGCTGCAAGAGACAATAATGTCTTGCCAGTCCCTGCTTTTGAGAGTATGGACACTACCTTTATCGATGGGTCAAGGAGGGCGTCGAAGGCCAAGGTCTGTTCCAGGTTCCTTGCTTTTATGGATGCCACGCTCATCGACCGTCCATAGACAAGCCTTCTTACAGTGGTGCCTGATTCGTATCTTACAAGTACGGTCTGTTTGTCGTTGCTGAATGACTTAAGCACGATGCCCTGATTCATGAATGGCTGCAGTTGTTCTATCTCCTTCCTGGAGTCTATCAGGTCTATCTGTTCACCTGGTTTGCGATCGTATATGCTGTCTATGATATCACCAGGCATGTAGATCTCACTGATGCTGTTCTTTTTGAATATGTGCTCCAGGGTGTGCCCTTTCTTGTCATATTTGTAGTCTTCGCATGGGACGTCATAGCCATCGGCGATTATTCTTAGGTTGATGTCCTTTGTGACGAGTATTGCTTCATGTCCGCCTTCACTCAGCTTATTTGTTATTTCAAGACACAGGTTATCTACGCCTTCAGGACCGTCCAGTGACAGGCCCAGTTCTGATCCTATCTTCTCGCTGAAGACATACAGCTTTCCGGTGGATCCCTCGCCGATATCGACTCCTTTGTTCAGTGAGCTTCCTTCTTCCTTTGCCTTCACCCTCAGCTTTTCCAGCCTTCTTCCTGCTTCCCTCGCGCCTGCACCTCTTTCAGACGGCTCTTTCTTGAACCTATCCATCTCTCTTATGCATGCGCTGGGTATGTAGACATCGTGTTCATGGAACTTATAGAGGCAGTCCGGGTCGTGCACGAGCACGTTCGTGTCAAGCACGTACCGTTTTTTGTTTTCATCACTCATTGGCATCCCTCTTGTACCCTTCTTTTGCCAGCTCTTCCAGCATCTTCCCTTTAAGTTCCACGACATCGCCCAACAGGCCTTTTCTTTCCAGCTCTTCGACCATTCTGAGCATTATCATGTCATATTCCCTGTGCACTCTCCAGTGCATCTTCTTCCCTATCCCGTTGAGTTTCTTGAGATTGACATATTCCTGCGCGCCTTTCTTCACTCCAAGCCCTATAGCCTCAAGCACAGGATCTTCACTCAGGTCTGTGTTGCCCGAGTTCAGGGAAAGCACCGACTGCACAAGGTCTTCTGCAAATACGTTTGGGTAATTGATGCCCATTCGCCCCAGGAAGCTTTCCGCAGCACCAGGGTGCATATCGACAAGCCTGTAGGGACTCTCGACATCGGCCACTGATTCATCTCTTGTCTTCCTGTAATGCTCGATGCTCTTCAGGACATTATAGAATTCGATCCTTATGTGCGCCTGTATCTCGTTCTTCTTGCGCGCCATCTGCCTTATCTGGACCCTGTCAGTTATCTCTTCTATGCGGAGAGGCAGGGGAAGCGACATGATCTTGACTGAGAACAGCTTACCGATGTCCGGGTTGGTCCATCTGGCATGCAGATTATTCTCCATGAGGAAGTAAGGGTCCTGAAGGCCTGATACATAGACTATGAGGTTCTTCCTTTTTGCCTTTGTTTCTTCCCTATCGTATTGGTTTTCCACAGGATACGCCCCTTGCCGTCTCTATGCATATTTTTAATGGATTGTTTTATTTAAACCTATTCTTCGTACCAGGTTGGTGACGAAACATGTCGCGCCACTGCCGCCTGGCGAACTTTCAGCCAAAGAAGTGGGGATTATCGCAGTTCAGCTGGCAGAAACAGCAGGATGTGCGACAGCGAGCGCGTTGCTGCGCTGTTTGTTTTCATCAACTATATCCGCAATATATTTAAATGAAAGCATAGCCTGGAATGTTATCATCGGAGGTGGTCTGTTTGGTTAAGATAGGCATCATAGGCGGTTCCGGATTGGACAATCCTGATATTCTCAAGGAAGCTAAAGACATAGAGCTCACTACAAAGTATGGCAAGCCCAGCTCCCCTCTGAAGCAGGGGAAGATCGCAGGCGTCGATGTCATACTTCTTGCGAGGCATGGAAGGGAGCACACCATCCCTCCGACCCAGGTCAATTTCCGCGCAAACATCCAGGCGTTGAAAGAGGCAGGATGCACCCACATCCTCGCGACAACCGCGGTCGGCAGCCTGAAGCAGGAGATCGGAAGGGGCGACTTTGTGATAATAGACCAGTTCATTGACTTCACGCGCCTGAGGAAGCTGACGTTCCATGACACCTTCGAGCCGCACAAGCCTGTCCATACTCCGATGGCAGAGCCGTTCAACAAGGACCTGCGGAACATACTGAACCGCACCTGCGAGGAGCTTCAACTCAAGCATCATGAGAAAGGCACAGTAGTCACTATTGAGGGCCCCCGTTTCAGCACAAAGGCAGAGAGCCATATGTTCCGCGCATGGGGCGCTGACATAATCAACATGAGCATAGCGCCTGAAGCGATACTCGCGAACGAGGCAGGCATCCCTTATGCAGCAGTCGCGATGAGCACTGATTATGACTGCTGGAAAGAGGATGAAAAGCCTGTGACCTGGGAAGAGATACTGAAGGTGTTCAAGCAGAATGTCGAGAAGGTTACAAGGCTGCTTACCGCATCAATATCAAGAATCAATTGAGATAGGTGTAAAAAATGAAAGTATTTTTGGCATGCAGCAAGCATTTTTATGGTAGGATACCTCAGATAAAGAAATTCCTTGAAAGCAAGGGTCATTCAATCATATTGCCCAATAGTTTCGACGAGCCTTTCAAGGAGGAAGAGATGAAGGGTTTGGGTGATGAGGAGCATGCTGGATGGAAGCGTATGATGCTGAAGAAAGATGAGAACAACATCCGTCCATGTGATGCGGTTCTTGTGCTTAACTATGAGAAGAACGGCCAGAAGAATTACATAGGCGGCGCTACGTTTTTGGAGATCCATAAGGCTTTTGAGCTGGAGAAGAAGATATTTCTGATGAACCCGATACCTGATAACATATTTGCTGATGAGCTTAAGGGTATGGGTCCTATTGTATTGGATGAGAATCTTGACAAGGTGGTATGAATGGATGATATCAAATCAAGGATAAGGACGATACCTGATTTCCCTAAGCAGGGGATAATGTTCCGCGACATAACCACGCTGTTGAAGGACGCGCAGGGCTTCCGGAAGGTGATTGACGAGTTCGTGCAGCGCTACACAGGTGCGGATATCGACGTCATCGTCGGTTTGGAGGCTAGGGGCTTCATCCTCGGCGGCGCGATAGCGCACCAGCTGGGCAAGGGCTTTGTCCCCATAAGGAAAGCCGGCAAGCTGCCTGGCAGGACAGAGCAGCACGAGTACGAATTGGAATACGGCACAGACAAGATCGAGGTCCATGTCGATGCGATATCCAAGGGCGATAAGGTCCTCATCGTGGACGACCTGCTCGCCACAGGAGGCACTTGCCTTGCTGCAGCAGCTCTCGTCGAGAAGCTTGGCGGAGACATCGTCGAGATGGCCTTCATAGTAGACCTGCCTGAGGTCGGCGGCCAGAAGAAGCTCAAGGACAAGGGATACAAGATGTTTACCCTTTGTGAATTTGAAGGAGAGTGAGCTGTTCTGTTTAGGTTCACTCTGCCGCTCGCAGGTCTTTTCACGAAGTCAGCCTTTGTGGAACAATCAACGTATCATTATTTGCCGAAGGCCTGATTTCTTATTGATTTATTATGTAGATTAACAGAACAAGCAATAAAAAAATTCAGTAGTGCTTCATCTCTTTCACGTCGTCGTCATGCACCAGCTCTACATTCCCGCCGAGGTCGCCGAATGCCGAATGGTGCATCATGATCTCTGCTGCCATGGAGATGATGAGTATGACTATCATCTCAGGCACTTCCCTGAATATCTCCATTATCACGACACTCCATGTGATGTAGAAGTAGATCGCCAGACGGATGAGGATTATGGTGAAGATGGTGAAGTTGTCGATGTCGAGTATCCTCTTGCCTTCCTGCGCAGGGCTGCGTATCGCCGCGGCGATTATGATTACGAGCCCGAAGAGCACGAACAGCTCCTGCTGCTCTGTGAGCCCGAGCAGCTCCTCTGCGACGTTCACCATGCTGAACACGACGAGCATGCCGAGGTAGGCGAAAGTGGGCAGCAGGAAATAGTATTCTGTCCTCGTGGTCTTGTTCACCATGTCGTCATCTGCCCTTGTGAAGTACCTGAACAGGAAGCTGAACATAAGCACCAGGAAGACCCATACGATGAGGTAGTCTGCAGGCACGCCGAACCATCCGCTGTTGTGCGCGAATGCCTCCCAGACCCATATGGTCTGCCTTACAGCGACGACCCCGAGGCTCATCACCATCACGAGTATCAGCAGGACGTCGGCGAAAGGCCTGACGAGCGTCTTGAGCTTGAGCATGTCTGAAAGGTGCATCGAAGTGTAGATCATGACTGTCCAGAGCATGATTATGGCGAGCGGGGCGTGCCATAGATACATCGCGAATGAGGGATTGTAGAAGTATGACACGCTGTTGCCTTTCGCCAGTATCATGTTGACGTTCTCGAATATCGCGGCATAGGCGAATGCCAGCACCAGCAGGAGCATCTTCTTCCTGTTCTGCGCATAATGCCTTACAGCATCAGCTATCGCCAGTATCAGGAATATGGTTGTCGTTACTTCGATCCATGTGTACAGCATACCACAGACCGAAAGAATCAGTATTTATAAATGTTTTTCAGCTTTCCGAACTCATAGACCTTGTCTGCGACAATATAGACATCAAAACTGCCCAGGTCCTTATTCAGGTACGGGCTCAGCATTGCACCTTCCCGGACATCTGTCCCTTGTGTCAGGGGATTCAGTGAGGGCTGCACTATCAGGTTCTTGCGCTTGTGCTTTCCGACGAGGAAGCACTTGTACACCTCCTTTCGCAGGTCCTCGTAGATGCCAACAGCAGGATGGTCATGGCCTATAATCAATGTCTTGACCGAAGGAGGTATATCGACAATCTTGTCGCCATGCGCTATCATCTTGTCCCCTTCCAAAAAATGGTCCACGAGCAGCACGTTCCGCTTGTCTGCGATAGGCCCAAGTGTCTTGTCATGGTTGCCCCGCACCAATACTATGCGTTCACACTTCCTGGAAAGATAGTCGAGCATCTTCAATGTGTTGCGCCATTCCTCATCGCTTATCCTTCCGAACTCGTGCTTCAGGTCCCCATTGATCACGACAACCTTTACTTTCTTCTTCCTCTTCTTCAGAGAATCAAATATCCCTTCGACCCGCTTCACCAGGTCCCTGAAATGGAACTTCGGCACCATCACTCCCTGCTTGACAAGCTCGTCCTCATACCCGATGTGCAGGTCAGCGAGAACAAGGACCTTCTCCTCCTTGAGGTAAAGCGCAAGGTCGATGATCTCGATGCCTTTGATTATCTCTTTCTTCATCAGAACCCGTGCTCCTTCACGTACTCTATTATCTTCTCTGATATGAACGGCTTTCTCCCTATGACAAGATACTTGAATGGAAGTATTATCTCCTCTCCTTCGTCCATCTCGACAACGAACTCATCGACGAACTCTAGCTCTGAAAGCCTCTTGCCGCTCATTATCTGGTGCGCCACCATCACTGCGTTGTCTGTCGAGAACTGGTCCTTGCCCAGGTTCCTCCTCTCAGCCCCCCTGACGGCAAGACCCTTCGTCCTTTTTTCAGCAGGATAGTTGCCGAGTATGCCTCCGAAGACGAGGTAGTCGAACTCCGACGCATCTGCTGGCTCGAGCGTCTTCTCTGCTGCAGGGTCGAGCACGCACACCCTGTTCAATCCGAGCGCACTTACGCTTACGGTATCTGTCTCCAATCCATCGAGCTTGTCCTCATCCTCCTGCCTGACATTGGTGATCATGAGATTGCCCTGACCGACAGCAGCGGCAGTGTGCTTATACTCTATCGCGCTCCACTCCCACATCTCCGGATCCATGTGCTCTATTATGTACTTCATTATCAGCGTTCAGTAGGCGGGATTTTATAATGTTTTTGTTTTTCGGACAGCAAAGCTTTTATTCTCTGCAGCATTTACAGGCTGGAATATGTTATCAAAGGGCGATGCTGCGAAGCACACTGTATTTGTCTTGTTTCTTCTTGTGTTCATAGCCCTTTCCATATACAATTTCGTGAACCGCTCCCAGTGGCTCTTTGACAACCTTGTCGCGATAGCTTTCCTGATATTCGTGTTCTCGATATACCGCTGGCTCATGCTGAGCTGGCGCACGTACCTCATGTTCAACCTCGCGCTGCTGACCCACAACCTCGGCAGCTTCGGGTTCTACGAATTCGGGAGCGGCTTCTTCGCCTATGATGCGATAGTGCATCTTTTCGGTGCCATGGTCGCGGCATACATAATATTCAACTTTGCCTCGAGGAGGCTCCATGTGAAGCGCAAGCGGCGCGTGAAACGGACAGTGGTGGACGAGCACAAGGTCATCTTCATATTCCTTGTCATGGCGTCTGTAGCCATGCTCGGGACCATAGTGGAGCTCATCGAGTTCGGGGGCTTCATGTTCCTCGGCCCGGGGGAAGGTATGTTCTTCACCGGCTATGGCGACAGCGGATACGATGCCAGTGACTTCAGGGCGCAGTACGTGGACACGATGGAGGACATAATCGTCAACATCATAGGTTCCATGATAGGCGTGCTCGCGTTCTACATCATACGTTACAGGCAGAGATACCTCCTTTAGCCCTCGTGCCCCCTCATCTCGCAGGGCGTGGCTTTGCGCTTCTTGACTGCTATACACATACCCCGCAGGCATAGTTTTTTATATTAAAAGTACATTTTACCATCCGAAGAGGTGATTGATTGGAGCCTGTTGCGCTTGAGCTGATAACCGCGATAATATTCGTCATCACTTACGCTTTCATAGTGAAGTTCTACCAGCGTAAGGTCTGGGTGATATGGGCAGGGGTGCTCCTCGTCTTTCTCATCGGCGCGGTAACTGTAGGTTCTGCGTACAGCTCGATAAACTGGAATGTGATAGGTATCTATGTGGGCATGCTCTTCATCGCAGAGGCATTGGTCCATTCCAAGATGCCTGACTACGTCGCGATATGGGTGACCAACAGGTCGAAGCGCGTCTGGGTATCGATGCTCCTTGTCTGCGCGATAACCGGGATTCTATCTATAGTCATAGAGAATGTCGCGTGCGTGCTCCTTGTCGCGCCGATAGCATTCGCGATAGCGAAGAAGATAAAGGTCTCTCCTATACCCATGATCATCGGCTGCGCAGTGTCATCAAACCTGCAGGGTGTCGCGACCCTCATAGGCGACCCGCCGAGCATGCTTCTCGCAGGCCACGCCGGATTGACGTTCAATGATTTCTTCTTCTTCCAGGGAAAGCCGAATCTTTTTTTCGCAGTTCAGCTTGGCATGCTGGCCTCCCTTGTGGTGCTCTACCTTTTCTTCAGGAAGTACAACCATACGGTGCATCATTTCAAGGAGGTGAAGATAAGGAGCATCTTCCCTACAGCTATCCTCCTGGCGATGATAGTCACGCTTGCAGTGAGCTCTTCCCTGGAGGATGGCGTGAAGTACTCCGCAGGCCTGATCTGCGTCGTGTTCGGCTTTGTCTGCCTGTTATGGCTGATCAGGGAGGGGAGGAAGCATGAGAAGCATCTCGTGCATACGATAATGAAGTTTGACTGGGGCACCGCCTTCTTCATAATAGCCGTCTTCATAATGGTGGATGCATTGACGAGGACGGGAGTGATAGCGGATATTGCAAAGGGGATATACAGCATAACAGGCACGCACGTGCTCTTCACGTTCATCACCCTTGTGGTCATATCCATGGCCATGTCCGCTTTCGTCGACAATGTGCCTTACATTGTCGCTATGCTGCCAGTCACGCAGCTCATCGCAGAGCAGGCAGCAGTCTCTCCGTACGTGCTCTACTTCGGCCTTCTCATCGGCGCAAGTGTCGGCGGCAACATAACCCCTGTCGGTGCCGCGGCGAACATCGTCGGCGTGGGGCTCCTAAAGAGCCACGGCTACAAGACAACGTTCTGGCAATTTGTAAGAATAGGGCTCCCTTTCACTGTGTTCTCTGTCATCGTCAGCGCGGGCTATATCTGGCTGATGTATGGCGTCTAGAACTCTCTATATCTTTATCGGGAACCTGATCATCGAAGGCGGTATCATGTAATAGCTTATATCAAGCCCCTCTTTCCTGAAGCACCTGATAGCTTTGTCAAGATCCCTGCTCTTGAATCCCTCTATCAACGCGCACATGACCACGAATTCCATCGCTTCCATGCCGCTGTTGCGGTACAGTTTTTCCAGCGATGGTCCAGGGTCATACATGAACATGCCTGTCGGCGTGACCACCCAGCCTCGGCCCAGCCGGTAATCTTTCTCTTCCCTGAGATATTTCCTTATTTCCATGTGTGTCACAAGGTCGTCAGCACTTGGCAACGACCCTATCTCGATGTGGTATTGCCTGATCAGGCCATCCAGTCTTGGCTCGCCGTCCAGTCTGCCTTCTTTCTCTTTCAGGCCTTCTATCACTGCCTTGAGCGGGTGTATGTGACACAGGGCGTTATCTTCCACGGTGCTGTTGGGTAGGTGCGTCTTGGCCACATCAACGGCTCCATCGACAATCTGTTTGCTTATGCTCAGACTTGCGCTTTCCTGCAGGTAGCCAGTATCCACCCATAGCAGCTTTTCATTCCTGGGCACCCTGAACACTAACCATGCTTCCTCTTTGTCTGTCTGGTATGAGCTTGCGATCCTGTGCAGCCTTGACGAGCCTTCTTCCCACGTCATCAGCGTATATGGGTGTGTCCATCCTTCCCGCACTTTCAGGTCGTCTGAGCTGACAAGCCTGTGTGTGCACCCTGCGCTGCCAAGAACTACCGTTCCAGCTGTAACTGCAGCTCCAGCTGCGTATGTTGCTGCAAGCTTCAAAAATTCCCTTCTGTCCATAGTCCTTTCTCCTCAACAACCTATCCAATCCAGAAACACCTGTTTTTAAAATCCCGAAAACAATCAAAAAAGATTATTAAAAATAAAAAAATTGATTGATGATCAGGCTTCTGCTATCTATACTGTGCCATCATCGCTTCCATGTCCATGGGTTCTGCAGGAGGTTCGAAATCAGAGTCGCTCACGCTTGTGCTGTACTTGGTCGCTTTCATCTCTATCTCGGATGCGCCTGAGACGGTCTTCATGTAAAGCGGGACTCCTTCCTTGCTGTAGCAGGCTTCAATCCCTCCTTCATCTCCCTGCCCTGACCACCTGACATTATAGCAGTATGCTGTCGTGCCGGCTATGCTCTTTGTGCCTTCGTAAGTGGTGTCAGTATCTACGGGGTTGTCTTCTATCGCTGAGAAGTGACTTGTAGGGTCGTCCTGCTTTTCATCTGAGGGCATGATGAAGCACTGCCATGCCCCGTCCTGCTTGTTGCATGTGGTGTACTTGTTGTCTACCATGAAGACACTCATCTCATTCAGTCCGATCTTGCTGTCCATCCTGTACTTGCCTTTGGCGAAGTATTGTGTCATGGTATAGCTTTCGATTGCGTTTGTGCTCTCATCAACCATCGAATAATCGTATGTCACGCTGAACTCGAGGTTCTTCTTCATTGCCGCCAGGCTTGAGAACTTGTCTGCCCAATCGCTGCCTGCTGATGCCTTTTCGACATCTGCTTCTGCGCTGCCGCTGGAGCTTGCTTGCGCTTCTCCACTGCTGCTTGCTGATGGGCTGCTTGACTTTGTAGCCGTTTGTTTAGCAACATCTTCCTTGCATCCAGCCAATACTATGCTGAACGCGACCAAAAGTATTACCAGTAGAATTGATATCTTTTTCATTTTTTGCACCCCCGAAAAAACTTGTTATATAAAGGAGATAGAGATTTATATATAAATATTACTTATTTGGGTCTGGCAACTCTCTGAAATCGAATTCATGCAGGACCTTGACCAACTTGTCAGAAATGTCTTCCCCGTTCGCCCTGAGCGTGACTCTTTGACCATTCTCAGGTTTTGTCTTGTCCAGGGGGTCCGACCAGACAGCCAACATGAGACCCTGGAACTCTACGTCCCACAGGTCAGCCTGATGCGGATCATATCCTTCTACAATGCCCGTCTTTGCACCGTTTTCATTCAGGTAGAGGACAACCTCTGCGAAGAGACCTGTATTTGAGCAGCTAGCTTGGTATATCTTTGCATCGCCCATGCGGAAAAGTCAATGAGGACAGGTATAAAAGCCTTTTGGAGACTTAAAAAGAAAAATAACTTCTGTTCTGGCTATGTCCTGCAGCGCCGCCGCTCCTGCGTGTCCTAAAACAATCTATGCGCAATGGGCTGCACTTAAATCAATTATCTGCACATATTGCGCAGCCCAGAGGGCAAGCAAGGTCATGAGATTAAGCAGATTGCATGCCTGAACCAGTCTGGCAGCGCGGTGCTGCAGGATGCCTGCTGGACAGATACAGAAAAATTTATAACATACGGTCCTTGAACACCCATCATCATGGCAGGCAAGAGAATCCTTGTTACGAGCGCGCTTCCGTACGTCAACAACGTACCTCACTTAGGCAATATAATAGGCTGCGTGCTGAGCGCAGACGTGTTCGCCCGCTACTCCAGGGCCCGCGGTAATGAGACCCTGTTCATCTGCGGGACTGATGAGCACGGCACTGCGACCGAGACAAAGGCGCTTGAGGAGGGCCTCACGCCCCAGCAGATCTGCGATAAGTACTATAAGATACACAAGGAGATCTATGAGTGGTTCGGATGCTCTTTCGATGCTTTCGGCCGCACTTCCACTGACACCCATACAGAGGTCACCCAGTCCATTTTCAGGAGGGTGTATGAAAACGGCTTCATAAAGAAGGACATCCTTGAGCAGGCCTGGTGCCCTAAGTGTGACAAGTTCCTCGCCGACCGCTTTGTCGAGGGCACGTGCCCGCACTGCGGCTACGAGGGCGCGAGGGGCGACCAGTGCGAGTCCTGCGGGAAGCTGCTCAACGCCACGGAGCTGGTCAACGCCAAGTGCAAGGTGTGCGGCTCAAAGCCTCAGGTCAGGAAGAGCAACCATCTTTTCCTCGACCTTCCGAAGATAGGGCCTGAGCTCCAGAAGTGGTCAGAGAATGCTGCTGAAGAAGGGTTCTGGACGCAGAACGCGCGCACAGTCACGACAGCATGGTTCAAGGAAGGACTGAAGGAGCGCTGCATATCGCGCGACCTCAAATGGGGAGTGCCAATACCTCTCGACGGGTACACAGACAAGGTGTTCTATGTCTGGTTCGACGCGCCGATAGGGTACATCTCGATAACAAAGCATGCGTTCCCGGAAGGATGGGAGCAGTGGTGGAAGTCCGAGGACACCCTTCTGTACCAGTTCATGGCAAAGGACAACATCCCGTTCCACACGATAATATTTCCCGCATCACTGCTCGCAGCCAATGATGGCTGGACCCTGATGCACCACATAGACTCGACAGAGTACCTGAACTATGAGTCAGGCAAGTTCTCGAAGAGCGCAGGCACAGGGGTGTTCGGCGATGACGCGAAGTCTTCGGGAATACCTGCCGACGTGTGGCGCTATTACCTGCTCGCGAACAGGCCTGAGGGATCTGACGCGCATTTCAGCTGGAATGATTTCCAGGACAGGAACAACAACGAGCTGCTCGCGAACCTGGGCAACTTCGTCAACCGCACCCTCACATTTACCCATAGGCATTTCGACGCGAAGATACCTGGCGCTGAGCTCGACGTGAAAGACGATAAGCTCATAGGAGAGGTCAGCGAGAGCATAAAGCGCTACATCGACCTCATGGACGCTGTCAAGGAGAAGGACGCGCTCAGGGAGGTGTTTCACATCTCCAGGCTCGGCAACCAGTATTTCCAGGAGAACGAGCCATGGGTGCTGGTCAAGAGCGACGACGAAGCGCAGAAAAAGCGATGCTCGACCGTGATGAACGTATGCTGCAACATCGTCAGGAACCTGGCGATCCTCGTCGGGCCGTTCCTGCCGGAGACGTCTGCTGAGATATTCCGCCAGCTCAATCTCGACGCCAAAGGCAAGGGCATAGACTACAAGATGCATCTTGACATCGACCCCGGCCACACCATCAACGAGCCTAAGGTGCTGTTCAGGAAGCTCGAGGACAAGGAGATAGACGACCTGAAGAGAAAGTTCGGCGGAGACGGTAAGGCGAAGAAAGAGACGGCAAAGCCCGTCGAGAGGATGGAAGAGTTCCCGCTTGACCTCAGGGTCGCGAAGGTGGAGTCTGTCGAGGACCATCCTGACGCGGGAAAGCTTTACGTGATTCAGATCGACCTCGGCACAGAGAGGCGCCAGCTGGTCGCAGGGCTTAAGGCGTACATACCGAGGGAGAACATCCTTGGGAAGAATATCATTGTCGTGTGCAACCTCAAGCCGGCAAAGCTGCGCGGCATAGAGAGCAGGGGCATGCTGCTCGCAGCGGATGACGGCAAGAAGGTCGCGCTGCTGGAGGCTCCTGATTCTGATCCTGGCGATGAGGTCGCGCCTAAGGGCATCCCGCATGTCAAGGCGTTTGCAGAGCTTGACATCAAGGAGTTCGCGAAGCTGAGCTTCGTGGTCGACAGCGAGGCCCACATAGTCTGCGGGAATTTTAAGAAGCGCCTCAAGACCCCTGTCGAGTTCGTCACTGCAAAAGGCGTCAGCGCAGGGGCGAAGGTAAGGTAGAAGAAGTAAAGTTTTCACTTTTCAGTAGTTTCTCGTCGGGAAAACCGGTTTCTACATTATATTATATTTAAGCAACATTTATAAATGAAAGAGAAAGGTTTATAAATCCATAATTATTTGGCTATCCTCTATAGGGGGAGTACAGGTAGCGAAAGTTCGGGATTTTGCTATACTGCAGACGGACAAGTGAATAAAAGAGAGTGGGTAGTATTTGATGGCCAGAAAAAGAGGTAAGGCTACGCCGAAACACAGTGTCAGGAAAGCGAAGAGAGCTAAGAAGGTTAGTTCTAAGAAAAACAAGGCAAAGCGTAAGCCAGCCAAGGCAGGGAAGGGTCATAAGAAGCCTGACAAGCTGAAGAGAAGGCTGACGGCAATCACGAAGCCGAGGCTGGAAGAGGATATAACCCGGCCCCCGCACGAGCTCGAGGAGGAGTTCTTTGTCCCGTCCCCGATACACCGGGGCAGATACAGCATACCCCTTGGTATCAAGTTCCTCATAGGCTACCTGACATTCCTCGCTCTGCTTTACATAATATCTTTCATCTCAGGGATAACATTCCCTACCACGATACTGTTTGGCCAGCTGATGATCGGGACGCGGGCTCTTGTCATAAACAGCGTGCTGCTCCTCATAGTCCTCGTGATGATATACGGCTTCTGGAAGCGCAAGGCTTTCACATTCGACCTCGCGATAGGCTTCTTCGCCTTCACAGCCCTGAACGCAGTGGTCTCGCTCATGATGTTCAACTCTGCAGAGCACCCGACATTCAGGAAGCTACTCCTGCTCTCTTTCGTATCACTTGTATTCATGAACATAGTCATAATATGGTACATACTTCATGAGAAGAAGTATTTCTATTCAGAGAGGTTCAAGGACCGGCCTGCGCATCACAGGGACAAATTATTCCTTTACATAATGGTAGCATTCTGGACCCTCGCCCTCCTGATAGGAGGTACTCTCGGCGTCAGCTTCTACAAGGACACAAAGAGGATGATAGATGACTCTATCAGGGACATCCACGGTGACTACTACCGTGGCCAGCTCGCCTGCGAGAAGAAGACAGGGACTGAGCGCGACGTCTGCACACTTGTGGTCGCGACAGCCATGAGCGGGAAGCAGAGGCCTTACGAGGAGCTTGCAGGCTTGTGCGCCGACATAGAGTCTGACTTTTACCGCTTCACATGCATGAAGTCGATCTCAGGATAACGGAAGAATCACAAAAAATGACAGACATATCACAGAAAAGAGGTGCACTTGATTTGATTAGGGGCAGGAAGGCGCAGATAACAGTGTTCATGATCGTGGGCATAATCCTCCTGTTCTCATCAGCGTTATTGTTTTACATAAGAGGCCAGGTTGTGCAGGGCATACCTGCGGAGTTCATACCGACTATTGAAGAGGTGCCGTTGGAGGCGCAGCCTGTGAAGATATTCGTTGAGGACTGTGTCAAGAGGATCGGCACTGACGCGATCAACAGGATAGGAGTGCATGGAGGCTATGTCAAGCCTAATGATGACAGGTTCAGCAGCGCGAAGTTCTTCACAGGTCTTGAGCCGACAGAATCTGACGGCATCATGCTGCTGGATGCAGACACTATCATACCTTACTGGTGGCACATGAAATCACCTAACCGCTGTTCCGGCGACTGTATGTTCGAGTCATTGAGGCCTCCATTGCGCAAGACACAAGGTATTGACTCGATAGAGGAGCAGATGGACAGGTACATAGATGCTGCCCTTCCCGCATGCATTGACAATTTCAAGACATTCAAGGAGCAGGGGTTTGATATCGAGATAAGGGGTCCTATTAAGACAGATACGACAGTGGCAGAGAACGAGGTCCTGCTGCTGCTTGATTATCCTATAACGCTCATAAGGGAAGGGCGCAGGGTTGATGTGGACAGGTATCTCACGAAGCTCGACGTCAATTTCAAGGAGATATATGAGATGGCCACGGAGATAACCAACAAGGAGATGAATAGGTCTTTCCTTGAGACCCAGACAGCAGACGCCATAAGCATGTATTCGATGCCTGTCTCACCTGAGAAGCTGCCTCCGATGGCTGACTTCACGCTTGACCCTTCAGAGTTCTACTATTGGACAAGGACAGAGACGCAGGAGAGGATTGAGTCCTATGTCCTGCCTTACGTGACTTCGATGCTGCAGGTCGATCAGGCAAGGAACTTCAAGCGCGTCTTCATGTTCGAGAGGAATAAGGACGGCGTGCTTGAGTATGACAAGCTCGGCACTGCATTGATGGACAAGATGATACTGAGGCTTGACAGGAACTACACGACTCTTGAGACATCCTTCACCTATCTTGACTGGTGGCCTATCTACCTGAACATAAACGACCAGGAGGTGCTGACCGCGAAACAGGTCCGCACTCCGTTGCTGAGCTGGATTGGCCTGAACAACTACGTGTTCTGGTACAGCGTGTCTTACCCTGTGATGGTCACGATACGCGACCCTGATGCGTTTGCGGGCAAGGGCTATGAGTTCCGCTTCGCGCTTGAGGAGAACATGAGGTATGACGAGCCGATAAATACATCGACAGCCATGGCCCTTTCTGTGGATTCAGGCACGTTGATGTGCAACCCGAACCAGAAGACAAGCGAGCCTGTCACGATAAAGGTAGTGGATGCGATAACAGGAGGTCCTGTAGAGGATGCGCGCCTGAACCTGATATACGGACAGGAGGGCTGTAATGTGGGTGTCACAAAGCTTGATGAGGACGGCAACACAGTCATCGTAGCCAGCCTGCCCGGCGGTTTCGGCGAGCTGCAGGTGAGCCATAAGGACTACCTTGATTACAGCATGAGGTTCTTCGCATCTCCCAAACGCGCCATCAATTATACTGTCGAGATGATGCCTTACAGATACATAAACGCGAGCGTGTTCGTCAGGCCTTTGAGCTACAAGGACAAGAAGTACGTGCTCCCTCCTGCAGTGCCTTACAGCTCTATATCCTCCAAGGAGAGCGGGGTCATAATACTTGAGAGGGTG
>Ga0315535_1000303_pt1 | contig 34578 bp, 29 predicted proteins | sample SalMarSW160220MG_2_FD_203092 | JGI IMG/M metagenome (GOLD analysis project Ga0315535, IMG submission 203092) | Salt marsh sediment microbial communities from the Plum Island Ecosystem LTER, Massachusetts, United States - Salt Marsh Sediment SW1602-20 ... | reverse complement strand
GTGGCATGGCAACCTCCTGGCCGCCATCGTGCCGCACTCTGGGCGCCGCTGTCGCCTGCGGCTCCCACAGCAGCAGGTGACTGTCTCCGAACTCGTGCCACAGGTAGCCGCCGGCGACGGCGGCGGCGTACGCCTCGCGCACCATCTCCTGGCCCGCCAGCCCGAGCAGCAGCGCCAGGTGACTGCTCGCGGGCTCGTGCAGCCCGGTGATGAGGCCGTCGACGGTGCCGCGTACGTCGCCCGCACGCACGAAGCGGCGGCTGAACCCGCGCATCGCCTCGACCTCGCCGTTCTCGGCGGCGGTCTCCAGCGCCCGCACCACGGTCGTGCCCACCGCCACCACGCGGCTGCCGCGCCTGCGTGCCGAGCGCACCGCGGCGGCGGTGGCCGCCGGCACCGCGAAGGGTTCAGGGTAGAGCACCTTCTCGTCGGCGTCCGCGCCGCCGGGCAGCTCGAGGCTGCTCACGCCGGCGTGCAGCGTGAGGGTCGCCACCCGAACGCCGCGCCGTCTCAACGCCGCCAGCAGCTCCGGCGTGAAGGGGCGCGCGGCGGATGGCATCTCGGCGCTGCCCGCGACCCGGGCGAACACCGTCTGATAGGCGTCGAGCGGCTGCGGCTCCGCCAGGTAGGCGTAGCGAATGGGCTCCCCGTCGAGAGCCATCACGGGCTCGAGCGGCGCGTCCGGCATCACGAACCACAGGCGTGGCAGGCCGGGATACGGCGCCACGAAGGTGACCCCGAGCTGGCCGAGCCGGCCCACCCGCGCCCGTTCCCCCGCTGGCAGCGGCCGCGGGCCGGGTAGGGGCCCCGGCTGCGTGGCGCTGGGGCGCGGCTCGGCCAGCCACAGGCGCTCGCCGTAGCGGGTCGAGAGGTTGAGGCGGAAGCGCTCGCCACCAAGGTCGCTGCCGCTTCCCGCGGGCGCTTCGGCGCGCCTGGCCGGCAGGCTGGCGGCGAGGGTGGCGCTGTCGTTCACCACCAGCAGGTCGCCTGGCTCCAGCAAGGAGGGGAGCTCTCGGAAGGTGTGGTGCCGGTGCCCGCGGGGCGTCGACAGCAGCAGGCGGACGCCGTCGCGCCTGGTGCCGCGCTGCTCGGGGGGGCGCGTGGCGTCCAGCCCGGAAGGGCGCTCGAAGCGCAGCGCGGCGCCTGCCGTCACGACGTGCCTTCGGGAGCGAGCGTCCAGGCGTCCGCCTGCGCCTGGAAGCGGCGCCCGCTCACGGCGGCGCGCGGCTGCGTCAGCAGCCAGGCGAAGAACGGCAGCGTCACGCCCGGCACCGGCCGGTCGCTGATGTCCTCGCCGGGGAAGGCGCGCCGGTGCATGTCGGTGCGCATGTCACCGGGGTCGACGCTGACCACCGCGACGCCGTCTTGCTCGGCTGCCAGCGTGCGCGCCATCAGCTCGAGAGCGGCCTTGCTGGCGCCGTACACGCCCCAGCCCGGGTAGCCACCCTGGGCGGCGTCGGAGGTCACCGCCACCAGCAGGCCCGCGGCGCGCTCGAGCGCCGGCAGCACGGCCCGCGCCAGCGCGAGCTGCGCCACGACGTTGGTTTCCATGACCGCTCGCAGCGCCTCCAGGGGTACCTCGGCGAGGCGCGGCAGCGGGCTGGGACCGAGCGACGACGCGTTCAGGACCGCCAGGTCGAGGCGGTCTCCGGCGGCGTCCGCCAGCGCCTGCCGGTGAGCCGGGTCCGCCACGTCGCCGGCCAGCGCTCGCACGGCCGTGGCACCCTGCAGCTCGGAAGTTGCCGCCTCCAACGCCTCGCTGGCTCGCGCCGTGACCACCAGGTCGTAGCCGGCGGTGGCCAGGAAGCCGGCGAGCGTGCGGCCGAGCCCGCGGCTGGCACCGGTGATCAGTGCCACGGGGCGCGAGCGCGCGCCGCGGGTCGACATCGCAGCCGGGCTCACGAGCGTCCCGCGCGCTCGGGGCGCCGTCGCCGGCTCTCCCGCGCGGCGCGCAGCAGTCGCGCCTGCTCGCCGCGCCGCAGGCGGTCGGCCATCAGGTAGCGGATGAGTACCTCGGTGACCTGCGAGTGTTCCAGTGGCATGGCTCCACCTCCGGCCGGAAGTATCGTGGACGCGTGCCTTGCCGCGCATCGTCCGTTCGCCCGATCCTCAGCTGCGACCAAGGTCGTAGCCGCGCCCCGGCGCCCGCTTGCGGGCGCCTTGGGAGCCGCAGAGCGCCGGCCGGGTGCGGCAGCCCGCGAGGGGAGGGGTGAGCATGGGTCGCCTGGATGGGCGGGTTGCCGTCGTCACCGGGAGCACGCGCGGCTTCGGGCTGGCCGTCGCCACTGCCTTCGTGCGCGAGGGCGCGCGCGTGGTGGTGAGCTCCCGTTCCGCCGAGGCGGTCGACGCCGTGGTGTCGACGCTGGGCCCCGACCTGGTCGAGGGCGTGGTGGCCGACGTGCGCCGGCAGGCGGACCACGAGGCGCTGCTGGCGGCGGCGCTGGAGCGCTTCGGGCGCCTCGACGCGTGGGTCAACAACGCCGGCGTGTCCGGGACCTACGGTCCCACGCCGGCGCTGGCAGAGGACGACTTCCTGAGCGTGCTGGACATCAACGTCCGCGGCGTCTACCTCGGCTCCACGGTGGCGTCGCGCTACTTCCTGTCGCAGCGGGCGGGCAAGCTCATCAACGTCCTCGGCCGCGGCGACCGTCGCCCCGTGCCGTACCAGAACGCCTATGCCTCGTCCAAGGCCTGGGTCCGGGCCTTCACCCTGGCGCTGGCGAAGGAGACGGAGGGCCGGGGCATGGGCGTGTTCGCCTTCAATCCCGGCCTCATGCTCACCGACCTGGTTCAGCAGGTGCGTGCCGTCAAGGGGTACGAGCGGCGGCTGCGCCCGTTCATCACCGTGCTGCGGTTGTGGGGGGAGCGGCCCGCCGTGCCTGCCGCCAGGCTGGTCGAGCTGGCGTCGCCCGCCAGCGACGGCCAGACCGGACGGGTGATCAGCATGCTTTCGCCCGGCCGCATGCTGGCCGGCGTGCTGCGCGAGCTCAGCCGGCGCATCGGCCGGCGGCCGGCGCCGGCGATCGAGCTTCACGTGACCACGGCCGAGCCGGTGGTGCCGATGGACTCGGCCCCGCGCTGAGCCAGCCGCTCGCTAGAGACCGCGCTCCTTCGCGATGAGCACCGCCTGGACCCGTCCGGGCACGTGCAGCTTGGCGAAGATGTGCCCGGCATGCGTCTTCACGGTCTTCTCGCTGATGCCCAGGGCGCTGGCGATGCGCTTGTTGCTCAGACCCTGTGCCATGCGCCGCAGCACCTCGCGCTCGCGCGTCGTGAGATCCGAGAGGGGATCCGCTTCGGGGCTGGCGAGCAGCCTGACGGCTCGGGGATCGAGCGGCATCTCGCCCCGGTCGGCGGCCCGGAGCTTGTCGAGCAGGGCGGCGGGCCCGTCGTGCTTGAGCAAGTAGCCTGACGCGCCCAGCCGCATCGCCCGCCGCACCTTGCCTTCGTCGAGGAAGCTCGTCAGCACCAACACCCGCGTCTGGCGCGCGAGCTCGGAGATGAGGGTGAGGCCGCTCCCGTCGGGCAACTCGAGATCGAGCAGGACCAGCTGCGGCCGCGTCTCGGCGGCACGGCGGCGTGCTTCGGCCAGCGACCCGGCCTCGCCGACGACCTCGAAGTCCTCCTGCAACTCCAGGAAGGCACGTAGCCCGGCTCGCACCACCGGGTGGTCGTCGACGATCAGGATGCGGGCCACGGCACCTCCATCACCACCCGCGCGCCGCCTCCTCGGCGGTCGCCCAGGCGCAGCGTCCCGCCGAGCGCGCCCGCACGCTGCCGCATGCCGGCGAGCCCCAAGCCGCGTCCGACCACGGCCTCGGGATCGTCGCCGAACCCGGTGCCGTCGTCCTCCACCACCAGGCGCAGGATGCCGGGCGCCCGCTCCAGCCGCAGCCACAATCTCGTGGCGGCAGCGTGACGGAGGCTGTTGTGCACGGCCTCCTGGGCCGCTCTGAAGGCCACCTCGGCGGGCGCCGGCGGCGGTTCCGCCTCGGCCAGCTCCAGCTGAACCCGCAGGCTTCCGCCGATCCGCTGTGCCAGCCGTTGCAGCGCCGGCCGCAGGCCGGTCGACAGGTCGGCGGGCCGCATCACCTCCACCAGCGCCCGCAGCTCGGCGAGCGCGTCGCGCACCGAGGTGCTGGCGTCGGCGACGGCGGCCGCCCGCCGATCCGCGTCCGGGTGTTGCTCCGCCACCTCCAGCGACAGGTCGGCGGCGAACAGCAGCTGCGCCAGCGAGTCGTGCATCTGTTGTGCCAGCCGCTGCCGCTCCTCCAGCGCGGCAGCGTAGCGCGCGTGCTCGGTGCGCTCCGAGAGCAGGCGAGAGCGCTCGAAGGCCACTGCCAGCTGTCGCCCCACGGCCGATAGGAAGGCGAGGGTCTCGTCGTCGAAGCGCGTGTCGCCGCGCGCGGCCAGGTTGAGGATCCCGACGGGTCCGCCACGGCCGGGCAGCGGCACGCTGGCATGGATCCTCAGCCCGCCCTTGTCGCCGGCGGCGTCGCGCAGCCGGCTGCAGGTGACCATGTTGATGCCGCGATCGAGCTTGCCGCGCTCGAGTAGGCGCTGGCACTCGCAGCGCTCAGAACGCAGCGGCGCCTTGTCGTCGCGGGCGAGTGCCGGCGGCAGGCCGGTCGAGGCGGCGAGGCGGAAGCTGCCCTGGTGGGTGTCGCCTTCCGCCACGTTGGAGAGGAACATCCAGCAGGTGCTCAGCCCCACCCGCGGCAGCAGCCGCCCGAGGGCCTCGGGCGCTGCTTCCTCGAAGGTCGGAGCCGCGTTCAACACGTCCGCGATGGCGGTCAGCGCGGCGAGACGTTGAAGGCGCGTCGGCGCTCTCACCCGCAGAGTCTACCGTTCGCCCGCGCGCACTAGCGCATCGCCCGCGCAGGCCCCGGCGTGGCGCGCTGGTTGGCGTCCCGTGGCCCCGGGCCAGGCCCGCTGCCGGACTCGTTGTGCCGTGGCGATCGGTCCGCGCGTGCCGGAGGCGGAGCTCAGCCGTCCGAGCGGCCGTGGAACCGCGGCGGCCGCTTCTGACGGTGGGAGGCGAGCCCCTCACGCACGTCGGGGCCGGTGAAGCCGAGGAACTCGAGCGCCAGGCTGGCGTCGAAGGTGGGGCCGGCCAGGCGGTACCAGTTGTTCAAGGCGTACTTGGTCCAGCGCACCGCGGTTCGGCTGCCGGCGCGCAACCGGCGCGCGATCTCCAGCGCCCGCTCGTCCAGCTCGCCGGCGTCGACGCAAAGGCTCACCAGGCCGAGGCGCTCGGCCTCCTGCCCGCTCATCGGCTCGCACGTCAGGAGGTAGTACTTGGCCTTGGCCATGCCGATGAGGAGCGGCCACACGGCCGCGGCATGATCTCCCGCGGCCACGCCCAGGCGGGTGTGACCGTCGATGATGCGGGCGTCGCGAGCGGCGATCGACACGTCGGCGAGCAGCCCGGCCACCAGCCCGGCACCCACGGCCGGCCCGTGGATGGCGGACACCACCGGCTTGCTGCAGTCGACCAGGTTGCGCACCAGGTCGCGCGCCTCGGCCCACACGCGCACACGCGTGTCCCAGTCGTCGATGACGTGCTCCACCATGTCCAGGTCGCCGCCGGCCGAGAAGGCCTTGCCGGCTCCGCGGAGCACGGCCACGTCGATGTCGTCGTCGGCGTCCACGTCCCGCCAGATGTCGACCAGCTCGCGGTGCATGCGCTCGTCGGCGGCGTTGAGCCGGTCGGGCCGGTTCATGGTGATGACAAGGATGCCGGGCTCCGGGTGCGCCAGCTCCAGCCGGCGGTAGTCGGCTAGTCCCACATCGTTCCTCCGGCGCTCAGAAGTCGGACCCGCCCCTGGGCCCGTCCGACCGGACGAACCGCTCGAAGGCGTCCTCTTGCGTGCTGCCGTGCTGCGAGACCTTCACGTGCGCGCCCCGAACCTCGTCGTTGCTGGGCCGGGCCACCACCACGGGCGACTCGGAGGCGGGCTCGCGTCCCGGCCGAGCCGGTGCCGGGGCGTGCTGGGTCAGGCCGAGAGCGGCCCAGATGGTGAGGCTCGCCGCGATCACCAGGAAGAAGCCGAGAAGGAGCATCACCACGAGTGCGGACACCCCCACAGGATAGTCCAGCCGGATGAGTCCGGCAACGCATGGCGACGCCGAGCTCAGCGGTCGGCAGTCATCAGGCGGCAGAGCAGCTCACGATCGATGTTCCCGCCGGAGATCACCACCACGGTGGGCCCACCCGTTCCCGGCGCGACCTCCGCCTCGCCGCGCAGGTGCTTGCGAAGGGCCGCCAGGGTGAGGGCCCCGGTGGGCTCGACGACCAGCCGCGCGTGGTTGGCGTACCAGCCGGTGGCTCGCGCGATGGCGTCCTCGTCCACCGTCTCGATGCCCGCCAGCTCGCTGCGGAGCACCCTGAAGTTCAGCTCGCCGATGCACTGAGTCCGCACGCCGTCGGCGAGCGTGCGCGTGACTGCCTCGGCAGGCCAGGTTCGGCGTTCGCCTGCGCGAAGCGAGTCGCACGCGTCCGCCGCCAGCTCCGGTTCCACCCCGATGACCCGAGCCTCCGGGGCGCGTCCCGCCAGCGCCAGGCATACCCCCGAGGAGAGTCCACCGCCACCGACAGGAACGAACACCGTGGCGACGCCAGGGAGATCCTCGGCGATCTCGAGCCCCACGCTCGCCTGACCGGCGACGATCCAGGGGTGGTCGTACGGCGGCACCAGTGCGGCACCGCGCTGCCGGGCGATGGCGCCGGCGGTCTCCTCCCGCGAGGTCTGCGTGTTCCGGCAGCGCACCACCTCCGCACCGAGGGCGCGGGTACGCTCCACCTTCACGGCAGCGGCCCCCTCGGGGATGACGATGGTGGCGGGGACGCCGAAGTGGCGGGCGGCGAACGCCACCCCCTGCGCATGGTTGCCGCTGGAGTGCGTCACCACGCCGCGCGCTCTGACGTCGGCCGGGAGCGACGCCAGAAAGCTCAGCGCGCCGCGAAGCTTGAACGAGCCGGTTCGCTGCAGGTTCTCGGCCTTGGCGTACACCTCACTGCCGCCCGGACCCTCGAGATCCAGCCGCACCAGCGGCGTGCGCAGGGCCGCCTGCCGCACATGGTGCCGGGCGCGGTCGAGATCGGCGAGGCTTGGAACCGGGGCGCCCGCGCCCCGGAACGCGGGCGCGCCTGCCGCGTGGCTGTCGTCGGGATCGCTCACGAGCTCAGTGTGGCATGAGGCGTTCCCCGGGGTGCGGCCTGGGCCGGAGGAGCCGGGGCGCCGGCCCGCGCCACGGGCGTCCGCCAGCGACTTGCGAGCGAGCGCGCCCGTCGTGTGGCTGCATCCTCTTGACGAATAGCGCATATCCGCGTATAATGCTTCCACATTGAATGAATGACCGGGCGCCCACGAGGCGCTCTTCTTGTTGCTGGCCCGCGCTGTTGCTGGCCCGCGCTGTTGCTGGCCCGCGCTGTTGCTGGCCCGCCGTGCTGCTGGCCCGCCGTGCTGCTGGCCCGCCGTGCTGCTGGCTGCGGTGGAGCTGAGCCGAACCGTTGCAGGCCGCCGTCGCCCCGTCGAGCCGTCGATCAGTCGATCATCCGTCCTGCTCCTGCAGGAAGCGTTCCAGCTCGTCAGCTCGCGGCAACGCCGGGATGGCGCCACGGCGGGTGGTGGTGAGCGCAGCGTAGGCGTTCGCCCGCCGCAGAGCGGCCTCCAGGGCCCGGCGGTCCGTCTCCAGGGCGTCGACCCTCACCACACTGTCGAGCAGGGCGGCCGTGAAGGCGTCGCCCGCACCGGTGGTATCGACGGTGTCCACCCGGAAACCGGCGACCTCTCCCTCCCATTGGCGCGTGAGGTACCAGACCCCGGCGTCGCCGCGGGTCACCACCAGCAGCCGCAGCTGCTCGTGGCGCAGGGTGCGCGCGGCCGCCAGGTCGCGTGAGCCCGTGAGGAACTCCAGCTCGTCGTCGCTGATCTTGATCAGCTGGGCGCGGCGCCACACGCTACGGATCCCCTTACGAGCGGCCTCGGCGGACGGCCACAGCGGCAGCCGCAGGTTGGCGTCGTACGACACCCACAGGCCGTGGTCGGCGGCGATATCCAGGGCGCGCAGGGTGGCGCCGCGCGACGGCTCCTGGATGAGGCTGATGCTGCCGATGTGGAGGATGGAAGCGCCGCTCAGGTAGGCGTCGTCGATCTCCTCGGGCCGGTGCCGCATGTCGGCGCTGGGGTTGCGATAGAACACGAAATCTCGCTCGCCACTGCTGGTGAGCGACACGAAGGCCAGGGCTGTGTGGGCCCCGTCGTCGAAGCGGAGCTGTGCGATGTCGACATCGTTCTCCCGCAGCACGCCGGCCAGGAAGTGACCGAAGGGATCGTCGCCCACCTTGCCCACGAATCCGCTGGCGACGCCCAGCCGCGCCAGACCCACCGCCACGTTGGCGGGGGCGCCGCCGGGCGCCTTGAGGAAGCCCTCGGCCTCTGCCAGCGTGACGCCGTTCGCCTGTGGGACGAAATCGATGAGAAGCTCGCCCAGTGCCACGGCCTGCGGTGAAGCGGTCATGGCGCAAGCCTACCCCGAGGTGGCGGGTCGTCCGCGCGAAGGCGGGCCGCGGCACCCCGTGATACAACAGTGGACGCATCCAGGGACCCAGCAGGGCGCGGCCGGCGCCCTTGTGGGGCAGGCGCGGGACGCGGATGTCGCGGGGCCGGAGTGAGGCCATGAACGGAATCGAAGACCAACTCAGTAGCGCCAGCCTGGCGTACGTCGAGGAGCTGTTCGAGCGCTACCTGCAGGATCCCGCGGACGTCCCCGAGAGCTGGCGCGCCACCTTCGAGGCCATGCCGGTCGACGGCCTCGCGCGGCGTCGGCGGCTCGGCCCGAGCTTCACGCCTCGAAGCCTGTTCCACCCGGGGGCGGGCGAGACGCCCGTGGGGCGGGCGGCGCTCGACCGCGCCGGTAGCGACGCCGCCACCCTTCAGCAACGGGTCGAGCGGCTGGTGCGCAACTACCGCGTGCGCGGCCACCGCCTAGCGGACCTCAGCCCGCTGGGGCGGGACCCGTTCGAGGCGCCGGAGCTGGACCCCGCCCACTACGGCTTCTCCGCGTCGGACATGGACAGGCCCGTGCTGGAGGCCACCTTCCCCTCGGCGCGAACGCTTGGCGAGGTCATCGAGGCACTGAAGGAGACCTACACCCGCAGCATCGGCGCGCAGTTCATGCACATCGACAGCCTGGAGGTCAGGCGCTGGCTGCAGCAGCGGATGGAGGCCACGCGCAACCGGCTGACCCTGAGCCGCGAGCGCCAGCTCCGCATCCTCACCAAGCTGACCGACGCCGTCATCTTCGAGGACTTCATCCAGAAGAAGTACGTGGGGGCCAAGAGCTTCTCCCTGGAAGGCGGCGAGACCCTCATCCCCCTGCTCGACCAGGCTATCGAGAAGGCGGGTTCCCAGGGAGTCGGCGAGATCGTGCTGGGCATGGCCCACCGCGGCCGACTGAACGTGCTGGCCAACATCCTGGGCAAGAACCCGCGCACGATCTTCCGCGAGTTCGAGGACAAGGACCCGGAGATGCACCGCGGGCGCGGGGACGTCAAGTACCACCTGGGGTACAGCAACGACTGGACGACCGTGGACGGCAAGACCATCCACCTGTCGCTGGCGTTCAACCCCTCCCACCTGGAGTACGTCACGCCCGTGGTCCTGGGGCGCGTGCGCGCCAAGCACGAGCGGGTCGGGGACGAGGCGCGCGAGAGGGTCATGCCGATCCTCGTCCACGGCGACGCCGCGTTCATCGGCGAGGGCGTGGTGCAAGAGAGCCTCAACCTCTCGGGCCTCGCCGGATACCGCGTCGGCGGGGCCCTCCACGTGATCGTGAACAATCAGGTCGGCTTCACCACCGGACCGCGCCAGGGGCGCACATCGACCTACGCCAGCGACGTCGCCAAGATGCTTCAGAGCCCGGTGTTCCACGTCAACGGCGAGGACCCCGAGGCGGTGGCGCAAGCGATCGAGCTGGCGATGGACTTCCGGCGGGAGTTCAAGCGTGACGTGGTGGTCGACATGTACTGCTACCGGCGCCAGGGCCACAACGAGTCGGACGAGCCCTCGTTCACGCAGCCCGTGATGTACGCCAAGATCAAGCGCCGGCGGAGCGTTCGCGACGGCTACCTCGAGCGTCTCCTGGCGCTAGGCGAGGTCGAGCGCGAGGAAGCCGATCAGATCGCCGAGGCCCGTCGCGAGCACCTCGAGCAGGAGCTGTCCGTGGCCCGCAGCGACGAGTTCAAACCGCACTACTCGGCGTTCGAGGGCTTGTGGGCGCCGTACTCGGCCGAGGTGGACGCGGAGGTGCCGGAGCCCGACACCGGTGTCGGAAGGGCGCGCCTCTCGGCCATGCTGCGCGCGCTCACCGAGGTTCCCGAGCGCTTCAACCTCAACGGCAAGATCGCCCGAGCCCTCAAAGGGCGGGTGGCGATGGCCGACGGCGACCAGCCGCTCGACTGGTCGGCGGCGGAGGCGCTGGCGCTGGGTACGCTGCTCGCGGATGGCGTGAGAGTGCGCCTGTCCGGCCAGGACAGCGAGCGCGGCACCTTCAGCCAGCGGCATGCCGTCTTCCACGACAGCAAGGACGGCCACGAGTACGTTCCGCTGCAGCACGTAGGCACGGGGCAGGGGCCGTTCGAGGTGCACAACAGCCCGCTCTCCGAGGCGGGGGTGCTGGGCTTCGAGTACGGCTACAGCCTCGACACGCCGGACGGCCTGGTGCTGTGGGAGGCGCAGTTCGGTGACTTCGCCAACGCCGCGCAGGTCATCATCGACCAGTTCATCGCCTCGGCCGAGGAGAAGTGGAAGCGGCTCTCGGGGCTGGTGATGCTGTTGCCACACGGCATGGAGGGGCAGGGACCGGAGCACTCCAGCGCCCGGCTGGAGCGCTACCTCCAGCTCTGCGCCGAGGACAACCTCCAAGTGGCGTATCCGACGACGCCAGCGCAGTACTTCCACCTCCTGCGCCGGCAGGTGGTGCGCCCGCTGCGCAAGCCCCTGATCGTCATGACCCCCAAGAGCCTGCTGCGCCACCCGCGCGCGGTGTCGCCGTTGGCGGATCTGACCAGCGGCCGCTTCCAGCGTGTCCTGCCCGACCTGGCGAGCGATCGCCGCGAGGTGTCCCGGGTCCTGCTCGCCAGCGGCAAGGTGGCCCTCGACCTGGCGGCCGCGCGCGAGGAACGCGGGCGCGACGACGTGGCCATCGTGCGGCTCGAGCAGCTCTACCCGCTCGCGCCCGAGACCGTGGCGGCGGCCCTCGACGGCATCGCCGCCGAAGCCCCGGTTCTGTGGGTGCAGGAGGAGCCGGAGAACATGGGAGCCTGGCGCTTCATGCGGGTAGAGTGGGGCGGCCGGCTGCTGGGCCACCCGCTCGTCGGCGTCTCGCGCCCCGCTTCCGCCAGTCCCGCCACCGGCTCCGGCGCCGCTCACCGGTTGGAGCAGGCAGAGCTCATCCGCACTGCGTTCGAGATGGACGTCTAGGCGAGCCCGCTGGGCCAGCAACGTGAGGAGCGATTCGCGATGCCCGTAGATCTGAAGGTTCCCTCCGTGGGCGAGTCGATCACCGAGGTGTACATCGGTAGCTGGCTCAAGCGCGAGGGTGACGCGGTCGAGAAGGATGAAGCCGTCGTCGAGGTCGAGACGGACAAGGCCACGCTCGAGGTGCCGGCCTCCGTCTCCGGCGTGCTCGCGGAGGTCCTCAAGCAGGAGGGCGACGCGGCCGGGGTGGGCGAGGTGATCGCGCGCATCGAGGCGGGTGCGGTCGCTGCCAAGAACGGGGTCGCCTCGGAGGACAGCCCGGCCGCAGACGGCATGGCGGAGCGTGGCGAGGGCGAGGAGACCTCGTCCGGCGAGGCCGCTCCCTCGGGCCCGCAGCAGGGCGAGGAGCGCGCGGCGGGCGCCGACGGGCGGGCCGGTGCCGCTGGGGCGGTGATGCCGGCAGCACAGCGCCTGCTCCACCAGCACGGCGTCGACGCCTCGCAGGTGCCCGCCAGCGGACCCGGGGGGCGGCTGCTGAAGGAGGACGTGGAACGCTTCGTGGCCCGCGCCGGCACGGAACCGGCGCCGGCGGCCAGCGTCGAGCCCGGCGGACGCGAGGAGGCGGTGCCGATGAGCCCGCTCCGCCGACGCGTCGCCGAGCGGCTGGTAGAGGCGCAACGCAACGCCGCCCTGCTCACCACCTTCAACGAGGTGGACATGACAGCGGTGATGGCGCTGCGCAAGGAGCACCGCGACGCCTTCGAGGCGCGCTACCAGGTACGCCTGGGCTTCATGTCGTTCTTCGTCAAGGCCACCATCGACGCGCTCAAGCGCTTCCCGCAGCTCAACGCCGAGATCCGCGAGGACACCATCGTCTACAAGGACTACTACGACATCGGCGTGGCCGTCTCCAGCAAGAAGGGGCTGGTGGTGCCGGTGGTGAGGGGGGCCGAGCGGCTCAGCTTCGCCGAGCTGGAGATGGCGATCGGCGACTTCGGCCGGCGAGCGCAGGAGAACAAGCTCACGCCGGACGAGCTTCAGGGGGGCACCTTCACCATCTCCAACGGCGGGGTGTTCGGCTCGCTGATGTCCACCCCCATCGTCAACCCGCCGCAGTCGGGGGTGCTCGGGATGCACGCCATCCAGGAGCGGCCGGTCGCGGTGAACGGCCAGGTCGAGATCCGTCCGATGATGTACCTGGCGCTCACCTACGACCACCGTATCGTCGACGGGCGCGAGGCCGTGACCTTCCTCAAGCGCATCAAGGAGGCGGTCGAGAGCCCCGCCCGCATCCTGCTGGAGGTCTGAGGCATGCCCAGACACGACATCGTCATCGTCGGCGCGGGGCCCGGCGGCTACGTCGCGGCGATCCGCGGAGCCCAGCTCGGCTTCGATGTCGCGGTGGTCGAGAAGGAGGAGGCGCTCGGGGGTACCTGCGTGCGCGTCGGGTGCATCCCGAGCAAGGCGTTGCTGGAGTCTAGCGAGCGCTTCCAGGAGACGCGCGAGAAGCTGGCCGACCACGGCATCACCGTCAAGGACGTCGGCCTGGACCTGGCCGCCATGCACAGGCGCAAGGCCCGCGTGGTGAAGCAGAACACCGACGGCGTCGCCTACCTCTTCAAGAAGAACCGGATCACCCGCTACCACGGTCAGGGAGAGCTCCTGGGCGGCGGCAGGGTGAGCGTGCACGGCGGCGAGAGCAACCACACCCTCGAGGCCGGGCACATCGTGCTGGCCACCGGGTCGGTGCCGGTGAGCCTGCCCGGGGTCGAGCTTGCCGTTGACCTCATCGGCACCAGCACCGAGGCGCTCGACTACGACCAGGTGCCCGAGAGCCTGGTGGTCATCGGTGCGGGGTACATCGGGCTCGAGCTGGGATCGGTGTGGGCCAGGCTGGGGTCGAAGGTCACGGTTCTGGAGTACTTCGACCGCATCCTGCCAGGCATGGATCTGGAGACGGCCAAGGAGGCGCTCAAGGTCTTCAAGCGCCAGGGGCTGGGCTTCCGCCTCGGCGCCCGCGTGACCGGCGCCGAGGCCAAGGGCACGGGCAGGTCGCGCTCGGTCGTCGTCGAGGTCGAGGGGGGCGAGCCGGTGGAGGCGGCCCGGGTGCTCGTGGCGGTGGGGCGCGCTCCGGCCAGCGCGGGGCTGGGGCTCGAGCGGGCCGGCGTGGAGCTCGACGAGCGTGGTCGCGTTCGCGTGGACGGCGGCTTCGCCACCAGCGCAACGGGCGTCTACGCCATCGGAGACCTGATCCCGGGCCCGATGCTGGCGCACAAGGCGCAGGAGGACGGTGTGGCGCTGATGGAGCGCCTGGCGGGCGGCGCCGGCCACGTCGACTACGGCCTGGTGCCGGGCATCGTCTACACGGACCCGGAGATCGCCACCGTAGGCCGCAGCGAGGAGCAGTTGCAGGAGGAGGGGATCCCCTACCGCAAGGGCGTGTTCCCCTTCACCGCCAACGGCCGCGCCCGCGCCCTGGGCAAGACCGACGGCCGGGTGAAGATCCTGGCCCACGAGGAGACCGATCGCGTGCTGGGAGTTCACATCATCGGCCCGCGCGCCGGCGACCTGATCGCCGAGGCGGTGGCGGGCATGACCTACCACGCCAGCGCCGAGGACCTGGCACGCACCATCCACGCTCATCCCACCCTGGCCGAGGCGGTCAAGGAGGCGGCGCTGGCCGTGGACGAGCGCGCCATCCACCTATGAGCCGGGGTACGCTGCCGGCCCGCAGGCGAGGCGCGCCTCGGTGCCGAGCCGGAGGAATCGTTACCGAACCGAAGCTATACTCGCGGAGATGACCGTCGCCGGCGTTCGAGACCTCCTCATCGATGACAACGCGCTCGTGCCCATCGCCGACAAGGTCCTGGAGGGCCGCCGTCTCGGCCTGGAGGAGGGCATGACGCTCTTCGGCACGCGCGACGTCGCCGCGGTGTGCCGTCTCGCCGACCTGGTGCGCGAGCGGCGCGTGGGCGACAAGGCCTACTTCGTGCACTCGCTGCGCCTGTCGCAGACCAACCTCTGTTACGTCGGCTGCACCTTCTGCGGCTTCCAACGCAAGTGGGGTGAAGAAGGCGTCTGGGACATGGACCTGGATGACGTCTGGGCCTACGTCGACGAGCATGCCCATCCGGATCTCACGGAGATTCACATCACGGCAGGACACCACCCCAAGCGGCCCTTCCAGTACTACCTCGACCTGGTCGGTGGGCTCACGGAGCGCTACCCCGGGGTGCAGGTGAAGGCCTGGACGGCGGCCGAGATCCACCACTTCACCCGCATCACGCGCCCGCGGCTGAGCTACCGCGAGGTGCTCTCGCAACTCAAGGACGCCGGCCTGGTGGCCATGCCCGGCGGCGGCGCAGAGATCTTCGCGGACCACGTCAGGAAGCGTATCGCGCGGGCCAAGGTCAGCGCCGAGGGCTGGCTCGAGGTGCACCGCACCGCGCACGAGCTGGGCATCCCCACGAACGCCACCATGCTCTACGGCCACGTCGAATCGCCCGGGGACCGGCTCGACCACATGATCCGGCTGCGCGAGCTGCAGGACGAGGCGCCCGGGTTCTTCTCCTTCGTGCCCCTCGCCTTCCAGCCGGACAACAACCCGCTCGCGAGGGAGCTCGGCACCCGTTTCACCACCGGCCTCGACGACCTTCGCAACCTGGCGGTGTCGAGGCTGATGCTCGACAACGTCCCCCACATCAAGGGCTACTGGATCATGATCACCCCCGAGCTCACGCAGGTCACGCTCTCGGCGGGCGTCAGCGACATCGACGGCACCATCAAGGACGAACGCATCGCGCACGCCTCCGGCGCCGTCACCGAGGCCGGCATGACGCAGTCTGCGCTGGTGCGGCTGGTGCAGGACGCCGGCCGCCTGCCGGTCCGCCGCGACGCCCTGTACAACGAGCTCGAGGTGTTCGCGTGAGCGCCGGCGCGCGCTCGTCGCGGCCGACCGCGGTCGAGGGTGGCGTGCGCACCGAGCGGCTCGGCATCGTGTCCTACACCAATGTGGCCCCGTTGCACTGGGGGCTGGAGCCCTGGTCGGGCCCCGAGACCCGCGCGGAGTTCGTCCGCGGCGTGCCGACCGAGCTCAACGCCGCGCTGATGCGTGGCGACATCGACCTCACCCTCATCTCCTCGATCGAGTTCGTCCGCCACCGTCACCAGCTGAGGGCGCTTCCCGACTTCTCCATCGCGACCCTCGGACCGGTGTACAGCGTGATGCTGTTCCACTGGCAGCCGTGGCAGGCGCTGCAGGGCGCCCGCATCGCGGTGACCACCCACTCCGCCACCAGCGTGCAGCTGCTGCGCGTGCTGTTGGCGAAGGACGGGTTCGATGCCGAGCTGGTCCCCATGGCGCCCCACCTCGAGACGATGCTGGCGAGCTGCGACGCAGCCTTGCTGATCGGCGACGCCGCCCTCCGCGAGGCCGTCGGCCGGCGCAAGGTCGCGGGGCGGCGCCCGCGGGTCACCGACCTGGGTGAAGCCTGGTACCACCACACGCGCCTGCCCTTCACCTTCGCGGTGTGGGCGTCGCGCGAGGACCGGCGGCCCTCGGACATGCTGGTGGCGCGCTTCCGCGCCGCGCGCGAGGCGGGCCTGGGGCGGCTCGCCGAGGTCGCGCATGTCGAGGCCGAGCGCCTGGGCCTTTCCGACGCGGTAGTCCAACGCTACCTGGCCAACTTCCGCTACTACCTGCAGCTGCCCGACCGCGACGGGCTGCTGGCCTTCGCGCGCGCCGGCGACGCCACCTTCGAGGACGACCAGCTACGCTTCTGGGACCTCTGACACGGGGGGCGGCATGAAGGTCTGGCCCGGCCGGCCGCACCCGCTGGGCGCCACGGTGGAGGTGGAGGGCATCAACTTCGCCCTCTACAGCGAGCACGCCACCGCCGTGGAGCTTTGCCTGTTCGACACCGCCTACGACCCCGCGCCGGCTCGCACCGTGGAGCTCAGCGACCGCACCGGTCCGGTGTTCCACGGCTTCGTGCCTGGGCTGCGAGCGGGGCAGCGCTACGGCTACCGGGTTCACGGTCCCTACGAGCCGGCGCGCGGGCACCGGTTCAATCCCGCCAAGATCGTGCTCGACCCCTACGCCAGAGCGATCGGCCGTCCGCTCGCCTGGCACGGCAGCCTGCTCGGCTTCGACCCCGAGACGCTGCGGCGCTCGGGCGAGGACCGCGCGGACGGCCGAGACGACGCCGCCGTCGCTCCCCTGGCGGCCGCGGTGGACGATGACTTCGACTGGGCGGACGAGCGCCGGCCGCGGGTGCCCTTCGAGGACACGGTCATCTACGAGACGCACGTGCGTGGCATGACCATGCGCCACCCGGCGGTGGAGGAGGAGCTGCGCGGAACCTACCTCGGCCTGGCGAGCGAGCCGGTGATCGCGCACCTGCTGTCCCTCGGCGTCACCACGGTGCAGCTGCTGCCGGTGAACGCCATCGCAGAGGAGCAGCGACTGGTCCGGCTGGGGCTCGGCAACTACTGGGGCTACCACCCGCTGGCCTACCTGGCGCCCGAGCCCCGCTACGCCGCACGCGGGCCGGTCCACGCGGTCGACGAGTTCAAGGGCATGGTGAAGCGCTTCCATGCCGCCGGGCTCGAGGTCATCGTCGATGTGGTCTACAACCACACCGGCGAGGGCAACCATCTGGGGCCGACGCTCTCCTTCCGGGGCATCGACAACCGCAGCTACTACAAGCTCAACCCCGGGCGGCCGGAGCGGTACATCGACTACACCGGCACCGGCAACACCCTCGATCCCGGCAACCCCTACGTGCTGCAGCTGATCATGGACAGCTTGCGCAGCTGGGCGCAGACCATGCACGTGGACGGCTTCCGCTTCGACCTCGCCTCGGCGCTCGCGCGCGAGCTGTACGACGTCGACATGCTCTCGGCCTTCTTCAAGGTGATCCAGCAGGACCCGGTGCTCTCCGGCGTCAAGCTCATCGCGGAGCCCTGGGACGTGGGTCCTGGCGGCTATCAGGTGGGCAACTTCCCCTGGCAGTGGTGCGAGTGGAACGGCCGATTCCGTGACGGAGTGCGCGGCTACTGGCGCGGCGACCCCGGCCGCGCCGGCGAGCTGGCGACCCGACTGAGTGGCTCGTCGGACCTCTACGGTCGCCGGCAACGCCGGCCCTACGCCTCCATCAACTTCATCACCGCCCACGACGGCTTCACGCTGAAGGACCTGGTGAGCTACAGCCGGAAGCACAACGGCGCCAACGGCGAGGGGGGGACCGACGGCAGCGACCACAACCTCAGCAGCAACGGCGGCGTGGAGGGGACGACGGACGATCCCGAAGTGCTGGCGCGCCGCGACGTGCGGCGCCGCAGCCTGCTGGCGACGCTGCTGCTCTCCCAGGGCGTGCCGATGCTGCTGGGCGGCGACGAGCTGGGCCGCAGCCAGGGCGGCAACAACAACGCCTACTGTCAGGACAACGACATCAGCTGGTTCGACTGGCAGCTGGACGAGCGCGACGAGGCCTTCCTCGCCTTCACCCGCGAGGCGCTGGCGCTACGCCGCGAGCATGCCGTGTTCCGCCGGCGCACCTTCCTCGACGGAGGCCTGGACCCCGCTTCGGGCTGCAAGGACGTCACCTGGATCCACCCCGGCGGGCGCGAGATGCAGGCGCGCGACTGGCAGGCGGCCGACGGCGGCGCCTTCGGCATGTTGCTGTGCGGGGCCGCCCTCCACGAGCGCGACGCGCGCGGCCGGCGGCGCCGCGACGCCTCCTTCCTGGTGCTGTTCCACGGCCGCGGCGACGGCTGCTTCGGCTTGCCGGCCGCGCCCGAAGGGGACGGCTGGATCACGGTGCTGGCCAGTGCCGAGCCGCCGGCGCCAGGCGCGCGCTTTCAGGCCGGCGCCAGCGTGCCGCTGATCCCGGACGGTCTCACCGTGCTGCGTGCGGCCGCCGCCGAGGACGCCGCTACCAGCGCCGGGTCGCCGGAACCCTGAGCGGCGGAGGTGCTGGCCGCCGGGCTACTCCTCCTCCAGGCGGATCCAGGCGGTGACGTGCCGCGACGCGCTTCGCAGCGCCTTCAGGTCGCTCGCCGAGAGGCGGTCGGCGGCGCTCTCCAGCAGCCGCGCCACCTCGCGGTCGACGGTCGCCTGGAGCTCGACGTTGGCGGCGCTCGCCTGCATCCGCCGCAGGGTGTGCGCCAGGTGCCGGGCGACCATGGGGTCGCCGGCGGCGTGGGCGCGCAGCTCGCCGAAGAGGTGCTCGACGAGCGCCCCCAGCTCCGGCCTGGGCACCACCAGCCGCAGGGTGCCGTCGTCGTCCTCGAGGTGGCCGGGAGGCAGGCGGCGGCGCGCCAGCAGGTCGATGGCCTCGGCCAGGCGGTCGATGCAGGTCATGGCGGTGAAGGGATCGTTGATGCCCGGGGAGAGGGCGCGCAACGCCACCTCCAGGAGCTGATCGAAGAGGAAGTAGGGGTCCTGCTGCGGGGTTCGCACGGCGCCCAGCACGTAGTAGCCCTCGATGCGGCCGGCGAGTGCCTCGGCGGCCTCCGTGGGGTGGATGTCGGCGAAGGGACCGCCGAGCATGAGGAAGCTGCCCGGCGGGTTGTGCAGGCGGATGAGCGCGTCGTGCTCGGCGGCCAGCGCCGTCAGGCCGCCGAGGTCGATGGCCTGGACGTAGCCCGCCCGCTGCGAGCGTATCGTCACCGCCTCGCGCTGGAAGGCCTCCGGCAGGGCCGGGGTCGCTGGCACGGCGCCGCCCTCGGGCGCGTCGACGCTGGGCTCCGCCGACGCGCCTGCCGCCTCGCGGTCGTTTGGCTCGTCGGCCGGCGGGAAGCCGAGGATCTGCTGGGTGAGCGCGCGGCCCACGCGCGCCAGCACGTAGGAGACCTGAACGCTCTCGGCAGCGTGGTGGATGAAGTAGATCAGCACGCCCAGGCTCGCCAGCGTGAGCACCAGCGCGACGCCCACCGACACGTGCGGCACGAAGGCGGCGATGCCCTGCTGAGCGTCGGCGCTGCGCACGGTGCGCAGCACCATCAGGCAGTAGAGGAAGGTGGCGACGAAGATGCCGAGCGCCGCCTGGTTGCCGCGGTCGCGCATGAAGTTGCCCACCAGGCGCGGCCCGAACTGCTGGGAGGCGAGCGACAGACCGACCAGGGTCATGGAGAAGACCACCCCGGCCACGGTGATGAGCGAGCCGGCCACGGTGCTGAGCAGGGCGCGGGCGCCGTCGGCGTCGTTGAGGGCGCCGAGCAGCGCCAGGCGCGGCAAGCTGGCGTGGGCATAGGTGCGGTCGACGGCGAGGGTGGCGAAGGAGAACAGCAGGGCGCCCAACGCCATCAGCGAGGGCAGGAACCAGTAGCTCGAGCCCAGGCGATCGAGCCAGCCGAGAAGACGCGTGCTCACAGGGCCCCTCCCTCGCCCACCATGCTAGCAAGCGGGCGCGTGACGGCCGCCCGAGGGCGACCGTCACGGGTCAGAGCACGTAGCGGCTCAGGTCCTCGTTGCCGACGATGTCCTCGAGCTTGCGCCTGACGTAAGCCTCGTCGATGGTGACGCTGCCCAGCTCGGTGCCGAAGGAGACGTCCTCCAGCACCGTCTCCAGGATGGTGTGCAGGCGCCTGGCACCGATGTCCTCGACCTCGCGGTTGACCCTCTCGGCGTACTCCGCGATGGCGACCACGCCGCTCTCGGCGAAGTGGATGTGGGTGCCGTCCACGGCGAGCAGCTCGGTGTACTGCTTGGTGAGCGCGTGCCGCGGCTGCGTGAGGATGCGCTGGAAGTCGCCGGCGGAGAGCTCCTCGAGCTCCACTCGGATGGGGAAGCGACCCTGCAACTCGGGAATCAGGTCGCTGGGCTTGGAGACGTTGAAGGCTCCCGCGGCGATGAACAGCATGTGGTCGGTCGTCACGGGCCCCTGGCGGGTGTTCACCTGGGTGCCTTCGACCACGGGCAGCAGGTCGCGCTGCACCCCCTCGCCGCTGACGTCGCTGCCTCCCATGCCCTCCGAGCCGGCGATCTTGTCGATCTCGTCGATGAACACGATGCCCATGTTCTCGGCGCGGTAGACGGCCTCGCGCCCCACGGCGTCGTGGTCGATCAGGCGGTCGGCTTCCTCGTCCTCCAGCACCCGCCTGGCCTCGCGCACGCTCAGCTTGCGCTTCACCTTGCGTTGCGGCATGAAGCTCGACAGCATGTCCTGCAGGTTGAGGCCCATCTCCTCCATGCCCGGCATCATCACGCCCGCGGGCTTCTCGTCCGCCACCTCGATCTCCACGGTGCGCTCGTCGAGGCCCCCTTTCTCGAGCAGGGCACGCATGCGCTCGCGGCCTTCGCTGGTGCCCCCCGGCAGCAGCGCGTCGAGCAGGCGCTCCTTGGCGGCGGCCGCGGCGCGCCCGCGCACCTCCTCCTTCTTCTCGGCCTCGACCATGGCCGTGGCGGAGCGCACCATATCGCGGACGATCGACTCGACGTCGCGGCCGACGTACCCGACCTCCGTGAACTTGGTGGCCTCCACCTTGAGGAAGGGGGCCTTCGCCAGCCGCGCCAGCCGCCTGGCGATCTCGGTCTTGCCCACGCCGGTGGGTCCGATCATGAGGATGTTCTTGGGGGTGATCTCGGCCTGCAGCTCGTCGGGGAGGTGGCGGCGGCGGTAGTGGTTGCGCAAGGCCACGGCCACCGATCGCTTGGCCTTGTTCTGCCCGATGATGTGGCGGTCGAGCTCCTCCACGATCTCCAGCGGCGTGAGCTCGGCGGCGTGCGCCAGCAGGGCATCGGCGCTCATGCCTGGCCCCCCTCGTCCTCGGCCTCGCCACCGGTCACCAGCACGGTGGCGTTGCCGCTGGTGTAGATGTCGATCTCGGCGGCGATGGTCAGGGCCTTGCGCGCGATCTCCTCGGCGCTCAGGGCCGTCTCTCGCAGCAAGGCGGTGGCGGCGGCCTGGGCGTAGGGTCCGCCCGAGCCGACCGCGGCCACCGGCTCGTCCGGCGCGATGACGTCGCCGGCGCCCGAGAGCGTGAGGATGTGCTCGTCGTCCGCCACGATCAGCATGGCCTCCAGGTTCCGCAGCGCGCGGTCGGTGCGCCACTCCTTCACGGTGTCGACCGAGGCCTTGAGCAGGTTGCCCTTGGCCGACGCCAGGTAGCCCTCGAACTTGTCGAGCAGGGTGAAGGCGTCGCTGACGGCGCCCGCGAAGCCGGTGAGGACGGTCCCGTCCGAGAGGGTGCGCACCTTCACGGCTCCCTTCTTGACGATGGTCTCGCCAAGGGTGACCTGTCCGTCCCCGGCGATGGCGGTCCTGCCGTCTCTTTGGACGGCCACGATGGTGGTGCCGTGCATGCGCCTCATACGCCCACGAGCCTATCAGAGCGCCGCGAGGGGCGTCGTATCCGGTCGGCCGCCGGGCGGCAGCCGCACGGGTCGGAGGTGCCGACCGCCGGCGACAGCCCGGTGGCGGGTCACCGCTCCGGGCGTGCGACCGTGCTCGGGTTAGCATGGCGGCATGCTAGCGCACGCCTTCGGAGGGGGCTGGATCGAGCTGATCGTGGGCCCCATGTTCAGCGGCAAGTCCGAGGAGCTCATCCGGCGCGTCAACCGTTCGCTCATCGCCAGGCAACGCGTGCAGGTGTTCAAGCCGGCCATCGACGCCCGCTACATTCCTGAGGCGGTGGCGTCGCACGACGGCCGCTCCTTGAAGGCGGTGCCCGTGGCCGACACCGCCGGCATCCGCGAGCTGCTGGCGGACGACACCCAGGTCGTGGCGATCGACGAGGGGCAGTTCTTCGACGAGGCCGTGATCGTCCTGGCTCTGGAGCTTGCCGACGGCGGCAAGCGCGTGATCCTGGCGGGTCTCGACCTCGACTTCCGCGGCGAGCCGTTCGGGCCGATGCCGGCGCTGCTGGCGCACGCCGAGGTGGTGGAGAAGCTGACGGCCATCTGCTCGTGCGGGCGCGCCGCCACCCGCACCCAGCGCCTCATCGGGGGCCAGCCCGCCCACTACGACGACCCCGTGATCCTGGTCGGCGCCGCCGAGCGCTACGAGCCGCGCTGCCGCGAGCACCATGTCGTGCTCAAGGGGGAGCGGCCGGTACCGCTGTTCGACCTGGCGTCCTGAGCCGCGCGTGGCGCGCTGCCCGGACGGGCTGCGGGGTCACGGTTGGATGCGGCTGCCGTCTCTCGGGAAGGCGCGTGCGAAGCGGACGTTGGGGATTCCGAGCAGTAGCGCGGTGAGGCGTTCGGCTCCGGCAGCGAAGCCGCCGTGCGGTGGCATGCCGTGCTGGAACACCTCCAGATAGCCCCTGAAGCCGGCCGGGTCCATGTTGCGCTTGGTCAGCTCCTCCACCAGCATGTCGTGCCTGTGGACGCGCTGGCCGCCGGAGGTGATCTCCACCCCGCGGAACAGCAGGTCGACCCCGCGCGTGAGGTCCGCCCCCTCCGGATGCGTGTAGAACGGTCTGGCTGCCTGTGGGAAGTGCGTGACGAACACGAACTCGCTACCGTGCTCGTGGCGGGCCCAGCGCCCGAGCAGGCGCTCGGCCTCCGGATCCAGGTCCTTGCCACCCGTCTCATGGCCGTAGCGTTCCTTGATCAGCGAGCGCGCCTCCAGCAGCGGGATGCGCGGCACGGGTACGCCGACATCGGGAGCGGTTGCCTCGAGGAGCTGCAGCTCGGCGGCGCAGCGCTCGACCACCTGCGACATCATCGCCTTGAACAGGCCCTCCTGCAGGTCCATGACGTCGTTCTCGTCCGAGATGAAGCCCACCTCCACGTCCAGCGACAGGTACTCCGCCAGGTGGCGGCTGGTGTGGCTGGGCTCGGCGCGGAACACCGGCGCCACCTCGTAGACGCGCTCGAAGACGGCGACCATGATCTGCTTGTAGACCTGCGGGGACTGCGCCAGGTAGGCACGCTTCCCGTAGTAGTCGACCTCGAAGAGGTTGGCGCCGCCCTCGGCGCCGGCAGCCACGATCTTGGGGGTGAAGATCTCGGTGAAGTCGCGGGCATCCAGGTACGCCCGGAAGGCGCGCACCAGCTCGGCTTGCACCTTGAGCACGGCCTGCGCCTTCAGACCGCGAACGGTGACCTGCCGGTACTCCAGGAGCGTCTCCGGGTTGGCGTGCCACTCCTCCTTGGCGATCTCGACCGGTGGCGGCGTGGTGGCTCGGGACAGCACCTCGAGCGCGTCGGCCCGCACCTCCACGCCGCCCGGCGCTCGCTCGTTGGCGACCACGGTGCCTTGGACCCGCACGCAGCTCTCGTGCAGCGGCAGCTGCGTCTTCTCGAAGACGCACTGGGCCACCCCGCTGCGATCGCGCAGCAGCAGGAACTGGATGCCTCCCAGGTCGCGGCGGTTGTGTACCCAGCCCTGCACCGCGACGCGCTCTCCGATGCGCGTCGGCAGGGCCCGGTTCAAGGTTCGCTCGTCCGTCACGGTCTCCATCGCACGCTCCTAGACAGAACCACCCCGAGGGGACCTCGGGGTGGTCTGCGGGCCGAACCGCGGCCTATGCCCCGAGCCACCTCACACGGGAATTGTCGTCGCTCGGGTGGCGGGGCCGAAGGCTCGTCATGGGCGGTAATCTAGCAGGCGCTTGCGGGCGTGTCAACGGCGCCGGCCCGCTCGCGGGCCGGCGCGCTCCAGCAGCTGGCGCAGGAGGCGCACGTGCTCGACGTCCTTGGGTCGTCCCAGCCGCTCCTTGAACGCCAGCAAGGTGGCAAGCCCGACGCATGGCCAGCCCAGCACGTCCTCCGCGCCATCGATGAGGGTGTCGACGTCCTCGCCGAGCCAGCCGCCCCAGATCTCCACCTCCGGGCGTGGCCGCACCACCGGGTCGAGCAGGCCGGCGTCGGGCTCGGAGAGCCTGCAGGCCAGCAGCCAGGCGGGGCCGCGCGCCAGGATGTCCAGGTCGCCGGCGGCATGCACCAGGCCCCGCAGCAACAGCGCGCCGCTCCCGTGCACGACGTAGTGGCCGCGGGGCAAGGCCAGCTCTCGCAGCCTGGCCACCGCCTCGGCGCCGGTCACCCCGGCGAGCCTTCCGCCAGCCCCGCCGCCGTGCGTACCGCCTGGACCAGGGGCAGGAGGCTGCTGGTGGCCGCAAACTCGTCCGGCGTCAGCCAGGCGTGGGCGTCGTGCTCGGCGGTGCGCCGCACCTCGCCGGGCTCGGCGTCGGCGCGGTAGACGATCACCACCATGGGCTCGCCCGCACGCATCGCGTGGTAGGTCGTGACGGGTCGCGGCCACACCCGCACGCGCAGGCCGCACTCCTCGGCGATCTCGCGGCCGACGGCGTCCGCGGGGTCCTCGCCGCGGCGCAGCCTGCCGGAGAGCGTCTCCCATAGCCCGGGTCCGGCATCGCGCGCCGGCGAGCGCCGCATCGCCAGCACCTTGCCGTCCCGGAAGACCGCAGCCGCCACCGCCACCACGTAGTGCTCGGTGATCTCGCCATCGCTGAGCTCCGGCACGGGGGCCTCCCTCCGCGGCGTGGTGCGCGCCCGCACCGCGCCGCCGCCAACCAGGCTAGCCCAGGTGCGACCGCGACGCCGCAGGGCCGCGCGCGGGCCGCTCGCGGGCCGAGGTGACGCGCGGTCCGCCGGGCACCGCGGCTGGCAAGGGACGCCGGCAGGGCCTGCGTCAGTCGTCGCCGGAGGGGATGGCCGGGGTTGCCTCGCCATCCCGCGGGGTGGCGCCGTCCGTCGCCGCCACTCCGTCCAACGCCCGCAGCACGTCATCCAGCAGGTCGCGGCCATCCTCGATGCCGACCGACAGCCGCACCAGCCCGTCGGTGATGCCGTGTCGCTCGCGGGCTTCCGGGGCGAGCAGCTGGTGCGTGGTGCTGGCCGGGTGCGTCGCCAGCGATTCCACGTCGCCAAGCGACACCGCCTGGGTGAAGAGGGTGAGGCTGTCGAGGAACCGTTCGGCGGCAGTGGCGCCGCCTGCCAGCTCCAGCGCCAGCATGCCGCCGAAGCGGGCCATCTGACGGCTGGCGAGGACGTGCCGGGGGTGCTGGGGCAGCCCCGGATAGTGGACCTCGGCGACCGCCGGGTGACCGAGCACCCCGCGTGCCAGCGTCTCGGCGTTGTCGCAGTGACGCTCCATGCGCACGGGCAGGGTCTTGCAGCCGCGGAGCAAGAGGAAGCTGTCGAAGGGTCCGAGGGCGGCGCCGACGTGTCGCAGGCCGTGGCTGCGGAGCTCGGCGGCGAGCTCGGACGATGCCGCCACCACGCCGCCCACGACATCGCCGTGGCCGCCGAGGTACTTCGTCGCCGAGTGCACCACCACGTCGATCCCGTGCTCCGCAGGTCGCGTCAGGTAGGGGGAGGCGAAGGTGTTGTCGACGACCGTCAGGATGTCGCGGCCGCGCGCGACGGCAGCGACGCGGCCGAGGTCGTGGATGCCCAGCGTGGGGTTGGTGGGTGTCTCCAGGTAGATCATGCGCGTCGCGGGCGAAACGGCGTCCTCCAGCTCGTCGTCGTCGACGTCGTGGTGGCGGAGGCCGTAGGGCTCCAGCAGGTCGCGCAGCAGGCCCTCCGTGCCGCCGTAGAGGGGTCCCAGCGTGATGATCTCGTCGCCGGGACGCAGCACAGTGAGCAGCAGCGCGCTGATGGCGCCCATGCCGGAGGCGAACGCCACCGCGTCCTCGGTGCTCTCGAGCGAGGCGAGCTTGACCTCGAAGGCTCGGGTGGTGGGGTTCCCGATGCGGCTGTAGACGTAGCCCTCCTCGTCCCCCGCGAACAGCGCGGCCCCGCGGCCGTAGCTGCCGTAGCTGAAGGTCGAGGTCTGGTAGACGGGGGTGGCGTGCGCGCCCGTGCGCGGGTCGGGGCCCTGGCCATCGTGAACGGCGCGCGTGCTGAAGCGGTGACGCCGGCGCGTGCTCATGGGGTCGCTCCTCGCCCACATTGAAGCACTTGGGGAGGCGGGTCGGCGGCGTTGTCCTCTAGCGGCTCCGCGCGGAGGCGGGGGGGCGGCCGGCCCGCCGGCGCGCGCCCCTCGAGGCTAGCGCGGCTCCAACCACAGCGTCTGCCAGGGGGCGAGCTCGAGCTCGCCGGCCAGGGCCACCTCGCGGCCGCCGATCAGGTCGCGTGCCGGGCCGCGCAGCTCGCGGTGACGAAGCCGCCCCGGCCGGCTCGACAGGTTGTGCGCGCACCACAGCGTCTGGCCCGCGCCCTCCCGGCGCAGCGCGAAGACGCCGCCCTCGGCGGGCAGCACCTGCTGGTCTCCGAAGGGGTCGAACGCCGGCTGCTGGCGCCTCACCCGAAGCAGCTGCGTCAAGGACGCCAGCACGCGGGCGCGGCGGCCCCCCGCGTCGGCCAGCTCCGCCACCAGCCCCTGGTAGCCGAGCTTCTCGCGGTTGATGCTGCGCGCACGGCCCGTGCGGGCCACCTCGTCTGGAGCGCCGCGCGAGCCCAGCAGGCTGTGAACGTACACCGCCGGCACCCCGGCGAGTGCCAGCATGGCGGCGTGCACGGTAGCGAAGCGTCGCACGCTGGTGGCGACCGGCTCGTCGGGCGGGGTGAGCGCATCGAAGTAGCTGACGTTGAGCTCGTAGGGGCGCTCGCCCCGAGCGGTGGAGCGCGTCGACACCCGGCCGCCGCGCGCCAGCGCGAGCTCCGCCAGGCGCGCCACCGCCGGCCCCTCCACCAGTCCTTCCAGCGCCCGCAGGCCGACGCCGTCGTGCGACGCGAGGAAGTTGAAGAAGGCGGTCTCGCGGGAGGGCGTGGCCAGCCCCCCGGCCCAGCTGCGCAGGCTGGAGGCGTCCTCGACCGCGGCGCAGTGCAGCAGCAGCGGGGGTAGCGCGAAGTTGTACACCAGCTGCGCCTCGTCGCTGCCGTCACCGAAGTAGCCGACGTTCTCGTCGTGAGGCACGTTGGTCTCGGTCAGCAGCACCGCCCACGGCGCCGCGATCTCGAGCAGCGCCCGCAGCGCCTTCACCAGCCGGTGCGTCTGCGGCAGGCTGGTGCAGGAGGTGCCGAGCTCCTTCCAGAGGTAGGTGACCGCGTCGAGCCGGAGCACCTGGACGCCATGTGCCAGGTAACCGAGCAGCACCCGCGCTGCCTCCAGCAGCACCGCGGGAGTGGCGTAGTCGAGGTCGACCTGGTCGGCGCTGAAGGTCGTCCACAGGCGGTGGCGGGCGCCGTCGGCCCCCTCGAACGCCGTGGCCAGCGGCGTGGCGCGGGGACGCACGACGCTGCCGAGATCCGCGTCAGGCGCGATCTCGCGGAAGAAGCCGGCAACCGCCGGATCCCCGGCCAGGTAGCGGCGCAGGGTGTCGCTCGAGGCCGACACGTGGTTGATGACGGCGTCGACCATCAGGCGGTGGTCGCTGGCGAGCGCCTCGATGTCGTGCCAGTCGCCGAACTGCGGGTCGACGGTACGATAGTCGATCACCGCGAAGCCGTCGTCCGAGGAGGAGGGCTGGAAGGGGAGCACGTGCACCCCGCTCACGGCACCGGCCAGCGGCCCGCGAAGGAGCCGGTGGAGGGTGGCGAGCGGCGCCTCACCCGGCACGCGGACCTGATCGGGGTAGCTGATGAGGAAGGCGTCCGTAGCGCTGAGCCGCCGAGCCGGCGGCACCGCCGGATGCGGGTGTGCCCTCCGGAAGGCGGTCGCCTCGGCGACCAGCGTGTCCGCCAGCGCCTCCCCGCCCGCGTCACCGTAGAGGGCGCGCAGGTGCCCCCGCAGGACCTCGGCCCGGTCGCGACTCATGGTGCCCGGCGGCTCACCGGTCGCCTACGCCGGGCGGGAGAGCGGTAACGGCTCGAGCATCTCCAGCGCCAATGCCGCGCTCCAGGAGAAGTCGCTGGCGCCCGCCGGGCTGCCGTCGCGCGGGTCGTAGTACTCGAAGAAGCCGCCGTCGGCCATCAGGGCCAGGCTGTCGCGTCTGACGTTCTCGGCCAGCGCCTGGTAGCCGTAGCGCTCCAGCCCCTGCATCACCATCCAGTTGACGAGTATCCACACCGGTCCGCGCCAGTAGCGGCGCGGCTCGTAGAAGTAGTTGTTCTTGGCCTGCGACGGCACCCGGAAGCGGCTGTTCGCGTCGGGCCCATACTCCTCCGGGTTCTCCAAGTGGGCGCCCACCAGCACCTCGGCCTGCTCCTTGTCGGCGAGCCCGGCGTAGAGCGCCAGGAACGTGGCGACACCGTTCTCCCGCACCAGCTGGTGATGGCGCGCGTCGAAGGCGAAGTAGAGGCCCTCCTCCTCGTCCCAGAGCTTGGCGTTGAAGGCCCGCCGCAGCCGCACTCGCCAGCGCTCCAGCTCGGCCGTCGGCTCGCCGATCTCGTCAGCCAGGGCGATCAGGTCCTCGTGGGCCTGATAGGTGATGGCGTTGAAGAGGGTGTCCTGCACCAGGAAGGGGGAGCGCTGGTAGATGATCTCCGGCTCGTAGGCCCACTGCCGGAAGCGATCGATGAGGTACACGAAGCGCTCGTAGTCGGCGTGCTGCGGGCGCTCTTCGGCTGCGACGTGGGCGCTGTCCCGGCGTTGGTAGGCGGGCACCTGGGAGGGTGTGACCTGCATCAGCGGCTGGACGAAGCGGGCGGCGTTGTCGGTGCCGGACTCCCAGGGGTGGACGATGGCCACCAGACCGGTGCCTTCGGGATCGCGGGCGCGGTGCAGCCAGCGGTGCCAGTTGAGCAGCCGCGGGTAGATCTCCTGGATGAAGGCCAGCGAGGCCTGGCGGTCGCGGGCGCGCCGGTGCATGCGGCGCACGCACGTTGCCAGCAGCGGTGGCTGCACCAGCCCCGAGGTGCGCACCCCGTGCGGGGCCGCCACGCTCTGTTCGATCTGCCAGAAGTCCGGGCCCGGGAAGTAGTCCGACGAGCCGTTGTGGTAGACGACGTGGGGGATCATGCCGTCCAGCCACTGCCCCTGAAGCAGCGAGCGCACCTCCTTGCGCGCCCGCTCCTCGTCGAAGTGCGCCAAGCCCATCGCCACCAGGGCGGCATCCCAGTTCCATTGGTGGGGGTACTGATAGCGGCCGGGTTTGACGAAGTCGCCGACGTCGTTGGCGGTCAACGTCTCCCGCGCACCCGCGAGGAAGTCGCCACGGGCCTTGCCGGTGTGGAAGGGGTTGCCTTCGGGTACCGGTTCCTCCACGCCGGTACTCTACACCAGTCGCTGCGGCGCGTCTGCGGGTGGCGGGGCGCGCCTGCCGCGGCCCGCCTGGCGGGACCCTCACCCCTTGACGCCGCCGGCGGTCAGTCCGGCGACCAGGTAGCGCTCGAACCAGAAGAACAGCACCATGATCGGCACCGTCACGATCACGGCACCTGCCATCAGGAACTGCCGGGGCACCTCCTGGGAGTTGAGGCTCACCATGCCGCGCGAGAGGGTGAAGATGGCAGGCGAGTCGAGGAACATGAAAGCGAACAGGAACTCGTTCCAGGCGATCATGAACACGTACAGGCCGACCGAGGCGAGCGCCGGCAGCGAGAGGGGCAGGGTGACCCGCCAGATCACCCCCAGGCGGCTGCAGCCATCGATGAGGCCAGCCTCCTCCAGGTCGCTCGGGAGCGTGCGGAAGTAGCTCCGCAGCATGTACAGCGCCACCGGCAGGGTGGTGGCGGGGTAGACCACCAGCAGGCCGGGCAGGGTATCGCGCAGTCCCAGCTGGGTGAACACCGAGTAGAGCGGGATCACCAGCACGATGGCGGGGAACATGTAGATGAGCAGGATCGAGCGAGACAGCAGCCGCCGCCCGCGGAAGCGCAGGCGGGTGACAGCGTAGGCGCCCAGGACGGCGAGCGCCAGCGTGACCGCTACGGTCACTAGCGCCACCAGCGTGCTGTTGAGGATGAAGCGGCCGAAGTGGAAGGTGGTGAGCACCTCGCGATAGCCGACCAGCAGCTGCGCCAGTGGCTGGTTGAGGTTCACGCCCAGGAAGATGGGGTCCTGCAGCATCTCGGCGCGGCTCTTCAGCGATGACGCCAGCATGAAGTAGAAGGGGAACACCACGATCGCCCCGAAGAAGGTGAACCCCAGCGCCCTCAGAACCCGCAGCGCCAGCACCTCGAGCTCCACCCGCCCCAGGCGGCCGAGGGCGATGCCGCGCAGGCCGTAGCGCGTCAGGTGGGCCGCGAGGGCCGTGGTCAGCAGCGCCGCGCCCACGCCCCAGAGAGGACGCACGTCGTTCCCCCCGAGCGGCCGGCCACCGCTCCACGCCAACCAGGACGCGGCGGCAAGCACGGCGCAGGTGAGCACGGCGAGCGGCGGGCTGTCGCGGGCGCCCCGCCAGTGCGCCAGTGCGGCTCCCAGCAGGGCCCCGAGGAGCAGCGCCTCGCCCACGGGGTAGCTCGCCTCCAGGCCGCCGAAGATGGTAGCCGAGAGAGCCCAGCCGCCCGCTGTCAGGGCGGTCGCCAGCGCGCCCAGGAGCGCTGCGACGGCCGTCCCGGGGACGCCGGCGCGTGCGGACGGCGCCCGCCCGGGCGCGGGCGGCCCGGCGCCGGCCAGCGGCGCTGCCCGGCTCACGCGTCGCCCTCCGGCGCGTAGCGGAAGTAGAGCACCATGAACGCCGCCAGGATCACGAAGAGCGTGACCGCCACGGCGGCGCCGGCGCCGAGGTCGGCCAGCGCGAAGGCCTGGTCGTACACCTGCACGGTGAGCGTCTTGGTACCGGCGGCGCCGCCGGTGAGCAGGAAGATGTCGTCGAACTTGTTGAACGTCCAGATGAAGCGCAGCAGGAAGAGCGTCGAGAGGATACCTACCAGCTGGGGCAGCGTGATGTACCAGAACTGCTGGAGCGGGCTGGCGCCGTCCACCTGGGCCGCCTCGTACATGTCGCGCGGGATCGCCTGGAAGCGCGCCAGGATGAACAGGAAGGCGAAGGGGAAGTAGCGCCAGGCCTCGAAGGCGATGACGGTGGAGAGCGCCAGCGGCACCGCCAGGCGCAGCCCCAGCAGGTGCACCTCCAGGCTGCGCTGGCTGAGGAACGCCACCGCGCGACCGAGCACCCCGAAATGCACGCCCAGGGCGTTGACCGCGCCCGAGAGCGGGTCGAGCAGGAACGCCCAGGTGAAGGTGACGGCGATGACCGGGGCCACGTACGGGAACAGGAACAGGCCGCGCAGGAGGCCTTTGCCGGTGAAGGGCGCGTTGAGGAGCTGCGCGGCGAAGAGGCCGAGCAGGATGGAGCCGATGGTGCCGAAGACGGTGTAGGCGAGGGTGACCCAGAGGGCCGGCAGGAACTCGGCGCCGGAGAGCACCCTGCGGAAGTTCTCCAGCGTGAAGCGCAGGTTGGTGAGCACGTTGGGGGCTCGACCGCGGATGGCGGCGCTGGCGCCTGAGGGCTCCGGGGCGCCGGCGCGGAGGTAGGCGGCGGTGGCGGTGAAGGCGAGGTCCAGGTTGGTGCGCGCTCCGCCCTGCCAGGTGCCCAGGTCGCAGCGCAGATGGGGCGCCTCGAACGCACAGCGGGGATCGAGATCGACCGGCTCGAGGCCGGAGGGCAGCACATCGAAGAGCGTCACCTGGCGGACCGCCACCGTTTGCGAGCTGTTGCGCATCTGGTAGCGCAGCCGCAGCTCCTCGCCGACCTCGGTTGCGGGCGCCAGCAGCCGGACGCGCACCACCGGACGCGGCGGTCGCAGGTCGGCGAGCGTCACCGGCTTGACGCTGATCCACACGTTCGCGGCTACCGGGAAGAGCACGATGGCGAAGACGATCAGGAACGTCGGCGCTAGCATCCAGAAGGCGAGCCGCGCCTCCCGTCTCGCCAGCGTGAGCTTGCGCGCTGCCCTCATGCGCCCCTCCCGACCGCAGCGGGAGCGCGGGTCGGGGGCGGTATCGGGAGCCCGCCCCCGGCCGCGCTCAGCGGCCTACTGCAGGGCGCTGACGCGCTCCTGCAGCAGCGCGGCGGTGTCCTCGGCGCTGCGCTCGCCGTCGAGGAAGCTGCGGACGAGCTCGGCCATCACGCGGGTGCCGTAGAGCCGGCCGATGATCGCTCCCTGACCCTGGCTGTACGCCCAGCGGCTGCCGCTGTCGAGGCCCTCCACGATATTGGAGATCACGTCGGGGCCGTAGAACTGCGACATCGGCGCCTTGCGGTCGACGCCCATGGGGAGCTGCGCCCAGCCGTCGACGAACTTGGTGGGCTGCTCGGCGGTGCCCCTGCGAACGGGGAAGAAGCCCTCGGGCGCGAACGACAGCCAGTCCAGGTAGGCGTCGGACAGCAGGTACTGCACGAAGTCCTGCGCCTTGGCGGTGTCGGCGTCCACGGTGATGCCCAGGTAGGTGACGCTCGCCCAGCCGGCGCCTCCCGGGTTGCTCGGCCCGGCGACGCGGGTGACGAAGCCGGTGTTCTCGGCCAGCTGGGGGCTGGTCGGGTCGGCGTAGGCGGTCACCGGCACGTCGTTGCGGAGGCCGGCCAGCTCGTCGAGGATGAACGGCGACCACATCACCATGGCCGCCTTGCCGGCGAGGTAGAGCTCGCGCGACTGCTGCCAGTAGAGGTTGCCGGGCGGGCTGGCGTCGGCCAGCTTCTTGTAGAAGTTCAGGACCTCGACGGTCTTGGCCGGGTCGAGGCTCACCGTCCCGTCGGGACCGATGAGGCTGACGCCGTCGGCGAGGAAGAACTCCTCGAGCACCTGCATCATGTAGTCGTTGTTGACGTCGGTGGCGGCGACGAAGCCGAACATGTCCGGCGGGTTGCCGAGCTTGTCGATCGCCGCCGCGATGTTGGCGAAGGTTGTGGGCGGCTGCAGCCCGGCCGCGTCGAAGAGGTCCTTGCGGTAGACGATGAGCTGCGTCCAGCCGCTGATCGGCACCAGCGCCGTGTCGCCCTGGAAGGCCACCAGGTCGAGGGCGCCCGGCGCGAAGGTGTCGCGCCCGAGGGTGTCCACCACCTCGTTGGCGGCGGCGGTGTCGAAGATGCCGGCGTCCGCCCAGCCGATGGTCTGGCTGAGCGGCGTGAGGATGACGTCGGGCAGCTCGCCCGCCGAGAAGGCGGCGGTCACGCGCGGTCCGAGATCGCTCTCCTCGACCGGCACGAGCTGCACGCTGGTCCCTGTCGCCGCCTGGTAGGCGTCGACGATCTGCTGCTGCTTCGCCATGCGCTCGGGCTGGACCTCCGTGGTCCAGAACACCAGCTGAGCCGACGCCATCCCGGCCGTCAGCAGCACGGCGAGGCCCGCGAGCACGAGCCACGAACGCTTCATCGGTCCCTCCTAAGGTGTGAACGTCCGCTGTGCTTGGGAACGGCGATCTGCCAGGCGAGCCCTCCCTTCGCAGGCATACGGCGGCGTGCGGCCGGCACGGGTGCCGGGCTGGTGGGGTGGTGCGAGTCGGTGTCCGCCGGGCCGTTGCCCTCGCCGAGAGTCAGGGTGATCCTTGCTTGCCTCAAGTATGGAGGCGTGGCAGCCGCTCGTCAATCCGCCGGCCAGCCCGGTCGGCTCATGCCGCGCGCTCCGCCCACTCGATCACCACCGCCACGCGCCCGTCGCGGATGCGCACCCGCGGCCCGCCGGGGAGCTTGCCGGCTGCGGCGCGGTTGGACACGCCCAGGCCCACGCCGAAGGCGAGGCGTGCCCGCTCGAGCTCGAAGCGGGCGCCCAGGACGTCGACCACGGCGTCCCCCGCGAGGCTGACGAGACTGAACAGCGTGCCGTCCGGGAGCGCCAGCGCCAGCTCGTCCCCGCCGGCGAGCGGGTGGCACTCGTGGGTCCCGCCGAACATCCGCACCGCCAGGCCCTCGGCGTGCAGGCGGCTGCCGATGAGCAGAGCGGCGAGGGTCTGGTCGAGCCGGCCTCCGAAGACGCCCGCCAGCACCAGCTCGGTGGCGCCGCGCTGGCGGGCGGCCGCGATGGCCAGCTCCAGATCGAGCTGGTCCTTGTCGCGGGGGTGCTCGAGCCGCGGCAGCGCGGCGTGGGCGCGCAGCTGAGTGTCGCTGGCGCTGTCGAAGTCCCCTACCCAGAGGTCGGGAAGGAGGCCGAGGCGGTCGGCCAGCCCGATGCCGGCATCCGCCGCCACCACCACGTCGACGCCCTCCAAGGCCTGCCGCAGGCGATCGCCGATCGTCGTCGGGCCTCCGGCCAGCACCACCGCCTTGCGCCCGCCGCCCGCCGTCCCGGCCGACGCGCTCACGCGCCCTCCAGCGCCAGCCAGGCGCCGTCAGGAACGACCAGGCGCATCTCGGAGCCCTC
>Ga0315535_1000301_pt1 | contig 34624 bp, 35 predicted proteins | sample SalMarSW160220MG_2_FD_203092 | JGI IMG/M metagenome (GOLD analysis project Ga0315535, IMG submission 203092) | Salt marsh sediment microbial communities from the Plum Island Ecosystem LTER, Massachusetts, United States - Salt Marsh Sediment SW1602-20 ... | reverse complement strand
CCTTTCACGGAAATCCAACCTATGCGTTCTGGTCCGGGTTGGGTGAGATGGAACAGGCCCTGAGTGAGATCAAGGAGATGGCCGCGGACCTGCGCTGGAAGGCCCGGATGAAGAAAAACGTATCAAACCAGTGAACAGGAGGTCTTGCTCCTTTCCGGTACCAGTGATGGGAAGAAGACCCTTTTCCCGGTTTTGATCGAAGACTTTCTGCGGGGTGACAAACGGTAAGCACAAGAAAGGAGAATGGAATGAGAAAGAGAGTCATGTGGGGAACGCTGATACTTTTCGTGGCTGCGCTGTTCGCCGGCATTGGGACATCAAATGCACAGGATGTGAAGAGGATATCGGAAGAATCATTGAACAAGATTTTGGGAGAGCTCGATGTGATCGTGGTGGATGTCCGACTCCCGTATGACTGGAATGACAGCAAGCTTAAAATCAAGGGAGCAAAAAGGGAAGACCCCTTTAACGTAAAGGACTGGATGAACAAATATCCTAAGGAGAAGACGCTTGTTTTTTACTGCGCCTGAGACCACGAAGCCACGAGTGCCCGTGTGGCACAAGAATTCATCAAGGCGGGATATCCCAAGGTTTTCGCGCTCAAGGGGGGGTGGAATGCGTGGAACAACGCGCATCTTCCCACGGAAAACAAGTGACTCGATAGAGTGCAAGGGAAAAGCAGGGAGATGGAGATCGTATCAATTGCTGTGAGCAGGAAGAAAGGAACGCCCAAAGAGCCTGTGGAAGCGGCTGAGCTCGTCTTTGACCATGGCCTTCGGGGTGATGCCCATGCCGGACCGTGGCACAGACAGGTGAGCTTCTTGGCAGCGGAAAGCATCGAAAAGGCCCAGGCAAGGGGGCTCGATGTGGGCTTCGGTGATTTTGCCGAAAATATTGCTACCAGCGGCATCAACTGGCTTCAGGTCCCAATCGGAACCCTTGTGAAGCTGGGAGATTCCGCCGTTGTCGAGATCACCCAGATCGGCAAGGAGTGCCATACCCGATGTGCAATTTATTACAGGGCCGGGGACTGCATCATGCCCAGGGAAGGCATATTCGGAAGAGTACTCCACGGGGGGAAAATACGAAAAGGGGATGCCATACGAATCATAGACAACAGCAACCCGGAGAGAAAAAGGACAGAAAGTGCCGGCGGAGATAGAGATTGAATTGAACGGATTCTCCGAAAGAATACCCGCAGGCTGCAGTCTGGCTCAATTGATTCAGAGTCACGGGGACGGTGACGTGCACCTGATCGTGGAAGTCAACGGTCGTTTCGTATATCCCCGCGATTATTCCGGAAAAATCCTCTCAGACGGCGACAGGATTGAATTTATTAACCCCAACTTCGGCGGATAGGTTTCCGGTTCATCCGTTCACTCTTCTATTAATACATCCCTTCCCAGATGCTGAACATCCGGTGCCCCCACCATACTCAGGATACGTTTCAATTCACCGGTTATCGCGGTTACTACGTCGCACACCCCCTGTTGCCCATCCGCGGCAAGACCGTAGAGAATGGGCCTGCCCAGACCCACCAGGGAGGCGCCGAAAGCGAGACCCTTCAGGACATCGCTTCCCCGCCTGAAGCCCCCATCTGCCATGATGACGAACTTGCCCCCTACTTTTTTCGTGATTTCCTCCATCACCTGCAGGGGATGGGGGAGATAGTCGATGGTGTGAGCCCCGTGGTTTGAGACGATGATTCCATCCGCACCCGAATCCGCAGCCTTGACTGCATCCTCGCCGCTCAGGATTCCTTTGAAAATGAGCGGCAGGCGAACGGCCTTTCGGATGTTCTGCAGCTCTGAAAGAGAGAGGGGAGAGCAATCAGAGACCATCTGCCTGTCCAGGATCTTGGTTCCCTGGCCTGAGTCAATCTCAATGCCCACCCAATCTACTCCTGCTTCCTGCATGGTATCGAGTGCCTCATACATCTTCTTCCGTTCTTTCAAAGGCTTGACATTCGCAGCCAGGAGAACACCCGTGGCCTTGATTCCTTTCAAGTCTGCGGGAATGGGCGATCCGGTCCACATGAGACTCCCGGCATCTTTCAGTCCCCGTGCTACTTTCAGAAGGCCGTCTTCCCTAATGGCCGGGATGGGCATGGTCATGGCCGACATGATCACGGGTGTCCCAAGGGTCACCCCGAGGACCTTCAATCCGGTGTCGGGCTCAGACTCGGCATCGATGGCCTTCTGCCTGAAGGTGTATCGATCCAGGACCCGGCGGTTGTGGCCCATGACGAACTCAGTTTCAACGCCTCCCAGAAAGACACCGATTTCCTTTGCCGATAATGTCTCTTTTCCCTTCTTGTAGATTTCATTCAGTTCCATGTCTGTTTGTCCTTCAAATACCTTCGGGTCCCTTTCGAGCTCCTCTTCTCCGGGCTGATGCAACGCGCATTCCTTCCCCTATCAGTTCCACACTTCCGGTTTGTCCGCCTGACTGGTCAGGATCATTCTTCAACGATGATGGCGCCAGGGGCGCATTCTCTCGCTGCCTGTCTCACCAGATCCTGGTACTGCTCAGGTATTTCCTCCAAAAGAACTCTGGATATCAACTGGTCTTCGTCGTACTGGAATACCTGGGGGCAAAGCAGATTGCAATTTTTGTCTCCCATACAAAGCTCGTCGTCAATTCTTGCTTTCACGGTCTCCTCCTCAAGTAGTGTTTTCCGCTCTGGTCTTTCGCGATTTTCCTTCTGAATGGCCGGGAGAGCAGCATATAAATCTCGACTCTCTGTGAGAAAATCAGCCTGTGATGACTCTACTCTCTTTTTATGATTTTTTCAGCAGTTGTTGTCAAGCCGAATATCCAAGTTGCTGATTTATGAAATATATGCTATTTTTATTTGATTATGGCGGCATAGTACATATCTTGCCCAGTGAGTGTCGCATACCTCAAATCCACATCAAAGCCCGGCACAAAATTTAACACTTGGGAACTGAGGAGGAAAGAATGGAAACGCAGGATGTCTGTTATACCCGTGAAGTTGCCCTGGAAAAGGCGATCGAAATGGAGGCCAAGAGTTTTGCTACCTATAGAGATATGTACCTCAGGGTGAAGGATCGGCTGGCAAAAGACGTGCTGAGAGATTTGGCCCTGGATGAACTCAAGCACAAGTACATCCTTGAAAAGGCCTACTTTGAAGATACGGTCCAGCTTCATGATGCGGGCCAAAAAGAGGGCCCGAGCATGAAACTGGCGCTCCTCCTGCAGGAAAAGCCGCTCGATTCTTCGGCCAATGATCAGGACGTGATGGTCTATGCAGTCCATGAGGAAAAGCGTTCCGTTGATTTCTACAGGGCCATGGCCGGTCAATGCGGCGGCGCTCCCATGGAAAAGATGTTCACCGGCCTTGCGCAGGACGAGGAAGGGCATCTATCCCGGCTGGAGACCCTGTACGAGAGCCTCTACATGCATGATATGTAGTCAGAAACGGCCAGTGAGCCGTATCGGCAAGAGGCGAGGAGTAAGGGCGGGAGGGAAAGATGCCATCGTATGATTACGATATCGGGATTATCGGCGGCGGTGCGGCGGGCCTGACCGTGGCCGCGGGAGCGGCGCAACTCGGAGCCAAGACCCTGCTCATCGAAAAAGAGAAGGAACTGGGAGGAGACTGTCTCCATTTCGGGTGCGTTCCGAGCAAGACCCTGATCAGGAGTGCACAGGTGCGCCACCTGATGAAGGTGTCCCGGGAGTTCGGGCTGCCCTCGGTTGAACTTCCGCCGGTGGATTACGCCGAGGTCCGGAAAAGGATCCAGTCCGTCATCCGGACCATCCAGGCGCACGATTCCGAGGAGCGGTTTTGCAGCCTGGGCGCGAAGGTGGTATTCGGCTCTCCGGTGTTTTCAGATGACCATGCCGTCAAAGTGGAACGGCAAACGTATACTGCCAGGCGATGGGTCATCGCCACCGGCTCATCACCGGCCGCGCCCCCCTTTGAAGGGCTTTCGGATACCCCGTTTCTCACCAACAAGGATATTTTTTCTCTCTACCGCCTGCCGGAATCCATGATCATCCTGGGCGCCGGTCCCGTTGCCGCAGAGATGGCACAGGCGTTTTGCCGGCTGGGTATGGAAGTCCATGTGGTTCAGCGCAGCAGTCAGATCCTGAGCAAGGAAGACAAGGACATGGCCGATGTGGTGCTGGAGGCGCTGCGCTCCGAGGGTGTCCGATTCCATCTTAATGCAACGGTCCAGCACATTTCCAGCCACGGTGAGAATTCCCAGGTGGTGGTGGTCAAACAGGAAGACGGCGCATCCCTGTCTTTAAGGGCCGAAAAGATCCTTGTGGCCATGGGAAGGGAACCAAATATCATGGATTTGGGGCTTGAAGGTATCGATGTGGAACTTGATAGAAAAGGACTCAAGGTGGACGATCGTCTGAGGACGAACCTGAAGCATATCTATGGGGCCGGCGACGTTACCGGCGCCTACCAGTTCACCCACGCTGCCGGGTACGAGGGAGGTATCGTGGTGAGCAATGCCGTCTTTCACCTGCCGAGGAGGGTGGACTATACCTGGCTGCCCTGGTGCACCTATTCGGATCCGGAACTCGCAAGCATAGGGCTGAACGAAAAGAGGGCCAAGGAAGCGGGACTCGTGTATACAGTCTGGTCGGAGTCCTTCAAAGGGAATGACAGGGGCCTTGCAGCGGGAGAAGGAATCGGCAAGATAAAGATGCTCCTGGACGAAAAGGAGAACCCCCTGGGCGTTCAGATTGTGGGACCGGATGCAGGGGAACTCCTGAATGAATGGGTCGCCGCGTTGAACGGGAAGGTAAAACTCTCTCGCCTCGCCTCGGCAGTGCACCCCTATCCGACGCTGGGCGAGATCAACAAGAAGGTGGTAGGCGCTTATTTTTCACCGAAGATCTTCTCGGATAAGGTCAGAAAAGGACTGAGGTACTTTTTCCAGTTGAAGGGGAGGGCGTGCGGCTAGTTCTTTGCGGGACGGAAAAGTCGCCGAAGGAGATTTGCATGCCTCAAAAGACCCGAAGAGCAGGAATCCTGAAGGCCGCCGTTTTATTTGTATTCGTGATAATCGCTGTTTATGTGGTCCGGTTTACACCGGTGAGACAACATCTCACGGTGGAAGCCCTGGGTGGTTTTGTCAGGTCCATGGGTATCTGGGCGCCGATAGTATTCATGGCCATTTATGCGGCGGGCATCTGTTTCTTCCTCCCCGGGACACTGCTTACGGCCCTGGGCGCCGCAATATTCGGGCCCTATAGGGGTTTCCTGTACGTCTGGGTCGGGGCGATGCTGGGCGCAGCAGCCGCCTTTGTCATCGGGAGAACTCTGGGGCGGGAATTCGCCGCATCTCTGATCGGGGACCGGCTCAAGAAATATGACGATGCCATTGAGCGGAATGGTTTTGCCACAGTTCTCTATCTGCGGCTGGTCTACTTTCCATTCACGCCCATGAATTTCGGTATGGGACTTACCAAAGTGCATTTCAGGGATTATTTTTTCGGGACGGGTCTGGGCATCATCGTGGGGACGTTCATCTTTACCTTTTTCATCGGAACCCTGAAAGAGGTCTGGGTATCGGGGAACTGGGGAGAGTTGATTTCGTTTAAGGTGTTTTTCTCCATCGGGCTCTTTGCGTTTTCCTTTTTCATTCCCAAGATTATCAAGAAGTTCAGGGGAGAGTAGAGAGGCGGGCACAACACCGTTATGAGGGAGAAAAGGGACATTATTATCATGGAAACGCCGGAGGCCCTGGCAGAAAGAGGGGCTTCCGTCTTCGTCGAACGTGCCCGGGCATCCGTTGCCGCCAGGGGTATATTCATGGTGGCCTTATCCGGTGGATCGACGCCGCGGCGGATGCACCGGCTGCTCGGCAGGGAGTCGCTGTGCTCTGAAATCTTCTGGCGCCGGACGCATATTTTCTGGGGCGATGAACGATGTGTTCCTGCAGAGAGCCGGGATAGTAACTACGGCCTGGCGAGAAAAGACTTTCTCATGAACGTTGACATCCCGGTCGACCACATCCATCCCATGCCGGCAGATGTAGAACCCGAAAGGGGGGCCTCCCTTTACGAAGATGAGATCCCGGAAATCCTGGATCTCATCTTCCTCGGGCTCGGGAAAGACGGGCACACGGCATCCCTTTTCCCCGGGCAGAGTGCTTTGGAAGAGAAGCGGAAACGGGTGCTGGCTGTGAAGGGAGGAGACCCTGATGTATACCGCCTCACCATGACGTTTCCGCTTATCAACAGGGCCAGGGAGGTTGTATTCCTGGTTTCAGGGGAGGAAAAGGCCGGCATTGTGAAAACCGTTCTGGAAGAGCCTGATACAAAACAACCTGCCGGATCCGTCAAGCCTGTCAATGGCAGGCTTACCTGGATCCTGGACAAGGATGCAGCATCCCGTCTCTCAGAGGAGGTTGCCTATGGTTGACTCCCGGAAAAAAACCACATATCTGGCTGCCGATATCGGCGGAACCAAGACCAACGTTGGATTGTTCGTACCCGGGAAAAAGAAGCCCCGCCTGCAGGAGATGGAGACCTACGCCAGCAGGGATGCGAGGAATTTTGAGACGATCCTTGAGCGCTTTATGGAAAAGCGTGGCCCATCTGTAGCAAGTGCCTGTTTCGGCATCGCCGGGCCGGTTGTAAACGGCCGCTCAAAGGCCACAAATTTTCCGTGGGTGGTCTCGGAAAACAGGATCAGGGATCACTTTCAGTGGAATGACGTATGTCTCGTGAACGACCTTGAGGCGACCGCGAGTTCCATTCCCGCGTTGAACCCGGAACAGATTTGCCATCTCAACCGGGTACGGGCGAGAAAGAATGGGAATATAGGGATTGTGGCTCCCGGTACGGGTTTGGGAGAGGCGTTGCTTGTCCGGCAGGGAGGAGACCTTCGGGTCTTACCGTCCGAAGGAGGGCATGTGGATTTTGCGCCCAACACCGAGGAGGAAGTTTCGCTCTGGCGTTATCTCCGCGAACAGTGGGGACACGTAAGTGTGGAGCGGGTGCTCTCAGGACCGGGGCTGGTGAGCATTTACCGATGGCTGAAGCACTCGGGAAGATATCAGGAGCCCGAGTGGCTGGCAGAAAGGATGGAAACAGAGGATCAGGCGCCGGTTATCGCGAAGACCGCCCTCGAGAGCGGCCTTCCCTTGTGCAAGCAGGCAATGGCGCACTTCGTTTCCATCCTGGGTGCGGTATCCGCGAACCTCGCTTTGACGGCAATGACCTTCGGCGGGATCTATCTGGGAGGCGGAATTCCTCCCAAGATTCTCGCTTTCCTACAGGAGGACATTTTTCTGCAGGCGTTCACCGACAAAGGACGCTTCAAGGGATTCATGGAAAAGATACCGGTCATGGTCATCCTTGACAGTCGCGCTGCCTTGCTGGGCGCTGCGATCATCGCCGAAAAGATGACAGCAGGCCATAGGGCGGCTCCTGGAGAGAAAAAACAGGCGTAAGAAGATGACACGGCGGATGAAATGGAGATCGCGAGCGCTGGGAGAAACCGCTGGTTTTCTTGTCCTGGTTTTCGGAATGCTTTTTCTCCTGCTCTACAATACCATAGAACTCGGATATCACTGGCAGTGGTACCGGATCCCGAAGTATTTGCTGTCTGTCAGAGATGGCGCGGTCATACCAGGCCCGCTTATTGAGGGCTTGCTGGTGACCTGCCGCATTACTTTTGTGAGCTTTCTGCTGGCATTCACTATCGGACTGGTGACCGCACTTTTGCGCCTTTCCCATTCCTTCGTGGGGCGGGGAGTAGCCCGGGGATACCTGGAGGTCGTCAGGAACACGCCGCTCCTCGTGCAGATATTTTTCGTTTACTTTGTCCTGGGTCCCATCTTAGGTATAAGCAGGTTTTACGCGGCTGTCTTTGCGCTCAGTTTTTTTGAGGGCGCCTATGCGTCGGAAATCATCAGGGCAGGCATTGTTTCAATCCCAAGAGGGCAGTGGGACGCGGCCTACAGCCTTGGTCTCACGAAACCGGGGGCCTATCGGAAGGTCATATTGCCGCAGGCGATACGATGGGTCCTCCCTCCATTGACGAGCCAGGCGATATCCCTGGTGAAGGACTCGGCCCTGGTGAGTACCATAGCCGTTTACGACCTCACCATGCGAGGGGAAGAAATTATCTCGGAGACCTACCTGGTCTTCGAGGTATGGTTCACGGTGGCGGCCATCTATCTGGCGCTTGCACTGATCCTGTCCGCGGTCATCAATGTCATGGAAAGTCGACTCAAAGTGCCGGGATAAGGAGAAGGAATTATCTGCGAAGCTGTCGGGTTAACTGAACAGAAGGAATTGCGCTGTGGAAAGGTTCACAGAACGGAAAAAGGAGGCAAACCATGAGGACCAAGAGATTATTGATACTGATGACGGCAATTGTTCTTTCCCTGAGCATTGCTGCTCCCGGCATGGCCGGAAAGATCCAGAAACAGCTCGTGGAGGAGAGTACCATTGAACAGGTACTCAGGCGCGGGGTCCTGCGAGTGGGGATGTCCACTTTCGTGCCCTGGGCCATGAAGGATAAGACCGGGAAACTGGTGGGGTTTGAAATCGACGTGGCCAGGAGGCTTGCCAAGGATATGGGTGTCCAGGTGCAATTCGTCCCCACCAAGTGGGCGGGCATTATCCCGGCGCTTCTCACGGGAGAGTTTGACGTGATCATCGGCGGCATGGGCATCCTGCCTCAACGAAACCTGAAGGTCAATTTCAGCATCCCGTACGACGAGACGGGGATGTCGCTCGTAGCAAACAAGAAACTGGCCGCGGGTTTCAAGACCCTGGAAGATTTCAACCATAAGGGCGTGATATTATCGGTCAGGCTGGGGGCGACGCCCGTTGCCGCAGCGAAGAAGTACATGCCGAAGGCGGAACTCAGACAGTTTGACGACGAATCGCAGGCGATCCAGGAGGTGGTGAACGGAAGGGCGTATGCCATGGTCGCGTCGGCTCCTCTTCCCGCTTTCCTCGCCTTGAAATATCCCCGGAGCCTCTTCCTGCCCCTGAAGGGCACGTTCACCAGGGAACCCATCGGGTTTGCAGTGCGGAAGAGTGACTTCGACACCCTGAACTTTTTCAACAACTGGATAACCGTGGTGAAGGCCGAGGGATGGCTTAAAGAAAAGAAACACTACTGGTTTGAGACGAGAGACTGGGAAGGCCTGCTGAAATAGGCTTTCGAATTGTGATACATCCCGGCAGGAAGCTATGAAGAAAAGATTGTCTATCCTGGATATTGTCCTGATCCTTCTTCTCTTAGGCACAACGGCCTGGCTTCTCTACCGGATCAGAATCGGACTTGATTACAAGTGGAATTGGTCTGCCATCCCCCAGTATCTCCTGAGGTTTGATCCGAAAAAAGGGGCATGGGTATCGAACCTCCTGCTCCAGGGCCTTTTCACCACGATCCGGTTGAGCATCTGGGGCACGCTCTTGGCAACTTTCCTGGGCACCGTCATGGGACTGTGCCGGGTAAGCAGGAGTCTGTTCCTGAGACTCCTCTCCCGGACATATGTCGAGTTCAACCGGAACCTCCCTCCCATTGTCCTGATCTTCCTTTTCTACTACTTTATCAGCACTCAGGTGATGGGAGCCCTGGATATCGAGGGATTGATGCAATCCCTGCCCGAGGGATCGCGGGACATCATGGCAGTCCTGTTCGCCCCCCCGAATCTCTTTGTTCCATTCGCATCGGCTTTGGTCACCCTCGGGATTTTTGAGGGGGCCTATATCGCGGAGATTGTCCGGTCGGGAATTCAGTCCATCGAGAAGGAACAATGGGAAGCCGGACGAGCGATCGGTTTGTCTCGATGGCAGTTGATGAGACTCGTCATCTTTCCCCTGACCATCAGGAAGATTCTGCCTCCCCTGGCCGGACAGTTTGTTTCTACCATAAAGGATTCTGCTATTGTTTCCGTTATTTCCGTGCAGGAATTGACCTTTCAGGGGATGGAGTTGATGGCGTCCACCTATCTGGTTTTCGAGATATGGATTACTATCACGATCCTGTATATGGCCCTGACGGTCCCCGTCTCCCTGTCGATCCAGCGCCTGGAGACCCGGCTGAGGAGAAATATTTCATAGTGTCATAAGAATAGGTTTTGGCCTGAAGAGAACAGGAACTTTCTTGTGTAACCTTATTGAATGTCAAATTCCAAAATCCAAATGTCAAATCAATGTCAAACGCCAAATGACCAAACCGAACAACAGCCGCACCGATTACATTTCGGGGGGGTGAGCAGATGATCAGATACACCGGGATAAACCATCTGGCCATGGTTACAAAAGATATGGACCGTACCATTCGCTTCTGGCGGGACCTTTTGGGAATGCGCCTGGTGGCGGGCCTGGGAAAGCCCGGTTACCGGCATTACTTTTTCGAGATCTCGGAGCACGATATGATCGCTTTTTTCGAATGGCCGGATGTGAAAAACATTCCTGAAAAGGATCACGGCGTGCCGGTAAAGGGTCCCTTGGCCTTTGATCACGTGTCGTTCGAGGTGGAGACCGACGATGACCTGTGGAGCCTCAAGGGACGCCTGGAGACCGCGGGCTTCTGGGTTTCAGAAGCAGTCGACCATGGGTTTATCCATTCCATTTACAGCTTTGATCCCAATAACATCCCTATAGAATTCAGCGCTCCGGTCCCTGGCGTGGACGTGAGGAAGGTTCCGAGGATGAGGGACAGGCAGCCGGGTTCTGTTTCACGGGAAGGCCCTGACCCCCAGCCGGGACACTGGCCCGCTGCGGAACCTATCTCAGGTGAAGATAAGATTGTCTATCCTGGAGAAGGGAGAACCTTCCTGGAAGACGAGAACGAGTAGGGAAGCAAGGGATCTATGCTTAGAGAGACGGCAACGGAAAGGGTTATTGTTTTCGGGAGGTACCCCGTTCCGGGAAAAGTGAAAACCCGCCTCATACCGGTTCTGGGGCGTGCAGGGGCCGCAGGTTTGCAGCAGCGGCTTACTGAAGCGACCCTCCGGACGGTCAGAAAGTTCGCGGACGGGTCTCCGGCAGCAACGGAGCTCTGTTTTGAAGGCGGCAGCAAAGGAAAGGTACGCCGCTGGCTGGGCCGCGTGCCCCTTTTCTCTCAACAGGAACAGGGGGACCTCGGTGCGCGAATGGGTGCTGCATTTCTGAGGGCCTTCCGGAACGGCTGCAGGAAGGTGGTGCTTGTGGGTACTGATATTCCCGATTTACGGCAGGCCCATTTGCAGGAGGCGTTTGAGGGGCTCCGGGACAACGACGTGGTCATCGGTCCCAGCACGGATGGCGGGTACTGGCTCATCGGTATGAACAGGCCCCTCGATGTCTTCAGGGGTATTGAATGGGGAAGCGGCAGGGTGCTTCACCAGACTCTGAGGATGGCGAAGAGCAGGGGCCTGAAATGCCGTCTCCTTGATCCCCTCCGGGACATTGACACGGTTGAGGACCTGAAGGAATGGATTCCCGAGATGGTGCAGAAGCGGCCGTACCTGTCCATGATCATCCCCACCCTGAACGAAATCATCAGCATAGCCCGGACCATCGCCCGGGCGAGGGATCCTGACGCGGAAATCATCGTCGTGGACGGCGGCAGCACAGACCGCACAAGAGATATGGCAAGGGATGCGGGCGCCATGGTCATCGAAAGCGGGAAGGGACGGGCTTTCCAGCAAAACACGGGGGCGAGAGCAGCCCGAGGAAAGATTTTGCTCTTTCTCCACGCAGATACCCGGCTCCCTCCCGACTACGTGGATCACGTTTTTGAGACGCTTCTGCCGAAAAGGACGGCGGCCGGCGCGTTCCGTTTCAAGATCGACCGCCGCATTCCGCTCATAGGGGCAGTGGAATGGATGACGAACGTTCGATCGCGCGTATTTCAGTTGCCCTACGGGGATCAAGCATTATTCATGGAGAGATCTCACTTCGAATCAGCAGGCGGCTTCCCCGGGCATCCTATTGCGGAAGATTTTTTCCTGGTGCGGCGTCTCAGAAAATACGGCCGTATCAGGATCGCCGACGCGGAGGCAATCACCTCCGGAAGACGGTGGCAGCGTCTGGGCGTGGTTCGAACCACCCTGATTAACTGGCTGATTCTAGCCGGGTGTCATCTGGGAGTTTCTCCCGGCGCCATGGCACCGCTCTACCCGGTTCCCGCCAGAGTGGCCCCATTGAAACGCCCTCAGTTTTGATCAGACCTTGCCCGGTGGTGGAGCCGGGCTGGTTATCCCTACCAGAGGTTCAAAAAAGCAGGTATCTGTTGAATTGTAGTGCTCAGGGAGGGAACCTCGGAACGGAAGGAATGGCTCCCTCCCTGAGCTTCCCGGGGATACCCGATGCCTTCCGCTCTGCGGGAGAAGGTTCGGTTTTGTTGGGGAGCGGCCGAAAAGTGTTGACAGGTTCCACGAAGCCATATAAACACCAATCCAGAAGAAAGCCGGCGTGTCGGACGATGACCGGCGGATTTCTCACGAACAGGCCTCACCGATGATTTGTCTGCATATCGACTTGTTTGCATGAAGATCAAAATTCGCAGGATTGGAATTGAAGGAGGATATTCATGAACCAGGAAGAATACATTGAACTTGAAAATCAATTCGGGGCTCACAACTATAAACCTCTGGATGTTGTCCTCTGCCGGGGTGAAGGGGTTTGGGTGTGGGATGTAGACGGGAATAAATACCTGGACTGCCTTTCGGCTTACTCGGCGGTGAACCAGGGCCACTGCCACCCGAAGATTCGAGCAGCACTTATAACACAGGCCGCCAAACTGACCTTGACATCGCGGGCTTTTCGCAACGACCAGTTGGGAGCATTTTACAAGGAAATTTGTGAGTTAACCAATTCCCACAAGGTGCTTCCCATGAACAGCGGTGCGGAGGCCGTGGAAACGGTTATCAAAACGGTACGGAAATGGGGATACAAGATCAAAGGTATCGCCGAGGATCAGGCTGAAATCATCGTGTGCAAGAATAATTTCCATGGCAGGACTATCACCATTGTCGGATTCAGCACCGATGAAAATTCCCGATCCGGTTTCGGCCCTTTTACACCGGGATTCAAAATTATTCCTTTCGGAGATGCCGAGGCCCTGGAGGCCGCCATAACCCCAAATACGGTTGGATTTCTGGTGGAACCGATACAGGGGGAGGCCGGGGTAATTATTCCGCCGGCCGGGTACCTCAAACAGATAAGGGATATATGCACCAGAGAGAATGTGGTACTGATTCTCGATGAGATCCAGACGGGTTTGGGGCGAACCGGAAAACTCCTGGCAGAAGAGCATGAAGGCATTGAGGCTGATCTGACCCTTATCGGCAAGGCACTTTCGGGGGGGTTTTACCCGGTCTCTGCGGTTTTGTCTAATACGGAAGTGATGGGGGTTCTCCAGCCAGGTGAACATGGCAGCACTTTCGGAGGGAATCCGCTGGCCTGCGCCATTGCGAGGACTGCATTGAAGGTCCTGGTCGAAGAAGGAATGATCGACAATGCCATGGAAATGGGCAAGTATTTTCTCCAGGGGCTGCGCCAGATCAGGAATCCGCAGATCAAGGAGGTGCGCGGCAAAGGCTTGTTAATTGCGGTGGAGTTTTTCCCGCAGGCCGGTGGTGCCCGGCAGTATGCTGAGAAACTCCAGACAAAGGGACTGCTGTGCAAGGAAACCCATGAAGACACCATTCGTTTCGCACCGCCGCTTGTGATTACAAAAGATATCATCGACTGGGCGCTTAAGGGCATTGCATCCGTTCTGAAGGAAGGATAGAGGGCTGCCCCAGAGCCGGGTCCGCCGAACCCTGATCTTTACTTGAACGCTGAAACCCCGTTCTTTGATCGGGTCAAGGATCAACGGCGCGGCCTCAAAAAAAACATAAAAAATCCTGCGTCCGCCCTATCACACTAATGGTTTCCATCCATAAATGACTTTTCTGTCTGCTGTTCGTCTGGATGCCCTGCTTTCCAGGCGGGCCAACGCTCCAGTAATCTTTCCCTCCACCGGCTGGATACTTTTATTGGCATATGCTTTGCACAACCAGCGACGCATATGCCTGAAACTGAAAGAAAATAGTTCGCCGGCCTGAAATGTGGGCGGATTTTTGACGGCGGCCTGATCCACCACTACGTGCATCAGCAGGAGTACTGCACGAAGATCAGGTTTCTGCTCATGATTCCGGCGAAATAACCCAGTAACCGTGCTGCGTCAAAAAAATATCAAGGAATGCGTTGACCGCATCGGTCAGCGAACACGGAAGATTATGATAATTCCCGCTACAGGACTGTTGGCCAGCCGGGGAGAGCGAGTGGCAGGAGCCGGCAGTCCGTTCCAGCCGTGCCGAGTGTCCGCCAAAACAATCAATAGTTCATACTGCAAAAAAAGGATGGTTTTGCTAAGGAGTAGATTTTCATGAAATTCCGGAACACGTTTTCAGCCCTTGCCGTCTTGGGCATCATCCTCTTCTTCTGCCTTATTGCAAGAGGCGCGGGCGACTCCATAACCCTTTCGTCCAAGGAACGAGCCTACCTTTCAAAGAAAAAGGAAATCATATTTGTAAGTCAGACCAGGTACCCGCCTTTTGAATTTGTCGACCAGAATGGCGAACATACCGGCATGTGCATTGAGCTGGCCAGGTGGATGGGTACGGAGCTTGGCTTTCTGAGTAAGGGCCTCGATATGGCCCGGAAAAACGGCACCATCGACCGGATTACCAGGAAATGGATCGGAAGGGAGTATTCAGAAAGGGGATCATCCCTGTTGCAGGTCCTCCCCTATCTCTATGTTATTTCCGGCGGGATCATCTTGTTGCTCTTTATGGTCTGGTTCTGGAACTTCAGACTGAGAGGGGAGGTGAGAAAGAGGACCGAGGATCTCCACGAGAGTGAGATAAAATTCCGTACCATATTCGACTCGGTTAATGATGCCATATTTGTCCACGATGTGAATACGGGGGCCATCCTCGATGTAAACCAGAGGACGTGCGAGATGTACGGCTACACCAGGGAAGAGGTTTTGGCACTCGGCAGCAATGTTCCCAAATCGGGCACTCATCCCTATTCCCAGGAAGAGGCCATGGCCTGGATGGAAAAGGCCGCCAGGGGCGAACCCCAGCTTTTCGAATGGCTCACAAAGGATAAGGGGGGCAGGGAATTCTGGGTGGAAGTCAACATGAAACGAGCGTCGATTGGTGATCGGGAGAGGCTCCTCGTTGTGGCAAGGAACATCGATGAGCGAAAAAGGTCCGAAGAAGCCCTGCGCAAGGCCAAGAACAGGTATCAAAGCATCTTTGATAATGCAGTGGAAGGCATCTCTCTGTGGACATCCGAGGGACAGTATATCAGTGCCAATCCGGTACTGGCTCAAATACTCGGCTATGATTCGCCCGACGACCTCGCAACCAGTCTCAAAGACATCGGGGCCGAGCTATACGTTGATCCCGGGAAGTTGGATGAATTGCTTCGTGAGATACGGAAAAATGGGCTTGTCCGCGATTTCAGAGCAGAGTTGTACCGGAAAGAGGGGAGCATTGCCGTGGTCTCCATGAATTCACGCGGCGTTTTTGATAAGGAAGGGAGCCTTATTCACATTGAAGTCTTCTTGCAGGACATCACCGATCGGGTGCAATCGGAAACGGCGCTCGCGCTGAGCGAGCAGCGCTGCCGCTCCCTGGTGGAGAATACGCTTGACGGCTATTTTATCTGCGACGCCTCTACAGGACAATTCATGTTTGTGAACCAGCGCATCTGCGACATTTTCGGCCGCGATATGACGGAAGTCCCCAAGCTGAAAGTATTTGACGTCGTTTCCGAAAAGGACCATGCGCGAATCAAGAAGCGTGTCAGAGAGCGTATGACGGGAAAAGCTCCGGCTCCAGCGCAAGACGTCTACACCGGCATTCGGAAGGACGGTTCCACATTCCGGGTGGAAGTATCTGCATCTCTCGTGACGTTTCAGGGCAGGACTGCCGTACAGGGTATTTTAAGGGACATTACTGAAAAAGAGAACCTCGAGCGGGAACTCCGACAAGCCCAGAAGATGGAGGCCGTGGGAACGCTTGCGGGCGGTGTAGCCCATGACTTCAATAACCTCCTTCAGGGAATTCTCGGATATACCCAAATGCTCCTCATGTCAAAGGGAGAAAGTGATCCGGAGACGTCAAATCTCGAGCAGATAGAAAGGGCTGCCAAGCGTGCAAGCGAACTCACCCGGCAGCTCCTCGCTTTCAGCCGCAAGGTGAAAAGCAGGTTGAGACCGGTGAATCTCAACCAGGAGGTGGGTCAGATTCGAAAACTTCTCCAGCGTACCATTCCCAAAATGATAAACATTAAACTTTGTCTGGAGGGGCATCTGCATGTCATCGATGCCGATCCCGCTCAGTTGCAGCAGGTTATGATGAACCTGGCCATCAATGCCAGGGATGCCATGCCGGATGGGGGAAAACTGGTCATTGAGACCGAAAATGTATCCCTTGATAATGAATACTGCGAAACCCATCCTGGGGCAAAACCGGGCAGGTACGCACTCCTCAGCATTTCCGATACGGGTACCGGAATGGATCGCAAGACTGCAGATCATGTTTTTGAGCCTTTCTTTACAACAAAGGGGGTCGGAAAGGGGACCGGCCTCGGCCTGTCCATGGTCTATGGCATTATGAAGAGTCACGGTGGATACATCACGTGTTGCAGCGAACCGGGGGAGGGGACTACCTTCAAAATATACTTCCCGGCCAAAGAGGGAGTGCCCACAGGGTTTGAACTTAAGCCACAGGGTGATGAGGCAGAGCCTGAGGGCGGCAGTGAGACCATTCTTTTGGTCGATGACGAGGAAATGCTGCGGGATATCGGAGAACACATCCTGCAGAAGTTCGGCTATACCGTTCTCCTCGCTCGTGACGGCGAAAGTGCACTTGCACTGTACCAGGAGAAACCGGAGCATATCGCGCTGGTGATCCTGGATCTTATTATGCCGGGCATGGGAGGAAAGCGGTGTCTTGAAGAAATTCTCAAAATCAGCCCAGGGGCAAAAGTGGTAATCGCCAGCGGGTATTCCGCAAACGCACATGCAAGGGACGTCCTTGATATCGGAGCCAGGGCCTTTGTCACAAAACCTTACGAGATCAATCAGCTGCTTGACGTGGTGAGAAAGGTACTGGACAGACGCTGATTCGCAAGATCATTTGTTCCCGAAAATATGCGCGGCGCATAAACCCTTTATTGTCTCTACCCTGCAAAGGAATCTCGTCTCCGACTTGGAAACCCTCTCGTGCCCGAAATCCATTTGTGGATGGACACGAGAGTTAAAAAGGGATCCGGATAATCAGTCGCCCATCTCCGCCATATAATCGTCGTACAAGGTTTCCAGACCGAGTTTATGCTTTGCCTCTTCCTGGGACAGCATCTTGAAGATCTGCTGCATTTCTTTATCATCGATTTCCGCCGCAAGCTTGTTATAGAGGGCGAGGGATTTTTCCTCCCGTTTCATGGCAAGGCGCAGGATATCCGCATAGGACATACCTTTCTCGTAAGGGATGTCTACCAGGTAATTGCTGCGCTTCATGTCGGGAATCCATTCGAAGTGGTAATCGGCAATGGTACTCTCACCTTTGAGAAAGCCTTCGAGCAGGGCACGGTGCTTTCGCTCCTCATTCGCAAAATCTTTAAACATTTTGCGCGCATCTGAAAACTCCTGCCGGGCACTCACATCTTCGTAAAAGGAGACCGCCTCTTTTTCCCTCTCAATGGCAAATTCGATGATTTCTTTTAAGTCATTGAAATCCATTTTTTTATCCTCCTGTTCCGCTATTCGACCAGTTTGAATTTTGTCTTGACCGCATTACATACGGGGCAATTCTCCGGCGGGCTGTCTTCGCTGATGTAGCCGCAGACCTGGCAAACGTAATACTTGGTTTGGCGTTCAGCCAGCATGTCATTCATGGCTCTCTTGTAGAGTTCGGCGTGCCTGCTCTCCACATCCCGCGCGTTGGAAAAAGCCCGCAAGGCGGCCTCATTGTTTTCATCAGTGGCAACCTTGATAAGCTTTGGATATTCTTCCACATTGGCCCTGATCTCGTTATGAAAAGCAGTGTCAAGGTTTTCTTCCGTGGAGCCCACCTTGCCCCGCATGAGGAGGAGATACCGGTGCGCATGCACGGTTTCAGCATCCGAGACGGCTCTGAAAAGACGCCCGATTTGCGCATAGCCCTCCTTGTCGGCCTTCTTTGCGAAAGCTTCGTTCCTGACGGCTGCTTTTGACTCGGCGGCGAATGCATAGGCCAGATTCTGTTCTGTTTTTTCAGGCATTCCAGGTGAACCTCCTTTTTCGGTATTTCAGAATAGGGCTGATTTTTTTCCGGAATCATGCTATAAAATAACAATAAAGCCGGGCATCATCTCTATTACGCTATTTTTTCTTCAAAGGCAATCGTGTTTGACGGGAGCCATGAGGAAATAAGGCAAAATCTCAGACAGGAGGAAAGACATGAGTTATACTGAAGCATCGCTAAAAGGAAAACTACTGGAAATGTATCCGGAAATTACGACCTATGGGCTGAGCACGAAACTCCAGTTTGACGAGGGCAAAAATGCCTGGGTGGTGACCTTCACCAAAGGCGCAAGCAGCCGTCATGCCTTTCTTGACAAAAGGGATGCGGATGCCTGTATGGACGGGAATGCGTGCATCTATTTGGGAGTCCTGATCGCCCAGTACATCAAGGATCTTGAAGCTGAGCTTTCCGGAAAATAGAGGCAATTCCTCTCCAAATAGAGAAAGGATAATGCACGCGCTCTTGTGGTCGAAGAGCCATGCGGGGCACCCCTATACCGGGAAAGGAGGGACAGGAGATGGAAGAGAAAGAGAGAAAGGTACCGGAAGAGGAAGAGAAAAAAAAGAAAGAGAAGCAATTGAAGGAAGAACTTCCGACGTGCACCACGGCACCGAGCGCCGAACACGCGCGGGCTTCGGAGGAAGATGAACCCTGTGATGACGGCAGGAGCGGTTAGGGAGAAAAGGAGACCTCATGATGAAAAGATACGTGATCATCGGAAACGGCGTCGCAGGGACAACCGCGGCGGAAAATATTCGCAAGGGCGATGACCAGGGAAAAATCATTATTATCACGGACGAGGACCTTCCTTTTTATTACCGGGTACGACTGAATGAATTCGTGTCCGGGGATCTGGCCGAGCAGGATCTTGTTGCGAGAGGAGAAGAATGGTACCGCGAGCGGGCGATTGAACTCAGATTGCGCACCCGGGGAATCGATGCGAAGCCTGCCGAGAAGACGGTACTTACGGACAAGAAAGAGGAACTTGCGTATGACGTTCTGCTGGTCGCAACCGGGAGCCATTCCTTCATTCCGCCCATGAAGGGGGCCGAAACCAAGGGGGTTTTCGCTCTTCGTGACATCAGGGATGCACGGAATATTTCCTCCGCCGCGAGAGAGTATAATCGCGTGGTCCTCATCGGGGGCGGACTGCTTGGGCTCGAGACCGGGAATGCCCTGCGAAAATTGGGAAAAGAGATCATGGTAGTGGAGTTTTTTCCGAGGCTCCTCCCGAGACAACTTGACGTGGAAGGGGCAAAGCGGCTCCAGAGAATAATGGAGAGGATGGGATTTGCTTTCAGGCTCGGGGCGAAAACCCTGGAAATAGGAGGGGGCGATCACGTTGAAGGAGTTCTTCTTGAGGGAGGCGAGACGCTTCCCGCGGAGATGGTGATTATTTCTGCGGGTGTCCGTCCCAACATGGAGCTTGCCGGGCCTCTCGGGCTGGAGTGCGACAAGGGAATCAAGGTGAATGAAGAACTGCGGACAAACCAGCCGGATGTCTTTGCCGCTGGCGATGTGGCCGAGTTCAGAGGAATGCCTTACGGCATCTGGCCCGCGGCCATGGAACAGGGGAAGATAGCAGGGACCAACATGGCAGGGGGACGCATAACGTACGGCGGGACCACCATGGCAAGCAGTCTGAAGGTGGTGGGGATCGATCTTGCCTCGGCCGGGAATATCGATGTTGAGAGGGACTTCGAATCACGCGTTGTCCGGGACGATAAAGTCTATAAAAAAATGGTCATTGAAGCGAACAAGGTCATCGGTTGCATCATGCTGGGGGACACGAAGGGATTCAACAAGGTGACAAAGGCAATGGCCGAAGGGCAGGATGCATCGGCTCTATCAGATCTCTTCTCGGATAAATAAGAAACGTGAACAGATGAAGATCAAATCACTGTTTAAGCCGGTGCGGAATATAACCGCCGATGAAGCGAAGGCGTTTCTTCAGGAGCACCGGGAAGGATCATATACTCTGCTGGACGTGAGGCAGGAAGGAGAATATGCCGGGGCGCGGATACCCGGGGCTAAATTGATTCCCCTGCCGGAGCTCGCCGACCGCCTTGGTGATCTGGAGCCGGGGAAACCCGTAATCGCATACTGAGCCTCCGGCGGGCGCAGCCGTGCTGCCGCGCAGATCCTTTCAGGGGAGGGATTCAAAGAAGTCTACAGCCTGAAAGGGGGCATCAAGGGCTGGCAGGGGTTCAAGGTCGCCGGGCCCCCGGAAATGGGCCTGGAAAGCCTCCAGGGTGACGAAGAGCCCCGGGACATCATCGTCTTTGCCTACGGCATGGAGGAGAGCCTGGGCGGTTTTTATAGAGAGGCGGCCGGAAGGCCGGACGATTCAGAGGTAGGGCGATTATTTCTGAAGCTGGCCGGCATGGAGGAAAAACACAAGGATCAGCTCTTTCTCCTCTACAGGAATATTACCGGAACGGGCGATGACCGGGAAGCGTTCGAGGCCGCGGTTGTTCCCGGAGCCCTGGAGGGAGGCTTCAGCAAAGAGGAGTTTGCGGAAAGCATCGCGGGGCAGGAATATTCCCTGAATGACGTGTTCTCCATTGCCATGATGTTTGAGGCCCAGGCCATGGACCTGTACATGCGATACTCTGAGAAGGTTGAGCAGGCGGACGCAAAGACCCTGCTCCATGACCTGGCCCAACAGGAAAAGGCACATCTGCGGGCACTCGGAGAGCTGATGGACAGGAAATCATACCCTGATTGAAGGTGCCATTATGGATGCGAAGAAAGGAAACCGCCGGCTATTTCTCCTCGGAATCATCGGCATTGCCGCAGGCCTTGTCATCGCCTTTTTTCTGAGCCGCCAGGTTTCGGGGGTCTCCCTCCCTTCGAACAAGATCCCTTCGAATGCAAAATCCGATTTCGCGTTAATGGCGGAGGCCTGGAACTCCATTCGGGTCCACTATGTGGACCGGACGGCCATTCAACCCCGCCCGATGACATACGGCGCTATCAGCGGGATGGTGGATGCCCTCGGAGATACCGACCACAGCACTTTTCTCTCTCCTGACATGATCAAAGCGGAACAGGAATTCACCGCGGGCAAGTACAAAGGGATCGGCGCGGAGATCAGAATGAAGGGAGGGCATGTAGTTATCGTGACGCCGCTGGACGGTTCTCCCGCCCAGAAAGCCGGCCTCCGTCCAGGGCAGATCATCATCGGGGTCAACGACAAAGACGTCACGGGTCTCAGCCTGCTCCAGGTGGTAAAAGAGATTTCGGGACCTGCGGATACCAAAGTCACCCTCAGGATACTGGATCCGGACACCGGGCAGACGCGAGAGGTCACCCTCGTAAGGGCCTCCATTACGATGAATAACATTTCCTGGCATCGGCTGCCGGGAACAGACGTTGCCCATCTTCGAATTGCAGGCTTCAGCCAGGGTGTTACAGAGGACTTGAGGCAGGCGCTGAAGGCCATCAAGGGAGAAGAATTAGCGGGACTCATCCTGGATCTGCGCAATAATCCCGGAGGTCTGCTCTCTGAAGCGGTCTCTACGGCGAGCCAGTTCCTCTCAAACGGCAACGTGGTCCTGGAAAAAGATGCCGAGGGCCGGATCACCCCCATCGCGGTGGAGAAAGGCGGGCTTTTCGAGCTCATCCCTATGGTATGCCTGGTGAACGGCGGAACAGCCAGCGGCGCTGAGATTGTGGCCGGAGCCCTGCAGGACCATCAGCGGGCGAACCTGGTGGGAACGACCACTTTCGGTACCGGCACCGTGCTGGAACAGTTTCCCCTCTCCGATGGCTCGGCCCTCTTGCTGGCTGTGCAGGAATGGCTGACACCGGATGGGCATACGTTCTGGCATAAAGGGATCACGCCTAACACGGTCATCTCCCTGCCGCCCGAGGTCGCGCCTCTCTTCCCCGAAGAAGAGCAGGACATGTCGCCGCCGCAGCTGAAAGCAAGCAAGGACGCTCAACTGTTGCATGCCGTGGATCTGCTTCGCAAACGGATAGGTTAGCGGTCTTTTCGCAGCCCGCCGGTCGCAAGGAAACGTCCGGGCCGGAGAAACGGGGTGCCGCGTCATGGATCGCCCATGCCATCTTTGCAGGTAAAGAGGGAAACATAGTGGTACGGTCCGATTTCTCTTGTGGCTGTTTGATGAAAACCGTTCTTATCCAATGTCTCCGCCAGATCCTGACGTGAAATTCTAATATGCATAGGCGGTCCCGGGGGGCCTTCTCTCTTCTTAAACTCAACGATAACGAGTTGTCCGCTGCTTCTCAGAACCCGTCCTGTCTCCGCAAGTGCCCCTTCATGGACCCCGGTCCGCAGGAGATCGTGAAAAACAGTGGCCATCAGACACAGGTCCACGGAATCTTTTCTTAAAGGGAGGTCTTTGCCTACATTTGCGATAATGGGCGTGATGGTCTTTATTCGTTTTGCGATAAGGGCCTGTTTCAGGGCCTCGATGCCGGGCTTCCACAGATCAACAGCATAGACCTTGCCGTCGCTTCCCACATATTCTGAAGCTGCAACGGAATAATTTCCGATACCGCATCCCAGGTCAACCAAGATATTTCCCTTCTTAATGCCCATTTCTGAGAAGAGCCTTTTTGAATCAATTAGATCAAAGCTGCTTTTCCCGGCACCGGGAGGAATGGAATCCATGAAGTTCTCCTTTTAAAGGTTTTTGCCTGCAGTTCAGTAAACCTATATATAAAATTAAGAGCGGCCCCGAAATCTGTCAAGCGGTGGTTCTCTTTCACCAAACACCCTGCATCGTTGCCGTCCGTTTCGCGCACCTGCTCCGAAGCGAACACGACGCTGCTCCGGATCCCGTCCTGGCGGGGAGATGACGTCTTGACGGCGGGTCAGGGACGTTGGGGGCTCATTGACATTATCGCCGGGAAAAGGTAAAGGCAGTGAGAAGCAAGAGAAGAGATCCACTGCGCGAAATCGGGACAGGAGGAGAACGCCGTTGACCAGGGGAAAGAAGCCATCCGCAATAAAACTCCAGGCCTTGGAAGATTTCCGGGATCACGTATCATCAGGGAAGGCCGCATTTTTTCAGAAATACGGCATGCAGTTCATTATGGGGGGCCGTGATGGATGCTATCTGGGTGATGTGGACGGGAGGAAACGCCTGTTCAACCTCCATTGCAACGGCGGTGTATTCAATCTGGGGCACCGGAACCCGCAACTTATAGACGTGTTGATGAAAGGTTTTGAGGAACTGGATATCGGGAACGGCCACCTCATGAGCAAGGCCAGGGCTGACCTTGCCAGGATGCTTGCGGGCCTGATGCCGGGAGACCTGACCTACACGGTGTTCGGGGTCGGCGGAGGCGAGGCGGTCGATCTCGCACTGAAAGTGGCGAGGGCCTACACGCACAAGGCGAAGATTATTTCCGCCAAAGGCGGCTACCACGGACACACGGGTCTGGCCATGGCGGCGGGAGATGAGAAATACCGTGTCCCCTTCGGTCCACCGTTCCCCGGATTCGTGCAGGTGCCCTTTGGTGATCTTCATGCACTCACTGCGGAATTCGACGGCGATATTGCGGGGGTGATCCTGGAGACCATTCCCGCCACCTTGGGCATAGCTGTTCCACCTGAGGGGTATATCCAGTCGGTCCGGAAGCTATGTGCCGATCGAGAGGCACTTCTCATCATGGATGAAGTGCAGACAGGACTCGGGCGCACCGGCAAGCTTTGGGCCTTTGAACATTTCGGTATTGTGCCTGATATCGTCGTCCTTGGAAAAGGTCTTTCGGGAGGGATTTATCCTATCTCGGCAACCGTGATCCGGACACCTCTGGAGTCTGTTTTTCACGATGACCCCTTCATCCATGTGTCGACGTTCGGGGGCGCGGAGGTGGGATGCTTGGTAGCGAAACGGGTCCTGGAGATCTCGTCGGCCCCCGAATTCCTTGACCACGTAAACAGGCTGGCCGGGGCATTCTATGAAGGAATCGCAGGACTGCGGGAGAAACACCCCCAGTTCCTGACGGGTTTGCGGCAGCTCGGGCTTATGATGGGCTTGGAACTCAAGGACGAGCTTGCCGGCCCGGTCCTCTCGAAAACTGCTTATGACAACGACCTCCTCATGGTCTACGCCAACAATGACCCCTCGGTCTGTCAACTGCTCCCACCGCTGATCATGGAATTCACCGAAGTTGGCCTGGTCATGGAGCGCCTGGACCGGGCAATCGCCGTCGCGAAGCGGCTGCTGCCTGTGCTGAAGATGAAAAGGCGGATGGATAAGTTTGTAGGAAAATGGAAGACTTGACGAAAGGAGGAGGCGCGGGTCATGGATGTGGAGTGGTCACTTGTTCATGAATTCGAAGCGGGTCTGAATCCTCAGAATCTCGAAGCGTCAAGGATCCCCGCCGAGGTGCTCGGGTACGGCGAAATTTCGATAATCCTCCGGATCGGCGACAATCCAGGCGTGGCCTTCAAGAGAATGCCGCTCTTTTCAGATCTTGGAGCCGCGGAAGTATATGAACGGCAATTCCATGAGTATTGTGGATATCTGAGAGATGCAGGTCTTGCGCTTCCTGATCATGAGACCATGGTCATAACGATTCCAGGCAGGCCCGTGGTGCTCTATATCGCGCAGGAGCGGTTTCCCGGAGAGTGCTTTTCACACAGGCTTATTCATGGACGAGAACCGGGAGAGGCCGCAGGACTGCTCGACCGAATCATCGAGGAGATAGACAAGGTGTGGAAGCTGAACGACTCCTCGCATCCGGTGCTGCAGCTTGCAGTAGACGCCCAGGTGTCCAACTGGGTATGCCTTGAAAACGGTAACATCCTGTACATAGACACCAGTACCCCCCTTTACCGCAAGGATGGGGTGGAGCAGATGGATCCGGAACTCTTCCTGCAGAGTGCCCCCGCCTTTCTCCGCTGGCTGATCAGGTGGCTGTTTCTCAAAGATGTGATGAACCGGTATTACGATCCCCGGCTGGTTTACGTTGATCTCGCCGCCAACCTTTACAAGGAGAAGCGCCCGGAGCTGATACCGGACGCCATCCGGTCCATCAATCGCCGCCTCCCTGCCGGTCAGCAGCCGTTGAGCCCGGAAGAAGTGGAAAAATACTACAGGGAGGACAAGATCATCTGGACCCTTTTTCTCGCCTTTCGCCGTATAGACCGGTGGATGACCACGAAACTATTCCGGAAAAGATATGAATTCCTCCTTCCCGCCAGGATTGACCGGTGAACCATGTGTGATACCTTTGTGGCACTTCCTCCTTTCACCGCAGACGGGTCCGTTATTTTCGGGAAGAACAGCGACCGGGAACCGAACGAGGCCCAGTCGCTGGAATACCATCCTGCCCGGGTTTGCGGAAAGGACGAGGCGCTCCGATGCACCTATATCAGCGTGCCCCAGGCGAAAGAGACGCTTGCTGTCCTCCTCTGCCGTCCTTTCTGGATGTGGGGGGCCGAGATGGGGGCCAATGAGAAGGGTGTGGCCATGGGAAACGAAGCGGTGTGGACCCGGATGCCTATTCAAAGGAAAGGCGTTTTGACGGGCATGGATCTGCTTCGCATCGCGGTGGAACGTTCGCATTCGGCACAGCACGCCCTTGGCATAGTGGTGCAGAATCTGGCGGATTACGGACAGGGAGGGTTGTGCGGATACGGAGACAGGCGGATTTCCTACCACAACAGCTTCTTGATCGCCGATTCCCAGGAGGCTTGGGTTCTCGAGACCGCGGGGCCCCTCTGGGTCGCCTTGAAAGTCAAGGGAATGTATTCTATCAGCAACGGACTCACCATAGGGGAGGAGTTTGACGAAGCCCATCCTGAATTGATCGGGACTGCGAGAAAGAGAGGGTGGCTGAAGAAGGGAGAGGATTTTCATTTTGCCCGCTGTTTTTCAGATTATCTGTATACTACCTTTTCCGCCTCACGCACGCGCCGGGAAAGATCCTTCAAACGCATTGCCGAGATGAAAGGCACTATGGATGTGGCAGCCGCCTTCGAGATGCTGAGAGACCATGGAGGCCGGGAATATCGCCCGGACAGCCATCTCCTGGGGGACCGGATATGTGCCCATGCAGGAAACAGGATTTTTCGCAATGCCACGCAGACGGTCGGTTCCCTGGTGGCTCACCTGAAACCCGGATTTCACACCTTCTGGGCCACCGGCACTTCCGCTCCCTGTATCAGCATATTCAAGCCCCTATGGTTCACCGGGGATATGGCCGTGGACACGGGACCGAATCGGCCCAAAGGGACCTTTGATCACCACTCCCTGTGGTGGCGCCACGAAAAACTGCACCGGGCCGTTCTGGAAGACTTTTCCACGCGCGCGGAAGCACTGAGAGAAAAACGGGACGCACTGGAGAAGGAATTTCGCATGATGGCTCCTGAAGGACCGGGAAAGGAGTGCGGGGAATTGACCGCGGCAGCCTGGCAGACGGCGTGGGAAAAACTCACGGAATGGACGGACATTGTTGAGGGGAGCCCAATCAGAATCAGGGCCAAATTTTTTTACCGGCGCTACTGGAAAAGCCGGAACAAAAGGGCCGGAATATCTGTCCCACGGCGATCACACAAGGAAATCAGCACATAGATGGATGGAAGCGGCACAACTCACAACAGGATGGATCATGTTGTGTTCGCCGATTAGGAATACAATGGTTCATCCAACGAGATCGGTGAGGGCCTCATGAATGGTGGGGAACCGGAAATGAAACCCGCCATCGAGCAGTTTTTTCGGGATCACCCTCTGGCCCTTTAAGAGCACTGAACCGAATTCGCCTTTCATCATCTTTATCACAAATCCGGGAACCGCCGGCAGCAGTGCGGGTTTCCCCAGGGCCTTTCCCAGAGCCTTCGTGAGCTCCCTGTTGGTGACCGGTTCGGGGGCCATCACGTTGATGGGCCCTGAAAGACTTTTCTGCTCCAGCAAAAAAAGGAAGATGTTCACGAGGTCCTGCTCGTGGACCCAGGAAAACCACTGATTTCCGTCTCCGAGGACGCTTCCCAGTCCCTTCCTGAAAAGGGGCAGTATCTGGGCCAGGGCGCCGCCTCCGCGTCCCAGAACAATCCCAAACCTGCAGATGAGCACCCGAGCGGCGTACTGTTCGGCACGAATGGCTTCTTTTTCCCAGTCCTTTGCAAGAACGGCAAGAAAATCATCCCCGGGAGGGCTCCCTTCGTCCAGGATTTCATCGCCGTGGAACCCGTAGTACCCGACCGCCGAGGTGGAGAGCAGGACAGTATCGCTTCCTTTCCGGCCTTCAAGTGCGGTGACCAGGTTCCTGGTGGTCCTGATCCGGCTTTCCCGCATCAGTGTTTTTGCTTCACTGGTCCAGCGCCTGAAAATGGAAGCCCCGGCCAGGTTGATGAAGACGTCGTTTTCCGCGGCCTGTCCTTGCCAGGGGCCTTCTTCTGTGGGATCGCCCTGGATATGGGTTACGCCTTTCGGCAGTCTTTGATCGTCCGAAACTCCCCTCGTGAGAATGCTCACTTCGTGGCCTTGATTGACGAGCTCTCGGCTCAGTGCCGTTCCCACGAAACCGGTACCGCCTGTCATGAAAACGCGCATAACAATCTCCTCTTATCAAAGCACATCGGGCAAAAAATTCGCAGGATTCCCGATACAAGGATGTTTTTCCGGATGCGGTTTCTCCTACTTTACACAGCAAAGCTGCTGTTTATTGTCTGGTAAAGATCCGGGTCCAGAGGGCCATTTTTTTGTCGGTGAGTATAGTATGCAGGAAAAACAGAGTATTTTCAAGCACGGCATGGAGAAGTCCGGTCGGCATTCCGGTTCATATTCCGCAGCGGCGGCTGAACACGCTCAATCTGCTTTATGGGGATAGCAAACCGGGGGATTATTTGGTATAAGCAACTGAGCAAGCTTATGGAAGCAAAGGGAAACCCATGAGAAAGAACCTGGTACTGGCAGGCGGCGGGCATGCGCACATGATGGCGCTGGCGCAACTCAGCCGGTTTGTTGAAAAGGGGTACAGCGTCACGGTCATCGGGCCGTCCGAATATCATTATTATTCCGGAATGGGGCCCGGCATGCTGGGCGGGACTTATGCGCCGGAAGAGATCCGTTTTGCGACAAAACATCTGGTGGAGAAAAATGGAGGCGCGTTCAAGCTGGGCAGCGTGGTTCACATCGACGCCGGGACCCGGACGGTGCACCTGGACACTGGAGAAGCCGTTTGCTACGACGTGCTGTCGTGCAACCTGGGCAGCCAGGTGAACCGTGATATCGTAACCGGCGACATGAAGGGCGTCTATACCGTCAAACCCATTGAGAGACTGATAGCTGCCCGAACGCAAATCCTTTCCGTGGGAAAACAAAAGAGCATCGCCGTCGCCATTGTAGGCGGCGGTCCGTCAGCGGTGGAAATCGCGGGAAACATCCATCGGCTGGTTCAATCCCCGGGCATTCAGCCTGCCGTTATTCGGATCTTGACGCGCAGCACGGTCATGCCGCATCATCCCGCCGGTGTTCGTTCCAGGGCGCTGGCATCACTTAAAAACCGCGGCATCGAAATACTGGAAGACTGCCGGATTCAGGAAATAAAAACAGGCCTTGTCGTGGAACCGTCCGGAACGCGCCATACGTTCGACATCCTTTTTCTGGCTACCGGCGTGAAACCGAACCCGGCCTTCAAGAGATCCGGATTGCAGACCGGCCCGGATGGCGGCCTCCTGGTCAATCGTTACCTTCAGCACAAAGAACATCCTGAAATTTTCGGGGGCGGCGACTGCATTTATTTCGAAGACAAGCCCCTGGACAAGGTGGGTGTGTACGCTGTTCGTCAGAATCCGGTTCTTCTGCACAATCTTATGGCCTCCCTGGAAGGAACCCAGCTGATCCCCTTCAAGCCGCAAGAGGATTATCTTCTGATCTTTAACCTGGGAGACGGCACCGGCATCTTTCACAAGCGGTGGATCCGATTCGGCGGGCGTTTGGCTTTTAAAATCAAGGATGCTGTCGACCGAAAATTCATGCGAACCTTTAAGGCGTTTGAAACCTGAACTCCCCAACGTATCCTCTCCCCGTCCCGGAGGAGAGATTGCCTTGATGGTGAATGACGCTTTTTTCATGCTTGACACGGGAAAGCCGATGCTTATTTTCTAACGAAAAGATGACATGAGACATGCACCCGCCCTTAAAAAGGGGCTACGAGCCGGGTTACAGATCTTTGATCTGCCCGGCTTTTTTGTCGGAGGTTGTGGAATGAAGGACAAGCAAAGTACTTCAAAGCGCAGCAGGGAGAAATTCGGTCCGCATTTTTCATGGGATGCATTTGATCGTTTGGATAATGGGGACGACAACTTGTTTTATAAAAAGGATCGATTTGTCAGCCACCTGGATTCCCTCGCCCTGGCCACCGTAGAGAAAGTGATCGGGGAGCTTATCATAGAAGATCACCCCGCGATCCTGGACTTGATGGCCGGCTGGGATTCTCATATTCCAGAAAGATTGAAACCGTCCCATGTGGTGGGACTGGGACTGAACAAGCAGGAACTCAAAAGGAACGAAATGTTGACCGGGACGGTGATTCATGATCTCAATAAGGAACCGGAATTGCCTTTTCCCGCCAACGCGTTCGATGTGGTCCTCAATACGGTATCCGTGGACTACATGACGAACCCGGTAGAAATTTTCCGGGACGTAGGCCGGATCCTGAAACCGGGCGGACTCTTTCTGATCCTTTTTTCGAACCGTTTTTTCCCGGAAAAAGTGGTTAAGGTCTGGCAGGATGCAGGCGAAGAGGAGCGAATCATCCTTGTGGAGGAGTTTTTCACGCTGGCAGAGTGTTTTACTGATACGTCCCTTTTTGTGTCCAAGGGCAGGCCTCGTCCCCGGGATGACCAGTATGCCCACCTGGACATCCCGAGCGATCCTGTTTATGCGGTGTACGCGGAGAAAAAGGGAGGAGATCCGGCCGGGAAAAAACGTCCGAAGGTTATTGTGCCCTTCGGCAAAAAACCGGACCCGGTGGCAATTGAGAAAAAGAAAAGCCAGGTGAAAGACACCATGGAATGCCCCTATTGCGGCGAAAGGCTGAAAAGATGGCTCGTCCCCGACAACCCGTTCTGCCAGACGTGGGATAATGATTACATGTATATCTGCTTCAATGATCGATGCACTTACTATGTCCGGGGCTGGGATCACCTCTGTTCGGAGGGGAACAGGGGCATGTCGTATCGCCTGATGTACAATCCGGAGAAAGATCGATGCATGCCGATCCCGGTACCGTCACCCAGGGCCCTGAAGGAAGGAGTCGTTGAGAAATCCTGAGCTGATCTCCTTTTCAATTTGGAGAAAGGCATCATTAGGTAAATGAGACGGTGGATTTGGGAATGACCGTCCGATTTGATGGTTGCCCCTGGGTATGGTATAAGATTGTACTGTCATGGCTTAATACCGTGAGCATAAGCGAAAAATCAGCGAACATGCTGCATTCAACTTCCTGATGGATGTGCATCAGGAGAGGGGAACACTTCCGGGCAAAGGGAAGAGGGTGGATTGAGAATGCAAAGAGGCCCTGTTCTAGTCAGTGGCGCTACCGGCTATGTCGGCGGCCGCCTAGTTCCGTTGCTCTTGGATTCCGGGTATCGCGTGCGTGTCCTGGGCCGTTCCCTTTCCAAACTCGAGTCGCGAGCCTGGGCGCGGCATAAGAATCTGGAGATGGCCCAGGCCGATTTTCTCGATTATACCTCTCTTGAGAAGGCGGCCGAAGGATGCTGGGCGGGCTTCTATTTGGTTCATTCCATGAACCTCAGGCACAGGGATTTCGCAAGGGCCGACAGGGAAGCGGCCGGGAATATGGCCAAAGCGGCCTCCCGCGCGGGAATGGAGCGGATCATTTACCTCGGGGGTCTGGGTGAGGAGGGCAAGACTCTGAGCAAGCACCTGCGCTCACGGACGGAAGTGGCACGCATTCTACAGGCGGGCGGCGTCCCCACGACATTCCTCCGGGCAGCCATGATCCTGGGATCGGGAAGTGCATCCTTTGAGATGATGCGCTATCTGGTGGAGCGGTTGCCGGTCATGATTACACCCCGATGGGTACGGAACGACGTCCAGCCCATCGCCATACGGGATGTCCTGGGGTATCTCAAGGGGTGCCTCGAGCACGAAGAAACCCTGGGCGGGACCTTCGATATCGGGGGACCGGATGTCCTGACCTACAAGCGGCTCATGGAGATCTATGCTGAGGAAGCCGGCCTGGCAAAACGCTGGATCATTCCCCTGCCGGTGCTCACCCCACGCCTCAGTTCCTACTGGATTCATCTTGTCACGCCCGTGCCTTCCCATATTGCGCGACCGCTCGCCGAAGGACTCCGGAACCCGGTGGTGTGCAAGGAAAATCGGATTCGTTCCATCATTCCCCAGGACCTGCAAAGCGTAAGGGAAACCATCCGGCTGGCCCTGGGCAAAATAAAGGAGCAGTGCGTGGAGACCTGCTGGACCGACGCAGGACCGGTCAGCTATCCCGAATGGCACCAGTGCGGTGACGCCCCTTACGCGGGCGGGACCATCATGGAGTCCGGCTACCGTGTGGTTGTGGATGCACCGCCCAAGGAGGTGTGGAGGCCCATCGCGCGCATCGGGGGAACGAGAGGCTGGTATTCGTCCAGATTTCTGTGGGCTTTGCGGGGGTTGATTGATCGGCTGGTGGGTGGAATAGGGCTCAGAGGTGGACGCCCTGATCCGGTCCGGCTTCGGCCGGGAGATCCGGTGGATTTTTTTCGGGTCCTGGAGGTCAGTGAAGCGAGCCGCCTCCTCCTGCTGGCGGAAATGAAGTTTCCCGGAGCGGCGACCCTGGAATTTCGTGTTTATCCTGTCCCGGAAGGCGGGACGGAACTCCAGCAGCTCTCCCGTTTTTTGCCCAAAGGTATTTCCGGCCTGGCCTACTGGTATGCCCTCTACCCCTTCCACCAGTATGTCTTCAAGGCAATGCTGCAAGGCATTGTGGGGGAGGTCGGTAAACCTATCATCGAGGGGCCTGACCGGTTCGCCCCGAGGCTCCCCAACGCTTGCCGTATGGATCTAAAATAATAGGTCTGAGGCCATGGAGGCTCTGAAAACCTACGATTGGCTGGGAAACATTCGGGAATTGGAGAACCTGATCCACCTGGCGATGATCGTGTCTCCAGGGCCTGACCTCATGGTGAAACTGTCTGAAAGGGCTGCTGAATTCGACCGAGAAAGCTCGACGCTGCAAGACGTGGAGCGAAATCACATCCTTCGGCTATTGAAAGAATCCGCCTGGAAGATCGATGGCAAGAATGGTGCGGCCGATCGGTTGGGACTGAATCCGGGCACCTTACGATCGCGAATAAAAAAACTCGGTATTCAAAGACCCCAATGAGATGATGCGTTTTCTCTTAACAACACCCGATATTCATAAGGATAGTACGCCCATGGAAAAGAGCGAGCAATTTCGAATACGGTTGAAGGAATTATTCAATGCTCAATCTCTGGCAGCCTTATCCACCCAACGTGCCGGTCAGCCTTATGCCGGTCTGGTTGCCTTTTACGCTGCCGATGATCTGAAGCATATCTACTTTGTGACGCCGAAGACCACACGAAAATATGCCAATCTAGCGGCTAACAGCCGGGTGGCTTTGATGGTCAACAGCAGCACAAACAATACCTCTGATTTTCATCAGGCCATTTCCGTAACCGGAGTCGGAAAGGCGACAGAAGTCGTTGGATCGGAAAGCGAGGCGATACTGGTCCAATATCTGGCCAAGCATCCCCATCTGGAAGATTTTGCACGTTCTCCTACGTGCGCCCTGATAGGGGTGGCCGTGGAGGCCTATTATATGGTTAAGAACTTTCAAAATGTTATGGAACTGCACCTGGAACCATGAAACGGATTCTTTCCGCAGAAGAAATCCAACCAGGGGATCGTCACCGCGTGGGCGGCAAGGGATATGCCTTGTCACTGCTGGTCAAAAGAGGTTTCAGGATTCCCAGGACCGTCTGCATTACCACTGATATGTATCGTGAATATATTCGCAGGACCGGTTTGCGCGAACGTATTTTGATGGAACTTCATCCCAAAGATTTTAAAGAAATGCGATGGGAAGAGATCTGGGGCTGTGCCACGCGAATCCGCAATATGTTTCTGATCAAACCACATCCGGAAGATCTTGCACGGGAAATGCGCGACGGTATCGGCACACTTCTGGGTGAGCGAACGGTGGCCGTTCGTTCGTCTGCGCCGGGAGAAGATGACGCGCAGTCATCATTTGCAGGGCTTCACGAATCTTTTGTTAATGTAACCGGAGCGGAATCGATTTTAAAACATATCCGCATGGTATGGTCCTCTCTGTGGTCGGATGCCGCATTGTTGTATCGCCAGGAAATCGGTTTGGATGTTGAAGAGAGCTCAATGGCTGTGGTGGTGCAAGAGACCGTGGTTGGTGACAGGTCGGGGGTGGTCTTTACCCGAAACCCTAATGACGAGGATCAGGGCGTTGTCGAATCCGTCTACGGACTAAATCAGGGTCTTGTGGATGGGACTGTGGAACCCGATCGCTGGATAATGGATCGATTCAGCAATAGGATTGTTGTGCATACGCCCCCTGAGCGCAAGTACTGGATGATACCAGGCCCGGAAGGTGTGCGCCTGGCGGAGTTGCCTGGAGAAAAATCAGCCCATCCGCCGCTGAACACTCAGGAGGTAAATTTCGTATTTAAGTCCGGCCGCAATGCTGAGGAGCTTTTCAAAATGCCTCAGGATGTCGAGTGGACCTATGACAGGGATACGCTGGTCTTGCTTCAATCCCGTCCCATTACAACGCTCCGTTCCCACAAGCCGAAAGACGAGCGCGTCTGGTACCTCAGCCTGCACCGAAGCTTCGAAAACCTCAAGAAACTGCGCCGAAAAATTGAAGAAGAGCTGATTCCTGGCATGGCCTCGGTGGCAGAAAGCCTGACTGGCACTGATCTGGCCAAGTTGTCGGATCAGGCCCTGGCCGTTGAAATCAGAGAACGCCGGGAAATCAACCAGAGGTGGGTCGACATCTACTGGGCGGATTTCATTCCTTATGCACACGGTGTGCGGCTGTTCGGCCAGGTTTATAATGATGCCGTGGAGCCCGACGATCCCTATGAGTTTCTCGACCTTCTCACCAACACCGGTATGGCCAGTCTTGAGAGAAACAACATGTTGATGGAGTTGGCTGCTACTATCCGCAGCGATGAACATCTGGCGGCAAAACTGAAGCAGGGTGATCATACCAATCTCGATGCCCGATTTCTTTCACGGATCGATGAATTTATGGAAAAGTTCGGCGACCTGTCCTGCGCGGTGACCGGGGGGAAAAATTGCGTTCTGGGGACCGGCCCGCTGTATCGGCTGCT
>Ga0315535_1000300_pt1 | contig 34688 bp, 29 predicted proteins | sample SalMarSW160220MG_2_FD_203092 | JGI IMG/M metagenome (GOLD analysis project Ga0315535, IMG submission 203092) | Salt marsh sediment microbial communities from the Plum Island Ecosystem LTER, Massachusetts, United States - Salt Marsh Sediment SW1602-20 ... | reverse complement strand
TTTTACTCTAAGGAGCATCTCTTAAAAAAAATGATAACAGGTCAAGCGCACCTGTCTTTCTCCAAAACAATTTTAATAAATTACTTCAAATATAAGATCGAATAACTGATTGTAAAGATCGCCGAAAACGCTCTGGAAAAAGGCATACCTTGCGTGGGAGAGGAGAGACGGGCGGAGTCGGGCTTAAACAGGTAGGGTGCAGAGAGTTTGTTCGATGGACTCAGCCAGGTAAGCGAGCTTGCGAGACTCCGAATTCAACCCAAATCTGGACATTTGTTATTGCCCAAGCCCTATGCGGGACTGGGGTCTGCTCTTGACTCACCCTGCAAAAATGGAGTAATGTATTGATATGTCCAGACCACTAAGAATCCAATTTCCACATGCCTGGTATCATGTGATGAACCGTGGCAGCGACTAAGGATAAGATCGGCTCTAAGGACTCAAAATGTGTCTTTTTGGGAAGATAGTGTTGAATATCAATATGATGGCTTGGTCCTACCCGCTAGAAAAAATATTCAATAACCAAGATAACAAAATGGAGAAATATGAAAGTATTAAGACTTTATACAGGAGAAGATGGGGAATCTCATTTTGAAGATATTGAGGTTGAACTTGAAGATGGTGGTCCGATAGGAAAGCTGTCAAAAAAAATTAAGGCGACAGGTGTTATTTTCAGAGAGACACCTGCAGATTATGACTATGACTGGCATAATGCGCCACAACGCCAATTTATTATCATGCTTGATGCTGGAGTTGAAATGACAGTGGCTTCAGGCGAGACAAGAGTGATGCAGGCTGGAGAAGTTTTGTTAGCTGAAGACACCAAGGGCCATGGTCATGTTAGTAAAGCATTAAAAAACAAACCGCGGAAATCTGTTTTTATCACACTTGATTGAAAATGACATTTTTATAACGGGGACGGGTCGGACCGGGCTAACAAACCGAAATTAAGGTCTTTAGCCCGTAAACCTGGCCTTTAAAAGCCCTTAGACCCGCTTTTTTAACGCCAAAATAGTGCATTTAAGAGGTAATGACCCAACAAAAACATTCTGCGGACAAGCCGCAGATGTTCTGCGTTAGGCAGCATAAACGATTATTACTTATTTTATCGTCAAAAGAAGGAAGCCACGATTTAGAGAGAGAACGAGATGATTTGCTAAAAAATCACTAAGAGGAATTTTAGAATGGATATCAACAGCAAATGTTTTTCGGATTCCAGCGATAATATAAAGGGCTTCATCGATGAGACCACATTACGTCGCTGTCGTCGCCTCCGCCTTATTGGGATCGCTGTTTCTATTCTGATACTCTGGAACGGTGTGTGTGACTTTATTTACGCTTACTCGCCCAAATTGAGCGGCCTTGAATACTTTTCTCCTGCGGTATGGGATACGATTCGTACCGCAGGCCATCGTCCTCATTGGATGGTGATGATGGCACAAACGGCCGGCTGGCTCTATCCGTTTTACGCTCTGTCATATTACCACTGGTGGGTTGGCATGCGACGCGCAGGATTTTGGCTTGCCCATGTTCCGTGTGGACTGCTTGCCTATGCTTTGTTGATGATTGGGGGGATCCAACATGCTGGGTGGGCATTCTTGAGTGTGTTGGCGCAAGCGAAGGCCGTGGTCGGCTGCACGGACGAGGCATTTTATGCAATGGCCAACCGCTTTTTGCTCGAACATTTTGTGATGGGGGATCTGACAGCGGTATTGGCCTTCAATGTGGGCGCCATCTGGCATGCTGTGGGGATTTTAAGTGGAAGGACAGTGTATCCGCGCTGGTTTGTGGTATTGTCGCCCTTTGGTGTGTTGACTATCACGATGGGTTTTGGTGCTTGCCTGCCTGCCCCGTTTGCAGGGTTTGTGATTGCACTATTTGGGACATGGTTCATGCTCGTTCCCTGTCTTGCAAGCACAGTGTGGCTGTGGCATCGCGCCTGTGTCAATTAACAAACGAACCCTATAAATATATTGAAGCCTAACCAAATGCTACAGTCGGAATCTACTTCGCTTTCGGCTACGCAGATCCTCTGAGCTTGGTTGCCATACCTATAAATGGAGGGCAACATTTTGAAAGCGGGGTCACGGCTTGTTTGGTGGGTTATGGAAACCGGGCTCACCTGTTGGCATACGACTTTTTCTAATGGACAGGTGATATCATAAAAAGGGAGGTTTGTGCGGATGAATGAATTAGGCATGAGAGAAGTAAGTAGGGTTGAGGTCTGTGCTTTGGTCGACAATTACAGCGATTTTTTTCTTGCAGATTCAGATGTCGTCAAACGACTGCGCATTTTGCCGCCCAACGCACCTCTGGCCGAGCCGGGATTATCCTATTTGATCAAAGTGAATTCAGATTCAGAGGAACATACCGTGTTATTCGATGCTGGTATTTCAGCAGCGTGCCTGCTCCATAATGCGCAAACATTGACCTCCAGTAAGGCCGTGATGATGGGTGAAATCGGAGTCAACATAAAAAGTGTTGAGGCAGTGGTCCTGAGTCATGGACATTTTGATCACTTTGGAGGTCTTTTGGGATTCTTAAGAGAGGCAAAAAAGGAGATACCCTTATTCCTACATCCCGGGGCGTTTGTTCCCCGTCGTTTTCAAATGAGTCCTCAACTGAAGATCGATATGCCCGGGCTGAGTGAAACGGCGCTGTTGGAAGCCGGTGCAAAACTGGAGAAGGTGCAAAAAGCTTCCAAGCTTGCCTCGGACCTTATTCTGCTCTCTGGTGAAGTGGAGCGAGTGACAGAATATGAAAAAGGCATGCCTGGAATGGAAGCGAAGATCAATGATGAATGGATTCCAGATCCTTTCTATGATGACCAAGGCTTGGCAATTAACGTAAAGGATAAAGGCCTGGTGATCATCGGGGGATGCTCTCACGCGGGAATCATAAACACAATAAAACACATGAGGAAAACCGCAGGTGTGGACAAGGTCCATGCGGTTCTTGGAGGCTTCCATTTATCCGGAGAGAATGAGAAAATCCTTGGCCCAACCATCGAGGAAATGAAGGCCGTAAACCCTGATTATGTTGTGCCTATGCATTGTACCGGGTGGAAAGCCATCAATCAGTTTGCGACGGAAATGCCGGGGCAGTTCATACTAAACAGTGTGGGGTCAACCTACATTTTTTGATGGACAAGGGCGGGAGGGGCTCTCGAAATGGCTCCGTTCATACAAAGGGGGACATCATTCAGGGTTTGTCGACCGGCTGGAGACCTAACTCAACCCGGCCGAAGCCATGATCTCGGGAACAACCTCTTCCTTGCCAATGGCCATAATATGGACCCCGTCGCACATCTTTTCCTCTCGTACCCGTTTGATCATGCGGCCTGCAATCTCGATCCCTTTGGCTAAGGCACTCCCCTTTGGGGCGGAGGCCATTTCATCAATAAGCCCCTGGGGTACGTTTACGCCTGCCACATTCTTGTTCATAAAGCGGGCCATGGGCGCAGAGGTGAGCAGGATTATGCCGGCTAAGATCTTAACCGGAAACTGCCTGGCATAATCCATAAATCCCTTAAAATTGTCTAAGTCGTACACCGCCTGGGTCTGGATAAACTCTGCCCCCGCCTCGATCTTTTTTTCAAACTTGATGAGCTGGGGCTCAAGGGGATTGGCCTCGGGCGTGACAATGGCACCCGCACAAAAGGAGACTCCTCCATCCAATTTGTTTCCGCCGAGATCCTCTCCCTTTTCCAGTCTCCTTATTGCGGCCACCAATTGACTGGAATCCAGGTCAAATACCCCTTTGGCCTCCTTGTGATCGCCAAACATCACCGCGTCCCCGGTGAGGCAGAGGACGTTATTGATTCCTCTCTGGGAAGCAAAGAGAAGATCGGCCTCAAGGGCCATCCTGTTTCGATCCCTGCATGTCATTTGTAATATGGGTTCCCCACCCATCTCCTTGACCAGAAGCGCCCCTCCCAAGGAGGGGAATCGCATGACTGAACTCTGATGATCGGTCACGTTCATGGCATCCACCTTATCTTTCAAAAGCTCAATATGGTGGGCCATTTTGTCAAGGTTTGTCCCCTTCGGGGGAGCCACCTCAGAGGTGACGACAAATTTACCGGATGTCAAGGCATTCTTAAAAGCAGAAACCATGGTTGACCTCTCTTCGCGGGTTGTGGGTTACTGAAAAGATGAACATTGAACATCCAACATCGAACATCGAATGAAAAACCAGAAAGACACTTACTTTTGAGATTGGGGGTTGCGGGTTACGGAGGCACAAGGAACACGGCCCATAGCCAATTATCCAAGTATCCAGTACCCAGTATCAAGCATCCAGTTTCAGTCTCCATTTCCCCGGGCTCAGTTCTCCCTGGTGGTTTCGGGGTTTTTGCAGTTTTCTCATGGCATCGAGCCGGTTCAACTCTTTGAGCCGGTTGTAGATGAGGGTCCATGCACACTCTTTGTCGTTATCGATTTCGCATTTCCCGTTGTTAGTGCCCCCACAGGGGCCGTTTACCAGGCCTTTGTGGCAGGAGGTAACCGGACAGATCCCGCCTGTTTCACCCAGGATGCAGGTGCCGCACTGGGTACAGATTTCATTGAACTCCCCTAAGGCGGTTTCCTTGCCGATGAAAAGGGTATCTAAGGCCGGCACAACCATCTTTTTCATCTGTCTGGCAATGGTCTGGACACCAAAGGCACAGGTCATGATCAACAGAACGTCAGCCTGGTCAATGCGGCCCCCGTATTCGTCCAAGGCATCCCTTGTGAGATTGTCACAGGCAACGGGAAGGACCACGTCTCCGGTGATCATTTTCCCCTTTTGAGACAGCTTTTCTTTCATCTTTGCGACTTCTGGCACGCCCCCGGTCTGCGTCAGGGTGACACATGTGCCGCAACCGATGATAAAAATCCTTCCCAGACCCTCTAAGAGTTGGTCCAATTCCTCTTCCGGCTTTTGCTGTGTAATGGATCTGATCATGTTTATCTCCTGTCTTTTTCCAGGTCACATCTGAGACACCGGGTGGCCTCCCTGAGGGCCTGTTCAACACTAAAGCCTTTTTCTATCTCCCTGAAATCTTTTATTCTGTCCTGCGGGTTCTCAAGCTCGATCTCTATCCTCGGTTTCTCTTCAGTGGTCTCCTCTTCCAAGGCCAGCCCGGTATCCTCGGCCATTTCGGTCTTCTCATCCAATATTTCAATTCTGCCGGTATCCCCTTGAATATACTTGTCTATGGCCAGGGCGGCCCTCCTCCCTGAGGCAATGGCCCGTATGAGATAGGTCGGCCCTGTCGTAAAATCACCACCCGCAAAGACCCCCTTGATGTTTGTGGATAAGGTATTTTCCTCTACCGCCAAGGTCCCCCAGAGTGCCCTTTCCAATTGCCCATCTTCGGACAAAAAAGAGGGATCCGGGGCCTGCCCAATGGATATGAGCACATTATCCGCTTCAACAACCTGGGTGGTTGTTTGGTCAAAGGAAGGGTTAAACCGCCCTTCTTCGTCAAATACCGAGACACATCGAACAAACTCAACCCCCGTAACACTCCCCTCATGGCTGATGATCCTTGTAGGTCCCCAAGAGGGGCTGATGGCGATCCCCTCGTCCAAGGCCTCCTCTATTTCCTTATCCCACGCGGGCATTTCCTCCCTGGACTCAAGGCAGAATATCTGTACGTCTTCAGTGCCTTTTCTCAACGCGGTTCTGGCCACGTCAATGGCCACGTTTCCCCCTCCCACGACCAAGGTCTTTCCCTGGAGCGTGATCTCTTTCCCCATGCGCACGTCAGTGAGGAAAGCGAGGCCATAGGAAAGCCCCTCAAGCCCCTCATCTTCGCCCGGGATCCCGATCCGTTTGCTGGCCTGTGCGCCCGCTGCAATAAAAACGGCAGAGTAACCTTCATTCATCAAATCATTCACCGTGTGACCGGCGTCAATGGGCGAGTTATAGAGGATCTCAACCCCGCAGCTTTCAATATACTGGATCTCCTCTTGAATCACCCCCCGGGGAAGACGGAACTCGGGGATGGTAATGCCGAGCATGCCGCCGGCAACCGGTTGAGACTCGTAAACAGTTACGTTATAACCTGTTTTGCGCAGAAAATAGGCGCAGGTCAGACCGGCCGGGCCTGCCCCCACCACCGCGATTTTTTCCGATCTTGATACGGGAAATGGCTCCTTTTCCATGCCGATATTTTCAAAATACCAGTCCGATGCATACCGTTTCAGTGACCTGATGGCCACAGGCTGGTCCAACTCACCCCGCCGGCATTTGAATTCACAGGGATGAATACAGATACGGCCGCACACTGCTGGAAAGGGATTCCGTTCCCTTATGATATCAACGGCCTTTTGGTTTTTTCCCATTGCAATGGCCGCAACGTAATTGGGGACGTCGATTCCCGCAGGGCATGCATGCTGGCACGCGGAGATGACCATGGAATCGCACGTTGCCCCGGCACAGCGATGCTCTAAAATGTGATCCTCATATTCCTTAAGGAAATATTTCAGTGTGGAGAGGGCGGGCTTGGCGCATGTCTGGCCCAATCCGCACAGGGCTGACTCGGTAATGGTCTCACCTAAGTCCTTAATGGTCTCAATATCTTCGAGCCGGCCTTCCCCCCTGGTAATTCGAGTCAGGATCTCTAAGAGCTGTGTTGTGCCCAAGCGACAGGGCGCGCATTTCCCGCACGATTCCGACTGGGTAAAGCTCAAGAAGAACCGCGCGATTTCCACCATGCAGTTGTTTTCATCCATTACCACCATACCGCCGGAACCCATGATGGCACCGATTCTCTGCAACGTGTCATAGTCAATGGCCAGGTTCAGGTATTGCGGAGGCACGCATCCGCCTGAAGGGCCACCCATCTGTACTGCCTTAAATTGCCTTCCCTTTGGAATCCCTCCCCCAATATCAAATATCACGTCCTTTACCGTAACCCCGATGGGCACCTCCACCAGGCCGGTATTATTCACCTTTCCGGCCAAGGAAAAGATCTTGGTCCCTTTGCTTTCTTCAGTACCCACCTCAGCGTACCATTGGGACCCCTTCTCAATGAGTGAGGGGATATTGGCCCATGTCTCCACATTGTTGATGTTGGTGGGTTTCCCCCCGAGTCCCGCCTGGGCTGGAAAGGGGGGACGTGCCCGGGGCATGCCCCGTTTGCCTTCAATGGAGGCCATAAGGGCGGTCTCTTCACCGCACACGAAGGCTCCCGCCCCCATCTTCAGTTGCAGAGAGAAATTAAAGCCGGTCCCCAAGATGTTTTCCCCTAAAAGGCCCAATTCCGTCATCTGTCCTAAGGCAATGGTCAGGTGCTCCACAGCGATTGGATATTCCTCTCGCACATACATGTATCCGTATTCTGCGCCCATGGCATAGGCGCCGATGAGCATACCTTCCAAAACAGCATGGGGATCTCCCTCTAACATGGCCCGATCCATGAAGGCCCCCGGGTCACCCTCATCTGCATTGCATATAATATATTTGGGATTGTTAGAGGCCTGGCGCGCGAATTTCCACTTGAGCCCGGTGGGAAAGCCTGCCCCCCCCCGGCCTTTCAACTTGGCTGATAGGACCTCCTCAATGACCTCTTCCGGCGTCATCTTAGACAGGGCCTTGACAATGGCCCGGTATCCGCCAGCTGCAATGTAGTGCTCTATTCGAGTGGGGTCTATGCGACCGCAATGGGCCAGGACCCTCCTTTCCTGTTTCTTGTAGAAGGGGATTTGCTCTCGATAAAATATGGGATTTCCGGTTCTCGGGTCCTTGTAGGCGAGACGGTCGATAAACCGATTCTTTTTCAGTGTGTGATCTACGATCTCGGCCGCATCCGCGGGTTCAACCTCCTGGTACTGGATCCCCATCGGTTCAATGGTTATGACAGGGGCCTTTGCACAGAATCCGTGACACCCGGTGGCCCTTATTTCCACCTGTCCTGACAGACCCTGTTGCTTTACTTCCTTTTCCAAGGCCTCTTTCACATCGGCAGACCCATAGGCCCGGCAACCGGTCATGCACACCTGAACCACTGTCTTAGCCTCATCCATCTTAGCTAAGACTTTGTTGCGAAGCCATTCAAGTTGTCCCACGGACAAGAGCTTTTCCATGCCTCTTTTTATTCTCCCTTTTGTTTCTTGAACTGGGCCAGCACACTGCTGACCTTGGTGGGGGAAAGTCTGCCGTAATATGTACGATTCACCATCATGGTGGGGGCCAGGAAGCAGGCACCCAAGCAGGCCACAGTCTCAAGGGTGAACTGGTAATCGGGACTTGTTTCGTCCTCTTCAAGTCCCAGTTCCTTTTTCATCAATCTAAGGATGCTTCGTCCCCCTTTCACGTGGCAGGCGGTACCCCGGCAGACCCTGACCACATATTTGCCCTTGGGTTTCAGGGTAAATCCAGCGTAAAAGGTGATGACGCCCTGGACCTGGGCAGGAGACAATTTCAGGGCTTCCGCAATGGTTTCTATGGATTCCGGCGGAATGAATCCCAATGTTTCCTGAATATCCTGGAGCATGGGGATGAGTGCCCACTGCTCAGTCTTGTGCTTTTCTATGATGGATGAGAGTCGACCCCAGTCGATTTCTTCTGGCTTCATAGTACCACCCTCCCTGGTGGATTTCAGACCTCAGAATTCAGATTGCAGATTTCGTCGTTTTTGCTTATGCTTCTCTTCCTTTCGGGCCCTGCATTTTTCGGACCTTTACCTGGCACATCTTGAAACCCTGGGATTGGGTATTTTCAAACGGGGTCAAACCGAGCAGGTTTGTGGCGTCATTTCCATGAAACGCTGTGGGTACAAAGACCAGTCCCGGTCTTAGTCCCTTTTCTAAGCGGATTTCTCTGGTCAGGGCCCCTTCCGGGGATTGCAACTGAACCGTATCGCCGTTCTGCAGGTTCATCATAGCCCCATCTTCCGGGGAGAATTCCACCTCACCTTTCAAACCAAAACCCCGGATCCGTTCAGAATTCGCGGTACGGGTCCCGCTTCCCAAATGAAAACGCTGTGACCCTAAGATCGCCGTAAAGGGATACTCATCGTCAGCGACCTCGGTTTCCATTGGCCGCAGGGATGAAAAGGGGATCATGGTCCCCTCTCCATTGGGACTGAAAACCCTCCGTTTGCTCGTTTCTCTGATCCAACTGAAACCTGTACCCGTGTTCTCCTTCAGGTCTGCGTACAGGGCTATGGAACGGGTCATTTCAGCCCTTATTTTGTCTAAGGAACCATAACGTTTCTCATGCCCCATCCTGGTGGCAAGTAAATCCAGGATTTCCCAGTCAGGTTTGCTCTCGCCCGGGGCAGGTACCACCTGGCTAAAGCATTGTATACGTCCCTCCATATTGGTAAAAGAACCATCTTTTTCACAGAAGGCCGCACCCGGCAGAACCACATCTGCAATCCGGGTGGTTTCGTTGTGGAGGATGTCCTGGACCACTAAGAAATCCAGCTTTTCCATGGCCTGCATCACGCGATCACCTTGGGGAAGGCTGCGAATGGGGTTTTCGCCCATAATATATAGGGCCTTGAGATTCCCCTTTTCGCTTTCCTCGATCATTCGAATCAAATCGAGGCCCTGATCAGGAGATATCTTCACTTTCCAGGACTGCTCCCACTCTTTTCGGGCCTCCGCATTACCCAGCGGCTGGCGGCCCGGGAGGGCATTCGGGACGGTTCCCATATCCCAGGCTCCCACCTCATTGCTTTCTTTGGCAATGACGTAAAGCCCGCCGGCCTGGCTCCCCATACTCCCTGTCATCAGGGAGAGATTGAGCAGGGCTTCCATGGTTCGTGCCCCACTTCTCTGTTGGGTGATTCCGTGTCCTACAATTAGCGCGATCTTTTTCCCCTTCAACAGTTTTGCTGCACGCTCCAGGGAAGCCATATCTGTCCCGGTAGACAGGCAGAGCCTTTCAGGATTAAAGGATGAAAGGGCATCGCTATAAGGACCAAACCCTTCGGTGAACCGTTCTATAAATGCCGTGTCATGTCCAAACTTCTTCCACAAAATGGCAGCGAGGGAGTTGATCCATTCGCAGTCCTTATTGGGGGATATGGGTACATAGAGGGATGAAAGGGGGGTCAGATCGGTTTTTCGCGGGTCCACCACGATCAAGGAAGTCCCGCCTCTTGCGGCCCTCTTGATCGCATAGCTCAATACAGGGGCTGACTGGGCCGGATTGGCACCGAGTACAAGGATGGATTCCGCCCCATCAAGGTTTTCTATGGGATTTATGCGGCACCCGCCGTCAGTCCTCTCATGGATCACACGAAGGGCCGATCTCCCGGCTAAGTATCCCCCGTTATCCACATTGTTGGTGCCCAAGATCGCCCTGGCTATTTTCTGGAATAGATAGTTCTCCTCATTTGTGCATTTTGATGACCCAAACAGACCGATGCTTTGTGGTCCGTCATTTTTTTTGATATCCCCGAGCCTCTTGGCGATGGTACTCAGGGCCTCATCCCATGACACGGACTCTAATTGATCGCCCTTCCTGATCATGGGCTGGGTCAGACGCGCCCGGGCATTAAGGAAATCATGTGCAAAATGCCCGCGGACGCAAAGGGTGGCCCCGTTCACAGAACCGTGGACACTGCCCGGGTTGGTCTCTACGACCCTGTCATCGAAAACGCCCATGAGCAGGGAACAGCCCACCCCGCAGAACCCGCAAGTGGTATATTCCTCTCGCTCCGGGGTCCCCACATATCTTGTGTCTCTTACGGCTAAGGCACCGGTGGGGCAAATGGATACACAGGTGCCGCAGAAGGTACAATTGGAATGTTCCAGAGCCACGTCGTGAAGGGTTGCAGGCCGCGATTTAAACCCCCTCAGATTATAATCAATCGCCCCCACAACCACCAGCTCATGGTCGGCACGAATACATTTCCCGCACAAAATGCATTTGCTCAAGTCCCTGACAATGAACGGGTTTTCCACCTCCAACTGCTTGTAGTTGGGCATGGGATAAAGATCTGTTTCACCGATACCCATTTGGGCGGCAATCTGTCTCAACTGGCATCGGTTTCCTTTGCTGCAGACGATACAGGACTCGGGGTGTTCAGCGATCATCATACGAACGATATTTTTCCTGTGCCTGATGACGCGGGGAGAGTCTGTCACGATCTCCATGTTAGGGGCAGCAGGCGTGACGCATGATGCCATGACACGCCCGCTCTTTTCATCTTCAACGAGGCAAAGGCGGCAGGCCCCAAAGGGCTCGAGGTCAGGATGATAGCAGAGCTTGGGGATCTTTATTCCGTTGCGCTCAGCCGCCTCCAAGATACTTGTTCCGGAAGGGCAGCTAACCCTCTTCCCGTTGATTGCCAGAGATATGTCTTCCAACGGATTGTCTCCTTGATTACCTCAGCTTAGCCGCATCTAAATAGTGTCTCAGCTTTTCTTCACCACCGATGGTGATGATGTGTATGCCCTGGCAGAGGTCCTTGAGACCCTTCACGGTATCGGCAAAGATTTCGATGCTGGCCTTTTGCTTGTCCGGGGCCTTGGCCAGTTTTTTGATCATCCACTCAGGGACCAGGCCTGACTTGAAATGACGGTTCAGGAACTGGCCCATGCCGGCGGTCCTCAATATCATCACCTCTGCAATGACAGGGGTCCCAAACGTTTTGGCCTTTTTAACGAATTTCTCAAACAGGGCCAGGTCAAATACGGGCGTTGTGAGGAAATAACCGGTCCCGATCTTTGTCATCTCCTCCATCTCTTTCATCTCAAGATCCGGAACGTTTTTTCCCCATCCCGATTCAACACCGGATCCCAATACGAATTCCGCCTTAGACGGGAGTTCTTCGCCATCAACAGTATAGCCTTCCTGCATGTGCTCTAAGACAGATGAGAGTTTTCCCGCATCCACATGAAAAAACATCATTTCCTGAAGGCTGTCACCGGTGATCCGGTAGTCCTCCGTAAAAACGAGTAGATTTTCAACACCCGCTTCGTGGGCAAGGAGGAGATCTTTTTGCAACTGGGGCCGGTTTTTATCCCGGGTGGTAGTCTGGTAAATGGACTCAAAGCGGTTTTGCTTCAGGAGATCGCAGGCCTTGATACTATCCCCGACAACACCCTCAACCTCCAACTCCGGGACAGCAACCCCGTCCACTCGCCCACGGATCAGCTCCAAGCGCTTTATGAGAGCCTCCGGTTCTTCATCAATGGGCGCCTGTATCTCAGAGGTGACAATAAATTTTTTCTTATCCAAAGATTCTTTCAGTTTCATTCTATTCCTCCCAGCAGTCGGGCCACTTCCTCCTTTAGCTGGGGGAGTGGCAAGGGTTTGGAAAAACAGACGTCAGCTCCATGCTCCTTCATCTTCTTGAATTTCTCTTCGTCCAAGTAGGCTGAGAGGACAATAATCTTTATATCCTTTGTTTCCTCGTCGCCCTTGATCTTCTGGCATACCTCATATCCCTTAATATCCGGCATCATGATATCCAGAATCAGGAGGTGGGGCTTGAAATGACTCACCTGTATCCCGGCCTCAAAGCCGTCAGAGGCAGAGATGACCTCGTAGTCATGCTCATCCTCTTCGAGGGATTGCACAATGGTCTCCACAATGATGGGGTCATCGTCAACCACAAGGATCCTTGTGCGCCCTTCAACAGGCGTATCCTCGGGAATGGGAATTCCCTGTTTGGTCATAAAGGCGACAAGGTCTGATTGTTTTATGCGGCGATGCCCCCCGACGGTCTTATAAGCCGTGATATGGCCGGATTCAATCCAGTTGATAATGGTCTTGGGGGAGACATTACACTGTTTGCTGGCCTTGAAAACTGTCAATATGTCTTCCATGAATTAGGACTCCTCTGAAACCTTTGAAAAATGCCCCCTTTCGAAGTCTGCACTTATCTGCCCAATCTCTGTGTTGTGTTCGGATTTTAATCCTCAAAATATTCTACATATTCCTGTGGTTAAAATCTTCACGCGCCTTGATCTTGAACGAAATTGAACGTTTTTCAAAGATTTCCCTCTGTTTTAGCGTTATTTTAGTTTTATAGTTATTATAAGTATTTCAGAATGTCAAGAAAAAAATCACCTCTCAGCAATTTTTTTAAATAAAATAAATATAAAAACATAAATAACTATAATTTTAGGAGCTTGAAGCGAAGGCTCCTCTTGCGATTGGCAGAGGAAAATTATGACTGGTTCAGTGAGATATGATTTGAAGAAGGAACTGTTGATTTCTAAAATTGTAGTCGTCCACGGGTTCAATGGTTCGTAACCGTTTACGGTTTACAGTTATCAGTTCACGGTTGAAAAAACAGGTAATCGTTGCATAGTTCATTGAAAAACTGTGAACTGTGAACCGACAACCGTGAACGGTTACAAATTTTTAGAGCGATTCGCCTTTCTGATTGACAGGATTTGTACCAGAATCTTATCCAGTTCATCCTGTTTATCCTGTCAAAGATTCTTTTCCCGCTTCTTTATGAACAGGGAGAATAATGGTGAAGGTTGTCCCGGAATCTATCCGACTCGCGACCTTGATATCGCCCCCATGATCTTTTATGAAACCGTAACAGACGGATAGACCGAGGCCCACGCCCTTTATGCTGTCTTTGGTTGTAAAAAAGGCATCAAAGATTTTATCAAGGTTTTCTTGTCTGATACCGGTCCCCGTATCAGAGATTTTTACCTGAATCGTATCCTCTACGGCCGTTGTTTCGACCGTTAGAGTTCCTCCATCCGGCATGGCATCCCTCGCGTTGGAGATCATATTCAAAAAGACCTGTCTGAGCTGGTTTTTGGAGGCGTATACCTCCCCTAAGCCTTCCTCAGAAGAAGCTGATATCCGGATGCTGTGTTCCCGAAGTTGTTTCTCGTGAAGAAGAAGTATCTCATCCAAGATCATGCTGACGTCGGAAGGCTGCCTCTGTTCCTCATCTGGCCGGGAAAATGAGAGCATCTTTCGGAGCATTTCAGAAAGCCTCACGGTCTCTGAGAGAGCCATCTCCAAGATCTTTCTTCTTTTGTTTTGTGGAGAAATCTCGGTCTTCAGCAGCTCTAAGGTATTCATTATGCCGTAAAGGGGGTTATTCAGCTCATGGGCAACCTGTGAAGTCAGACGCCCCATGGCCGCCAACTTCTCAGACTGTAACAACTGCTCCTGGGTTTGCCTCAGTTTTCTTTCCATCTGCAGGCGTTCCTCCAGGTCCACAAAAATACCCACAGAAGCCGCTTCGGCGCCGTCGGTGTCATAAATGATGGCGGAGGAGAGGTTCCCTTCAACCACCTCGCCATCCTGTCTTACATAGACCATAGGGTAGGATCTCAACTTTCCAACCGGGCCATGTTCAGGGCTCCGCATCATCTGCATCACCTTTTTGGCCGTTCCCTCCGGATAAATCTTGTCGATCTTCATTTTGCCGATCACTTCAGCTGCCCTGTATCCAAGGGTTTCTTCAGCTGCCCTGTTCCAGATGATGATGTTCCCTTTCATATCGGTTGCCATGATGGCGTTGGGCGAACTCTGAATGCTCTTGTTCATGAAATCGTTGGCCTTCCTGAGTTCCATTTCCTGTTGGATGAGCTGCCTGCGCAGCCTGTTTTCCTCGGTCACATCCTTGCTGATACCCACTGTGCCCAGGACATGCCCCTCTCTATCCCGCAGCTCTGCCAAAGAAAGGCTGATTTCCACCTCCTGGCCATCCTTGGCAATAAGGGTGGCCAGGTAGTTGTTAACAAACCCCCTTGCCTTTACTTCGGCCATGAGCCTGCGCCTCCCTTCCGGCGCCTTCCACAGATCTTCAATGTCTGCGCCCAGGACTTCTTCCTGATTGTAGCCTAACATATTTTCAGCGCCGGGATTGAATGTTACAATCCTGCCTTGAAGATCGGTGGTGATAATCATATCAGAGGAGTTGGCGATGATGTTCTCCAAGTATTCCTTGTTCCGACGCACCTCTTCTTCTAAAGCCACTTTGCCCGTCACATCCCTAATCCCTTCGATCACCTGAATGATTTGGCCTTTATCATTCAGTATAGGGGTGGCCATGATCTCTTCAAAGATATGCTTTCCTTCCGTATCCTTATGTTGATGTATTACCGAACAGGAGGCTCCGGTTGCAAGCACTTCCTCAAAAGGACAGCCATGATCTTCCCCTTTACACGGTTCCGAGACGCGGTGGGTGATTTCATAACATGGTTTTCCCAAAACCGCATCTTCACTCAACCCGCTTGCTTTCACAAAGGTCCGGTTGACCCGGTATATGGTGCGGTCCCTTTTGAGAACCATTATCTTGTCCCCGAGGGAATCTATGAATCTCTGGGACCAGTCCCGTTCCGTTCGGATTGCCTTTTCCGATTCTTTCTGCAAATCCTGCTTCTCGGTCTCTATTTGAATCAGATCCCAAAAGAGGCGGGCGCCCCGGTGGTCAATGGAGCTGATGTGGATCGGCTTGGTGCGGATCATTCGCTCTCTTATGTCCATTGATCCGGTCAGTTCGATGAGGAGGTTTAGACCGGGGAGGGTATAGAGGTCGGTAAAATCGGAGGTGGTGAAAATCCCCATCTTTCTGGCTCGGGTGATGCCGGGGGCGTCCGGGTTGGGATCGGCCACGGCCACGATTTCCATCTTCAACCGCTTGAGGCGTTCATCGCTCAAAAGAACCAGAAGATCATCGCAGGCATTCCCCCCCCCGATGATGGCAGCCTTGAGCGCTATCTGCGATTGAGCGCCTCTCCGTATCAACCGATTGTCTTCGTTCATTTCATTCCCCCTGATTATGAAGATTCCATTTTTATCATCAATGACTTGGCTTGGTCCAATTCCACTGCAATTTCACCTCAATGATAAAACCAGCCGAAGCAGAGATTCACGAGCCCGGGATGGTTGCTGCAAATGAATAGGTTCCATATGACTTGCCTGCCATCACCACGTATCTCCGAACATATCTTCTCCCCCGTATTCAGGACCTGGACGTCCCATATCGTTCTCCCAGGATGGAGGCATATCCCTAAATGGCTGGTATCGCCATTTATGGGGGTCAAATTCCGAATGTAATTCCGAACATGATGTCATGCCAAATGTTGTTAGCAACAGTAAGAGCACACTTAGGATTATCTTTGTCTTCTTCATTAGCACCTCGATTTCGCACATCAGATTAGATGAATTATTTATTTCTTCCTCTCCCCGGTAAACCTCTGCTAAACCTGCCTTGACCATCTCAAGGTTGACATTCCTGCCCTCTGTCGTGATAACCCCCGGCACGCGGTTATAAGGACCTAAACCGTAGCCTTTGATATCAACTACCTTATTCAGCATTATTTTAGCAAGGTGATTCTTCGCCCGCTGCCTGAACGGCTGACCTGCTCCCTTTTGCTTTTAGCAGTCCTCAGGGGTGTCAGTACCCACAAGGCGGATCTTGTCCGATTTTCGTGAAATTAGCAAGTGAAGAAAAAACAGAGGCAAAATCAAGAAAAGGGCAGCTTTTCAGACATTCAACAGGTTAGGGCTGCAGGGCCTAAGTTTCACTTTTTGACTGGAAAATCAGACAGATGTGTAATATCGGAAAGTTAGCATCATGTGGCGACGTTTATTAGGGGAGCGACCACAAGATGTAGTGGTATTCGATCATGACCAAAATACGAAATTAAATCATACTCATATGAGCCTTTGAGCTTTTATCTGAACCTTTTCGCCACCTGATGTATATTGAGAGTATCTGAAATTCTCTTACATATCAAAAACAAGAGGTATGGCTTTCAATATTGGAAAATGAGACAGGGGATACCGAACCTCATTATGAGGGTTGGTCAGTTTTTAGCTAACCCAGTCGCGGCAGAGGGTTCTGTGCATCTATACGTGACAAAAAGGTAATTGACTATTGAAGTGTTAAAGGTCATTATCTGCTTGGTTTTTCTAATGAACTACCCCGCTGCTTGCGGCGGGGTAGTTCATTAGTTAGCTTGGCCCGTGGGAAGCTACAATTCAATCATAGGCCCGGGCTCATCCTGACTCCCGATCAATATGTCGGTTTCCCCAAGACCGCAGTTTCCAAGAACCTCTACCGCAGTCTGATGGGCCTTGTCAGGATGATTGTTGGTTTTACTAAGGTGGGCAAGGACCACTAATTTCAAATCGACATGGGAAACAGCGGCAAGGAGTTCTCCGCCCTCTTGGTTCGAAAGGTGTCCGTCTGGGCCCTTTATCCTTCTCTTAAGGAACAGAGGATAAGGCCCGTCATTCAGCATATCCGGATCATGGTTGAATTCCACGATCAGGGCCTGGCAGCCCTTCAAGCGTTCTTCTGCCAACCTTGTACTCCGGCCCAGATCAGTGGCAAGTCCGATCCGTGTGCCGTCCGTGGATATCACGATACCGATGGGATCGACAGCATCATGGCATTTTGTGAAGGTTTCTACGAGAAGGTTGTTGATCGTGATAGCCTCGCCCGTTTGAATAAGCATTGGCTTTGGAAGATTCCCCAAGGTCTTCTGCCCGCACTCAAGTGTCCTTGAATTGATGTAGAGGGGAAGATTATAGCGCCGGGCCAAAGGCCCTGCCCCTCTTATGTGATCTGAATGTTCATGGGTAAGAATAATGGCATTCAGACTTCCTGCAGATACCCCGACAACATTTAGACGTCGCTCAATCTCGCGACAACTCAACCCGGCGTCAATCAAAACTCTCGCACTGTTTGTCTCCACATAGCAGGCGTTTCCTCCGCTACCAGAGGCAAGAATAGAAAATCTTATCACTCTCTTCATCTGATCCCGCTGTGGCCAAAACCTCCCTCTCCTCTCGGCGTTGTGTCAAGATCCTCCGTCTCTAAGATATCGGCCTTGTATACCTTGGATATCACCATCTGGGCGATACGATCTCCTCTTTTGATTATGAAGGGATCTCCTCCCCAGTTGATAAGAATGATGCCTATTTCTCCTCTGTAATCGGAATCAATGGTCCCCGGTGAATTTACAATGCCGATACCATGGTTAAGGGCTAAACCACTTCGGGGTCGGATCTGAGCCTCGTATCCGGGGGAGATAGAGATGCTCAGGCCTGTGGGAATGAGTTTTATTTCACCGGGGTCTAATGAGACAGGGTCTTCAACACAGGCCCTGATATCCATACCGGAAGATCCTTCGGATTCATACCCGGGCAGGGGAAGCCCTTTGTGAGCCTTAAGAGGTTTTACTTTAACACAGATACGATCCAACCAGTACCCCAAAGGATTGATGATTGTTGATTGATGATTGGCCTTTTTCTTTCAACTACTGGATCATGTTTAGATGAAAGAGCCAAATCTCAGACCTCCGGTCATGAAGATTCTGCCCTTCAATCAACAATCGCCAATCATCAGTTATCAATACTCAAGGAGGCTCCTGTCAAGATTTTCATCCTTGAGCGGCCCTAAAGCAGCGAAGGAGACCTTACTCTCTCTGAAGGTGTCGTTTGCGGTTTCAACCACTTCATCAATGCTGACCTGCTCCAGACTGGAAACCAATTCCTCGTAGTCAACATATCTTCCAAAAACAAATTCGTTTTTTGCAATCCGCATCATCCGGTTGTCTGCGCTTTCAGAGGCTAAGTAAATACCGCCTATAAGATGCTCTTTGGCGGCTGTTAGGTCCGATTCGGTCAATTCGCCCTCGCACAGCTTCCTGATCTCATTCTGGATCGTCTCAAGCACGCGATTCAGATTTCGTTGCTCTGTTGCCGCATAAATCCCTAAGAGACCCGCATCAACATATGTGGATAAAAATGAGTACACGGAATAGGCCAACCCCCTTATTTCCCTGATCTCCTGGAAAAGGCGGGAACTCATATTCCCTCCTAAAATTGTATTAAGTATGGCGCAGGCAAATCGTTTTTCACCTACCTGGGAAGGCGCCTCTCCTCCTAAGCAAATGTGTACCTGTTCCAATTCCTTAAAATGGACGGAAAGGCCCCCGTTGGATAAAGGCACACTTCGTACCGAATTTAGACCGCGCTCTCCTGGCGCAGACTCAAAAACAGGCTCAAAATATGAGACCATTTTCTGGTGATCCACGTCCCCTGCCGCTACCACGAGGATATTCTCAGGCGTATACGATTTATGGATATAATCGAGGATAGACTCTTTACTAATTGCGGATACGGTTTCCCCGGTCCCCAAAATAGATCGTCCGATCGGGTGCTCGGCCCAGAAAAGACTATTGAAGAGCATATGGAGATTTTCATCAGGAGAATCTTTCATCATGTTAATCTCCTGAAAGATTACCTCCCTTTCACGCTCCATATCGACGGGATTGAAGGTCGGATTCAGGAAGATATCAGAGAGGATTTCGGCCAAGAGACCAAAGTGTTTGCCTAAGACCCTTCCGTGAAAGCAGGTGTTCTCTTTTCCAGTGAATGCATTTGACAGTCCACCTATGGCGTCGAGATCCTTGGCTATCTGCAGGCCGCTACGGTTCCGGGTCTCTTTGAAACTCATATGTTCGATAAAGTGAGAGACCCCGTTTTCCGAATTCATCTCATCGCGTGATCCAATATTGACCCATATACCCAAAGAAACGGATTGGAGATGCCCTAATCGCTCGGAAATAACCCTGATTCCGTTTTTTAATATTGTCTTACGATACATTATCCAGGCTTTCTCCTAAAGCGGCCTTGCGCGAGAGGCGTATCCTTCCATCGTTTCCTACTTCCAGGACCTTTACCAGGACTTCATCACCTTCATTGAGCACATCCGTAACCTTGTTGACCCTTTCATTGGCCAACTGGGATATATGGACCAGGCCGTCCGTGCCGGGAAAAATCTCTACAAAGGCGCCGAAATCCATTATCTTGACCACCTTTCCCATGTAGAGTTTGTCGACCTCAGCCTCCTGGACAATCTCTCTTATCATCTTTAAGGCAGAGTCAGAGCACTCTCTGTCAGGAGAAGAAACAGTGACAATTCCCTCATCATCCACGTCAATCCTGGCGCCGGAGGTGTTGGAAATTTCTCTGATAGTCTTGCCCCCGGGGCCGATGAGGACTCTGACCTTTTCAGCATTAATTTTGATCGAGGTAATAATTGGGGCGTATTCCGATACATCTGCTCGCGGCTGGGAAATGGCCTTTTCCATCTCATCTAATATTGAAAGCCGCCCCTCTCTCGCCTGCTCAAGGGCCTGCTGCATGATCTCCTTCGTAAGTCGTTCGATCTTTATATCCATCTGCAACGCTGTAATCCCATCACGCGTCCCGGTTACCTTGAAATCCATATCGCCGTAATGGTCTTCATCTCCGATAATATCGGTGAGCACTGCCACCTTGTCGCCTTCAGTGACAAGGCCCATGGCTACGCCGGCAACAGGTGCCTTGATGGGCACACCGGCATCCATGAGGGAGAGGCATCCGCCACACACGCTCGCCATGGAGGAAGAACCGTTTGACTCTAAGATCTCCGAGACAACCCGAATACAGTATTTAAAGTCATCCCCTTCAGGCATTACAGGTAAGAGGGCCCGTCTCGCCAAGGCGCCATGGCCAATCTCCCTGCGCCCCGGTCCGCTAAGTCTCTTGGCTTCGCCCACGCTATAGGGAGGGAAATTGTAGTGAAGTATAAATGACCTGAAATGATTACCGTAGATGGATTCAATCCTCTGTTCATCCCTTTCCGTTCCCAACGTTGTCAAGACCATTGCCTGGGTCTCGCCTCGTGTAAAAAGGGCAGACCCATGAATGCGCGGTAATAGACTCACATGGCATTCTATCGGTCTGACCTTATCAAATGGGCGTCCGTCTATCCTTTTTCCCTCCGACAACATCATATGACGGACCATTTTCTTTTCAAGGTCGTGTACGGCCTCTTTGATTTCCGATTCCTTTCCTTCATACTCATCTAAAAGAGCGGCAAGGGTATGCTCCCCGGCCTCTTTCCTTTTCTGTTGCCGCTCCATTTTGTCTGCAGTGACAATTACTTCTTTAAGAAGAGGGGTAGATATTTCGGTGATTTTTGTCTGAAGCGTCTCGTCAATATCGGCCGGGGGAATGACCCTCTTTGGTTTGCCCGCCTCCGCCTTGAGGGCATCCTGCATGTCAAGCATCGGCTGAATAGCTTCGTGACCGTAAAAGATTGCCTCGATCATGTCAGACTCAGGGACAAAGAGGGCTCCACCCTCAACCATGACAACGCCGTCCCTACTGCCGGCAACAATCAGATTGATATCGCTTTCCACCTGCTCGGTGATTGTGGGATTGGTTACAAACTTGCCGTCTATTCTTCCCACCCGAACTCCCGCAATTGGCCCGGAAAAAGGGATATCCGAGATCTCAAGCGCGGCCGAAGCGCCCAACATGGCCAACATATCGGACTCATTTTCTTTGTCAGTGGAGAGGACGGTTGCGATAACCTGGGTCTCAAAATGATAGTTATCAGGGAACAGGGGCCTGAGAGGTCTGTCTATCAAACGCGACGTCAGAGTCTCCTTTTCACCCGGTCTTCCCATATCCCTCCGAAAAAAGTTGCCCGGGATATTGCCGCCTGCATAAGACATTTCCTGGTATTCAACGGTCAGAGGTAGGAAATCGATTCCTTTACGAATTTCATCTGTAGACACCGCTGTTACTAATACGACGGTCTCTCCAAATGTAACGACTACGGACCCGCTTGCCTGCTTTGCAATACGGCCCGTTTCTATATTAAGGGTCTTGCCATTGATCTCAATGGAACTATTCTTCATCATTGTCTTCTATATCCTTTCGCCCAGTCTGATAAGGATGCCGGGCATTGAATTTTGGGAATTCGCAAATTCCTCAATCTATTTACGAATGCCGAGGGCTTTGATCAGATCCTGGTATTTTTGCACATCTTTCTTTTTTAGGTAATTGAGAAGTCTTCTCCTCTGGCCGACTAATTTCAAGAGCCCCCGGCGTGAATGGTGATCCTTTTTGTGTACCTTAAAATGACCTGTAAGGTATTTAATTCGACTGGTAAGTAAGGCAATCTGAACTTCGGGTGAACCGGTATCTGTTTCATGAATTTTAAACTGTTCAATAACTTCTCTTTTTGCTCCCGCTGTCAAAACCACTTTTTATACCTCCTCTAAGTTAATTTGTTGCAATTTGCCAAGGACAAGGTGCGTAGCACATGGTGCAGGTGGTGATGCTTTGTGCTATGCTCTACGCGGAAAATACTCTCTCTATCTTAGCCTTGACACGACTGACCGCATCCTCTAAATTTACTTTCATGATCGCTACAAGTTTACTATCGCTGACAAGTTTGATCCATCCATCATGAAGACCCGGATGTATACCGGTTTTTCGTTTCGGACCGACAATCAATTCTTCCCATACCGGTTGGTATCCATGCCGAACCTTTTCAGCAAGGGCCGCATTGATTATTACTTCTCCCATATCAGGGAGCGCGTCTCTAATGGTAAGCACTTTTTTTGATAATAATCCCTCACGAGCTTTGTCCGTAATCTCTGAAGAGGGAAGAGCATCCTTAACGTCGAAAGGGCCGCTCTTGAGTCTGCGTAAAGATCTAAGATACCCCCCAGGCCCCAAATCTCTCCCAAAATCTGCGGCGAGACTCCTGATATAGGTCCCGCTGGAGCACCTGATCCGCATTGTGATCTGTGGGAGATCAACCGCCAGGATATGAAGAGAGTAAACAGTAACCTCCCGTGCCTTAAGGTCTACACCCTGACCCCTTCGGGCCAGTTTGTACGCCCGAGTGCCCTTATATCTTATGGCTGAATAAGCCGGCGGAACCTGCCGGATCTTCCCCACAAATTTGTCTGCTCTCTCTCGGATATATTCAGGTCTCAGATCAGGCAAGTGGCTGGTTCTTAACACTTTCCCTGTTGGATCCAAGGTGTCCGTTTCAACCCCTAACTCCACGGTCGCCAGATAAACCTTCTCACCAGACATGATAAACTGGGAGAGCTTTGTTCCCTGGCCTAAAAGGATGATCAACAACCCGGTGGCAAAGGGATCCAATGTCCCGGCGTGTCCGACCTTAACAGGATTACTTCCTCGGAATAAGGTCTTGATCTTCTTAACTACCCCATAGGAGGTTTCGCCAGGCCCCTTGTCAGTTAAGAGTATTCCATCAGCCGCATGTTCCATCCAAAAACCGGCCAGCCTCTTTCAAGAAATCGTTCTTTCCATCCTCTAAAGACCCTTGGAAACTGAATCCGGCGGCCCGGACGTGTCCTCCACCTCCGAACCGGGATGCCAAACTGGCCACATTCAGCCAACTGTTGGATCGGAGACTAAATTTGCAATCATTTTCTCCTGTTTCACGAATCAAAACACCAAGCTCAACCCCAAAGATAAAACGGGGATAATCCACAAATCTCTCACTGTCAGATTGTTGTGCTCCGGCCTTTTGAAACATCTCTTGAGAAACTATCATGATAGCGATACTTCCCTCATGATGGGATTCAATTGTGCTCAGGGCCATTTCTAATAATCTTAGCCTGGGCAGGCCATAGCTATCCATAACCTTCTTTGATATCTCCCATGGGTCTGCCCCCCGATCCATCAAGGCTGCCGCAATTCTCAGGGTCTCAGCCGTGGTATTGCTATATCTGAAAGAACCGGTGTCTGTCTGAATGGCGGCAAATATATTCCCGGCAATATCAGAGCCCATTGGAAGACCTGCTTCTTCTAACAATCTGAACACCAGTTCGCCTGTAGAAGAGCTTTCGGGCTTAACCAGGTTAAGGTCTCCAAAGGACTCGTTGGTTTCATGATGGTCAATATTTATTACGAGTCGATAATTTCTTAGATGATTCTCGAACTCCCCCAATCTTGACTTTTCGGCACAATCCAGGGCCACGGCAGCATCAAAATCCTTGTCGATATCAAGTATATTGACAATTTTATCAGCCCCTTTCAAGAGATTCAGGGGAGGTTGAATCGGGTCTTGGGCAAGAAGCGAAACTTCTTTCCCCGCATCCGACAGACTCTTTCCAAGGGCAAGCATGGAGCCTAGGCCGTCGCCATCCGGGTCCTTATGGGTCATAAGCAGAAAACGCGACCCTTTTGCTAACACTGCTGCAATCTTGCCAAGGGACGTCATCATCCTTTTTCAGCTTCCCGGATTTTATCAAAGACCTGTTCCATATGACTGCCGTTTTCTAAAGAAGGATCGTACACAAACGAAATCTCAGGGACGTAACGCAGCTCCATCCTGATGCCGATTTCTCTTTTTATAAATCCTTTGGCGCTGTTCAGGCCTGTCTCGGCCTTTTCTATCTGCCGCTGATCCCCTACAACACTGTAAAAGATCTTGGCCCGTTTAAGGTCATCGCTAAGACGGATTCCGGTCAAGGTGACTCCCTGAACCCTCGGGTCTTTCACCTTTTCTAAGAGAAGGAAGGCGATTTCTCTTAAGATCAGGTCCCCCACTCTCACTGCTCGTTTGCCTGGCAGCATTTCCAATCCTTCAATTATTCATAGATTAAAAATATCCATTTCAGTATTCACAATTTGTGCGAGGTATAGTGAATCGAGAAATTCGAGTATGTGATTTAAGGAAGAGTCAATGTGACGTCGATCATTCCCTATTGCACTGATTCCCAACTCAATTTTCTGCCACTTATCATTGGACCCAACCTCTGCAACGGAAACATTAAACTTGGCCTTCACTTTATCCACCATGCTCCGGACCACTTTTCGTTTCCCCTTGAGAGATCGGTTGTCGAAGAGTCTAAATTCTATTTTCAAGGTCCCAACCACCATTTTCTACAACTCCGCAGCCACCTCCTCTACCTCATAGACCTCAAAAATATCAGCCGGTTTTATGTCACTGAAGTTCTCCAAACCGATACCACATTCATACCCGGTCTGGACTTCCTTGACATCCTCTTTAAATCGTCTGAGTGAGGCAAGCTTCCCATCAAAGACGACCACGTTGTCACGCAAGAGCCTTACGTTTGCATTCCTGTCAACATGTCCATCCGTGACCTGACACCCTGCAACCGCACCCACTTTTGGGACACGAAATATCTCTTTAACCTCTGCGCGGCCAATAACATGTTCTTCCAGAACCGGCTCTAACAAACCGGTCATGGCAAGGCGAATGTCCTTGATGGCGTTATAGATGACATCATAGTACCGAATATCAACATTTTCTTTTTCTGAAACTTCAACAACGCGTGGGTTTGCCCTTACATTAAATCCGATAATAATAGCCCCCGAGGCAGTCGCAAGCATCACATCCGACTCTGTAATGGCTCCAGTTGCCGAATGAATGACATTGAGTTTGACCTCTTCTGTACTCTGTTTGACCAATGAATCAGAAAGCGCTTCCGCTGAGCCCTGAACGTCTGTCTTTAAAATAATGTTGAGTTCCTTAACACCCTCCTTGCTTATCCTGTCAAAAAGATCATCGAGACTTACCGGCCCCCTCTTTGTCAGCTCCTGCTTCTGACTCTTGGCCTTTCGATGTTCAATAATCTGTTTAGCGGTTTTTTCATCCTTTACAACTATGAATTCATCCCCTGCCATGGGAACGCCTGAAATACCGTACAGTTTGACAGGAAAAGACGGACCGGCGCTTTTCATCATATTTCCCCTGTGATCAAGCATTGCCCGCACTCGACCAAAATAATCTCCGCAGACGAATTGACAACCCGGGTTGAGTGATCCGTTCTTTATCAGAACTGTGGCCACTGGCCCCCTGCTCTTGTCTAATTCCGCCTCAATAATAGTTCCTCTCGCCTCTCTATTGGGGTTGCCCCGCAATTCGAGCATTTCAGCCTGAAGCAATATAAGGCCTAATAGATCTCCGATTCCTTCACCGGTTTTGGCCGAAACATGCCCTAACAAGGTTTCTCCACCCCATTCCTCAGGAGCAAGATCGAGTTCAGCTAATTCTCTCTTTACCTTTTCCGGATCTGCTTCCGGTTTATCGATCTTATTAACTGCAACCACTATCGGTATATTTGCTGCGCGGGCGTGATTAATGGCTTCCTTTGTCTGAGGCATGGCGCCGTCATCTGCCGCCACAACCAGCACTATGATGTCAGTAACTTTTGCCCCTCTTGCCCGCATGGCAGTAAATGCCTCATGCCCCGGGGTATCCAAAAAAACGATATCACCACCTGCGGTCTTGACATAATAGGCCCCGATATGTTGCGTAATGCCCCCTGATTCCCCTCCTATGATATTAGATTTCCGAATATAATCGAGCAGCGAGGTTTTCCCGTGATCAACATGCCCCATAATGGTTACCACAGGTGGTCTCGGAGACAGATCTTCAGGTCGATCAACAATGTCTGAAAGGAAACTATCCTCCTTAAAGGTATCCAGTTCAAGTTCGAAACCCAAGTCATCTGCTACAACAGATGCGGATTCAAAGTCTATGGGCTGATTAATATTTGCCATAACGCCCAAATTAATCAACCGCTTCATCAGTTCAGCCGCCTTGGTCCCCATGGCCTTGGCCAAATCGACGACCGTGACGAGCTCCTGGACCTTGATCCTTCTCTTTATGGCCTTGGGAACGGTGATTTCGGTATGCTTAAAGTTTCTGGGTGTCTCTTTCCCTTTCCCGCCGCTTTTCGGCCCTTTACGTTTGCGGGGGCGACCATTGTAAAGATCGGCACGTTCGTACACCTCCTTTTTTCGCCGTCTAAATGTCCCTTTGTCAGAGGCTTCTTCGTCTTTTGCCCCTTTCCGGTTTTTCTTCTTCTTTTTGGAGGGGATCCCCTTTATCGGTTTTTCTTCTTTCTCCTTTGGGAGCTCCAGAGGGGGTTTAATTCTTGATGTCTTAGCAGGAGTGACCTCTTTTTTGACTTCGGCTTTCTTGGCCAAAAGATCTCTCAGCGGACCTTCCTCAGGACTCATTATGATCTTGGCTGGTTGATCAACTTTCTTCTTTTTCTCTCTTTTCGGCTTGCCCTTAGCTCGTTTAACAGGCTTTTCGGCCTTTTTGTCTATAAGTTCCGGCCCTGCCTCCTTTGTTTCCTCAGGGGCGACGGGGATGGAGGGCTTTCCTTCTAACTCAGGTTCTCCCTTTGGCGTGTCCTCAACAGCGGGTATTTCCTTAATCCCCCCTTTTTTCTCCAATACGTCCTCTTTGGGGGTAGTTTTCGTTTCCGGGGCCTTTTCTTCATCTACCGCAGTTTCGGGGGATTTCTGCTCGACTCTGACAACCTTCTTACGCCTGCGAATTACCGTAGGTTTGATTCGTTTTTCTACCACCACTTCTGATACAGCTCCGGACACTATCTCCCTTGCCCTGACAACCGATTGTTCATCAAGAGTACTCATGTAATTCTTGACGTCCATACCACCGGCAGTGAGCGTCTCCACCAGCTTCTTGCTCTCCAGGTCGAGTTCTTTTGCTAATTCATAAACCCTGACTTTAGCCATTGATTCCCCCAAAAATTATTCAAATTGGCCGTACACCAACCTGTTCCTTGCCCTGAATGCTCTATTGAGACGCTTGCTCGTTTTCAGGGCCATCAAACAGGATTTGTCAGTACAGACATAGGCGCCCCGGCCCTTTCCTCGCCCGCTAATGTCTTGAACTACCACTCCTCCGGCAGCCAAGGCGAGCTTGATCAAATCTTTCTTGCTCCGCTTTGTGCCGCAGCATATGCATGTCCTTATCGGTATGTGCCCTTTCCCTTTACTCATCAGGCGCTTTTGCGCTCTCGGTTTCAGATCCCTCAACCGTATCTGTTTCAGATTTTTCAGAATTGGAGAGATCTTTACCCTCTGTTTTATTATCATCCTGGCCAGGTAGGTCCTCGATTTCAGACTTCCCCACCGCATCCATCTCAGGCTCTTCATCGTCGGGGGCATTCTTGCTCGTGGCTTCACCGCTCTCATTTTCTGAGGAATCTTCCGCCTCCGGTTTTTCAGGCGTATTTTTTTCAATCTTAGCCTTTTCAGCTCGTTCATCAGTATAACGGATGGCCTCCTTAATAAGATCCTCTGACCTCGACTCTGACATTCCCTTTACAGAGAGTAGATCTTCAACCCTGGCCCTTGCCACATCCCCGGCAGACTTAAAGTCGGCCTCATATAGATCGGTAGCTCTCTTCTCCCCTATTCCTTGCAGATCGAGGAGGGACCGGTATCCATCCTTGAGTGCCTCATTATATTTAGTTTCGCCAGCAACATCCAATCTCCATCCGGTCAATCTCGAGGCCAACCGCACATTCTGGCCCCTTTTTCCTATTGCCAGTGACAACTGGTCATCGGGGACCACTACTTCCATACTGCGACTTTCTTCATCTACGATGACCCTCGTAATTTCAGCGGGTGCCAAGGCATTGCATATAAATTTTGCTGAATCAGGGTCCCAGGTGACAATATCTATCTTTTCCCCGCGCAGTTCCTGTACCACTGCCTGGACCCTTCTCCCCTTCATCCCTACACACGCCCCCACCGGATCCACATCAGAGTCCTTAGAGCTTACCGCAATCTTGGCCCTTGCTCCAGGTTCTCGGGCGACCTGCATTATTTGCACAATACCCTCAGAGATTTCAGGGACTTCATTTTCAAACAGGACTGCCAAGAAATTTGGATGGGTCCTGGAAAGTATAAGCTGCGGCCCTCGACTGAACTGTTTTACCTCCAAGATATACGCCCTGATTCGATCACCCTGTCTGTAAGACTCTCTCGGCATCTGCTCCTTTTGCGGTAGTTCGGCTTCTGCCCTCCCTACATTGACAATAATGGCGCCCCTGTCAAATCGCTGCACGATCCCGTTAAGGACCTCTCCACGTCGGTCTTTAAAATCCTCAAAGACCATATCCCTCTCAGCCTCTTTCAGGCGCTGCATTATCACCTGTTTTGCTGATTGAGCGGCGATCCTTCCAAAAGCGTCAGTATCCATTTTGACCCCGAGGCTGTCCCCTGCTTCGGATTCGGGATCCATTTCGTGAGCCTCTTTGAGGGAAATCTGAAGATTCTTGTTTGAAACCTCCTCCACAACTTCTTTGAATTCAAAGGCCTCAATCTCACCCACATCCTCATTATATCTGACCTCGAGATCATAATCCGGGCCGTATTTCTTGCGAGCTGCTGCCTTCACCGCCTCCTCAAGCGCTTCAATCAAGACATTTTGTTCGACACCCTTTTCACGGCTTACCTGGTCAATAACCCTCTTCAAATCCGAAATCATAATTTAAACTCCAAAAAACGCTGAATTTCTCAATTGTCAAAATCATACACCAAATTAGCTTTTTCAACATCCCCAAAGGGGAGCAAAATCAAATCATATTTTACTCTTAGACATAAAATCCCATCCTGAAAGGACTGCAGGCTGCCTGTGAAATTTCGCTGCCCCTCAAGAGGGGTGATCATCCTTATTTTGATGTTCTTTCCAACAGCTTTCTCAAAATCCTTTTCTTTTTTAAGGCGTCTGTTGAGGCCGGGAGATGAGACTTCCAGGACATATTCTTGTTTGAAAATATCTTTGACTTCAATCAGATCGCCGATCTCTCTGCTCACCCGGGCACAGTTATCTAAGGTGATTCCTCCAGGTTCATCCACATAGATCCTGAGAACCCATCTGCCATGTTCAGAAAGATATTCAATATCAACCAGTTCAATTTCCATCTCATCTAGAACCGGTTCAATGAGTGCGGTTACCGTCTTTATAAGCGAGCCGGTCATTTCTGGCATAGGTTGAGACAATTTCAAGCCTATAAAAACAAAAAAGCGAGCCATGACGCCCGCTTCCCCTTTGCAGACTAAATTGTAAAGCGCTCTATTACATAAGATCCTTTAAGTAAAAATAGAAGGAATTATGAAAAATCAACGCAGTGTCCGCAATTCGAAGTAGATCAATGGCTCTAAAAACCGGTTGATAACCTCAAAAAGGGGGGATAACGTCAAAACTTATTATCGACTAATGGAGCGGGCAACGGGGTTCGAACCCGCGACACCAAGCTTGGGAAGCTTGTACTCTACCAACTGAGCTATGCCCGCTCAGGACTCCAATTATCTGCCTCACTCACAAGATGCGCTTACCACTCATGCATTTGGCTAAGAAGATAATATAGTTAATTCCCCCAGTCAAGAGAAATTTTTACCTTGCAAGACTATCAATTCCAAAAACCTTGACATTAAAGAGCGATAAAAATAGAATATTTTCCCAACGATTTTCCTCTTTGACGGAAAGCATCGTCAGATCATCGGTCTTTGTGCCACCTTTTCAAGCTTTCCCGCTCGGCGCGATTGTCGACAAGTCTGACCACATTTTAAAACAGGAGAAGAAAGAACCTTTGGAAGAAGACTCTGAACAGGGATTTTGGGGCCTTATCAAATCCTTGATCAAGAAAAAAACACGTCTGGACCACAGTAATGATCTAACCGAAGAAATCCATGATCTCATAGATGAAGGGCAAGCCAAGGGCCTTATTTCCAACGAAGAATCCCACATGGTTTATGGTGTGCTCGATCTTAAAGAGACAGAGGCCCACTCCATAATGATTCCCCGGACTGATATCCTCTCAGCCTCGGCGGATTCCACCCTTGGCCAAGTCATCAATCTTGTTACTGATTGCGGGCATACCAGGATCCCCATTCACAAAGACGATATTGATCATATTGTGGGGATCCTTCACTCAAAGGATCTTCTCAAACTCTTAGGCAAAAATCCTGATTCCAGGATCCCTCTTGATATCCTCCGAAAGCCCTTTTTTGTGTCCGAAAACCGTAGAGTCAGCGAACTCCTGAAGGACCTCCAAGAAAAAATGACCCACTTAGCCATAGTTACTGATGAGTATGGAGGCACTGCCGGCATTATCACCGTTGAAGATATCTTAGAGGAAATCGTCGGGGAAATCATGGATGAGCATGATCACGAAGAGCCCCTGTTAGAAGTGCTTGACAATGGATCTCTCTTGGTAGATGCCCGTTTAGAAGTTGAAAAATTAGGAGCACAACTCAAAATAGACCTGCCAGAGGGAGACTTTGAATCAGTAGGTGGCTTTCTGATTCACCTCATTGGAAGAATACCGGAAGTGAACGAAAAAGTATCGTTCCAAGACTTTGAAATGATAATCAAAAAAGGGGACGAGCGAAAAATTGAGGAGGTTCTGATCTCCCGCAAGGATGAATCAGGTTCCCCTGGGGAGGAAGCTCCATAGTCTTTCCTTAATTATAAAGGCAGTTATGGGTATGACTACGAGACCAGCCACCCCTTCATTACGCAATCTACTCCTTGCTATCCTGTCCGGAGTTCTATTGACATTGGCCTTCTCCCCCGGACACCTTTCATTTGTTGCATGGTTTTCCCTGATTCCCCTCCTGAAAAGCATTGAAACCGCATCGCCTTCGAAGGCCTTCAGATTAGGTCTTTTTTCCGGCCTGATCCATTATCTTACTCTGATTTACTGGATCATAGTAGTACTCGGACGCTACGGAAACCTGAATATTTTTGTTGCTCTTTTCGCACTTCTCCTCCTCTCTCTCTACCTTTCCCTCTATCTTGCCCTCTTTGCCTGTTTGACAACGTGGCTTAAGGATTCCCGGTTCTCTATTATTCTGATGGCGTGTTTATGGGTTGCCATAGAATACCTGAAGGGGCATCTTTTAACTGGTTTTCCCTGGTGCCTTTTAGGATATACCCAATATGAACAGCTATATCTGATTCAGATTTCAGATCTTTTTGGGGTGTACGGCGTCTCCTTTCTAATTGTCTTTGCAAACGGGCTCATCTTCCGCATGCTTACAATGCATCACCACGAGACGAATGCCTCTCTGAAATGGGAACTCCCGCTTCTTTTGATTTTCCTGATCGGAGCATTGATATATGGGCATCACCACCTCTCCGCTAACAGGGCAGGCGAAAAGAATGGCTACCATATAAACGCAGCTATCATACAGGCCAACATTAACCAGTCTGTCAAATGGGATCCAGCATACCAGATGGAAACCATAAGAACTTATCAACGGTTGACTCGTTCTACCAGGGCATTTAAACCTCAATTGATTGTGTGGCCAGAGACATCGCTACCCTTTTTCTTCCAGGATAGCCGGGAGTTCTCTCCAAAAATATTTTCGCTTGCAGATCAATCGGGGGCCATTCTCATCTTCGGCAGCCCGGCCTACAGACGTATTCGGGGTGCAATAAAGTACTACAACCGTGCCTATATGATCACACCGGAAATTCAACAGGTCCAGTATTACGACAAGACGCACCTTGTGCCCTTTGGTGAGTATGTCCCCTTAAAAAAATACCTGCCCTTTATCAACCATTTAGTCCAGGCCGCCGGTGATTTCGACGCAGGGAATAAGTTGGCTCCCCTGAAGACCGGGGATCTTTCATTAGGAATACTCATATGCTTTGAGGCCGTTTTCCCGGAATTGGCCAGGACTCTCGTAAGAGAAGGAGCAAACGTCCTTATCAACATCACAAACGATGCCTGGTTCGGTATGACCAGCGCCCCCTACCAGCATCTCAGTATGGCCGTATTCCGCGCCGTGGAAAACAAAAGACCCGTGATACGGGCCGCAAATACCGGGTTCAGCGCCTTCATAGGGCCCCAGGGAGCCATTCTTTCTGAGAGCAATCTCTTTTGCGAAGAGGTATTAGAGGCTGCCCTGACTTTATCTAATTCCTCCTTAACGTTCTACAGCCGTTTTGGAGACCTGTTTGCCATTGCCCTTTTCGTTATTTCTTTAGCCAAGGTCTTTTCCTGTTTACGTGATAAATGGAAGCGCAGACACAGAAGTATATAATTAGTGTCTGAACGAAAGGGGACGTTTTTCAGAGGTCTCTCTTAAACCCGGGGCATCCGGTCATAACGGCATGTTTTCTGCTGGACGGATACTGGCGACATATCCCGGGCTTTACGTCTTGGATCAGACAAACCGAGCGGTTTTCCGATGATATTCTTTTCAGAAAGGGGCAACTCTCCCCCAACTCCGTGCTGCCGGGTGTCGTCCAGATCCTGTAGGATTTTTTGTTGACTTCTTTCTCAAAAATGCCCACCCACCGCAGGATGTCGCTTCGCCCCAACTCCTGCCATAGTGCCACATCTTCCTCCGTTAGCTCCCTGTGGTAATCGAGAGTGCTGCAGCAGTGACCGCATTGTCGACAGACAAAATCCTCCATCCCGGTTTCAATGCGAATCCCCTCTTGGCCGGTTGCGGAATCCACATCTTTATAGGCCCGTGTGTGAAAAACCCTGGCGCAGATGGATGTTAGCAGCGGAACACTCAATTCCTCAGATTCAAGGGACTCACAAAGGTATTCAACCATTTTCGGGCCGTCCATCCAGCGCATATTTCGACGTCCCGGCAGGCTGATCCATGTACCGTTCTTCTGCCCCTCCCTCTTTGCAACGATTCTGCCCCCGGAAATCAGCCGAATGATTTGACAGAACAACATGATTTGTGGTTCGTATTGTCGAAAGTCAAGGCGGATGGCCTCCAACGCCTCCTCAGGGGTTAAAAAGAGACTTTCCTTTTTGACCATGGGAACCTCCGTCGCCGAATATTCAGCGTCCTTCATTTGCGGTTTACACTTATCAATATAACAAATCAACACTAAATTAGCCACAGACACACACGGACACACAAAATTGGCCACGGACCCACACGGACACACACAGACTTTATAAGAAGATGATATCCTTCGACAAACCGACTTACGTAATGAGGGGATCTGTTTTTGCGGTGAATTGGGTTCTGGGCCTCCTGGTAAATTTCACCCATCCGAAAGCGGAAATGAAACGATTCGTGCTATAGCAGCGTTTTTTCCAGTTTTTGTCTGTGTGGGTCTGTGGCTAATAAAGGGTACAGGAAATAAAAGCATTGACTTTCTGGTCAGACCTGGTCAGACTATATATCAGGAGGTAGTAGTTATGCTTATAACCAATATTTCAGAGGCTAAGGCCCAGTTGTCGGCACTGGTCGAGAAGGTCATGGCCGGACAGGAGGTAGTCATTGGCAAGGCGGGGAAACCGGTTGCAAAGCTCGTGCGATATGAACAAAGCGAGAGACCGCGTCGGCCCGGTGCATTAAGGGGAAAAATCAAGATAGCCGATGATTTTGACGAACTGCCTGCGGACATTGCTGCCGCCTTCGGTATGGTGGATAAATGAACCTCTTGCTTGATACCCATGTCCTTTTATGGTGGCTCAACGGTCATCCTTCACTTTCAAAAAAGTCACAGGCTGTAATTGCCGAAGGAAAGAATCTGGTTTTTGTCAGTGCCGTCGTAGTTTGGGAAATAAGGATCAAAGAGGCGCTGGGAAAACTGGAAATCCCCCGGAATTTTAAGAGGGTGTTGGAAAGTCAGCCCTTTGAAATGCTGGATATCACCGTCGAACATGCGCATGCTGTGAGGGACCTTTCTGACCATCACAGAGACCCGTTTGACAGGATGCTCGTGGCGCAGGCGAAAGTGGAAGGCTTTACCCTTGTGACACATGATGTCCGTTTAAAGAAATACAAAGTCTCCCTTATGGAGGTCTGATGCACCAAATATCATTTTCCACCTGCCATTCGTTATTTTTCAACGATTCGTGGGTAGTTTGTGTCTCTTCCGCAATTTTTCGAATGGCTTTATCAAAAGAATAGGTAGATGAGATCATAAAGGATTTCATTTCGAAGCAGGGTGAGGCCTTTTGTAACATCTGCTTTTATGCTACAAGAATAAACTGCCTTTTGAAAAAAGATCATAATTTCCTGTTTCGACGAAAGGAGGTACAGATCCATGAGTCTTGTAGAATTTGAAATTCCGGATGAGGCACTCCTGGCGTTAAAAATCCCCCCCGACATGCTTGGCCAGGAGATGCGCATGCTTGCTGCCA